>Ga0105048_10020427_pt1 | contig 10104 bp, 10 predicted proteins | sample MAT05_FD_78382 | JGI IMG/M metagenome (GOLD analysis project Ga0105048, IMG submission 78382) | Freshwater microbial communities from Lake Fryxell liftoff mats and glacier meltwater in Antarctica - MAT-05 | ecosystem: Environmental > Aquatic > Freshwater > Ice > Liftoff microbial mat | place... | reverse complement strand
TGAAAGCCGCACTGCTTCTAATCTTTGAGGAAGCCACATACACTTCGTTATCCATTTGCTCCGCAGTAAGGCGGCCTTGTTTATTGAGGTTTAAACGGTGTGTTATCGCTTCCACTATAATAACCGCACCATCTACTATCAACCCAAAATCTATAGCTCCAAGGCTCATTAAATTACCGCTTACGCCAAACAGGTTCATCATACACACAGCGAAAAGCAATGCCAGTGGAATTACCGATGCCACTACGAGGCCGGCCCGCCAATTGCCCAGCAACAGCACCAGTACAAAAATCACAATCAATGCACCTTCCAGCAAGTTGGTTTCTACGGTGCCAATGGCATTGTTTACGAGTTTGGTACGGTCTATAAATGGTTCCAGGGCTATGCCTTGGGGCAGCGATTTGCGGATTTGATCCACCCGGCTTTTGGTACGCTGTACCACCGCCGCACTGTTTTCCCCTTTCAGCATCAGCACCAACCCGCCCACCACTTCGCCTTTGCCATCTTTGGTAACGGCACCATATCGCAACGCCGAACCTTCCTGCACGGTGGCTACATCCCTTATCAAAATAGGGATGCCATTATTCGTTTTAACCACTATTTTTTCTATATCGGGTATAGATTTTACCATGCCCAAAGCCCTGATGAAATACACGTAAGGCTGCTTGTCTATGTAGGCACCGCCTGTGTTCTCGTTGTTTTTTTCCAGTGCCTCAAAAATTTCGGTGATGGTGGTGTTCATGCTTTTGAGGCGGTCGGGCTGCACAGCTATTTCGTATTGCTTCAGGTTGCCGCCAAGGGTGGTTACTTCGGCCACACCGGGTGTGCCCAATAGTTGTGGCCTTACCAGCCAATCTTGTATGCCGCGAAGTGTAGTGGCATCATATTTATTTTCAAAACCGGGTTTTGCAAAAATTACATACTGGTATATTTCGCCCAGCCCGGTACTAATGGGTGCCAGTTCTGGTATGCCAATGCCTTTGGGTATTTGCCTTTCTGCATCCCGCAATTTTTCGCTCAGTTGGGCTCTGGCCCAATAAATATCCACGTCTTCATCAAACACCAGCGTAATTACGCTAAGCCCAAAGCGGCTGAACGAACGCAGCTCGGTAATTCGTGGGATGGTTTTTACCGATTGCTCTATTGGGTAAGTAATGAATTGCTCCACTTCCTGGGCGGCCAGCGTGGGGGCTGTTGTAATTACCTGCACCTGGTTATTGGTAATGTCCGGCAGGGCATCTATCGGCAGTTTGGTCACGTTGTAAATGCCTGTCAAAATCAGTATCAGGGTAAACAGGCCGACGATGAACTTATTTTTTATGCTGAACAGTATTATTTTATCTAACACTATGGGCTGGTTAATGGGTGTTTATCAATGTAATGCATAGCCGTTTGCTTCCTAAAACAGGAATAAACAACAGTGCAGGTAATGGCATATCATTGGCACTTTCTTTTCTGTACCGCCAATCTGCACATCATTAAAAAAAAAATTAAATAGTAACCTTGGGCGGCTGCCAAATGGCAACAGAAACCTGTGAAACATAATCAGTTTCAGGTGCAGGATTGTAAATGGTTGGAAATAGTTTTGCAGAAATTTTAAAAGCTGCAAGGGGTTGGTAAATAATAGCGGTGGCACAACATGCACAAATACAAAAAGGGGTGCAGTTTTCAGTGTCATCATCGTGCCTATCGTGGCTGCTCGCCTTAGTAGCAATGGGTGCAGGATTGTTTTCGTTGCATTCGTCAGTATCTCCGCAAGGCAAGGAAGACAACACCAGCATATAGCAAGTGAATATGAACGCAAAAATTTTCATTGGGGTAAATGTAATGCAAAATGTTTCCGAACAAAAGGTTTGGTGCCGGTAGATTTTTGAAGGGACCCAAGCCTGAAAAATAAGCAGCTTAATTGCTATTGACAGACGGCTTTCATCTTTTACTCTTTCACTTGGCCTGCAGATGTTCCTTCTCTTATGTAGTAATCCTCACCCCTTTTGTAGCAATTCCCGCCGTTCTTGCAGCTCTAAAAAGCACCTGTAATTAGCCCGCAATTTCTCCTTTTTTATTTTTTTACCGTTCCATGACTTTTTGAGGTCGGCCACTTATTTTTGCAGCTATTTAACACTATCCCCAAGTATGTCAACAGCAGCAATTCCGGCAGGAACAAAATGGTGGAACGGCGGTAAAAGCCCTTTTAACCTTAGTTATGGTAAGTTGATGATGTGGTATTTTTTGATGAGCGATGCCTTCACTTTTGGCGCCTTTCTTATCAGCTACGGCACCATCCGTTTTAGCCAAAATTTTTGGGCTGACCCCAACAAGGTGTTCAATTCTTTTCCCCTGGCCGGCCATGCCAACCTGCCCCTGGCGTTTGTAAGTTTAATGACCTTTATACTGATTTTTAGTTCGGTAACGATGGTGCTGGCCGTACACGAAGGCCATAAAATGAATAAAAAAGGTGTAGAAAAATACATGATACTCACCATTCTTGGCGGAATAGCTTTTCTTGGCTGTCAGGCCTGGGAGTGGACACACTTACTGACCGGCGAACACATTGCCATGCTTAAAAACGGCACACTGGATGTAGTGGCCACCACAACCGTACAAAATCCATTTGGCCCGGCAGTGGCACACGAAGCCGCCGTTGCTGCGCTGCAAAATACCCCCCACGACCAATTAGTGGCACTCGCTTCGGTTGGGCACCATGGAGCAGAAGGTGCAGGAGCCATTAGCCATGAGCAGCTTGCAACTCTAAGCGATGGAGAACTAATTAAGCAAATAAACGTGGCCGATATGCACGTAAACGAAACAGGCCCTATTGCATTTGGCGGCTACTTTTTTGGCATCACCGGCTTCCATGGTTTCCACGTATTTAGTGGCGTTATTATCAACATCATCATTTACATACAAACAAGAATGGGTGTTTTTCAACAACGCGGCCATTACGAAATGGTAGAAAAAGCAGGTCTGTACTGGCACTTTGTTGACTTGGTTTGGGTATTCGTATTCCTGTGTTTTTATCTGGTATAAACCTACCATCGCCTCACTAATTTTAATTACCGTTCAATCGAATTTATGTCAGCACATAGCGTAGTCTCTTCAGAAGAAATTTCTTTTTCGCCGGAACATGCCGGGAGCACAAAAAAAATCTGGAGAACATTTTGGCTGTTATCAGCCATTACCGTGGCGGAACTTTGCCTCGGTTTGCTCATTTATAATTCTGGTAAAGATGGCAACCCCAACGAGATTTTAATACTTGCCTTTAAAGGCATGGTTTGTATTCTCACCCTTGCCAAGGCGTATTATATCGTTTCTATCTTTATGCACCTGGGCGATGAGATTCGCAATATGATTATGACTATTGTGGTGCCGCTAATGTTGTTCATTTGGTTCATCATAGCCTTTTTATACGAAGGTGCCAGTTGGAAAGAAATGCGCAACACCAATGCCGGTAGCACCAAAGACGAAACCAAAATAGAAAAAGTAGAAAAGCCAGCGGCCAAGCCAAGGGCGGAAAAATAAGAGGTTGGTATTAAAGGTTCAAGATTCAAAGAAATAGTTTAAACAGCCCCAGTCATTGGCCGGGGTTGTTTTGTTAAGGCTATGGCGCTTCCTGTATGGAAGCACTCCCTTTTCCATACACCTCTAACAATTTTTTCAGATCGTCCAACGTGTTTATTTCGCTTGGTGGTTTGTCTTTACGCCAGCGGCTCATACGGGGGAAACGTAATGCCACACCGCTTTTGTGGCGGTTACTGGCGGCGATACCCTCAAAAGCTATTTCAAAAACCAGTTCGGGTTTTACAGTGCGTACCGGGCCAAATTTTTCAATGGAGTTACGTTTTACAAAATTATCTACCTCGGCAAATTCTTTGTCGGTAAGGCCGCTGTAAGCTTTGGTAAAACTTACCAGTTTGTCACCGTCTTTTACGGCAAATGTGTAGTCGGTGTAGAGATTGCTGCGGCGGCCATGGCCCTTTTGGGCGTAGATCATTACACAGTCTATGGTCAGCGGGTCAATCTTCCATTTCCACCAGTCGCCCACTTTGCGGCCTACCAGGTAGGCGGAAGATTTTCTTTTGAGCATAATACCTTCAGCGTTCATTTGCCGCGACTGCTTTCTTGTTTCGGCCAATTCGTCCCAACCCGAAAATGTAATGACGGGGGATATGATGAAGCTGGGGTTGTGGATGCTTACAAAAACCGACTCTAGCAGCAGTCTTCTCTGTTCCATTGTTTTTTGACGAATGTCTTCACCCTCATACTCCAGCAAGTCGTAAGCTATAAAGCCCACCGGGGCTTCGGTGAGTTGCTTTTTGGTGATGTTCTTGCGGCCGATTCTTGTTTGCAAAATGCTAAATGGCATGGGCAGCCCATTGAGCATCGGAATAATTTCACCATCAAGGCAAATACCATCTGGCAGCATATTTTTCAGCACCTCGTATTCGGGAAATTTATCGGTCATTAGTTCTTCGCCGCGGCTCCAAACGTAAATATCGCCGTTGCGTTTTATAATTTGGCCTCTTATTCCGTCCCATTTCCACTCCGCTTGCCATTCGTTGGTGGGGCCTAGCACATCGGGTTTATCTTCCACAGCATAAGCAAGGTAAAATGGGTAGGGTTTTGAGTGGTCAATTGTACCGCTGTTTTCATCCAGCAATGCTTCGAAGTTTGTAGTTACAGGATCCCAGTTGCCGCTAATGCGGTGGGCTATCAGCGACGCATCAAGTTGAACCGTTTTGGCCAATGCGTTCACCATCATTTTTTGCGAAACGCCTATGCGGAACCCGCCGGTGATGAGTTTATTGAACACAAATCTTTCCGATGTGTCCATCTCTGCCCAGCTATCGAGTATAAACTGTTTCCGTATTTGCTCGGTCTGGCCGGCCAGGTTTATGAAAGTTTCCAGGTAAAAGCTCAGCGGATGTTTGTTATGGTTTTCATCTGCCGCAGGCGGCAATAAAAGTGCTATTGTTTCGCCAAGGTCGCCTACGGTGTGGTAGCATTCTTCAAAAAGCCAATCGGGCAGTTTGGCCAGCGCTATGCACCATTGTGCCAGCAGCCTGGAGTTTACGGTTCGCTTAGGTCGGCGGCCACTAAAGATGGCTATCACCCACACCTTGTCTTTTGGCTGCGCCACATTAAAATATGCTACTAAAGCGTTCAACTTGTCGTTGGTTTTGGTGGAGGTACCCAACACTTTTACCAGTTCTGCAAATTGCTCCATGCGTTTCGTTGTTTAAAATAGTACATCTGTAAACCTTAAGAATATTTCGCCCCATATAGGTTTAGCCAGGCGGGCTTACAAGGCTGCTACCTGCCAATGTTTTAACCAGTTGTTGGTTTATAGCATCATCACGGATTGGTGCCTACATCACTTACCGGCAAATTTTCTGTTGCTTCATCGTCGTTTCCATATTCGGTTTTAACTTCAGCGGCTTCTATTCCTTCGCCCATTAAATACCTGCTAAGAGCCGATTGGAAACCATGTGTGGCAAACACCTTTTCAGCACCTGTGGCTTTTATGGCTTGTAACAATCCTTTCCAATCGGCATGGTCGCTCAGCGCAAAACCGGCATCCACATTTCGCCGGCGGGCATGGCCTCTTACCTGCATCCAACCGCTGCAAACGCCTACTGCATAAGGGTTTAGCCGTTTCATCCAGGGTGTGCCATCAGCACTTGGTGGGGCTATAACCACACTTGCCTTCAACACTTCTTTGGGTGTTTCGGAGGTAATTCTAATAACTGGTGGTAACTGCAAACCGGTGCTTAACAGAGCCTGGTGCATATTCCAAACGGCGCCGTGTACATAAATATCAGGGGTAATAGCAGCAAGGCAGGGCAACAGCCTTTGTGCTTTACCAAGGCTGTAGGCTATCAGTACCGATGTTTTGCCAGCGGCCTTATTTTTAAGTACCCATTGCTGTACATCATCAAATATTTCCTGCTGTGGTTTCCAATTATAAATGGGTAGGGCAAAGGTGCTTTCGGTAATAAAACTGTGGCATTTTACCGCCTCAAAAGCACTACTGATACCATCATTTTCCGTTTTATAATCGCCGCCAAATACCCACACTTCACCATTGTGTTCCAGCCTTATTTGCGATGAGCCAAGTATATGGCCGGCAGGGTGCAGCGATACCTTTACACTATTAATGGTAATGCTTTTGTTCCAATCCAGGGTTTGGTAATCGTTTTGACCAAGCCTTGCCAACATAATGCGGGCCGTGAGGGGATGGCTTAAATAATGATTGTGCCCGGCTTTTGCGTGGTCGCTATGTGCATGGCTGATGATAGCATTTTGTACCGGCCGCCACGGGTCGAGGTAAAAATCTCCTACCGGGCAATAGAGACCCTTGTCTGTAAAAGTTATTAGGTTTTCTTTCATAAAAATGTATAGCGTGGCGCAAAAAGTTCAAACCATGGGTTGTAAAAAAAGTTCAGCGCAAGGTTTGGATTGCAATAAATATACCACGTACCCCGGTTACTTTGGGTCAATGATTCCATAGACTATTGACTTATAAGAGATGCGCTGTACATTCGCGGCACTTATAAAAAAAGCATGAACAGAGGTGCAGTAGCAGGGTTAATGATCACGTTAATAATACCGGTGATTTGTTATTTTGTAGTAAAGAATGCAGGGGAAAACATGTTGGATATGCCACGCAGGTACTTTGCCGACTCTGTAAATACCGTAGAAAAAAAAGGAAAGATTACCAGCGATACCATCTGGCACCGGGTACGGAATTTTACCCTTACCAATCAATTAGGCGACCCTTTTATTTTCGATAGTCTTAAGGGCAAAATTGTGGTGGTAAATTCCTTTTTTACCCGCTGCCCTAATATATGCCCCGGGCTTACCCGAAATATAAGAAGGCTGCAAAAAAGTTATGAGGAACCGAAGAAGAAAAAGTTTACCGATACCTCTAAAGTGTCTTTCATATCGCTAAGCATAGACCCGGAAAGGGATTCGGTGCAAGACATTAAAAGATTTGCCGACCGTTTTGGGGTGAACAGCGATAACTGGAGTATGCTTACCGGCCCTAAGAAAGAAATATACGATCTGATGCTGCACGAATTCAGGGTTCCGGCATCGGATGGCGGGCTGGTGGACAGTAATTTTATTCATTCAGAAAAAATAATACTGCTGGATAAATACCATGTGGTGCGGGGTTATTACAATGGTCTCGATAGTGTATCGCTTAGCGACCTTGCAGATGACATTGGTAAGTTATCGCTTGAAAGGGACAAGAACAGACCGTCGCTTTTCAAGGAATACCTGCCCATTATCTGGTTACTGATTCTTGTTCCGGCCATTGTATTTGTGGGGATGTTTTTTTTAAACAGAAGCAGGAGGTCAGTTGGCAGTTAGGCAATTGGCAGTTGGCAGTGGGCAAAAATTATCCATTATCCATTTAAAATTATCCATTAAAAAGATGCTTCCAGCCAGTTTAAAGAAAAATGATAAAAGCGCAAGGCTATTTATTCTTACTGTTTCGTTTGTGGTGTTTGCCGTGGTGGTGGCACTTGGCCGCATACAACTGCATGTAAACCTCGGTTTTGATGTGCACATTTTTGCCACGCTCAATGCTGTAATTAATTCGGCAGTAGCGGTATTGTTGTTAGCTGCATTGATAGCCGTTAAACAGCGCTTATACCAGCTTCATAAAAGGCTTATGCTTTCAGCCATTGTTTTGTCGGTGTTCTTCCTGTTGTTTTACATAACCTATCACCTGCTCACTGGCGAAACGAAATTTGGCGATACCAACCTTGATGGGGTGCTAAGTGATGCAGAAAAACTGGCAGCCGGTTCGGCAAGAATGGTCTATTATTTTATATTGGGAACACATATTGTACTGGCTGCTATCATTCTGCCCTTTATATTATTTACCGCTTACCGTGCTTTAATAGCGGAGTATGGTGCCCATAAAAAACTAGCCCGTATCACCTGGCCCATTTGGTTTTATGTGGCGGTTACCGGCCCGGTGGTGTATTGGATGATTAGCCCATATTATGGGAAGTAAAATAGTAACGGTTTTAAATTATACCCTCACAACCCCAACTCCTCCGCCGGATTCCACAATAGTTTTTCAAAATCCACAACGGTATCATCCGCCACATTTACCCCATCTTTTTTTAGCATTTTTTCCATAGCATCCGGAGTGGGGAAATGCTGTTTGCCGGTGAGCATTCCATTGCGGTTTACCACCCGCTGTGCAGGTACTGGCGGGTGGGCGTAGTGGGCACTATTCATAGCCCAGCCCACCATACGGGCACTCATTTTTGTACCGAGGTAAAACGCCACAGCCCCGTAACTGGTTACACGGCCTTTAGGTATTTGCCGCACTACATCCCACACATCTTCAAAGAATGAATGTTGCCTGGGTATGGCGTTTTCAGTAATCTTTTTCGCTGCCGTAGGTGGCTTGGAATTTTCCTTTGCTTTCATTTTTTAAAGATAACAGTTCGCTCCTTTTAGGCTCGGGCACCGCTTCAAAATTAAAAGGACAATGGCGGCAACCGTTGCCACAACAGTACCCTTTATCCAGATGGTATTTTTCTGTGAGTACCACATAGCCATTCTCATTGTAGTAAAAATCTATCCCCTCATTGATGTTCGTGTTCACTGATAATCTGTTTTAATTGTTCGTCTTTATCTGGCAAAGCTGCTGTTGGTAACATAAACTGGAGGTAATGTATGCGGCCACTTCCTGAAATATCCAGTGCTTCGTAATGGGTTTTTATGTGCAGCAACTCAGCTTCAGTAGCCTGCACATTCACGTTATTATAATCCTTAACCGTTTGCAGCCCATAAAGTTCTATTACCATTTTGGTAAACTGGTACAGCACAGGCGAATCAGTTTTCAAATTTACCTTGCCCCCGGCCTGTAATATTTGCTGGTACAGTCGTAAAAATCTTGGGTGCGTAAGTCGTTTTTTAGCTTTGCTAAGCCGCAGTTGCGGGTCGGGGAATGTGATCCATATTTCGGATACTTCGCCTGGGGCAAAATAGCCGGCTATCTTATCTATTTCTGTTCGTAAAAAAGCCACATTGGCCAACTTGTTTTCAAGGGCATACCTGGCTCCAATGTACATTCTGTTGCCCTTTACATCGAGACCAATAAAGTTTTTATCAGGAAATTGCCTGCCCAGCCCCACGGCATATTCACCTTTTCCGCAGGCCAGTTCCAGCACCAGGGGGTTTTGGTTTTTAAAAAATGATGGCCACTGCCCCTGCATATTGGTGGGGTATTCCAGTACGTTTTCAAATGCTTTTATAGCCGCAAACCGGATCAATTTTTTTTGTGCCATACGGGCAAATATATGGGTTGGCTGGTTTTGGTTAGTGAAGACACGAACCGCGGCTCGGGGTCTGCATAGTTGCCGATTGCGCAATGATGGACAAAAAGTACAAGCGTCCCGAAAGGCCGCATTGGCGTCAAGTAAACTTTTTTTACGTAACGCTGAAACACAGTACTGTCAAAACTTTTAGAGAATATAGAAAACATTTTCTAACGCAAGGGTTTAGCCTTGGGAAGTGGCAGGCGTTATTTCACCTGCTGCAAAATTACCACCACAGCAGTCCCAAGGCTGTAGCCTTGGGGTAGGAGAGGAACCCCTATACTACCACCTATTGCCCTTTTCACATTTATAACCTACATATCGTTAACCTGACGCCAACGCGAAAAGTCGGGATGTTTCTTGCGACACCGCAATGCTGCGGGGCAAGTGCCACCGGAAATCATCCTGATAATACTGTTTGGCTCATAAAAATTAATAGGCTCTAAAGCTTGCACCCAATAAATAACAGCCATAGCCGTACGGCAATTAGCGGGGTTTGCCAAATAGCATAATTGAAATACAAATGACCATGAAAAAAGTAAAAAAAAACTAAACCACCGGCTTTTTTAAATACTGCTGTAAATCTTTTACATAGCTGTCAAAAGCGTCTATGCCTTTGGGGGTAATCTTACAAATGGTAAGTGGATAATTGTCTTTAAATTGTTTGGTTACATCTACATAACCGGCATCTTTTAGTTTAGTAATTTGTACGCTAAGGTTACCTGCCGTGGCATTTGTGTTTTCGCGTAAAAAGGTAAACTCT
>Ga0105048_10020426_pt1 | contig 10105 bp, 7 predicted proteins | sample MAT05_FD_78382 | JGI IMG/M metagenome (GOLD analysis project Ga0105048, IMG submission 78382) | Freshwater microbial communities from Lake Fryxell liftoff mats and glacier meltwater in Antarctica - MAT-05 | ecosystem: Environmental > Aquatic > Freshwater > Ice > Liftoff microbial mat | place... | reverse complement strand
TCACACGCTACATCGAAGAATGCCTGGCCGGCAAGGACGGCCCGCGCGGCAAGGACTTCAACATGCGCTGGGTGGCCAGCATGGTGGCCGACGTGCACCGCATCCTGACCCGCGGCGGTGTGTTCCTGTACCCCTGGGACCAACGCGAGCCCGACAAACCCGGCAAGCTGCGCCTGATGTACGAGGCCAACCCGATGGCCTTCATCGTCGAACAGGCCGGCGGCTTGGCCACCAACGGCCGCGAACGCATCATGGACCTGGTGCCCACCAAGCTGCATGAACGGGTGAGTGTGGTGCTGGGCTCGAAGAACGAAGTGCAGCGGGTCACCGGCTACCACCAGCCGGCGACCTGATCGCCGCAGTTCATCCGCGCGATTGCGCGGCCCGTCGCAGGGCGCACCTCGTGCAGCCGGCGGTTTTGCACAATCCGGCCCTGCTTTCATCGAGGCCGCAGTGGCATGAATATCCTGAAACGCTTGTCTCCCTTCACCTGGTCTGTGGGTCTGGTTGGCGCGGCCCTGGCCGTGTCCCTGATACTGCCGGTGCATTCGCATGCGGCCGGCATCCCCAAGGCCTACCCGGTGCGGGACTTCTTCGCCAACCCCGAGAAGGCCTATTTCCGCCTCAGCGCCGACGGCAAGACCCTGGGTTTCATGCAACCGGTGTCGGTGGACGGTGCGCCGCGGCGGCTGAACGTGTTTGTGCAAGCGCTCAAGGGCAGCCAGCCGGTGGGCACCGCGCGCCGCCTGACGGCCGAGAGCGCACGCGACATCAGCATCTACAGTTGGAAGGGCAGCGACCGCATCCTGTACGTCAAGGACTTCGGTGGCGACGAGAACTTCCACCTTGTGTCGGTGGACGTGGCCAGCGGCAAGGTCACCGACCTGACCCCCGGCGACAAGGTGCGCGCCTCGCTGCTGGACGAACTGCACGACGACCCGCACCACATCCTGGTCACGCACAACCGGCGCAACGCCGAGGTGTTTGATGTCTACCGCATCGACCTGCGCACGGGCCAGGAAACGATGGTCGCGCAGAACCCGGGCGACATCGTCGGCTGGGCCACCGACCACGCCGGCCGCGTGCGCGTGGCCTTTCGCACCGACGGCCTGAACAGCGTGGTCATGTACCGGGCTGATGACAACGGCGCGTTCAAGCCCATCATCACCACCGACTACAAGACCGAAGTCAGCGTGGTGGCCTTCACAGCCGACAACCGCCGGCTCTACGCCAGCAGCAACCGCGGCCGCGACAAGCAGGCGCTGGTGACCATCGACCCGGCCCGGCCCGACCAGGAAACCGTGGTCTTTGTGCACCCGGACGTGGACCTGGGCGGCGCCACCTGGTCACGACTGCGCAAGAAGATCACCGACGCCAATTTCGTGACGGCACGCATCGAGCGCAAATTTTTCGACCAGGACACCGAACGCCTGTACCAGCGCATCGCGGCCAAGGCGCCGGGCATGGAAATCACGCTGCAGAGCGCGACCCGGGCCGAGGACAAGTTCATCGTCGCGGCGGGCAACGACCGTACGCCGGGCACCCGTTTCTCTACGACGCCAAGGCCGACACCCTGAACGTGCTGGCCGAGATCAACCCCAAGATCGCTGAATCCGAAATGGCGCCGCAAAGGCCCATCATCTACCAGAGCCGCGATGGCTTGACGATCCACGGCTACCTGACACTGCCTGTGGGGCGCGAGCCCAAACAACTGCCCTGCGTCGTCAACCCGCACGGTGGCCCCTGGGCGCGCGACATCTGGGGCTACAACCCCGAGGTGCAGTTCCTGGCCAACCGCGGCTACTGCGTGCTGCAGATGAACTTCCGCGGCTCCACCGGTTACGGCCGCCAGTTCTGGGAAGCCAGCTTCGGCCAGTGGGGCCTGAAGATGCAGGACGACATCACCGACGGTGTGAACTGGCTGGTGCAGCAGGGCATAACCGCCCCAAGCGCGTGGGCATCTACGGCGCCAGCTACGGCGGTTACGCCACGCTGGCCGGCGTGGCCTTCACGCCCGACCTGTACGCGGCCGCCGTCAACTACGTGGGTGTGAGCAACTTGTTCACCTTCATGAACACCATCCCGCCCTACTGGCGCCCCGAACTGCAGAAGCTGCACGACATGTTGGGCCACCCCGAGAAGGACAAGGAACGCCTGACGCGCACCTCACCGGCCCTGAACGCCGACCGCATCAAGACCCCGCTGATGGTGGTGCAAGGTGCCCGTGACCCGCGTGTCAACAAGGCCGAGAGCGACCAGATGGTCGAGGCGCTGAAAAAGCGCGGTGTCGACGTGCCCTACATGGTGAAAGACAATGAAGGCCACGGCTTCCGCAACGAAGAGAACCAGTACGAGTTCTACGGCGCGATGGAGTCCTTCCTGGCCAAGCACCTCAAGCCCGAGGCGCAGCGGGACTAGCGGTACCCCACCTGCATGAGCCCCATCACCCTGTACGGCATCCCCAACTGCGACACCGTCAAACGCGCGCGCGCCTGGCTCACCGAGCATGGCGTCGTGCACACCTTCCACGACTTCAAGAAGGCCGGCGTGCCGGCCCCGCGGCTGCAGGACTGGGTGACGGCACGGGGCTGGGAGGTGCTGCTCAACCGCAAAGGCACCGCCTGGCGCGGGCTGGATGAAACGGCAAAAGCCGCCGTGGTGGACGCGGCCACGGCACAGGCCGCGATGCGGGCCACGCCCAGCCTCATCAAGCGGCCGGTGGTGGAGTGGGCCGATGGCGAAATCACCATCGGCTTTGACGCCGAAGGCTGGGCCGCGCGGCCCATGTGATGAGCCCGCCGTTGTGCCCAGAAGTCGGGGTGCCGATAGACGCTGAAGTCCAGCGCCAGGTGAGCGGCCCGCACCTCGCCGTGGACACGCGCGCCCAGAGGCCCGTCAGAAGCCGCGGCTGAAGACCTGAATGGCGGCCACCGGGCAAGCCAAGCAGCCTTGCGCTGACCGCCACCTTTGCCGGCGCCCAGGCGGACGAAAAAAAATGCCCAACTGCCGAAGCAGTTGGGCACTCGTAAATGGTGGATCCGGGGGGAATCGAACCCCCGTCCGCAAGCCATCGCCGGACGGTTCTACATGCGTAGCTGTCTGATTTGGATTTAGGTGCCTTGGTCGCGCAGCAGCACGCTACCTAGGCCCCGAGTCATTTGGTTTTAGGACCCCAACGAATGACACGCAGGGGCACGATCCTATGTGAATGACCTTGCAGTCATCGGTGTTGCCACCTCAGACCCAGCCCATAGGAGAGCTGTTGCAAGGCTCACCGGTTTTAAGCGGCGAGGGCGTACGTTTGATCGTTCGCAGTTACTTTGTTTCCAGATGGATTTACGAGCTGACTGGTGCTCGGCATGCCCCGCGCCGACTCCGCACCCACGTCGAAGCCAGGTCGGACCCGTGGGACAGAGTTTAGGCCAGATCGAGAAATTGCAAGACCTCGTTCGGGTGCAAGAGCACCCGGTCGGCGCCCCAGGCCTGCACCGGCTCGTGTGGGCCCAGGTAGCCCCAGGCGGCTGCCCAGCCCGCCATACCGGCCGCACGGGCGGCCTGCATGTCGCGCCGGTCATCACCCACGTAGATGCAGCGCGCAGGGTCGTGGCCCAGCCGGCGCGCGGCTTCCAGCAAGGGGGCTGGGTGCGGTTTGGCGTGAGGCGTGCTGTCGCCGCCGATCAGCACGCTTGCACCATGAAGGGGCGGCAGGGCGCGTGTCAGCGGGTGCGCAAACCGCAGCGACTTGTTGGTGACGATGCCCCAAGGCACCGCAAGTCGCTGCAGCTCCGCCAGCATGGCGTGCACGGGCTCGAACAGTTGCGACAGCTGCAGCATGCGCTGCTCGTAGCGGTCGTGGAACTCGTCACGCAGTGGCACGTATTCGTCCTGCCCCGGCACCACGCTAAAGGCCGCGCCCAACATGCCGCGTGCGCCGGAACCTGCATGCGGCCGCAGGTGGCCGTAGGGCACTGGCGCCAGGCCACGATGGGCCAGCATGTCATTGGCCGTGCCGGCCAGGTCGGGGGCGCTGTCCACCAGCGTGCCGTCCAGGTCGAACAGCAGGACCAGCGGCGGCCGAATGACGCCTAGGCCGGCTTGCGGCACGCCAGCAGGTAGTTGACGCTGGTGTCGCCCGACAGCCAGTAGCGGCGTGTGAGCGGGTTGTATTCCATGCCCCGGCTGCCCTGCAGCGCCAGGCCGGCATCACGCGACCAGCGGGCCAGTTCGCTGGGGCGGATGAAGCGCGCGTACTCGTGCGTGCCACGTGGCAGCAGGCGCAGCACGTACTCGGCGCCCAGGATGGCAAACAGAAAGGACTTGGCGTTGCGGTTGAGCGTGCTGAAAAAGACCCACCCACCTGGCCGCACCAGACGACTGCAGGCCTGGACCACGGCTGCGGGGTCGGGCACGTGTTCGAGCATCTCCATGCAGGTAACCACATCGAAGCTGGCCGGGCTTTCGGCGGCCAGGGCTTCGGTGGCGATCTCGCGGTAGTCCACGTTGTCCACGCCCGCTTCCAGCGCATGCAGGCGTGCCACACCCAAGGGCTTGGCCGCCAGGTCGATGCCGGTCACATGGCTTGCACGCCGCGCCATGGCTTCGGCCAGGATGCCGCCCCCGCAACCCACGTCCAGCACACGTTTGCCAGCCAGCGCGGCCAACTGGTCTATCCACTCCAGGCGCAGCGGGTTGATCTGGTGCAGCGGCCTGAACTCGCTTTCCGGGTCCCACCAGCGGTGGGCCAGGTCGCTGAACTTGGCCAGTTCTTGTGCATCGACGTTTGACATGCGCCGATCGTAACGCCCGGGCAAGAAAAAACCCCGCCGAGGCGGGGTTCTTGTGATGGCGGCCCGGTTTCAACCGGGCCGGCGGCGTCAGCGGCGGGTGCGCGTTCCGACCACTTCGACTTCCACGCGGCGGTTCTTCGCGCGGCCTTCGGCGGTCTTGTTGTCGGCCACAGGTTGTGCAAAACCCTTGCCTTCGGTGTACACGCGATTGGTTTCGATACCCTTGCTGGTGAGGAACTTCTTCACCGACTCGGCACGAGCGATCGACAGCTTCTGGTTGTACGCAGCGCCGCCCACCGTGTCGGTGTGGCCCACAGCGATGATGACTTCCAGGTTCACACCCTTGGTCTTTTCCACCAGATCAGCCAGCTTGGCTTGTGCGTCAGGCTTGAGCACCGACTTGCCGGTATCGAAGAAAGCGTCAGCCGCAAAGGTGACCTTCTCGCTGACCGGAGCGGGCGGCGGCGGAGGCGGCGGGGGCACGACTGGGACAACAACCGGGGCCGGAGGCGCAGCAGCCGGCGGGGGCGGCGGCGGCGGCGGGGGAGCCACACGCGGGGCCGGCGGCGGAGCCGGAGGCGGCGGCTTGATGGCGCCGTCGCAGTTTTCAGCGGCAGTAGCCGGGGTCCAACCGGCATCACGCCAGCACAGTTCGTTGGTGCCGTTTTTCCAAACGGTACCGTCGGCTGCGCGCCAGTTGTCGATCGACTTCGCTTGCGCGAATGCCGAGAGTGGTGCAGCAAGGGCAACGGTTGCGAAAAGCACCGCCACCTTGTTCAATTTCTTCATGATTCTCCTCTCGAGGAAAGCCGCAGACTAGCCTGCGTAACGTCCAAAACGACAAGCGGGAAATTTGACACTTCTACAGGGCAAACCCCCGCAGCCGCGGGCACTTACCACCGACGGATCATTGTGCCATAGGGCATCCGCTGCTCGGCATTTTGGGCCCTGCAGTGGTGCCACCCCTTGGGCGTGTTGCGCATCCGCGACAGGCCGGACCCCCGTAGAATCCCGCTCGATCCGCCGCTGTACGCATCCCCATGCGGCCCTCTCCTACACCGCCACCGCATGAGCTCCTTCGCCAAGGAAACAATTCCCACCAGTCTTGAAGAGGAGATGCGCCGGTCGTACCTCGACTACGCGATGAGCGTGATCGTAGGCCGCGCACTGCCCGACGCACGTGACGGTTTGAAACCCGTGCATCGCCGCGCACTCTTTGCCATGCACGAGCAGTCCAACCACTGGAACCGGCCGTACAAAAAGAGCGCGCGCATCGTCGGCGACGTGATGGGCAAATACCACCCGCACGGCGACTCGGCGATCTACGAGACCATCGTGCGCATGGCGCAGCCCTTCTCGCTGCGCCACATGCTGGTCGACGGCCAGGGCAACTTCGGCTCGGTGGACGGCGACAACGCTGCGGCGATGCGCTACACAGAGATCCGCTTGTCCAAGATCGCCGGGGCGATGCTCGAGGACATCGACAAGGACACGGTCGACTTCGCGCCCAACTACGACGGTTCCGAGAACGAACCCACGGTGCTGCCCGCGCGGCTGCCGAATTTGCTGGTCAATGGCTCCACCGGCATTGCCGTGGGCATGGCCACCAACATCCCACCTCACAACCTGAACGAGGTGGTGGACGCTTGCCTGCACCTGCTGAAGCATCCGCAAGCCAGCATCGATGAGCTGATGGAAATCGTGCTGGCACCCGACTTCCCGACCGCCGGCATCATCTACGGCCTGAGTGGCGTGCGCGAGGGCTACCGCACCGGCCGCGGCCGCATCGTGATGCGCGCCAAGTGCCACTTCGAGGACATCGGCAAGGGCGAGCGCCAGGCGATCATCGTCGATGAGATCCCCTACCAGGTGAACAAGAAGACGCTGCTCGAGCGCATCGCCGAGCTGGTGCACGAAAAGAAGATCGAAGGCATCAGCCACATCCAGGACGAGAGCGACAAGTCCGGCATGCGTGTGGTCATCGAGCTCAAGCGCGGTGAAGTGCCCGAGGTGGTGCTGAACAACCTGTACAAGCAAACGCAGCTGCAGGACAGCTTCGGCATGAACATGGTGGCCCTGATCGACGGCCAACCCAAGCTGTGCAACCTGAAGCAGCTGATCGACATCTTCCTGGAGCACCGCCGCGAGGTGGTCACCCGGCGCACGGCCTACGAACTGCGCAAGGCGCGCGAGCGTGGCCACGTGCTGGAAGGCCTGGCCGTGGCGCTGGCCAACATCGACGAGTTCATCGAGACCATCAAGACCAGCCCCACGCCACCAGTTGCCAAGGCTGCACTGATGGCCAAGAGCTGGGACAGCAGCATGGTGCGCGAGATGCTGGCGCGCGCCGAAGCAGGCACAGCGGGCGGCCGTGCCGCATACCGCCCCGAAGGCCTGCCCGCCAGCATGGGCTTGCAAGCAGACGGCCTGTACCGCCTGAGCGACGACCAGGCACAGGAAATCCTGCAGATGCGCCTGCAGCGCCTGACCGGGCTCGAGCAGGACAAGATCATCGGCGAGTACCGCGAGGTGATGGCCCAGATTGCCGACCTGCTGGACATCCTGGCCAAGCCCGAGCGCGTGACGTCCATCATCAGCGGCGAGCTGGCCGACCTGCGCCAGGAATTCGGCCAGACCAAGCTGGGCGCGCGGCGCAGCGTCATCGAACGCAATGCGCTGGAGCTGGGCACCGAAGACCTGATCACGCCCACCGACATGGTGGTTACGCTCAGCCACACGGGCTACATCAAGAGCCAGCCGCTGACGGAATACCGTGCGCAAAAACGCGGCGGCCGCGGCAAGCAGGCCACGCAGACCAAGGAAGACGACTGGGTCGACCAGCTCTTCATCGCCAACACGCACGACTGGATCCTGTGCTTTAGCGACCGCGGACGTGTGTACTGGATCAAGGTCTGGGAAGTGCCGCAGGGCAGCCGCGCCAGTCGCGGCCGGCCCATCGTCAACATGTTCCCGCTTCAAGACGGCGAGAAGATCACCGTCGTGCTGCCGCTGACGGGTGAGTTCCGCAGCTTCCCGGCCGACCACTACGTGTTCATGTGCACGGCGCTGGGCGTGGTGAAAAAGACGCCGCTGGACGACTTCAGCAACCCGCGCAAGGCCGGCATCATCGCCGTCACGCTGGACGAGGGCGACGTGCTCATCGGCGCGGCACTGACCGATGGCCACCACGACGTGATGCTGTTCAGCGACGGCGGCAAGGCGGTGCGCTTCGACGAAGGCGACGTCACCGCCCACGGCCGCCAGGCCCGCGGCGTGAAAGGCATGACGCTGGACGACGGCCAGAACGTGATTGCCATGCTGGTGGCCGAGGACGAAACACAAAGTGTGCTCACCGCCACCGAGAACGGCTACGGCAAGCGCACCAGCATCGGCGAGTACACCCGCCATGGCCGCGGCACCAAGGGCATGATCGCCATCCAGCAGACCGAGCGCAACGGCCGCGTCGTGGCCGCCACGCTGGTGCGGCCGGCCGACGAGATCATGCTCATCACCGACAAGGGTGTGCTGGTGCGCACCCGTGTCAGCGAGATCCGGGAGCTGGGGCGCGCCACACAAGGTGTGACCCTGATCGCGCTGGACAATGGCGCCAAGCTTTCTGGCCTGCAGCGCATCGTCGAAAACGACGCCCCCACCGATACCGAAGACAACGCTGGCACCGAGCCCGGCCTGGAAGGAAACTGATGTTGAAGTTCGCGCTGTGCACCGCCGCCCTGGCGGCCGCCACCCTGGCCAGCAGCCCCGCTTGGGCACAAGCCGCCGGAGGCAAGAAGGAACTTGTCGCACGTGTGCTGCAACTTCAGCAACCCGGCATTGAAGCCATGGCGCGCGGCATGGCCGAACAGCCCGCCATGCAGCTGATGCAGGCCGCCGGCCCGGCGCTGCAGCGCCTGCCGGCCGAACGCCGCGAAGCCGTGGCGCGCGACGTTGAAGCCGATCTGCGAAAGTACTCCGAAGAAGCCGTGCCCATCGTGCGTGACCGTGCGGTCAAGCTGGCACCCTCCACCATCGGTGCACTGCTCGAAGAGCGATTCACCGAAGACGAACTGCGCCAGATCATCTCGATTCTGGAGTCGCCCGTTAACCGCAAGTTCCAGGGCATGGCCGGTGACATGCAGCGCAGCATCGCCGAGAAGCTGGTGGCCGAAACCAAGAGCGACATCGAACCCAAGGTCAGGGCCTTGCAGCAAAGTGTGGCCAAACGCCTGGGCGCCACGCCCAACACGGGCGGTGCGGCCTCAGGCCCGAAGAAGTGAGCCTGGGCAGACCCTGCGCATGACCGCACCGGCAGCCGTCAACCCGCAACTGCTGGCCCTGCGTGACCGTATCGATGCGGTCGACAGGGAGTTGCTGGCCTTGCTGAACCGCCGCGCGCAACTGGCGCTGGACGTGGGAGATCTGAAGAAGCACGAAGGCTCGCCGGTGTTCAGGCCCGAGCGCGAAGCGCAGGTCATCGACGGGCTGAAGGCCGTCAATGCGGGGCCTCTGCCCAACGCGTGTGTCGCGCCCATCTGGCGCGAGATCATGTCGGCCAGCCGGGCGCTGGAAACGCCCACCCGCGTGGCCTACCTCGGGCCTGCGGGCACCTTCAGCGAAGAAGCGGCACTGGGTTACTTTGGCTCATCCATCGTGCGTGTGCCCTGTGCCAACTTCGACGAGGTCTTCCACACCACGTCGACCGGCGCGGCCGACTTTGGCGTGGTGCCGGTCGAGAACTCCAGCGAGGGCGTGGTCACACGATCGCTGGACCTGTTCCTGCACACGCCGCTGTTCATCATCGGCGAGACCAGCCTCTTCGTGCGCCACAACCTGCTGCGTCGCAGTGACAGCCTGGACGGCATCACCGCCGTGCTGGCGCACCCGCAGGCGCTGGCGCAGTGCAACGCCTGGCTGTCGGCGCACCTGGCGCAGGCCGAGCGCCGGCCGGTGTCCAGCAATGCCGAAGGTGCGCGCCTGGCGGCATTCGACGGCACCCTGGCGGCCATCGCGAGCACCCGGGCATCGGGCGAGTTCGGTCTGCATGTCGTCGCCCCAGCGATCCAGGACGACGCGCACAACCGAACCCGGTTTGCCGTGGTCACGCATCCCCAGCGGCACCCGGCCCCCAAGGCTTCGGGGCACGACTGCACGAGCCTGGTGGTCTCGGTCAACAACCGCCCCGGCGCGGTGCACGACATGCTGGTGCCGCTGAAGACCCACGGCGTGTCGATGAGCCGCTTTGAATCGCGGCCGGCGCGCTCAGGCCAGTGGGAGTACTACTTCTACATCGACATCGAAGGACATCCCGACGAGGCAAAAGT
>Ga0105048_10020425_pt1 | contig 10105 bp, 8 predicted proteins | sample MAT05_FD_78382 | JGI IMG/M metagenome (GOLD analysis project Ga0105048, IMG submission 78382) | Freshwater microbial communities from Lake Fryxell liftoff mats and glacier meltwater in Antarctica - MAT-05 | ecosystem: Environmental > Aquatic > Freshwater > Ice > Liftoff microbial mat | place... | reverse complement strand
CCACCGCCGCTAGAACTGATTCTGTGCGACCCCACGCAAGGCGTTCGGGACCAACGAGTCTTGTCTGCGTTAAACGCTTGGCTGGACAATCTATGAATCCGAACACCAGAGCGAACGCGCGGAGGCGCTTGTTCGGCTATTTTCTTATGTCGGTATTCCGAGGCTAAGCGCGATGAGCTCAGGACTGCAGTCCTCATTGCGAAAGGAGTATCCGCTGATGTTCGGGATATCGGGTAGCGTGGTCGAGGAATACGGTATCGAAATCAATGACGGCTGGTACACGCTGCTCTGCAAAGTGTGCGAACTCATCAGCGTACCTTACAAGTTAGCGGCGGATGCGCACAAAGCTCAGCCGACCGAAGCGCGGCGTGCCGCGCTCGAAGCCGAAAAGCGCGCGCTCCCACGGCTCTCGCAGGTCAAGGAGAAGTTCGGCTCGCCGTACGGACCCGACGTCACCGTCTACGGGCGCGACGCCGACGCTGTCGATAGTGCTTTTCGACGGGCCTGCGCCCGTGAGTACCTTCGGAAATGGCTGCCTGGGCTTCAGCATGTACCGCCTGAATTTCACATTGACGGCTATGCGCAGGGGCGAGGCTCGTGCGCTTAGCGTCCGCCGAGCTCGTCACTAGACGTGGACGTGCGCCCTACCGTCGGCCTCCCAGGCGAGGCAACTTTCCAATGTCGATATGTGAGATGTCGAGCAAAGGCACGTTCATCACTCTCAGGACCCGCAATGCAAAGCTCATTCCGAAGGCGCCCCGATTCACCCGAAGCTTTAGCGCTGCCTCAGTCGTTGACTCCAGCCCAGCCTTCTCGATGGCTGCAGCGAGTGATTTGAAGGTGTAGCCGCGCAAGGCCATCGCCGACTTCACCACGCGCTTGGCTTCGCGGTCCCATGCGTCAGGCGTTGGCCGCGCGGGCGTTTTAGGTTCAGGACGTTCGTCCGACGGCATCGAGAAGACTCCAAGGTCCTGAGTGCGGGGCCTGAAACGAAGACCCGCGCTCGAGGCGCAGCAAATTGACGGCAGGCGGACCTGCCCTATCAAGTCGGCCAAATCAGCCAACTCGGCGCACTACGTTTACGAGATTTCACTAAGATTTTGAGGTAGCCAAATACCGCCCGCAAGTCTCCATTTGGATGCCAAAAGACACCAATATGAATTTCTGGGAGAACGCGTTCTTTACTACTGCAAGCGCAACCGGGGACGGCAGGTCTCCCGTTGACATCGTTTAGGACATCGAGTGATTGATTGAGGGCTGAAAAATGGCAGGGCCAAAGAACTTGACAGAAGAATTCATCGCCTACCGCGTGCGCGTGGACCTAGGCAAGAGCATCGGCAAGCACTACTTCCCCTTGCCAGCGGAGCCGGAGTTCTCCGGTCGGGGAGCGCAGTCGCTCGTGCCGAGCACCGAGCTCAAAAGCAACTGTTCACTGGGTACCCGGCCCAGATGCTGGCCGAGCTCACGGTCGACGGCTGCTCAGCACGACTCACGTTGCCCCTCGGACTTGAACATGTGCGTGAGGGCGTTCATCGACTATTTCAGGCTAAGCCGCCCAGCCATCGGCCGGCACCTTGGTCGCTGGCAATGAGCTACCACTACAAGGTCTGGACCGAAGAACGCATCGAGCGACTCTACAAGGAGGGGCGCGGCCGCGGCATTGGCGCGGAATATCGCCCGCTGCTGGAGGTTCACGACGTCCCCTCGCTGGGCTTGGCCCGACGTGCTCCTGGCGCCACCACGGGAAGGGTCCATCACCTGCTGTCCAACGTCGAGTACCAGTTCTTTCTGATGCTTGACTGGGCTGCCGATGTTGACGACATCCGAGAGCAGTATCCCGTCGACCGAGAGCTCACACAAGACATGGCGCTAACCCTTCGAATCAAACACCCGTGCTACCCCGGAACGAACGTCGCCACGCTCATGAGCACAGATTTTCTTGTTAACCGAACGCTTGATGGCGAGAGAACCCTGGTGGGCTTCGACATCAAACGCTCCGAGGCCGCCGAGGACGAACGCACAATCGAAAAACTCGAGCTCATGCGGGCGAGCCTCGAGGAACTCGGGGTGCCACATCGACTTGTCTATCACTCGCGGCTACCAACAGAAAAGATTGAACGCCTTGAGTGGATTCGATTCGGCTTACTGAGGGACGGCGAGCACGAGCAATTCCCAGGCTTTTTCGAAGGGCACTGCGCCCGCATGGCCCAAGACCTAACGACGGCGCGGCAGATATTGCCACTCAACGAATACTGCTCTGGCTACGACGCCCGGTGTGGCACCCCGCGAGGTACAGGGCTGCGCATCGCTCAAATGCTGATGCACAACCGCGTCCTGATTCCGTGTTTGGCAGAGCCCGACTTGGCTGCGGCGAAACTAAGTTCTTTCAAGCTAAGCGCCATCAAAGGTGCATTGCGACTTGTGGAGGCCGCGTGATGCTACTCTTCCAACGCCAACACATTCACATGCCGAACGGTAGTAGGCACGCCGTTATCAGCACGGACCCTGCGGCTGATAATGCCTTCATCATCGAATTGAACGCTCCGCTTGCTCTGCCCACAAAGCACAGCTACACCTGGCTCTGTGCCAACACGAGCGACGCGGACTCAAATGAATTTGAGCTTCGATTGGCGGTGGCCTCGAAATTTGCTTCAGCGCGTCGTATTGTCCGGAAGGACTTGGCCTGGGAACGCATCGCTCCGCTGGTCGCTGACCCGATGGTGCTTGATGAGAAGTCGCGCTGGAAACTAATTCATGAAAGAGCGGGCGCCATCGAATGTTCTCCGGTGACACTTTTGAAGGACCTTCGAAGGTACTGGCAGGGCGGTCTTTGTCAGGACGCGCTCTTAGGGAATTTCGACAAGTGCGGTATAGCGAAAGCAGGCGTGCCCCGAGGACGCGGACGACCGCCAACCAAGCCCGGGCGTAAAAAATATGCCGCTAGCCAAGCCGATTTCGAGAATTTCGAATCGGTTATTCGCGGGTTCTATTTGAAAGAAAAGTCGGTCTTCCACAGCATCCCGGATGCAGTCCAATACCTATACGAGAAACATTACTTTTATACGGACGGAAACGGCAAACGGTTCGTCCTCGGCGAAGGGGAAAAGCCTACTCAGAAGCAGTTTGAGTACTACCTGCGGAAGAATTTCTCACGCGAAGTCCGCATCCGCAGCCGCCACGGCGACAAGACGTTCGAGCGCAATCATCGGCCAGTCCTTGGAACGATTACCGAAGCCTGCCGCGGCGTCGGTCACATCTACGAGATGGATGCAACGATTGCGGACCAGCATCTGGTCTCGAAGTGGAATCGTGCCGACCTTATTGGACGTCCCGTTGTCTACTATATCGTCGACCGGAAATCTACGCTTATTGTGGGCTACTACATTGGTCTTGAAAATGCGAGCTGGGCCGCTGCGCTGCAGGCGCTGTTTAGCATTGTCGACGACAAGGAAGCGCTTTGTAGGCGCCTTAACCTCCCGTATGACCCGGAGGACTGGCCGGCCCATGGAATACTTGGACTGGAAATCTATATGGACCGCGGGGAAGGAATCGGCCGCGAGTCAACGAAGCTTTGCTCGGGAACCCAGACAACGGTCACCAACCTCCCTTCTTTGCGCCCGGACTGGAAGCCCCTCGCGGAGGGTTCCTTCGCCTGGATGCACCGTGCGATTTGTGTTCAGGTTCCCGGGTACAACGCGGCGAGCGTGGCCGGCAAACGCCGCGCGAAAGACCACGGCTTGGATGCGACTCTAACTCTCGATGAATTCGAAGCTATCGTCGTCCATAACATCATCATGCGGAATCGGCAGATTCGAGCAAGCCATCAGATGACGCCAGCTCAAATTGCTTCCCGAGTCGAACCATCACCCATCAATATATGGAATCATGACGTTGTGGCGAATGCTGGATACCTTTCGAGATACAGTGCCAACGCATTGCGACTCAAGTTATTGCCGGGTGCGCCAGCGGATGTCGACGAGAAAGGCATCTTGGTGAACGGCTGCTACTACCTTCCCGAGACGGTTGACCGCCGAAGTTGGATTGTCCAGGGCGCCCAGTGCACCCTGCCTGTCAAAGTCAGCTACGACATGCGCCGCGTCGACAAGATATACGTGCACGACGAAAAGGAGCCCGGAGGCTATTTCATCGCCGAGCTGGGCCCCCGCAGCAAGCACTATGCCGGGCTATCAGTCGACGAGGTCGCTTATGTCCAGTATGTGGAAGCCGGCCTTAAGGCCCCGAGCCGTCTGTCGAAGGCCCAGACGCTCATGGAGGCACACAACCATGCTCGGCCTGTTCTCGAGAGGGCCAAGCAAGAAACCGACGCCGCCATGGCAGGCAAGCGTCGGAGCGGGCGGCGCAAAAACGTCGTTCAAGCCCGAGGCGAGGCACTCGATAACGAGCGCGACGCTCGAGCGGTCCCATCTCCAGCGACGGACGCAAGTCAGCAGCCTACTACCCCCGAGTTGGCGCCCAACAACGTGGTCTCGCTTCGGTCAAACAAGCACGACCCTACCCAAGCCGCTCAGGACAGCACGACCCCTGCGGCACCGCCCTCGACCGCGGCGGAGCGCGCCCGGCGCTTGCGTGAACAGATGTTGAACGGCTGAGAACTCATACCATGACGACAACTTCTTGCAATCAAGCGGTGCCGGCCGTTTACACGCCGCAACGCATTGCCCGCTTTCAAGGCAACCCATTCATCGAGGCTCTGCCTCCGATGATGAATGACGATGAAGTGCTCCAGGCGCTGACGCTGATGCCGGACTTCTCGCAAGACCAGCGCCACTGGCCAAACCATGAGCGTATCCAACAACTCAAATCGCTGGGGAATTTCATGGTCCCGCTAACCCGGCACTTGGAACTGGCTCGAACGCTCGACTCTATGGTTCGTGAGGGGTACGTGGGGCGCTCGTCCGGCACCGCCGAGTACGTGCAAAAACTGCGCAGCATCTATCAAATGCAAAAGTCGGGTAAGAATTTTTCTCAGACATTCGATACGGTGCCTCAATACGATGCAACCTCGTTATTGGGCTATTCCGGAATGGGGAAGAGTACGACCGTACGCAGATGGCTGGCGCACTATCCTCAGGTTATCTACCACGAGAGTTCCGGCGTCACTCAGGTGACTTATTTGCACGTCGACATGAAGAACAGCGGCGACAGCGTCAAGGCACTGCTCATAGCGCTCATCACGCGGCTCGACCTGCTGCTGCCTGAGTTTGGATACGCGAAGCTGTACTTGAAGGACGTCTCGCGCACTAGCGCGCTCTCGTTGATTGCAATCGTGAGTCGCCTGATGGTCATTCACCAAGTCGGAATCCTCGTGGGCGACGAAATTCAGAACTTGGCGAACCATCCGAAGGGGGCCCAGCAGGTGATGACCGAACTGACCACGATGTGCAACGAGCTCACGGTGCCCATCATTTTCGTCGGAACGATGAAAGCAGCCAAGGTATTGGGCGCAGACTTCAGACAAGGCCGCCGGTCGGTTGGAATGAGTGTCTGGACCCGTCTGCCGCAATTCGACGGTGTTGATGAACAATACTCAAATAGTGAATGGGCTGACTTTATCCGTGTTCTATGGAGGTACCAATGGGTCCGCACTCCAATGGGACTAAACGATGAGTTGATGGACCGCATCTACCGCTACACCCAAGGTATTATCGACCTAGACATCAAGCTTTTTGCGCTAGCTCAAGTACAGGCCATCCTGGAGGGAACAGACCAACTTACCCCCGAGATTCTGGAGCGGGTGTACACCGACCAATTTACGCTGCTCCATCCGATGCTGCAGGCCATGAGGGACAACAATCTCCGCGCTCTTGCGCAGTATGGTGATATTTCGCCAATCACCCTCGAGGGTACCGTTGAACAAATGCAAAGCGACGGGCTACGTCGAAAAGCACGGGCTCGAATGGCCAAGCCGGGCGACCCCACTTTCGTTCAGCAAGTGGGAGCGTCGCTGATGAGCGCCGGCTTTGATGTTGACCAAGCGCACTCCCTTGCGGCTGAAATCGACAAAGACGGAACGGCTAAGGACACAGTCGACGCGCTTCGCCAAGCATGCGACAAAGTGAAGCCGGCCGCGGCGAGCAAGCGTGCCGGCGCAGGCAGGAGTCGCAAGAAGGACTCCGCCGAAGTCGTCGCCTGGCCGGACCTCACAGAGCGGCCAAACGATTACCGCCGTGCGCTCAAGCTTGCTGCTGACAACGGAACGACAGTCCTGCAGCAACTTGAATCACTCAACATGGCGCAGGACGTCGAAGAACTTGTTTCGCTCGACTGAGTCGGGAAGATGTTTCTCCCTCAGCCCTACCCGGACGAACTCATTGGCAGTGTTCTGGCCCGAGGTAGCGTGCACACAGGGCTACCACCCAAGGTTCTAAATCGTTTGATTCTAGGCATACCAAATGGCCAGGTGTCTTTTTTCCTGCCATCAGGCATACCGGCGATTGCGCGAATGACTCGCATGGATTCGGAGGAACTAGCCATCCGACACACGGTCTTTCCGTACGTCACAGCGTTCATGCCGCCGCGTCAGGTGCTTGCGATGCGAAGCAAAATTCTGATGCCTCCGTCGGATGAGCCGGGGTGTCTGGCTTCGTTGATTAAGTCGGTCACCCAAGGTACTCGAGTATTCCGGCTCTGTGATATGTGTATCCTTGACGATATATCACGGTTTGGCGAGGGTTACTGGCATCGGTCACATTTTCTTCCCGGTGTTTATTATTGTTCAGTCCACGGGTCGCCGCTTAGAGATGCAATTGGTATTACCACTGCGCGCCCTGGCGCCGTAGGTCGGCTCGTGGATATAGCCTCGCAACAAACTTCCGTTCCAAGCAGTTTGCCGGCTCGCACCCTGCTCGGGGAACTGGAGAGGCACTCACTTGCAACACTCGCTGACGAATGGAAACACCGCGGCGATTGGCACGAAATTTACAGGGATAATGCTTTGGCAAAAGGCTATCACCTATCCGGCGGCGCGGTGGCTGCAGCGCAACTGGCGCGGGACCTGCTGACCGCATTTGGGGTACCCTTCATCGCCATTCTTGGCGGGCTCCGGGTCGGTCGCTCAACTGCAGATTGGCCGCGACTGATGGTCCAGCCTAGTACTTCGGTTGCGTTCTCTCCCGTCAAGCACTCGCTGCTTTCGGGCTTCCTGGCCTATTGCGGCGAGGAGAAGAAGTTGCTCTCGTACCAGCCGCCGGGGCCGAAACCTGCTGACACGACGTCGCGCGATGAGACTTGTGCGCGAGGTCTTCGGGCCGCTTGGCGTGTCGCTGCCTTGTGCGAGGACCGGCTCACCGTTCAGGCGATGCTCGAGGCCCAAGGCACTTGGGCCGCGTTTCGGCACAACCGCACACTGTTCCCGAAAACGGAGCGGATGCTGCAGGAGTTTAAGGATTCGGAACAGGCTGAACGGCAGCGAGGCCGGCGCCCCCGCACATACGCTCGCAAAAACGAAGCGAATAGGTCAACAAAGCACGCGCCTTGAACAAGCGCTACATGCTGGAAATCTCCATCACTACGAAACCTGCTAAAAACTGCTTTGTTTGTCCTCTAGACTATTGATGCTTATTGTATTCAGCTTTGGTAGGAGCCCGAAGAACGAGCCAAGTGCAAATGTCGTCCCAACGCCATGGCCCACCACCGGGCAAAGACCAATTGGCGTTGCGTTTGGATTTGACGTGCGCTACCGTTTTGTTGTAAAACTCACTCAACTGGGGAGAAGCAACTCGGTTAGGTGGGATTCGTAGGCTGCTGACAGCGGCACACAAGCCGCATAGGTGCGTCGCGTGGGTAGCTCCCTTACGATTATCCCGCCGTACGAATTGGCTGGTCGATTCATAGAGTGCTGCTCGCTCATTCCGCAGCTTGTCAGCCTGTTGCCCCGATAGCAACGGGACAGGGTATGAAGAGAGCCTAAGCCGCCTTTACCGGCGGCGCGGCTCAGGCCGAAGAGACGTTCCTAAGCTCCGTGTAAACTTGTCGTGACTGCGCCGGCTACGGTTAAGCGTCCATATCGAGCGCGCGGGCGCGCGAAGTTCCACCTGCAGTTACCAGTTCGAACGCGTCGGTTGAAGCGCGGTCTCGGGACCGCATCTAGTGGGGCCATTCTTTTGTTATAAGCTATACCCACGGTTTGCGGCTAGCCTTTCAACTTGACGCGCCACTATCGGGGGAACTTGCGCTCTTAACTTACAGGTATTGTCAGGCGTAATCAGCGCCGTAGGCATATATAGCTTGTTACACCGCTACTTCACCGCCGTCCGGCCAGCTAGCCGGGATTAGAAACTGATATAAGCAGCTTCGCTATATGACCTCAAGTACTACTTGGGGTCAAAATGGACTGGTTAGACGGTTTCGAAATGCAGGCTGGGCGACCGCGCGCACGCGTGATTACGTCCGGTGGCCCTGAGTTGCTTGACGACTTCGGTCTGTTGGTCAACAGGGGGCTCCCGGTAGGGGCATACAGGTCGCCCACCCCCTTGAAGTCCGAATTTGCCACGTGGAGACCCGAGACCGCCGAACGCTATTTGAAGGGGTTCGGGCTGAAGTCGACGACCACTACCCAGCACACGGTTTTCGCTTTCCGCCACGGTTGGACGGAGTTTCTAGTCCCAGCGCTCGCTGCGTTTCGCGGGCTCTTTCCCCTCATACCTGATGCGTTTGGGCATGCGTTTTCGCCCCGCAGCCTAGAGGTGCTTTGCACACCAGTTGAGCGCAACGGCCACTGGTCAGTCGTCCTGCCGGAACAGACTGGTGTTTATCGTGCGAGGTTCCGCACGCCCACGGTCGAGTCCCTCACTTGGGCCTCCCTTTTTCCCAGCGCACGGCAGACCTGGGAGAGCGTGTACCAGGGAATGCGGCGCGGCGAGATGACCCTCAACCTCCCCAAGGCGAGAGCCCGAATCCTGCTCCGCGGAGTCAGCGCGGGAAACACGGTCTTTGTCACAGACATGCGCGTGAGCGCCCTACTCGCCTTAGACATGCCATATAAATTCGCATCCGAGGCGCCAAGCTCTTTTCTGTGGACCACAGATGAAACCCCTCTGGAGCCTCGCCCGAACGCATACTTTGCCCAAGCCAAACAACACGAACTGGCAGCATCGCTGGCGCTAACCGATGCGCAGTGGGCACATCTCGAGCCGATGTGCGGGGGGCATAGCGCCAAGGCGGACAGACCTGGCCGACTCGACCTGCGGGCGTTGGTCAACAGCTTTGCGCTTCGCGCAAACACGAGAGAACGATGGGCGAACGTTGCCGTCCCTCCGCTCACACCCGCACAGGTTGAGCAAGCTTGGACTAGATGGCGGCGTGATGGTCGTCTGCAGCGAGTGCTGGGTGCCCTCGCCGAAATCCGTGCAGTAACCGCGCACTAACCCAAGCGTGGCTCCGTCCGATTCGCGCATTGCTTCCGCCGGATGCTTGAGGCACTCGACCCGCTTGAACTCCGGCTCTGTAGCAGAAGCCAGTTGAGGTAGTTCTCAACTGCGCCTCAGAATGATTGTCAGATTCTTAAAGGGAACCCATTAAATCCTTAGAATCGCCTCCCAAACTTCATGACGCAACACAGCACCACAACGTACCGATGGCCCCTTTGAAAATAGCAGCCTCGTAAGGTGTGGAAATTCTTGTTATGTGTGCCAGCGCGGATACTGACGTGCTCGAAACCCGCAGAGCGAACGCTCAGAATGCTGGCTCATTATTGGCCTCCGGGGCCATCACAGGCGCAAAGCTCGCAACACAACCACGCAAAATTAAAGCATTGCAAGTTGCTCGCAAACATTTAATGCTTTGTCGAGCACAACAGACGAAGGTCGTGGCCGTCTTTGATTGGCCAGACTTGGGCAGGGCCCAACCTTCAACGCGTGCCAATCAGCTACTACCAGAGGTCTTCTTGGTGCATTCTTTGCTGGTCAGTGTAGCGCTCTGGTCACATGCTAGCACCATTCATTTTAGCGCCTTGGCAGGCGCACTAAATATCACCTCTACGAATTTCTCTTGTTAACCACGGATTTCATCTGGTCCAGTCCAAATCCCCAAAGAAAAGGGTTTATGTAGTCCTGAACTGTATCCAGCGACCTCACCGATGCCTGAT
>Ga0105048_10020424_pt1 | contig 10105 bp, 5 predicted proteins | sample MAT05_FD_78382 | JGI IMG/M metagenome (GOLD analysis project Ga0105048, IMG submission 78382) | Freshwater microbial communities from Lake Fryxell liftoff mats and glacier meltwater in Antarctica - MAT-05 | ecosystem: Environmental > Aquatic > Freshwater > Ice > Liftoff microbial mat | place... | reverse complement strand
TGAATTGTTTTGAATCTCAAAACGTGAATTGGACTTCAAAAAAGAAATCACAACATTCTAATACTACATCAAGCGTAAAAAAGCAGCGAGTGCTGCATCAAGTAAACGGGAAGTTTTGCAGGCGGGTCACTGTCTGTGCCAAATGAAATGGTTTGTTTGGCAACAATGATAAATGCGAATTCTCGAATAGTATACGAAACAGGAAATGACTGAGACGCCACAAATGTCACTTTGAATTGTGACGGCTGGTGTTTTTCGTCTATACTTACTTTTATATCTTCATTGGAACAGCAATGCTTGCCCAGCTCGCAGCCATCATGATTGTGTTCAGTAGTGTCGCAACAATTGTGCTCTGAACCTACTAGGTGAATGTTGGCAAGCTTCCCACAACAATAATGCAAATGAAGATTGATACCAACAGATAAAGTGGTATAGATCAAAGCAATTAGTATGACAACGTATTTGCGCACTGGAGAGCAAATGTACTGCTTAAATGAGTAAGATTCAAATACCCAGCTCTTTCCTAATGACAGTCATTTTCTCCTCAAGTTTGGAAGTCTGAGAATAATAATGATCTCTACCATCAAATTTCTCTTTCATACTCATGTAAAATTTGATTTTAGGCTCAGTGCCGCTTGGTCGTGCCGAAATTTTGCTTCCATCTTTTAGTATAAATTGAAGGACATTACTCGTTGGTAAATCCAACTGTGTTTGTTTGCCACTTGCAGCGTCTGTAACAAAACTATGTTGGACATCAATTATACTCACCACTTGAGATCCTCCAAGTGACGCGGGCGGCGAGGTGCGCAAATGGATCATCATGTCTTGAATCTGCTTTATTCCATCCAAACCTTTCATCGTTATAGAAATTAATTTTTCATGGTAGAGGCCGAATTTTTCATACATCTCCATCAAGAAATCCCAAAGCGAGTGGTTGGCAGAAGCGCACCAAGCGGCCGTTTCGCACAAAACCACAGCAGACAACACAGCGTCTTTATCTCTTACAAATTTGCCAACAGAGTAGCCGTAACTCTCTTCGCCTCCTGCAATAAAAGTTTCTTTACCTTCTTTCTCGCCGATCAAACCTGCTATGTATTTAAAGCCTGTGAGTGTCTCATAGCACGCTACATCAAATGCCTTGGCGATTTCTTCTATCAAATTTGAAGTTACAATTGTTTTTGCAACATATTGCTTTCCATCTAACCAATTCTTTGCCTTCCATTGAATCAATTGATAGTAGACTAATAAACTCCCTGTCTGATTTCCATTTAACAAAACCATTTTACCATCATTATTTCGAATAGCGAGTCCTACTCGATCTGCATCAGGATCAGTTCCAATGAGAAGTGCAGCATTTTCTTTTTCGGCTAATTGAAGGCCTAGATTAAGAGCTTCTTTTTCTTCCGGATTTGGAGAAACTACAGTCGGAAAATTACCGTCGGGAGTAGATTGTTCTTCTACCAAAATGATGTTTGTGAAGCCAATATTTTTTAATGCTTGGGGAACCAATGTAATTCCTGTTCCATGCAATGATGTGTAAACAATTTTAATGTCGTGTGCTTTTTTTATCGCATCACTTGAGTGCACAATCGACCCAAGTTTTTCGAGATACGTTTGCTCAAGTTTATCGCTAATAGGATGAATCAATTTTGAGTCACTACTGAACTTTACATTCTCAATGCTTCCAACAGCGCGCACTTCAGAGATAATTCCCTTATCGTGTGGAGGTAATACTTGAGCGCCATCTTTCCAATAAACCTTGTAGCCGTTATACTCTTTTGGATTGTGCGAAGCGGTAATGACAATTCCGGAAATACAACAAAGTTCGCGGACTGCAAACGACAACAGAGGTGTTGGTCTAAGTTCTTTAAATAGATGAACGGTTATTCCATTTGCAGAGAGGACAGCTGCAGCAGTTTCGGCAAAAAATCTTGAATTATTGCGTGAGTCATGTGCAATTGCAACAGAAGAGATTTTATCAGGATTTTGTTTTTTAATATAATTGGCCAGACCCTGAGTTGCAATCCCGACGGTGTATTTATTCATGCGCATCGAACCCACGCCCATGATTCCGCGGAGTCCTCCTGTGCCAAATTCTAGATCGCTGTAAAATGCTTCTAACAATTCGTTGGAATCGCCAACTAACAATGATTCTACTGCTTCTTGAGTTTCCTTATCTACCGCAGGAATTAACCAAGATTTTGCTTTTTCAGTTGCTTCTTGAATGGTCATATTTTCTCTTCTAAAATTCGTATTTTGATTGCCGTTTGTGTGTGCCATCACAAAAGCAATAAGCGAATGTAACACCGTATCGGAATCTGTAATTGTCCAATACCATTTTGCCCAATTGTGATGAAACGAATTATTGTTCACCACTATGCGACTGACGGTCCGAAGCAATACATTGTTGTAATGCGATTTTCCAGTCGATAATTGGAATTCTTGTCGACCGCACCCACTTTGTTGTATCAAGTTTTGAATGTGTCGGCCTTATTGCTTTGGTGGGAAATTGGCTCGCAGGAACTGCAATAGGAATTATATCGAAATGTCGCAGTATTTCCGTTGCAAATGAATGCCAACTTGCTCCACCCCCATTGGTGTAATTAAATATTCCGTATTCAGGTTTAATGCGGCCACTTTCCATTCGCTCAACGAATGTCAAAACATCAAATGCCAAGATTCTTGAATAGGTCGGTGATGCAGTTTGGTTGTCGACTACTTTAATTTCCTTATTCTCATTGGCCAAACGCACCATAGTTTTGTAAAAGTTTTTACCGAATGTTCCATAAAGCCATGATATTCTGAAGATAAGATATTCCAGATGTATCGATTGTATCTTTTGTTCACCACTTAGTTTGCTTTTACCATAAATGTTTAGTGGATTGGTTGCGTCACTTTCCATGTAGGGCGAGCTTTTTGTCCCGTCAAAAACATAATCAGTGGAGAAGTGAATAAGAAGTGTTCCATGCGCCTTGCATTGGAGCGCTAAGTTTTCCGGACCTCGAGCGTTTACATTATAAGCATTGTCTGATTCACTTTCTGCTAATTCCACATTGGTGTATGCAGCGCAATTTATCACAACATCCGGCTTGATTACATCAAAAACATTACGAATTGATTCCTGATTTGTAATGTCCAATATTGTGCGGTCCGCAAAATAAAATTCCCATTGTCCAAATTGAGTTTCCAAATGCCTGAACTCCATACCCAACTGTCCATCTGCACCAGTTATAATAATTTTATTTATGGATTGCGACATTGTAAAAGTTGTTTTATGCAAATTATGATTATTAAATGACCCAAAACTATTTAATAATTTTATTATCGTTAATTTCGATCTGAAAAATAATAGTCCAATGAGACCATGAATGAAACTGGACTATCACTTTGTGTAATGGGTATTATGCGTCAGCCAATTTAGACCTTTTAACAAATTGGCTATCTATTGAAATCAAGAAAAACGTTCTAACTTTGTAGAATTGGCATAATGATTGGCTCGCACTGTAAAAGACATTAATGATTACGACCATGCAAAACTCTACACTTTTCAGCATCTTAGTTCTCTTGTTGGTACTTCAAACAGATCAGGTGTCAGCCCAAAGACCTCGAAACAACCGAGGCCCATCCATCGCAGTTGGAGTTCAGGTTGCACAGCCAACAGGTCAGTTCAAGCAGCAATATGATGGTTATCCTTTGGGTGTTGCTGCAAATTTTTCTGCTCCACTTAGCATATCCCCGCTTGAAATCGGTTTTGGTTACGCGTGGAATAATATGGGTTCACAAACTGAAGAAGTAAACGTTCTAGTTGGTCAGGATATTGATGGCGATGATATTTATGAGAATGGCAATTTGCGAATCAGAAGCAATACCAATCGGTTTCAAATGATGGTACGCCTGAGACCTTTTAATGGTATGATTCAACCATACCTGGATGGGGTTGCAGGATTAGAAACTTACCGCACGAAAACAACCATAGAAATTGTTAGTGATTTTGTAGGCTATAGTGAAGGGCAGAATGCCGACACTCAATTATTCGACATGGCATATAGCTTTGGTTGGGCTGCGGGTTTAAGGATTCGCTTGGCACCAAATATTTTTCTAGACGGAAGATTCGAAAGCCTGATTGGTGGACCTGCAAAGTATGTTGATCAAAGCACTATTGAGGTGGTAAGTCCAACAGAGTTAGATTTTGAAATTAAGTCATCTAGGACTGATAAATTCACGTATCAATTGGGATTGGCGGCCACCTTCTGATTCAAAAAATTTACTTGTTCCATTATAAAAGAAAATCCCCCGGTTATTGGCCGGAGGACTTCCCTCATCACTACTAACTCATACAACTATTTGAACACAGAGAAGCGAAGCTTCTCGGATAGCTGCCCATTGTTTAATTCAAGCACATATAACCCGGAAGCATAATTCTCCAAATGGAGTTGCAATAGATTCGATGCGTCTGACGATTGAATGAGGCCTGAGTCTATTAACTGACCTTGAGCATTCAACACGTTGTAGTAAACAAGAGAAGTTCTATTGAGTTCACCCGAGAGTGAAATTTTTTCTGAAGCAGGATTTGGAAAGAGTTTAATGTTGGAGGAACTTGAAACCAATTCTACACCAACATAGACAGGCAATTGCAATGTTGTGCCATCCGAAAGTGCCACCCAAACATGAAAAGCAACCCCGTTGCTATTGTTGATAGGATTTAAAAAGCCACTTGCAAATGCAGTGATTGCGGCTCCTTCAAGATTTAGGGTGAGCAACGGAAGATTGTATTCGGCGAAAACAATAACCCCATTGTCATTGCGAATTTTAATGGCATATTCATCTGAAGTTTCTAGATTGAGATACGGGTTAAAATCACCAAAACTTAAATTATCTATCAATTCAACAAGCGGTAATGACGTCTCATCAATATCAATCGCAGGCGAATCTGTTGATCCATGATAGATGAGAATATCGGTTTCATTTGAATTTATTGCCTCCTCCCGCGCATTTGTAAAGATGTCGAAGTGTAATACCGGAAGTGGATTATAGCCTGTTTCACTTACCATTCCGGAAAGAATAAGAACATACGTTTCTGCTTCAATTAACTCATTTGTAAGCGTAATAAATGCATCAGCAACCGAAGTGCTTGTTTGCGGAGCAATTGCAATTTCAACCGGATCATTCACTTGTGTTGTAAAAAATGGAGTGGCATCTCTAAAACTGATATTGTCGAATTGGTTGACTCCGTTAATGTAGATGTCAACTGTTTGTAAAGTTCCGTCGGCACTATTATGAATGATCTGTGCCCTTGCAAATACGGGTTCTTCGACAAACACATCCAAAGGCATCAAGGGCCCACCTGATGCTCCGACGTACCAAAGTCCCATTTCCGGCCCGTTGTTGTTGTTTGCCGGATTAACAAATCCACTTGCAACTATCGTTATTGCTGCACTGTCGAGTATGAGAGCACTTAGAGGCGCGGAGAAATGAGCGAGTTCTGTATTATCGTGGTTTGCGTTGATTGTCCATATGTAGTCACTCGTAGGCAATTCTATGTAACCATCAAATTGAGGAAATGAAAGGGCGTCAACAATTGTTTCTTGAGTAAAATAATCAGCAATGTCTATTGCAGGAGCATCCGTTGATCCATGCACAAAAAGTATGTCCGTATTGGTCGATTCCACAGCGTTAATAAGAGCGCCCGGAAAGAAGTCGAGCGAAGGTTCAGGAGCAGGATTATAATTTGAGTGGCTAAAAATTCCGTGAATGGCGGCAATATAATTTTCGTTGGCGTCAAGAGTTACAGGAAAAGCAATGATCGCATCTTGCGGACCTAAACTACCGGAAGGGGCTGCTTCAAAAATTATTTCGGTGGTTGCAGAAACCTCAACGAAAGGAGTGGCATTTCTGAATTCGAAATTATCTAAAAATAACTGCCCGTTAAGATATAAATCAATCTCTGAAACGGCATTATCAGCGCTGTTATGGATGAGTTGCACAAGTGCTTTCGGATTCGCAAGTGGCACAAATGGACCTCCTGAAGCCAGTACAATGAAGAGCCCAAAGGATGGGCCATTTTGGTTGTTTAGAGGACTGGTAAATCCACTTGTAATAAGGGTGACCGCATCATTTCCAAGACCCAATGCAGCTAGCGGAGTATCATAAACCCCAATGTTGTAAGCGTTATTTTCATCCTGCACCGTGAAGGTATATGAGGCGGTGAAGATACTTTCGTAACCCCTGAATTCGCCATAGTTTACATTGTCGAAAGCGTTGATTTGAAGCAAATTTGTTTCAACCAAATCAAAAGTGCTCAAATCTGTGCATCCATTATAAAGAAGTAGATCTGTCCCGGATCCACCGGCAGACAATTCTCGGGCACCTATAAAAAGATTCAAGCCGAAAGGAATATTTGGCAGGTATCCGGTTTCACTCAGAATTCCATCTGCAATCAACAGATATTTTTCGTTAAGAGTTGGAGTGAATGAATAGTTGAAAATGGATTCAGATACATCAACACTGTTTTTTGGAGCAATATCAATTTGGGCCTCAACATTGGCCGTGATATTTACGAATGCTGTGGCGTTTCTAAATGCCACATTATTAAACCAAACCGTGCCATTTAGATAAATGTCAACAGTATCTGCTGCTGCATCAGGGCAATTGTGCGCGAACTGAATTCTTGCGTTTTGGCCATTTGAGGTAGAGAACGCAGCAACTGCAATAACAATCAGAAGTAAATTTCTTAGCATAAACAATGGTTGAATTGACTACAGGAGTTGATTTAATCCGTTAATTTTTGTGCATCAAGAATAGTGATAAACCACTAAGCCGCGTTTAAAAACGAAAAATAAACATGCTGAGCTACAACAACAACGCTTGTAAAACATTGTTCGTAACCTTGCAACTACTGTTTGAGCAAAGCGTTGTTAACGCATATCAGGGCAAACTACATTAGCGCCAAATAGCTAATACAAAATCGAATGAAAAAAGTATTCTACGGCGTGTTGGTTGCGACACTTATTTTCGCCCCTGCTTGTAATGAGCAATCAAAACAAAACGACACACCAACCCAACGACAATTGCCCCCGGCACCCATGGCTAAAAAAGCACCATTTGAAATTACCGAACACGGTGATACGCGCATTGACAATTACTATTGGATGAGACTCAGCGATGAGCAGAAAAATACTTCGAAGGACCAGCGTGATGAGCAGACCAAAGATGTTGTGGCTTATCTGAATGCAGAAAATGATTACACGAAAAAAGTCCTTTCACATACTGATGAGTTTCAAAAAAAGCTCTTTGAAGAAATGAAGGCTCGTGTTAAAGAGACTGACCAAAGTGTGCCGGTAAAAGAAAATGGTTATTGGTATTATGTGCGTTATGAAACAGGTAAGGACTATCCATTCTATTGCAGAAAAAAAGATAGTATGGAAACGGGGGCAGAAGAAGTTTTAATAGATGGCCCTGCAATGGCTACGGGCCATGACTACTGGGCGCTTGGCGGATATTCAGTTAGTGAGGACAACCAAATAATGTCTTATGGTGAAGACCTTGTAAGCAGAAGAATTTATACCGTGAGATTTAAAAATTTAGCCACAGGTGATGTTCTGAACGATGTTCTTGAAGGTACATCGGGTGGTGCAACCTGGGCAGCAGATAATAAATCTGTTTTCTATGCCAAAAAAGATCCAACAACTCTTCGTGATTTTCAGATATGGAGACATATTCTTGGAAGTGATCAAAAGAGTGATGTGATGGTTTATCAAGAAACTGATGAGGAGTTTAGCACATTTGTTTACAAAACGAAAAGCAAAAAATTCCTTGTTATAGGAAGCAATCAAACACTGAGTTCAGAATATCAGGTGCTTGAGTCTGTCAATCCTTCGGGCAAATTCAGAACAATTCAACCACGCGAGCGCAATCTAGAATATGGTCTTGATCATTATGGAGACAAATTTTATATCACCACAAATTTGGATGCAAAAAACTTCCGTTTGATGGAATGTCCGCTTGATAAAACGACCAAAGAAAATTGGACAGAGGTCATACCACACAGAACAGATGTATTGCTGGAAGGCATCGAAATTTTCAAAGATTACTTGGTTGTGGATGAGCGTAAAAGTGGATTGACTCAATTGCGTATGATCCGTTGGGCTGATAAGAGTGAAAAGTATATGGAGTTTCAGGATCCGGCTTATGCAGCAGGTACGGGAGCAAATCCTGATTTTGATACAGATATTTTGCGTTATAGTTATTCTTCCATGACCACGCCGAATAGTCAGTATGACTACAATATGACTACGGGCGAGCGCACATTGTTAAAGCAGCAAGAAGTAGTAGGTGGACATATTCCTGAGGATTACAAAAGTGAGCGTGTTTATGCTACTGCCAAAGATGGCACCAAAGTTCCTGTTTCTATTGTGTATAAAAAAGGAACACCTCTTGATGGAAATGCTCCAATGTTGCTTTATGCCTATGGATCTTATGGCGCAAGCATGGATGCTACATTCTCATCTAACCGATTGTCATTGTTAAATAGAGGATTTGTTTTTGCAATAGCTCACATTCGTGGCGGACAAGAGATGGGGAGAGCGTGGTACGAAGATGGTAAATTGTTGAAGAAGAAAAATACTTTTACCGACTTTATTGATTGTGCAGATTTTATGATTCAGCAGAAATACACTAGCAGCAATAAATTATTTGCAATGGGGGGCAGTGCAGGTGGATTGCTGATGGGTGCTGTTACAAATATGCGTCCAGATTTATGGAGAGGAATTGTAAGTGCAGTGCCATTTGTGGACGTAGTTACGACCATGCTTGATGAGACTATTCCATTGACAACATTTGAATTTGATGAATGGGGCAACCCTAAGAACAAAGAATATTATGAATACATGAAAACGTATTCTCCTTATGACAATATCGAGGCAAAAAATTATCCGAACACTCTAATTACTTCGGGGTATTGGGATAGCCAAGTTCAATATTGGGAGCCTGCAAAATATGTTGCAAAAATGCGCGAGATGAAAACCGACCAAAACATGTTGCTCTTTTGGTGCAACATGGATGCAGGTCATGGTGGAAAGAGCGGGCGTTTTGAAGCGTTGAAAGAAGTGGCGTTGGAATATGCGTTTATGTTTGACTTGGTTGGAATTGCTGAGTAAAACCGTATTCTCGTTCAATATAGTCCAATTCCAATTGTCTGTATTGTACTAAATATCAATTACAACGGAATTTATCACGCCAACTCACAAAATGGTGCCGAGTAGGCAAAGAGAAATTTTACCTCTGAGCCTCTCACAGAACTGTATGCGAATGTCCGCATTCATGCGGCTCGCGCTGTTTAATATGATTGGGGACCATCAAGCAAGTTTCAATGAGCAAACAAAAAGGGTTGTTTGATCCTGATACTCTTCAATTTCGTACGGTCTTCTTCTTTCTTTGTATTGGCTGTCTCTTCCTTTTTTAAGGTTGGACAGTCAAAATTTCTGCAAACAGCCAGTGCCCTTTGCTTTATTCATTACAGATGCATAACTACTATGGCACTGTCAGACTTCTGTTCTTCTGTAGTTGGCTACAGTCCTTTCAGAACAGAGATCCCACGTTTTATGATCTCGCCTACTTGGAGTTCATGCCGCCTATATGCCAGTGAGCAAGTGGTCAGTAATCAGGTAACTTCCACTCTTATCAGAACGCTATCCAAAAAACGCCTTTTTTCTAAACATCTCAAAATTTCGACACTACATCAGCGGTTCATTCACATTCACCTGCTCCAAGAATACCTAACTCTTAAATAAGCCTTTTCTTGCACCGTTGTCCGCAAATGCCTCATGCCAGTTACAGCCTGGAGTGGTTTGGTATCTCCACTTCAATAGATATACTGATAACTCATACAAGTAACACTCTTGTAGTGCATTATCAAGATCACAACATACTATTTTCACATTGCTGCGAAATGTGCTTCATAGCACAATTAGACTCTTTAATAAATGCTTTTCTTATAAAAGTGTGCATCACAATCGAGCGAAACGAAGATGGTCCGTGACACCCCTGCTGCCTATAAAATGGTCCAAGCCATTTTATATGTCAAAAGTGGAAAATGCCACCCTGGTTC
>Ga0105048_10020422_pt1 | contig 10106 bp, 7 predicted proteins | sample MAT05_FD_78382 | JGI IMG/M metagenome (GOLD analysis project Ga0105048, IMG submission 78382) | Freshwater microbial communities from Lake Fryxell liftoff mats and glacier meltwater in Antarctica - MAT-05 | ecosystem: Environmental > Aquatic > Freshwater > Ice > Liftoff microbial mat | place... | reverse complement strand
GACGATGGCAGCAAAGACAAAACCTGGATGCTGATACAGCAATTATGCCATAACCATTCAGCGGTGTACGGGTTAAAATTGTCGAAGAATTTTGGGCACCAAAGTGCAATACTGGCTGGCATGCTGGCCGTAAAAGACAAGGCTGCCTGTGTAATTACCCTCGATGTAGATTTACAGGACGACATCTCCGTTTTAAAGGATTTTATACTCGCTTATAACAATGGCGCCGATATTGTTTTTGGCATTCGCAACGATCGTACCACCGATACTTTTTTTAAGCGGTTCACCGCCCAGTTCTATTATAAAATGTTGCGGTTTCTGGGCGTGGATATTGTGTACAACCATGCCGACTACAGGCTGGTTTCGCAAAAAGCACTTGAGGTGCTGGAAAACTACCGGGAGAACAATTTATTTCTACGCGGCATCTTTAAAAATCTTGGGTTCACCACCGCCGAAGTGTATTACAAACGGCTCGACCGTACCGCCGGTACCACAAAATTTTCTTTCTTAAAAATGCTTGGCTTTGCATTTGAGGGAATTACTTCTTTTAGCGTAAAACCGCTGCGGCTTATTACCATTCTTGGCTTTATAGCATTGTTCGCCACTTTTGTAATTGCTGCATGGGGCATTTATACAGCCGTTATTGGCAAAACTGTACCGGGCTGGGCTTCCCTACTGGTAACCCTGTGTTTTTTTAGCTCGGTACAGTTAATTTTTTTGGGAATCATAGGGGAGTATGTTGGTAAAATTTACAAAGAAGTAAAAAACAGGCCCCGCTTTATTATTGATAAAAAATTGTTCAAATAGCCCATACTTACACCAAAGTGACATAATAACTAGTCCAATAAACTTCACGCAAAGGCGCAAAGAAAAATATTGGCGTATCTAAAAAATCCAATTGGTATTAAATGGCCGCCATGCTATGCAAGACTTACTTGCCAGGGGCGGAGTTTATATGCAGCCTGGCCAAACAGAAAACGGTTTTCAGAAAAGCCATTAAGCCTTTGTAGGTACTGCCGCCATACTGGTAAAATTTTTGAACATAAGCTGTGCCCAAATAATGGCCCAAACCATAAAACATGGTAATGCTTTAAGCGAATAAGCCCGTACGATATTTACTTTAAGGTAGGTAGGGAAAAGGTCGGTGGCCGATAAGCTGGTAACCAATAAAACCAGCACCAGCATGGCTATGGCCCATGGGTGGTATGGCCTCGGTTGTGCTACAAACCACATAGCCACACCCGTTACAGCAATTACATACGTGGCCGATTCGGCCGCTGAACTAAACACCACCGTAGCTATTAAAACAAGTGCTGCATAAAGCGTTCTAAACATAGGGGCTGCATAAGCCTTCTTTCTTAGCAAAGGCAGTAGGGTCATAATTGCGGCGGGTACTAAAACCCATAACTGCGAAAAAGACGGGTTTTTAAAAATACGCCGCACCATGCCTTGTACCGAAATATCCTGCATGTGGCCGCCTGCCAGCAGGCCGGCATTTTTCATGTCTTTTTCTACAAGCGAATGGTACCAGTCTATATAAGATTGCACCACAAACGATGGGGAGCTAAACAGCATTGGCAGACAAAACAATACAATCATCCAACCAAAAAAAGAAAGCACAAAACGTAGTTTGTGTTTAGAAAAAAAGAACGATGCCAGCGCAACGATGCCGTACAGTTTTATTAAAAAGCCTGCTGCTATTAAAAACGTAGCTGCATATTCTTTTTCCTTTTCTACTAAAATAAAGGCCAGCAGTATCCAGGCCGTAAGCATGGGGTTAAACTGCACATTATGGATGGCGGTCATCATTTCTATTGCCGTAATAAGTAAAATAACCATACACTGCTGGCGGCTGAAAGAGAGCTTTACAATGGCATAATATAAAATGCCGGCGTTGGCCATGCACCACAAAAAGCACCCTAACCAATCGGGCATTATAGCAAATGGAGCAATAAAAACACAAAACGTGGGGCCGTAATGGTTTGCATCCATATACAACGCCGGGTAATCCAAAAAAAGATTGGTTTGCTGTAGGGTATGAAAAAATACATGTTTAAAAATGAGATAATTATTGATGGATAATGGCCCCCGTATAATCTCGGAAAGCGCCCCCAAAGCGGCCAGCAAAAACCAGATGAATACTGCTACATCAAGCTTAAATTTTTTGCCAATGGCTATTTGCTTTAATAAAAATTTCATGGGGGTTACTACATTATAAGTGGGCAAAATAAGGAGAAATACAGGCAATAAGAATTTGTTGCTTTTGCAGGTTCAATAGCTGCCACAAACAAGCTATTGCCAATGTACGTTTTGTACATGTTCTCAAATACTGCATAAGCCAAACTGTTGAAATCTTCTATTTTATTTTTCCATTTCTTCCTGCACATTTGCAGCGCAATTGGTTTCCCCGCCTCAGGCGGGAAATTAAAAGGGAAGACGGTGTGAGTCCGTCACTATCCCCGTAGCTGTAAAGAGCCTCCCCACCCCGGCCTCACCCCAACCCTTGGTAAAAAGAGATGGGGGAGATAAGGGCAAAAGAGAAGCTTCAATCTTCGCCACTGTTTTAAATAACGGGAAGGCATTGAAGTAAACCCTAAGTCAGAAGACCTGCCACCTGCAAACAATAATCAACGAGCTTTCGGGTGAAAGGCCGGAGATGGAAGACTCCCCCTGCCCCTCCAAAGGAGTGGCATGAGGAACAAATTCATTTCTTTTTCTTTTTTCTTGGAGGCTCATTTTTCAAACGAAAAAATTTTGAAAGATGAGCAGGAAAAATTTTCTGACAACTGCATTGGTGGCCGCATGTATTAACGCCACCGCACAAACGGACACCTTGCAAGGCAAGGCTACTGACGCCGTTATTATTACCGCCAACAAGTTGGAGCAAAAGCAAAGTGCTACTGGTAAAGTGGTAACTGTAATTAGTAAAGAACAAATTGAAAAAAGCACGGGCAAAACAGTAGCCCAGGTACTAAACGAGCAGGCGGGCATTACCATTGCCGGTGCTTATAATGCTGCCGGAAGTGTGCAGACCGTTTTTATGCGTGGCGCTTCAGCCGGCCGTACGCTTATATTAATGGACGGCATACCGGTGAACGACCCTTCGCAAATAAGCAATGATTACGATCTTAATTTATTTTCTATCAACGATGTGGAAAGGATTGAGGTGTGCCGAGGCGCACAATCCACATTGTACGGCAGCGATGCGGTGGCGGGGGTTATTAATATCATTACCCTAAATAAAGACATCAAGAAACCTTTCAATGTAAAAGCGACCGGCGTTGCTGGCAGCCTTGGAACCTACAAGGCCAATGTGCAGCTTTATGGCAAAGTGGATAATCTCACTTATACCGCCCGGTATGCCAAGTTAAAAACAAATGGTTTTTCTTCGGCCTACGATAGCAGCGGTAACAAAAATTTTGATAAGGATGGCTACGATGGCGACGCCGTAAACGCCACGCTTCAGTATGCTGCCACAAAGCAGCTTTCCTTTAAAAGCTTTGTACAGTACAGCACTTACAAAGCCGATATTGATGCCGGCACTTTTACCGACGATAAAGACTATACCATCCATAATAAAAACTTATCGGCTGGTTTTGGCTTTCAGTTTAAGAACGATGTGGTAACGGTTACCGGCAATTATCAGTACAACCAACTGCAGCGCAATTACCTTAACGATAGTGGCTTTATTGCCGGCTTTAGCAAGTACGAAACCAATAAATTTAATGGCCGCACCCAATTTGCCGAACTATATGCCAGCATAAAACTGGGCAGCGGGTTTATCTTGTTACAGGGCGCTGATTACCGCTATGGCCTTATGAACAATGCTTTTTTGTCCATCAGTTCTTTTGGCCCGTACAGCACCAGTTTTAAGGATACTTCTATGAGCCAGGCATCCATGTATGCTTCGCTTGTGTACAACAGTGCCAATAAAAAATTTAATGCAGAGGTCGGTGTCAGGCTCAATGTGCATTCCCGGTACGGAAGCAACAGTACCTACACCTTTAACCCCTCGTATAACTTCAGCGATAACTTTAGGATTTTTGGTAGCATAGCCAGCGGTTTTAAGGCGCCTTCGCTGTATCAATTGTATGCAGACGGTGGCACGGGCAACCCCAACCTGAAAGCAGAAAAATCGGTAAATTTTGAAATAGGCGACGAGCACCGTTTTAAAAATGCAACAAGCCGCCTTGTATATTTTTACCGTACCGTAAAAGACGGCATTGACTATAACTATGTTTCTTTTAAGTACTTCAATTTTGTAAAACAAATTGTTCGTGGCCTGGAATACGAACTAAATGTACAGGCCACCAAACAACTCAACATTACGGCCAACTACACTCTTATAGTATCGCAGGAAAATACGCAGAGCCGGGTAAATTTTAAAGACACTGCCTATAATTATTTACTTCGCCGGCCAAGGCACAATATCAACGTAAATATTGGCTACCAGCTAAGTGAAGCCCTTTATGCCAGTGTAAGTGGTAAGTATGTAAGTAAGAGAAAAGATGTAGGCGGTTACAAAAAGCAGGACATAGCAATGGACGGATATTTTTTGCTAAACGCTTATGTAGAGTACAAACTGAAAGCACATTTTAAATTCTTTGCCGATGCACAAAACCTCACCGGCAAAAAGTTCTTCGATATCAGGGGGTACAATACCATTCCATTTATGTTTAATGCAGGGGTAACGTTTAACTGGTAAGGAAAGGGTAGGCAATGATAGGGGCTTGGCGATGTGGCTGTATTCTGTGTTCCTTCTGCCGACAACTGAAGCCGATTAAAGATATAAAGTTTAATGGTTTCTTCTGCTGCTTTACTTATAACCTCAAGCTGGAACTACCTATGAATAGCGAACTGCTGCAGATTGCTCCAACGTCCTGCCGCCATAATGCCAAGCCGATTGTTGCCTGCTGGCATTTAGTCGGTCTATTGAAAAATGCCGTGAAAATATTGATTTCCTTCTTTATGATTTTCGTGTAGTAAACTTTCTTCCACTTTTTGGGGTAATTGCCTGCTTGCAAAGTATTTGTCCAATAAATTAAGCTGATGATTTGCCAATATTCTTTTCTACTTCCGTTTCTATTTCATTCAAAGAATTGTCACTAATAATCCCAATTTCGTTTGGTCTGAAAAGGTTGCCCCAACCAATAAAGTCTACTCTTTTACTAAATGTAATCTGTCCATATGCTGCGACTGGCGAACATAAACTTACACAAACGATAACAGCATTTCCTTCATAGTTCGTGTGTCCATTTGGATAGCATATAAACTCAAGATAGTTTCCCAAACCACCGTCCTCTGAATAGTAAGTGTCGAACCGGCTATTTCGTGTCAAGGAGTTTATCAAGTCGCCATAATAACTAACAATATTATCATCTCGTAAATTTCTATCAACTGGCCATTCCTCTCGATAAAGGCTGCCAAGAAAATATTTTACTAATCTCTTGTTCTGTCAACATGGATTTATGAATTGCAGAGAGTGTCCAAATATGCTTGCAGGCAACTCAATATTACACGCAATTCACCAAAAATTGAAATTTTATTAGGGTTGGCAATCAACCAACTACGCACTGTGTTTTCGTATTGTCGCAGGTTGAATGTTCGATAAATAAAATTGCTTGTACAGTCAATTTAAATCAAGCACATAAGCACCACTTTCTTGTATCCTAACTATCACACCATGTGCCATGTAGTTCCAATTAAGACAGTACCAATCGGTAGTAATGATTATCTTTTTTGCAAAAAGTTTTTACCTTGTTAACCTAAAAAGATAATTATGAAACGAACTGCTTTTGCACTAAGTGCTTTTTTAATTGTTGTTACCGCTTGCAACGATGCTGCCGAAACTAAAACCGACCCTGGTACAACAAAGGAGGAACCCAAAAAGGAAGAAACGGTAAAAGATCTTACGCCAGCGCCTATGGACAGCGCCGCAATGATGAAGTCATGGGCGGATTTTAAAACCCCCGGCGATATGCACAAATGGATGGCAAAAACCGATGGCAGATGGACTGGGGAAGTAAGCCACTGGATAGACCCCGCAGCACCACCTACAAAATCTATGGCAGCCATGAACAACAAAACCACTATGGGCGGCTTGTACCAAACCGGCACCTACAGCGGCACTATGATGGGTCAGCCATTTGAAGGCATGAGTACCATGGGCTACGATAATGCCAAAAAAATGTTTGTGAGCACCTGGGTGGATAATATGGGCTCCGGCATTATTTACATGACCGGTACTATGGACAATGCCACCAACACACTTAAAATGAGCGGTAAGCAAACCGACCCAATGACCGGTAAGGAAATGGATATAAGGCAGGTGAATACATTTACAAACGCGACCACCCAAAAACTAGTAATGTATGGAACCGGCATGGATGGAAAAGAAATGAAATTTATGGAAGGTACTTTTACCCGGAAATAAAGAAGCCAGCTTAAACATCTACGAAACCTTGCAGCCATGCAGGGTTTTGTTGCTTTATACTCACAAGCGATAAAATTATACTAGCGGGTTAATATGCCAATTGAAGTTGCGTCCGCACTTAAAAACTTATTGACGAAACATGATTGTAAATTTTTGTAAACCTTACCACCAATCAGGGAAATTTTCTAAACATGGTTAAGCGCAACCCCAGCTCTAGAAACAGCAGTAGCAACGCCGCCAATACCCAAGGGTGAAACTGTTCGGTGGTCTTTTTAAAAACCGTTGATTCCACCTTCGATTTTTCCAGCATATCTATGGAGGCATAAATTTTCTGTAGTCCAGCATTATCTGTGGCCCTGTAATACTGGCCATTGGTTTCGTCGGCTATCTGCTTTAGCAGCACTTCATCTATGTTCACCTTTTCTGTAACCATTTGCACCCCCAATGGGGTTTGGTAAGGTGTGGAAGCCATGCCCTGGGTACCCACGCCAATGGTATATACTTTTATGCTAAAGGTTTTGGCCAGTTCTTTTGCGGTTTGCGGGTCTATAAGGCCGCCGGTGTTTTCGCCATCGGTAAGCAGTATAATTACTTTACTTTTCGACGTGCTGTTTTTAATGCGATCCACGCCTGATGCCAGGCCACTGCCTATTGCGGTTCCATCGGTAAGCATTCCGTTTTGTATAGATTGTATCTGGGTTCGTAACACTTCTTTGTCGGTGGTGAGTGGGCATAGGGCAAAACTTTCTCCGCTAAAAATTACCAGCCCAATGCGGTCGCCTTTGCGCCGTTCCACAAAATCAAGGGCCACGTTTTTAGCGGCTCCCATACGGTCGGGTTTAAAATCCTGTGCCAGCATGCTGCCGCTCACATCTATACATAGTACAATGTCTATGCCCTGGCCTTCGGTTATTTCGATGTTGTTTTTTTGTTGCGGCCTTGCCAATGCTGTTATGCAGCAGCCAAGCGCCAACAACCGTAACAGCAGCGGCACATTGCGCAGCCGCACCTTCCAGGTCTTTTCTATGGGTAATTTTTTTGTATCGCTGAACAAGAAACCAGCCGTTTGCCGCCGCTCCCTTTTTTTAGCATACCAATACAATACCGGTAGTATGGCCAGTAAAGCAAGGAGGGATGGATATGCAAAATTCATTTTTTTCTTTTAGTTGCCAAGGCCTACGCCTGTTCGAACGGCGTTCATCCGGGGCAGGCCTTGGGTCAGTATATTATTTTTATTGATGAGGTTATACTTTGGGTTTGTACAGCGTTTTGTCCATTTCTGTTATGGCATCTTTAATGTTTTTGATACTGGTAATCCATTCTGCTTTTGGTGGTTCGTATTTGGCAAATTTGGCCGCATCGCTTAAGCGTATGGTATTGGCAAATTGAAAAAAGACGTCTTCCTGCAATAGTGGCCTGGCCTGTAGTATTAGTTCGCCACCCGTTTGCTGATGGCTGCGAAACTGGTGTGCATCGTACAGGTAGGTACGATATATGTGGGTGAGTTGTGTAAAATGTAGTTTGCAGTTTGCAATTTGCTGTTGGCAATTTTGTTCCAACTGATCCAAAGCCAGCATGGCGGCAGGGTAGGGGGCTAAGCTGTTTTCATAATCAAGCCTTGTTGGTTTTTTACCTACACCTAATTTTTTAAGCATAAAATACAGCCCAATGCCCGCAGCCAAAGTTATCAGTACAATGGCGAGAATATAAGGCCATTGCTCTATTGGAGCCACTTCAATAATGTCTTTTATTTCGTGGTAATCTAACAGCGAATCTACATTTACTGGCATAATGCTAATGCCAATGCTGTTGGTAATATAGCCTTCTTTTGTTGCTTTTAATGTAGGCGTAGTAAGCCTGAAACCAGGTATAGAAAACCGGCCGCTATCGTAGCTGGTAACGGTGAGTTGTTGTTCTATGCCATCTTTAATAGCTACCGGCGGTTGCTTTTCCCAAATGTCGAAATGAGGAATGGAGTCGGGTATTATAAAGCCGCTGGTAAAGCCCGTTTTGCCTGGCCACAAAGCAGTCAGTTTTATGGTAATGGGCTCGCCTATTTTAATAGAAACCCGGCTGGCCGAAGCCTTTGCCACCGGCTGCGCCGTTGTAAGCAAACTGCAAAAAATAAGGGTAAATAAAACCGGGATGATATGTAGTAATAGCCTGCTCAATATGGTATCGTGTGCCTGTCTTTTATTTTGAGTGTAGAATATTTTTGTGGGTTAGTCTAAAGTCTAAAATCGGGAGTCTTTCTCACTTCATTCGCTTTATAAAAAACGATTGTAATGGTTTTACAAAATCCTCGTCGGTGGCAAACCTTATATAATCTGCTCCGCTCTGTTCCACTTTCAATTTTAGTGCCTCAGCAGTTTTTAACTGCTGTTGTGTAAAAAAGTTTCGCAAATAACTGTCGTTGCTGTCCATCCAAACTAATTCTCCTGTTTCGGAATCCTGTATGGGCAGCAAGCCGGCGGCAGGCAGTTGCATTTCTATCCTGTCGAATATGCGAATACAAATAAGGTCGTGTTTTAGTGCCGCTATTTTCAGCGGTTTGTCAAAACCTTCATCGGCAAAATCACTGCACAAAAAAGCGATGGATCGCTGCCTTACCGTGTGGCTGAAAAATTTTAAAGCCTCAGCAATATTGGTCTTGGCCGATGCCGGCTCTATGCCCAGCATCGTACGCACAATGTACAGTACATGCTCTTTGCCTTTCTTGGGCGGAATATATTTTTCTATCCGGTCGCTAAAAAAAATGGCACCCACTTTATCGTTGTTATTAATGGCCGAAAACGCCAACACAGCACCAATTTCCGTAATTAAATCCTGCTTGTTGCGCTGCCGGCTACCAATCATGTTACTGGCACTTACATCTATCAGCAGCATTACGCTCAGTTCCCGTTCCTCTTCAAAAAGCTTGCTAAACGGATGGCCAAACCGGGCACTTACATTCCAGTCAATAAACCGTATATCGTCGCCTGCACTATATTCCCGTACCTCTTTAAAACTCATACCCCGCCCCTTAAATGCACTGTGGTACTCCCCGCTAAAAATATTGGCCGAAAGCTTCTTGCTCTTAATTTCCAGCGACCGTACCTTTTTTAATATTTCGGCAATGGTTAGCATAATTTTTGGGTGATGCGGTTGACCGTTTACCGTCAACGGCTGGCAATATACATTTGAACGAAGAAACCGTAAACAACAGGCTTTGGTAAATGAAGAATATTAACAGAGTAGAAGGTGTAGATTTTTAGCCCGGCGAAAACCGTTCCTTGATGAGGCTTCAGTGGCGACGCTCCGTTCATCTGATAGCTACTATGAAACCCATCCACTTGTATTCTTGCCCTATTGCTGTTCTTTCAGGCAAAAAGTTACACCGCCGGAAACTCCACAAAGTTCCTTGGGGTTTCATACAGCCGTATTTTCAAATCCTTTGCAGCGTCTATTTTTACCCGCAGCAGTTGGTAGATTACTACAGCCATATTTTCGGCAGTGGGGTTAAGGTCTTTAAATTCCACCGTGTCCAGGTTCAGGTTTTTATGGTCAAAGCGTTCGTGAATCTCTTGTTTTATAAGGTCGCCTAACACTTTCATATCCATCACGTAGCCGGTTGCCGGGTCTATCTCACCGGTTACTTTTACCTCCAGTTCGTAGTTATGGCCATGGTAATTAG
>Ga0105048_10020417_pt1 | contig 10107 bp, 6 predicted proteins | sample MAT05_FD_78382 | JGI IMG/M metagenome (GOLD analysis project Ga0105048, IMG submission 78382) | Freshwater microbial communities from Lake Fryxell liftoff mats and glacier meltwater in Antarctica - MAT-05 | ecosystem: Environmental > Aquatic > Freshwater > Ice > Liftoff microbial mat | place... | reverse complement strand
GGGGTCAAAGACGGACCATGCGACCGTGTTTGTTTTTCCCTCGAACGTTGTCGTCAGTGTCGCTTCCACAGCAACGCCAGCCCGCCACCGCAGCGGATTTGCAACATTCAGGATGTCGGAGGCGGAACTCGTCACCCAGAGGTCCGCCGGCTTGGCGAAGCGCCTGGATCTTCTTCCATCACTCCAACGGGTCCAGATCTCAATCGGGGCCAAGGCGCCGGCGGAATGAAGCGCCTGATCACCGGGAACCACCGCGAAGCCGGTCGAGGTCACACCGGGGGGTACGATCGAGGCGATCAGATACGGTTTAAGCACCCCCCGTGTGCCGCCCGTGGACTTGTAGATGCCCTCCAGGACGACATCACCGTAGACATCCGCGCTGACGCGCACGGACACGGCATCACGATCCGCGCCGTTCGGAAGAATCTCCAGGCCTTTGCTGGTGACTCCATTGGTGCCGTAAAGTTGGGCAACCCAGAAGATTTCACCCGTTACGGGATGATCGGTGGGCTCGACCAATTTCAGTTTGAACGTCAGCACGCCCGCGGCAGGAAGGGCGGCCCGCCCGCCGAGGCCGCCAATCGGAGAGTCGAGAATGTATCCCGGGACAGTGGGATCGACGTCAAAGCCGCGAGCCAGTGCATCAATCGCGTCGCGCGTGGAATCGTCGAGCAAGCGCGGCACCTGGAACGAGGCCAACTGCCGGTCCGCGGTCGGCACGTTGGGATCCTGATTGAGGACCGCCATTACATGGCGCGCGACGACCTGACCACTCGTGGCGCCGAAAATCTCCCCGATGTTCAGGTTGGCAACCTCAACGAACGCATGCGAAATCCGGTTCTGCAAAGCGACGGAGTAGGCGTTGGCCGGGGTTGTGCCTCCAGGCGCGCGGGCATGCATGCTCGCGTAATCCACCACCCCGTCGGATCCCTCCTCCGCGACGATCTGTCCTGCCTCGGGAGAGTCGATCCCGAGCGCCCACATCGCGGGACATTCCGAGCATCCGGGTGTGAAATTCGCGCCGCCCAGAATGTGTGTGCCCACGAGGTGGAACATTGCCGCCGGGTCCGGTGCCCATATCGAGGCCGGGCCCTGGTCATTCAACTCGCGGATCTGGTCCCCCCATGGGTCGAATTTGGCCTGCGCGGTGTTGCTCTCAACCATCGCGTAGCCGACCCAGCTCGGAAGGGCATCCTGCTTGTTATTGTTCAGGGTCAGCAGGTAGCGCAACAGTCGGGTCCCATTGTGCGGGGACCCGATCGTCACCACGCGGTGAAACCGTCCGCGGAAAAAATTCTCCTCGTTTCGATAAGGCAGCGGCACATGGTTGTTGCCGTTTTGCGAGCACAGCATGCGCGTCAGCAATCCGCCCTGGCTGTGCGCCACCACGTCGTGGCGGGTGAAGAGCCATTCCGCACGCACTGACTCCATCGCTTCCGCGATGGCCCTCTCGGCGAGGGGTGCGAGGTTGTCCAAGGGCCACAAGGTATTGATCGCCGCCTGGTGCCCGGTGGTGGGGCTGTCGATTTCCACCTGCCCATAACGCGCGATCCGAACGAACGGGGCCGACCGGGTGGTGGCCAACTCCTTGATGAATTCCCCACCCCAATCACCATTGGTATGGTAGCCGTGGATCAGCGCGATTGGCGGACGGCGGATGGAGATATGGATCCTTCCGACAATCAGGTCTGTCTGATCCCGCAGGTCGACCCGGACCACGATCCCGTGCGCCGACTCGGAAATTCGCAATTCATCCGGCAGGAAGGCTTTCAAGGCCACGTGACCCACGGGCTTCTCTTGGCTCAGCTTCAGTTCGCCGCCCGTGGACCAAACGCCGTCGCTCAGGGTTTCGATGCGATCGCCGATCGCCACGCCATCGAGTTCTCCGGATATGAGCCTCGCCTCGACGCGAAAGATCGCCTCGCCCACATACCGATCCAGTTTGTCGGGCGCGATCTCGAGTCGCAGCAGGAGCGGCGTGATGCCATCCGCAATCAGCCCGCGTCCCGGGAACTCCGTCGCGGCGCCGAGTGCCGCTTCATCCACGGGGAAAAGCAGGGGCGCCTCCGTATCCTGCCGGCCCGCGTGCAGGCTGTGCTCCGAGTAAACAGCCGCAGTCGGCTGCCGAGGTGTGGCGTCGATGATCGGGCTGATGACGAGCGGTCCAAAAAATCGCGATAGTGCCTGCCAGAATTGATCGCCGCACACGGTCTGTCTGACTCGCGCGTAGAAGTTATTCGTCCCGGGGGCGATGGCGCGGAAGGTGTATTCGATGGTGGCCGATCCCCCCGTGGGGATGCTGGAAATGTTCCGTGGTGTTGGCCCGGAAGCTATCTGGAGAAGATTGGTATCGAACTCCATTTCAGAATAGCCCTGCCTGCGAAGGCCTTCATCGATGTACATGGCGATGCCGACGGCGGGCACATTGCCGGAGTTCGTGAGCGAAAGGGTCAGCTTTACGGTATCTCCAACTATGACGTTGGTGAAATTCAGCGTGGCCGTGTTCCCGACCCGGGCTCCTTCCAACGGGATCACCTCGATCCGGAAGTCATTGTCAGCATCCCTGGTCCTCACCCGCGGATCGGGATTGAGCATGCCCAGAAGATTGCTGTCCACGGGGACACACAACGTCACTCCCTCGGGCGTGATCAGGAAATCGCGGGGACTGTCCGTCGGTATGACTTTGCCATTGGCCTCAATCGGGGGAGTCACGTAACTCGGCAGATGGGGGTCCACGGGAGGCGCTGCGATATAGTAAAAATTGGGATGGTTGATCCCGCCCGTAAGAAAACCGATAAAGGGCTGGGTTTCCTCTGATCCAAACACCGTCTCGCCAGGATGGCGTACCCCGAAGGTGCCGACGGTCCGGAGTCTAATCTTGTCCCCGTATCTCACCCCGGTCGTGTGTAGGCGAAACGAATTTGTTTTTCCCCGGCGGCTGGGAGGAAAATATCCCACCTCGACGTAGGAGACATCCGGGTCCGGTTGAACCTTGAACGGCGTCAGGCTGAAGCCCTACGCCCAAGCCGTCGAAAATCCGAGGAGGAGCCCTGCGAGTCCGGTGAGGAGGAATAGTCTTGGCATTGTGCTGGAGGTCGCATGAGGGCGCTCGGTCGGTTTCACGCTGAGCTGCTGGGAATTTGCCTTTAAGCGCCCCCGGTTCTTGGTGTGCCGGAAGCTCACCTGCTGGCGATTTCCCCGGTTCAAATCGTGATCAAGCGCCCTGAGATATCCGACGCGCACTCCAAGGCTCATGACTCTAAGCTTTCCCCCCAGGGAATTGAGTGGTCAATACCATGAATCGCCCCTTGCAGAGCACTAGGTCATTCTGATCCCGAGCTGGGGAGGGGCATGCGGGTCAGTCCCGTGACGGATTTCAAACCGGCAGGATCCGTGGAATTCCGGAATGACACTGATGGGTCCGGCCGGGTCGGAGACCCGACCGAACCCAGGGTCCTGGTGCAGAGGATCCCGCGGAGACGCGGAGGCGCGGAGAAGAAGCGGGTTGGTTCTCTGCGTCTCTGCGGGAGGCTGATCCCTTCGGTCGCTTCGCGCCTTCGGGGCTTCGCGTGAGGAATCCTTTCGGACGGGTGCCCGGAGACGTCCCAGGCATACGCGGATCCCGCGACCAAAGCGGTGGCTGACGCCACGCGCACTCCAGGACGCTCCGCGCGGTACAGCCCAATCCGCCACCCTGAAAGCCCCTGAAATCGGTGTAATCCGTGTAATCGGTAGATATTTCCGTCGGCTTTCCGCCTTCGTGTTGCTTCGGCAAGCGGGCTGACGATCCCGCGTCTCTGCGGTAAAACTGCTGGGCCGAAACCCGGGGGAACTAGCCGAAAGGAACGAAAGGAGACGAAAGAATGGGACGCCGGATGGGTCCGGTTCCAGGCGTTGGGACGATGCGGTGGCTCCGGTCCCCTTCTTTTGATTCTGCGTTTCTTTCGGCCAATGGGCTTCGGCCTGCCGGTATTGGGGGAAGGGAACGGGGTTCACCGCAGAGATCGCAGGGGCCGCAGAGTTCCGCGGAGCAGGTCCGGGACGATGGCTCTGCGTCCTCCGCGTCTCTGCGGGAGTTTGATCGCCTCCACGGCATCCGGCGCGCGGCGCACGTCCTCACTTCCGCCTCTTGCCTTCGAAACGGTGGGGTCCCGTCCACACCCGGTCGCCGTGTCGTTGCCCGGACTGGGCGTCCCTCTTCGCGGCTTCGCGCTTTGGCGTGAGGAATCCTTGCTGGCGGGGGCATGGGATCGTCCCACGGCGACCGCTTTTGCGACCGTTGGAACTTCAAACTTCCAACTTGGATTCCTGAACTTCAAACTTCCCCCACATGAGTTCGCAAGTTCCGGCCGATCTGAAGTACGCCAAGTCCCACGAGTGGGTTCGCATCGAGGGCGACATCGCCACGGTGGGCATCACTGACCATGCCCAGCATGAGTTGACCGACGTCGTCTTTGTCGAACTGCCCGCGGTCGGACGCACCGTGAAGGCGGGCGAGGCCTGCGCCGTGGTGGAATCGGTCAAGACCGCCAGCGACATCTACTCGCCGGTGGGCGGAACCGTCACCGAGATCAATCCCGCCCTGGGCGGTGTGCCCGCGCTCGTCAATTCGGAGCCCTATTCCGGCGGATGGTTCTACAAGCTCCGCCTGGCGGGTGGCACCGAAGGCCTGCTCACGCCCGAGGCCTACCGCGTCCAGATCGGCGCCTGAGCCGTTCCGATCCCTGCGAACGGGTGCCCGGTGGTTGTCCCGCTTCAATTCCCCTATGACCCCCACGGTGCCTGTCGAGCCGTCGCCCTTGGATCCGGCCCCCTTGTTCGAGTTGTTCCGTGGCAGTTTCGCCACCGAATTGCTGGTGGCCGCCACCGCTCATCTCGGTGTCTTCCGGATCCTGGCCCGCGGCCCGATGTCCCCCGAGACCTTGCGGGCAGAACTCGCCCTGGAAGTCCGCCCCTTCCAGGTGCTCATCACGGCCCTCCGGGCCATGGGCACGCTGGTCGTGGACGACACCGGCCTTCTCGTCCTGACTCCGATGGCTTCCAGTCATCTAGTTTCGTACAGTCCCCATTACGTCGGTGATTATTTTGGTCTCGCCGCGGGTTCTCCCGGGGTCCTGGCGATGGTCGAACGGTTGCGGACCAATCGTCCGGCGGGGAATGACGGCGGCGGCGTGGCCTTCATTTATCGCGAGGGCATGGTCTCGGCCATGGAAGCCGAGGACAGCGCCCGCTTCTTCACGCTCGCCCTCTCGGGACGCGCACGGAATGTCGCCCCGGTTCTCGCCCTCCAGCTTCCTCTCGCCGGTGCCCTTCGGTTGGTGGATGTTGGGGGCGGCACGGGCGTCTATTCGATCGCCCTTCTGCGCGCGAACCCGGGTCTGCACGCCGTCGTCTGGGATCGTCCAGAGGTGCTGCGCGTCGCCGCGGAATTCGCCGGAGCCAGCGGAGTGGACGATCGCCTCGAACTCCGCTCGGGCGACATGTTCCGCGATCCGTTTCCCGGCGATGCCGATGTCGTCCTGCTTTCGAACATCCTCCACGACTGGGACGAACCCGAGTGCCTCGCCTTGCTCCGTCGATGCGCCGAAGCATTGCCGGCGGGGGGACGGATCCTCCTGCACGACGTCTTTCTCGACGACGATCTCGGCGGGCCATTACCGACCGCGCTCTATTCGGCGGCGCTGTTCAGCGTGACCGAGGGCCGGGCCTACAGCGCGGCCGAGTACCGGCGCATGCTCGAAGCCACTGGCTTCAGCGTGACCCAGTGCCTTCCCACCCGGGTCCACTGCGGAGTGTTGGTCGCAGTCCGACGATCGGAGTAGTCGCGCCGGCGGGCTTGCGCCCGATTCGCCCCTCGCATCCCCGACACCCACCATGGACACGGTTCCCACCTCCGATCCCGACCGCATCCTCGTCCGGGGTGTCAATTGGCTGGGGGACGCCGTCATGTCCACGCCCGCGGTGCTCCGCCTGCGTGAACGGTTCCCCTCGGCCCGGATCGCCCTCCTCACCCAGGGCAAGCTGGCGGGACTGTGGGCGGATCATCCGGCGATCGATGAAGTGATTTCGTTCCAACCCGGCGAAGGTGTGTGGGCGGTGGCCCGACGCCTCCGGTCGCTTCGCTTCGATCTGGCAGTCATCCTTCCCAACTCCCCGCGATCCGCCATGGAAGCCTTCTTTGCGCGCATCCCGCGTCGGGTCGGAGGACGTTGGCCGTGGCGGAACTGGATGCTCACCGACGTGGTCGAGGCGCATCCCGGGGCCGTGGCCATGCGCCGGCGCGATCCCGCCGAGATTGCGGCGGTGCTGTCGCGTCCGAAGGCCCCGGCGCACTGGGGCGAACCGCTTCCCGGACCCGCGGCCCATCATATCCATCAATACCTGCGATTGCTCCGTCCGCTGGGCGGATGCGTCGATCCGTTGCCACCCTCCATCGGGGTCAATCCGAGGGTCCTGTCGGAGACGCGGGCCCGGTTCGAGATCGATCCGAGCCGGGGATGGATTGGAATCAATGCCGGCGCGGAGTACGGCGCGGCCAAGCGATGGCCAGCGGAATCGTTCCGGGCGTTGGTGGCCCAGTGGGTCCGGCGGCCTGATCTCGGCATCCTGCTTTTCGGCGGACCGGCCGATGTCGCGTTGGCGGAGTCGTTGGTTCCTTCGGACCCGAGACAGGTCCGGGTCCTGGCCGGCAAGACCACGCTGCCGCAGTTGGCTGCTGGGCTGAAGTGTTGTGCCGTGGTGGTCACCAACGACACCGGCCCGATGCACCTCGCGGCGGCGGTGGGCACGCCGGTGCTGGTGCTGTTTGGAAGTACCTCGCCTGAATTGACCGGTCCCGGTCTGCCGGGAGATCCCCGGCATCGTTTCCTTCGCCACGAGGTTGCCTGTTCGCCGTGCTTCCTGCGCGAGTGCCCCGCCAATCTCCAATGCCTCCGAGGCATCCCCCCGGAGCGGGTGTTGGCGGAGCTGGGGAAGATGAATCTGAAATGGGCGACGACGGAGTAGGATCGGTAACATTGGATCCGTTGGTGCGCATCTTGACGCGGCCCTGCCCGATTGGAATGAGCCTCGTGACCTCGCCTCCTACGGGTAGGAGGCGACGTCAGGGGACTCTGACTTCTCTGCTTTTCGTGTCTTCGTGCCTTCGTGTGAGTTTTGACCCGAGGTCCTCCTGGTGGTTGCAGACCGGTCGCCTTCGTCGCCGCCCGACCGGTACTTGCTGGGTTTTGACTCACACGAATCCACGAATCCACGAAGGATCAGGAGCCGTTTACGGTGCGAGCCTTCCCGGAAAACGGGAGGTGCCAAGTCAGTCAGGAGAACGCGCACCTGATCGGGGGCAGTGTCCGGATGCGCTGCCCACAACGCAGCCCCCCAAGGCCGATCTGGCCACGGTCGCCGGGCGTGATAGGGTCCCGGCCATGAATCCCTCCCGAATGTTCGTCCTGCTCCTGGGCTGCGGACTCCTCCTGGTCGTCCAGCCCGTGTCGGAGGCCGACGAGGAAAAGCCTGCCCGCGACCCACTGAAGAGGGAAGCGCTCCCCCCCACCAACGCCCCGGTGAAGCCCTACCGATTGTACGCCATCCTCGATCCGGACCGGGAGAAGCGGGTGGCCTTTGCCTTCAAGATTCCGAGCGACTGGCGGGGCCAGCAGTCGTTTCACCGGGTGTGGGACGGGGCCATCGGGCTGCCGCAGATTTTTGTCACCCTGCAATCCCCGGATCACCGCTCCCAGATCGTCTACTTCCCCACCACGCAGTACCTGTTTTCCGAGGGACCGATGGTGGAGGGTCTTCGCGCCCAGAAGCGTTCCCTCGGCCTGCCGGTTTCCACGAACCCGAACGAACTCGCCCCGATGGCCCCCGCCGAGTTCCTGCGATCGGTCTTTCTGCCCAAACTGGGTCCGCACGGCGTGGTTCTGACGGATCTGGGGAACGAACAGACCGCACCGATGACGTCGAAACCGAACGGGGCAACCGAACGACGAGGCTCCATCGACGGCACCCTGCCCGGGGGGATCCGGGCGCGGGTCGAGGTGCGCATCGCACGGGTGTCGCGGCAGCTCGGCAGCGACCTGTGGCATTCGTGGACAGCCCTCGCCTCGGTCACCCAGACGGGGGGCGATCTCGAAACGATCCATGCCCATACGCGGATCGCCCAGGACTCCATCGTCATGAATCCGGCGTGGGTGAAGCTTGAGCAGGAAGCCCAGGCGCAGGGTGCGGCTATGAACCGCGAGGCGAACCAGCAGCAGCACGAGGCGACGATGGCGAACATCCGGGCCAACACCGCCGCGATGACCCGGGCGCACGATCAGCGGATGGATGCCATCCGGGCCCTCGGTGACGCGAACACCGCCCGATTCAACGAGCGCATGGTGCAGGGCGATCGCGACCAGCGCATCCGGGTCGACACCATCCGAGGCGAATCGAAGTACTCCGACCCGGCGACTGGGGATCGGGTGAAGGTGACCGACGGTTTCAATCATGTGTACCGCAGTCGTCAGAACCCCGAACTGTTCCTCGGGTCGCAGACCCCGATCGACCCGGGCAGCCTCGACTGGCAGCAGTTGCAGAAGGTCCAACTCGAGGACTACTGACCACCATTGCCTGATTCGAGGGCATGGATAGCCTCAGCGGATGGCATTGAGTTCAACGGGCGGATGGCGGTGGTGGGTTGGGTTGGCGATGGCATGGACGGGTGGGCTCGGAACCGGGGTTCTGGGCGAGGGCCTGCCGTCGCGGTTGAAGGTAATGCCGCCGACGTTGCAGTCGGGACAGGTGTCGCTGGGTTGGGAGGTGCCGGGGGAGGGTTGGACGTTCCGGGTGGAGGAAGCAGATGAACCGGGGATGCCGTGGGCGTTGGCACCGGGCGGCGCGACGGGACTTTCGAGGAACTGGTTGGATGGCCGGATGGCGGATGGGGCGTCGCGGATTTTCCGGGTGGTGTCGGAGACCCCCGTGGTGAATCGCGGGGCGTTGATCTCGGCGGAGCGGACGGCGACGTACAACATTGCGACGCTGACCTTCCTGTTTGCCTTTGGCGGGGTACCGGTGACACCCCAACACGAGGTGGAGGTTTACCGGGTGGTTTATCAGACCGTGGATCCGTGGGGATTGCCGACCCGCGCCTCTGCGTCACTGGCGGTGCCCCGGCGGGCTGGCCGGATCTGGCCGCTGCTGGCGTATCAGCATGGGACCATCACGGCGGACTCAGAGGCGCCATCGGCGGCGGCGAGCACCGAGGGTCTGATCGGGGTGGTGCTGGCTTCGAACGGTTACGTGGCGGTGTTGGCCGATCTGTTGGGGTTTGGGGAATCCGGAGGAAATCATCCGTATCATCATGCGGCCTCGACGGCGACCGCGGTGGTGGATGCGATGCGGGTCGGACGGAAGTGGTGTGGGACGAACGGAGTGCCGTTGAGCGACCAGGTGTTCTTGGCAGGGTATTCGCAGGGGGGACACGCAACCCTGGCGGTCTTGCAGGAGTTGGAGGCACGGCACGAGGGGGAATTTACGGTGACGGCGTGTTCGGCAATGGCGGGGGCGTACGACCTGTCGGGGGTGGCGTTGGACGATGCGCTGTCGGACCGGCAACCACCGAACGGCTACTACTTTGCCTATCTGTTGCAGACGCTGGTGGATCTGTATCAGGTGGCGCCGAACCTGGGCAGCCTCCTGCGTGCGCCGTATTCGGCGACGATCCCGCCATTGATGACCCAGCAGGGGTGGGGTGACTTGGTGAATCAGGCACTGCCGGATGTGCCGCATCAGGCGTTGAACCCGGAGTTTTTGCGGGCGCTACGAGCGGATCCGGGGCATCCGGTGCGACGGGCGCTTCGCGAAAACGATGTGACTGGCTTTGTGCCGAAGGCACCGTTGCGGCTGTATCACTGCAGTGGGGACCAGGATGTTTTGCCGGCGAACACCACGGTGGCGCGGGATCGGTTCGTGGCGGCTGGGGCGAACCAAGTGCAGGTACTGGATCCGCAAAGCGGGGCGAGTCACACGGACTGTGTCCAGCCGGCCTTGCTGGCGACGAAAGCATGGTTCGATTCGTTGAAGCAGTAGGTGGGAGCCCATCGGGTCATCCCTTTGACCGTGGGC
>Ga0105048_10020415_pt1 | contig 10108 bp, 7 predicted proteins | sample MAT05_FD_78382 | JGI IMG/M metagenome (GOLD analysis project Ga0105048, IMG submission 78382) | Freshwater microbial communities from Lake Fryxell liftoff mats and glacier meltwater in Antarctica - MAT-05 | ecosystem: Environmental > Aquatic > Freshwater > Ice > Liftoff microbial mat | place... | reverse complement strand
TTCCCTGCCAACCGCTCGCTAAGCGCAGCGGATGGCAGTCACGCCCACGTTACCGGCAATCATACAAAGACAACGACTCACGACAAGATTCACAATAAATGAAGTATCAAAACATAAGAGAAGAAGAACTCAAAAATAAAATTGCCAAGGATTATTTTTGGCTATACGATTGCACCAGAATTATTGGCAACGTGGACTTTTGTGTGGGCTTGCACCAAACGGATACAGAATTATTGGAACAAGAATCCCTGCTGTGGGCAGAAGCCAAAAAAGGGAAAACCGATATTTACAATTCTATTGTTCAACTGATACTTACCATTGGCAAAGCCCGAACCTTTGATAAACATTTGCCCCCTGGTTTTCTCGGTGCTTTCGATGCCGAAAAAATGGCTTTCATCCCTTACAACGATGTGCACAACATATTTTACCAAAACGATTTTAACTGGAACGTAGCCCCCAGCAATCACACTACCAGAGAGTTTAAATTAATTGAAGAGCAAGTAAGAACCAGTTTAGAAAAAAATGCCTACTTATTTTATTTTGATAAAGACAGTAAAGACCTAACCCGATTTATAAAAGCCAATTTTAAAGAAAGTAAAAGGGGCGTAAGTAAAATAAAAATTGATAAAAACAATTTCATGGTCATCTACAACAAATGGCTCACTGTTGTAAAAAACACCATTGCTGTAAATTGGGATATTGCCAAAAAAACGGGCATAATAGATGGTGATTTTTATTTGGCCGATTTACTGAGCCAGGAAAACGAAACCCTAAAAGAAAAACTATTTGTACTGCTTAAGAAATACCATTACGAATTGGATAGAAAGTTAGACGATGCAGGAATGTTTAGCAATAAAACAGCAGGGTTTAATGATAAGCAAGTAGCATACAACCAATTTTGGAACAAATATGACCGCCCACCCAAACAAGAATATTGGGATTACATAGTAGATAGAAGGGATTTGCTGGTGCCGCAGGATGTGAGAGAAAGAAAGGGCAGTTTTTTTACTCCAAATATTTGGGTTGAAAAATCGCAGGAATACATGGCAAATGTATTGGGCGAAGATTGGCAAGAGCAATATTATGTTTGGGATTGTGCAGCAGGTACAGGCAACCTTTTGGCCGGGCTTACCAATAAATACAATATTTGGGCAAGCACCCTAGACCAGCAAGATGTGGACGTAATGCACGACCGCATAGAAACAATGAACCAAAACTCGATCAAGGGTCAGGGTAGTAATTTACTGCACAACCATGTGTTTCAGTTTGATTTTTTAAATGATGAATTTACTAAGCTGCCCCAACCTTTGCAGGATATAATAAACAATGAAGAGAAAAGAAAAAAGCTTGTGGTGTATATTAATCCGCCGTATGCAGAGGCAAGTGATAAAAAAACATTAGAAGGAAAGGAAGGCAAAAGAGGAGTGGAACAATCTTTGACAAATAAAAAATATGCAACCTTATTAGGACAGGGAAATGCTGAAATGTTTGCCCAGTTTTTTATGAGAATCTATCAAGAACTTAATGGCGTTGTTCTAGCAGAATTCTCAAAGTTAAAAATTTTGCAAGGACAACATTTTTCAGATTTTAGAAAAAATTTTCAGGCGAAGCTAAAAAAAATATTTTTAGTACCGGCAGATACTTTTGATAACGTAAAAGGCAAATTTCCAATTGGGTTTATGATTTGGGATACTTCCATTGCTGAATCATTTGAGACTACTAAAGCAGATGTTTATAATGAGACGGGAATATTGATAACGAAAAAACAGATTGTAGCATACGATGATCATCAATACATAAATGATTGGATAAAACCATACAGAGCGGACAAAAAGGATACCGGGATCATTGCAAAATTTCCATTCAAGGGAAATGACTTCCAAAATCAGAATATGATTGCAATTGTTCATCCTGAAATGATTTATAACAAGGCAGCAGGTCAATTTTTAATTAACTCCACCAACTTAATTATAGCAAGTATATACTATGCAGTTCGCCATTGCATAGCTGCCACCTGGCTCAACGATAGAGACCAGTTTTTAGTTCCCAATGAAGTATGGAAAACTGATACCGAATTTCAAAACAATTGCTTTGCGTATACTCTTTTTAGCAACAATATCCAAAGCCAATATGGCACCAACCATTGGATACCCTTTACTGAATACCAGGTGGGTGCAAGGGAAAAGTTTGAGAGCAGTTTTATGACTGATTTTATTAAAGGCAAAGACAACAAACCTGCTAATATGGTAAGCGAACCATTGGTACTCTTTGGCAATACACCAACTAATCGGGATACGCCTTTAGAATTTTCTGCAGAAGCAACAGCTGTGTTTTTCGCTGGCAGGGAGCTTTGGAAATATTATCACGCCCAAACCAATTGCCATATAAATGCTTCTTTATACGACATCCGGGAATATTTTCAGGGTCGAAACGATGCAGGAAAAATGAATAATAAGAGCGTTGATGGCCAGTATATGCAATTAATAACAGCATTAAGAATCAAACTAAAAACTTTGGCTAAAATAATAGAACCTAAGGTTTATGAATTTAATTTTTTAAAGCAATAAAACCTGTCAATAGCATTGCATTTATGAAATACAGGCACACCAATCCAGCATTGCCATTAACCCATTACAAAACCCTTTCTGTTTTCAACGGAAATTTTTTAATACCTATGATAGATTTACTAAAACGCATGAAGTGGATGTACTCGTTATACAATTTCTTTCATAGGAAGCAGCTTGCCCACAACCGGGTATTGTATAAAAAAATAGGGCTTAACAAAAACTATTGGTCATCGGTAAGCAGCAAAGACTTCGCCGGGCTGCCACAAAATTTGCCCCGTGATGTTAATGTATCCCCGGAACAACTGGCCAATATCAATCTATTCAGCAGCCTCTCCGACACAGATAAAGAAAGTGTGCAGTCATTTAATGACAATGGATTTGCCGTAATCGGCAACTATTTATCTGCCGAGCAGGCAGATGCTGTAAATGCCGAAATAGCCTTGTTGCAGCAGCAGAAAAAAGTAAAATTTACCAACGGCAACAAAATTATGTTTGCCATACACCGTTCGCCACTGCTTAGCAGTATTGGCAACGGTGCACGGCTAAAGGAATTGCTCGGTGCATTATTAAGTGGCAATGCTATTTTGTTTCAAAGCATCAATTTTTTAATGGGCAGCGAACAGCACACCCACAGCGACAGCATACACATGACCACTTACCCAGCCGGCGGATTGCTGGGTGTATGGATAGCCCTTGATGATATTACAGAGGACAACGGCCCGCTACATTATTACCCAAAAAGCCATAAGCTGCCTTATTACCTTAACGCTGATTACAGTAATGAGGGCAACGCCTGGCTGCTTGGCAGCAAATCGTACACCGATTATGAAGCCATGATAGCCGAAAAAATACAGGAACAAAAACTTGAAAAAGTAAAATTCTATGCCAAAAAAGGCGACTTGCTTATATGGCACGCCAATCTTTTTCATGGAGGCGACCCACACCTTGATAAGAGCAAAACCAGGAAGAGCATGGTACTGCACTATTTTAAAGAAGAAGCTATTTGCTATCACGAAATAAGCCAGCGGCCAGCATTGATGTATGATGTGTGAATTGAAGCGTCGCCTGGCTAGTGTCTGCTTCTTGCAAAAAGTATATAAATGAAAATGGGGACACAAGTTTTTATAGCAACACAGCCTTCATGGTAAAAGATGTGTCCAATCAATCGGCAGTGAGCAGGGTTTGCCATGCTGCCTTATCATAACCCGGAAGCCGGGCAAAAAAAATATTCACCGCCTTGTGCTGACAGAACAGTTACCGGCAACTATCAACATGAAAAATTTATCCAGAATATTCAGGTATTTGTTTGCCTATAAAAAGTACCTCGGCTTTTACCTGTTGTTCGTGGTGCTTGCCATCATCTTTGGGCTTATTTCTTTGGGCATGCTGGCTCCTTTTTTACAACTATTGTTTGGTAAAGAAGATTTGGTTACCGTAGCGCCTGTTCTGGAATTTTCTGCCAGCAGCCTGCTGCAAACTTTAAAATACGCTCTCAGCAATATTATCTCCGATCCGGCACGTGGCCCTATTACGGCTTTGGCATGGTTGTGCATCATTATCATCATCAGCATTTTACTTAAAAACCTGTTTATCTACCTCTCTTTCCGTATGCTGGCACCTATGCGTAATGGTGTAATGACCAAGCTACGCAGCGACCTGTATCATAAAGTTTTGTACCTGCCCATCGGCTACTTTAGCGAACAAAAAAAAGGCGATTTAATGAGCCGAATGAGCAGCGACACCAGCGAAATAGAATGGAGTGTGCTGGCCACACTGGAAGGCTTAGTTAAAGACCCCATTACGCTGCTTACCTACCTTGGGTTCCTTGTTTTTTTAAGCCCCAAACTATCGCTGTTTCTACTTATATTTTTACCGGTAATGGGTTTTATAATTGGGCGTGTAAGCCGTACACTGAAAAAACAAAGCACCCTTTCGCAGGAAAAAAACGGTGAATCGCTGAGCATATTAGAAGAAACGCTGAGCGGTGTGCGCATTATAAAAGCCTTTACTGCCGAAAAATTTATGGGTAACAAATTCGATCAGAATAATAGGGAACTTAACCATATACGAAACCACATGAACTTTCGCCGCGACCTGGCCAGTCCGTTGAGTGAATTTTTGGGGGTGATGGTTTTATGCGGCATCCTTTGGTTTGGCGGAAGGTTGGTAATGGGCAATAATGCCGGGGGGCTGGATGCGGGTGGCTTTATTACTTACATAGTGGTATTTACCCAAATTATTAACCCGGCCAAAGGGCTAAGCAGTGCCTATTATAATATGCAGCGGGGCAGTGCAGCCATTGACAGGATTGAAACAATTTTAAATAGTGAAACCGTGGAAGACAGTGCCAGCAGCGAACACATAAAAAGCTTTAATGGCACTATAGAATTTAAAAACGTTTCGTTTAGCTATAACGATACACCCATACTTAAAAACATAAACCTTACCGTACCCAAAGGGAAAACGCTGGCCTTAGTGGGCAGCAGTGGTGCTGGTAAAAGCACACTGGCCGATTTGGTGCCCAGGTTCCACGATGCCACCGGCGGCGACATTTTAATAGACGGAAAAAGCATAAAAGATTATAGCCTGCAAAGTTTGCGCAGCCTTATGGGTATTGTAACACAAGAACCTATCCTGTTTAACGATACCATCCGCAACAACATAACTTTTGGCAGCAGCACAGCCAGTGAAACTGAAGTAGAAAACGCCGCCAAAGTGGCCAATGCCTACAATTATATTATGGCCAAAGAAAATGGCTTTGAAACCAATATTGGCGACCGCGGTGCCAAACTCAGTGGCGGCGAACGCCAGCGGCTTACCATTGCAAGGGCTGTTTATAAAAACCCACCCATACTAATACTGGACGAAGCCACCAGCAGCCTCGATACAGAAAGCGAACGTCTGGTGCAGGATGCCATTAACCACTTGATGCAGGATCGTACATCAATAGTAATAGCCCACCGGCTTAGTACCATACGCGGTGCCGATGAAATAGTGGTGCTGCAAAAAGGTGAGATAGCCGAACGTGGAACCCACGATGAACTAATGGCACAAAATGGGTACTACAAAAGATTGGTGGATATGCAGGAATTGAAGTAGGAGATTATATTTTAAAAGCTTCAGGGTAAAGGTTTTCAACCACCAATATCCGAAAGAAGTTGCTGTGCCTTGCTGTAGGTAGCTGCATCCCGGGGTATTGTTTTGAGTATATCGCTGCACCCTTTTACATCTTCCTGCTTTAATAGTAACAACGCACGGTACCAGGTAGCTTCGTCGTTGTAGGCCGAGGCAGCAATGCTCGGGTGTAATAAATCGGCTTTAGCTTCATTATATTTCCCCGTTTCCATTAAAGCGAAAGCCCTCGCCATTCTATATTTTGTATCCCCGTTATTTTTAAGCAAATAAAAGTCTAGTGCTGGTATGGCTGCCGTATAATTTTTACTGTTGAAATTGGTTGAAACTATCCGTAAAATGCTGTCTGTTTCAACACTATTGCCCCGTGTAGTAACGGCGAGACTATCGGTTATGGCGTATTGGCTGTATAAGTTTTGTGGGTCAATAGCCTGGTTAAAAAGTATAGGCCGCAATAGCATAAATAGTGCAACAGCGGCGGCGGCAGCGGTGGTTGCATACAGCCAGCCCCGTTTTACCGGAACCAGTTTTGCCGTACCCGTTTTGCTGGCCTTTTGTTCGCTGATGGTTTCAGCCAGCGTTTTTCTTAAATCAGCTTCGCCGGCTGTAATGATGGAGTCGTTTTGCAGATAACTATTGGCTGCACTATATACTTCAAAATCAGCCTTCAGTTCAGGCTCTGCCTGCATTTGTTCTTCAAATTGCAAACGTTCACCTTCGGTCATTTCGCCCTGTAAGTAAGCCTCTATTTGTTCGTAGGTGTTCATTGTGCTGTGTAAATTATTTTATTTATCGGAACCAGATTCTTACGGCAGGTACAATTGCTGGTACTCCGCCGAATTGCGAACCAGTTCAGTTAGCTTGCCCATGCACTCACTTTTTTTCTTTCTAACATAGGCATAGCTAAAACCCAGTTTTTCTGCTACCTCTTCCATAGATTTTGTGGTGTAGCAAATGGTAAGCAGCTCCCGGCAGGCATTGCCTAGTGCCGCCAGCTTGGTTTTAAAAAGCTGCTCTTTTGCTTCATACTGTTTTACATCGTCGCTTTGTGCCGCTGCCACATTTGCATTGGTATAGCCTGTAAAGTCGGTTAATGTTACCCCTTTACGACTTGATTTTTGCAGCATGTTAATCCACTTGTTTCGGCAGGCCATAAAAAGAAATGCCTCAAACGGGCAGGTAAGTTCAAAATTACCTGCCGCAGCCCGGCGGTAAATGCTTACCAATGCTTCCTGAAAAACATCGTCAGCGTCATTGGCGTCGCCTCCATTGTTTAATATCCACCCACGTATTTTACCTATATGGTCGTGGTAAATTTTATTCACCATTACCGTATCGTTGGTTACCAGGGCTTCTATAAAAATTTGATCGGGGTGTGCCATTTTATGTTTTGAAAGTAATGCAAAAATATTTTCCGGCTCAGGGTAACAATATTTTCTGTTGCCGGATTTTTCTTTTGTAGTACAAACAAAAATCATTCATCAAATTAAAAAAAACGCTCACAATGAAAAAGAACATTTTAAAAGCCATGGCACTGGCAGCCTTAGTTTTACTTACAGCTACAGGCTGTAAAAAAAGCCAGTTAGCCCCTATAGTTAAGGCTGCACCAAAAGAGGATACGCTCACCATTTCGCCTATTTATACCAAAGCCGTGCTGGGTGTATATGAATCGGTGTATTCGGGTGTCGGCACCAGGGATATGTTCAAACTTGAACTAAATACCCAGGTAAGAAACAACTTTGGCGTTATGGTGAAGCACGTGTATATAGCCCTTGAAAGAGGTACTTCGCATGAATTTTACTATGTGCCCGGCTTCGCACTAACCCGCACTTTTTACGAATTATACTGGCTATACGCCAATACTGCCCACCCCGCCGCACTCATAGGCCGCACCCCAGGCAGCAGTGATATAATAAAAGAAATACGCATGGTGTCTATGCCAAAATACCTGGCCGAAAACACGAACGTGGATTTTAGAAATTATGAAGCCGTAGCTCGGTATTATGGACTAAAATAATAGCACATCCACACCTGTATATGTAAGGCCACAGCAAAAAATAACCTGTGGCCTTTATTTTAACCCCTGCTTAAATATTATTGGGTTATTAGTTTTTCAGAATTTCCCAGTGGTCCGTCTTCATCATCCAATATTCTATAGTGGCTTGCATATTCAAAATCCAGCTATTACTTTTAAAACAAATTCTGTTATGAAAAAGTTGCATCGCCTGATTGGCTTCTTATTTGCCCTGCTATTGGGTTTGCAAACCAGGGCAGGGGATATAGACATAAGCCAGGCTACAGTAACCTATGCCGAAGGCGAGTTTATAATTTCCAATATTGTAGCCCCTCAAGACAATGATGAAGCAGGGCTACGGTATGTTATAATTACCGGCGATGGCAATTATATCAGCGACCATATTTGGCCATTGCAAAAAGGTACTATTGCCATCCCTTATGGATACCGTAGTGCCGGCAATTACACTTTTCAGGTACGCCTTACCAAAACGTATTCATCTGGCGGGCCGCGTACAAAGAGCATAGACGGAGGACTTGCACGGGCGGCAGCAGGTGTATATATGCCAACCAGCCAAAAAGCCATATTGGTAGCCCATCCCAACGATGCTGTGGCAGGCGACAATACTACCCTCATTTTAAAACTGAGTAAACGGGATGGGGTTTTAACCTCTTCTAACCCCGATGTACAATACAGGTTGGTAGGAAGTAAAATAACGATGTCGCCCCCGGTAAATGGGGTTACGTCGCTTAGAAACGATGCGCAGCTTGAATATGCGTTTGTGGAGGTGCTGATGCCCGACAGGCTTGACGAGCAAACCCTATTATTGACCTTGCAGAATGAGCTTGGGAAAAGCTATACGCTTCCCCTTGCCGTATTGGGTGCCCACGACCCCAATAACCTTGCAGTTTACCCGCTCTGCAATACACTTAAATCGAGCCATGGGTATAAGCAAATGAAGTTCAGTTTTTTGATAAATTTTGAAAATACAGGCCTTGGACCCGAACGTGATATAGACATCACTTTCAATAAACACCCCGGCATTATTTGGCCAGCAGCTATCAATTTTACTCCTATTGTATATGCAGGTAATAAACAAATATCTGCTGGTGGACCTGGCTCGTCTTTTAAAGTTATAGACATGGGCACCAAATGGCTTATAAGGTTAGCCAATGTGGATGTAAAAGGGCAAAACACGGCTGCTGCGGGATCGCCTCAAACCAAAGGTTATGTAAGTTTTAATTTGGATAGCCGATACTTTTTGCCAAACGCCAACCAGAAAATTTTGTTTATGAGAGCAGCTATAGCATTTGGTAGTGCTATGCCCAAAGAAATTATTTATACCAATACCCAATCCTATACAGGGGCTTCTGCTATCGCATTTTGCAATGTCAGGCCATCTTCCGCAAAGCCAGCTTACAACCAAACAGACACAAAAAAACCCGGTAAAAAGAAAACGAAGGGCTAATGAATTAAAAATTGGCTACTCGTTATCCAATCTTAATTTCCGTTCTATTTGTATGATGAGATTGCCCACTTTGGTATGTGTATCATTTCTCCTGGTTATTTCCTGTAGTAACAACAGTCGTAAGCCGGCCGTCGGCAGTATCAAGGTGGCCAAAGTAGCTACAGTATCCGCTTTGCCATACAGTTTGCAGCAACTTATTAAAGAAACTAACCGTAAGGCAGTTGCTTTTAAAAACAATGATTGGGTTGCCTGGTGTGCAATTTATCTTAACACCTACGATGTAATTTATAAAAGCGATACTGTAGGTAAAGATTATCCCGAACGTATGTCTATGCTTGACAGCATAGACAGATATTCTAAAGCTTTCACAACCGATACCCTCCGCAAAAGCCACCAGTTTGCTTTATACAATCGAGGGCTGGACCATTTAGATTTTGGCAATAATACAGAAGCCAGAGATGACCTCTCGGCGTCATTGGCTTTATATTATCAACTTAATCTTCGCAATTATGTACATCAGTTTCACCTCCTAAATGGCTTGGGAACCTATTTTAATAAAGTCGGCGACATTAAGCAATGCCTTCTTATGAGGGAAATGCAACTTGCAGTTGCAAAAGAAAACAACGACTTTCTAAAATTGCGCACTACCATACTTAATACCTCAATAATTGTAGAGCAGGAGTATGGCGTTGATAGTGCTATAAGTCTTTTACAAGAAGGATTAACATACCGCAATAAGTATGCGGACAATGGTAATACAGAAGGCAAATTGTATGCGAACCTGGCTACCTGTTTTTTTGAAAATGATAACCATCAAGCGGCACTTAATTCGGCCACTAAGTCCATCCATTTTTTAGAACATTTTAATGATGCTGAAACAATCAGTTACCGTTTGGATGCCCAAATGGTATTAGCTCAGTTAAATGC
>Ga0105048_10020412_pt1 | contig 10109 bp, 8 predicted proteins | sample MAT05_FD_78382 | JGI IMG/M metagenome (GOLD analysis project Ga0105048, IMG submission 78382) | Freshwater microbial communities from Lake Fryxell liftoff mats and glacier meltwater in Antarctica - MAT-05 | ecosystem: Environmental > Aquatic > Freshwater > Ice > Liftoff microbial mat | place... | reverse complement strand
TGGTCATGCAGTTGTGTGATGCGGGTGTGCAGGCCATAAAAGGGTTTGCCATGTGATGGCAGGGTGAGCGTGTCTGTGGGCAGGGGTAAATATCTGTCAATGGAATCCAGAAACATGGCCAGCGCATCGGACTCCGGCTCCATGTCGTAGACGCTGACATTGGTAGAGATGCGCGGCAGGATCATGTCGCCACTGATCAAGACAGGGGGCGACTGCCGGGCCGCCCCAAAGTCGACCGCGCTCCCTCGGGGGGCAGGCACAGACAGTGCCGTGGGGGCTCTGTACAGGGCGATGTGCTCCGGCGCATGGCCATAGCCGCTGATGCAGCGCCACGCGTGGCGATCAGTGCCCGAGCCAATCGAAACATTTTTGCCATCCATGAGCCGAACATAACTCCTGGGTACATCGGGCACCATGCCGGAGTAGTAGCTGGTACGGGCCTTGATTTTGGCAACCGAGTCGGGGTCTGTCAGCCCATGGGAGGCAAAGAACAACGCCGCGCTGTCGCCGCCAAACCCGGTCGTGGACTGCGAGCCGATTCGCGCCGAGTTGTAGTCTGTCGCGCTGACCCAGAGGCGGCAAACATGGGTGGGTGTGGTCCAGCGCTCGCACAGCCAATACGCCAGGCCAATGTGGTCAGGGTGCATGTGGGTACAAATGACGCGCAAGATGGGCAGGCCTTCAAGCTGGGTCGCAAAAATGGTTTCCCACTGCGCTTTTGATTCAGGCCGGCTGATGCAGCAGTCCACCACCGTCCAGCCTTGCAGTGTTTTGCCGGGGCTACCCGGGTCTTGCATCTCATCGCGCAGCAGCCACAGGTTGATGTGGTTCAACGCGAATGGCAGCGCCATGCGTATCCATCTGACGCCTGGCGCAACCTCTAGCGTGCCGCCTTCTTCTGGCATTACCTCACCCAGCGGGTAGTCGAGTTGTTGTTCAAGCAGGTTCATGTACTTTTCGCTTTGATTTTTCAGTTGACGTTTACGTAAACGTCATGTTAGCCATCATAGTAATCCCGGTTGCACAACCTTGACTGGCTAAGCTGTCGCCCATGCTTGAAGACCGCCACGCTCCGCGCCGACCTGCCGCACAGCGCTGCGCCTGACCAGATAGCGGACAAGGGCAGGCCACGCTGGGAAGCACGACCTGCGCCAGCATCCTGACATTTTTCATCTTTGATGAGCCTCGGGAATATTGTTGTGAGAAATTGTTTTGCGTAGGGAATAATATGATTAAAATGCGAATTTACTCATGAAACTGACAACTTTGCGCGCAAGGCATCCATGAACAATAAATTGATACTCGTCGTTGAAGACAACCCCGACCACCTCGAACTGACTGTGTTGACACTGGAGCAGCAAGGTGTCGACGCAGAAATCGTGGTCGCCCAGGACGGTGCGCAGGCGCTGGACTTTTTGTTCGGCCAGGGCTCCTATGCCGGGCGCGATACGCAAAGACAGCCCGCCTTTTTACTTCTTGACATGAAATTGCCCAAGCTGTCCGGTCTTGATGTACTGCGCAGTGTGCGCGCCAACCCGCTGACCACCATGGTGCCGGTCATTATGCTGACATCTTCCAGCGAGCAGTCTGACATCGTTGCCTGTTATCGCGCGGGCGCAAACAGTTTCATTCGCAAGCCGGTTGACTTTGGCGAGTTCACGAAAAAACTCAACTTGCTGCAGGCGTACTGGCTGGGCGTGAACGAAGCGCCACCGGTCTGACCTATGGGCCGGTACGGGGTGCGGCGCTCCGCAGCATCTGAAAACAATCGCATAAGGTGGGAGCGATGAAATTCCCCGTAACACTGCGCGCCCGTCTAAGCTTGCTGGTGCTGTTGGCCATCGTCCCATTATTTGGACTGTCCCTGCTAGGCGCAGTGCTGACGACCAGAGATGCCGTGACGCAGATCACCAAAGACCTTGAGTTCTCCGCCTCGCTGATCGCCGCTAATCAAGAGCGAGTTGCCGACTCGGCACGCAAGGTCTTGTCCACCATATCGCTCATTCCGGGTATCGTGGAGGGTAAAGAGTCCAATTGCCAGCGTTACTTCAAAGCCCTGACCGCTCAACTGCCGGTTTACACAAACATTGGCATCGTCGGCATTGATGGGACCATCCTTTGCCATAGCGTGCCCAATACCCCGGAGGCTTTTACAGGTGACCGCCCCTGGTTTCAGTCTGCGATAGCCGGCGGTGATTTTGGAGCCAGTGGTTACCTGCTTGGCCGCATCAGTGGCAAGCCAATTATTATCTTTTCTCTTCCTATCAAGAATGGCGACGGCAAAATACAGGCGATAGCCTTTGCGGGCATGCTCCTGTCCGAGGTGTCGAAAAATATAACGTCCGCGTTGCTGCCTGCGGGTCAGGCTGTCGTCCTCCTGGACCACGATGGCGTGGTGCTTGCAACCAACTCCGACCAGGCGGCCACGGTTGGCAAGCCGCTGCCCATTGCAGGCGTTGGCGAGGCGATCAAGGCGAATGCGCCGCGCGTTTTTGATGCTACCGATGCCAGCGGCGCCGAGCGGATTTACGCCTTTCGCCCCAGCAACGTATCGCCTGCCTCACCCTTTTTTGTACTCGTCAGCGCCGACAGAATCGAAGTGCTGGCACCTGCACTTGAGCGGCTGATCCAGGTACTATCAGCGCTGATGCTGATCACGCTTTTTGGCATGTGGGTAGCCTGGCTGCTGGTTGGGCGGGCGATCGTGAAACCGGCGGTGGAAATTCTGGAGGCGACGCGCCGCATTCAGTCAGGGGCGCTAGGCACGCGAATTCCTGTGCGTCCAGGCGATGAGAAAAATGAGCTGACCCGCATTGCCAAAGGCTTCAACGGCATGGCCGATTCGCTGCAGCAGCGGGAGCAAAGCCAGGCGAAAAGTTATGCCGAGCTCAGCCAGTCCCAGACCCAACTTCTGGCTGCTCAAAAGCTGGGCCGCATTGGCCATTGGCATCTGGACATGCGTAGTAACCGGCTGACCTGGTCTGAGAACCTGCATGATTTGTTCGGGCTCAAGCCTGGTGAGTTTGACGGTGACCATGCGACCTTCCTGAACATGATTCATCCCGATGATCGAGCGCGTTATGACGAGCGGCGGGCAGCGGCCCACCTTAGCGGCACCGAATTGGAGATCGAATATCGCATCACTACACCCGCAGGCAACGTGCGCTGGATGCACCAGCGTGGGCAGGTGCCAGCCAACCAGGCTGGCCGCCCCTTGTCGCGCAGCGGCGTGGTGCAGGACATTACCGAGCAGCACAATGCACGTGAGCATTTGCGTTTGCTCGAAACCGCGATTGCGCGACTCAACGATGTCATCCTTATCACCGAGGCTGAACCCTTGGACAAGCCCGGTCCGCGCATCGTTTTTGTTAACGATGCCTTCGAGAGGAACACTGGCTATAGCCGGGAAGAGGCGTTGGGCCGTTCGCCGCGCTTTCTGCAGGGCCTCATACGCAGCAGTCCGAACTTCGTCGCATTTCGCAGGCTTTCGGGGCGCGGCAGTCCGTGCGCGCCGAGTTGATCAATTACACCAAGGCCCGCAAGGAATACTGGATCGAACTGGAGATTACTCCCATCGCCAACGACAAGGGCTGCGTCACGCACTTTGTCTCCGTGCAGCGGGATATCACCCAACGCAAGGCGGCCGAAAAGGCGCTGATACAAAGTGAGCAGCGCTATGCCGCCCTGTTTGAAAAGGCACCCGTCCCAATGTGGGTGTTTGATGCCGTTGACCACCGTTTCCTGACCGTGAACCGCGCTGCGGTCGAAAACTACGGTTATTCAGTGGATGAGTTTCAGTTCATGACTATTTTCGACATCCGCGACGAAGCGGATCACACCTCGATACGCAACGGCCTGCTTGGCCTGACGGAACCCCGACCATACTGGCAGCATCGCCGCAAGGACGGCTCCCATATGAAGGTCAAAGTTGTCGCCAAATCCATACAGTACCAAGGTCGGGAAGCATGTTTTGTGGTCGCGCTGGACATCACCCCCCAGGTCAATGCCGAGACGAACGTAAAGGACCAGATCCTCATGCTGCAGCACGCCGCTGAGGCGGCTCAGGCCATCACATGGCACCAGACGGTTGACGGGATGTTGCAGGAGGTGGTAGACCAGGCGCGCAATGTAATGGGTGCGCACCAGTCCATGATCAGCCTGACGCGGGGTGACGACTTGCCACCAGTCATCAGCGCGCTGTCGGTATCCGGGAAGTACGCCAGGTATAAGGATCAGCGTAACCTCCCCGGTGGTTCCGGCATCTATGGCATGGTGCGCGAAAAAAACCGTGTTGTGCGGATGACTCAGGCCGAGCTGGAGGCGCACCCGCGCTGGCACGATTTCCAAAGTTATACCGCTTCATACCCAGTCATACGCGGTTGGCTGGCGGTGCCTCTCACGGGGCGCATAGGCCAGAACATAGGCATGCTGCAGCTCTCGGACAAGTATGACGGCGATTTCACGCTGCTGGACGAATATGTGGCGATAGAACTTGCCCAGCTGGCTTCGGTTGCGATTGAAAACGCGCGCTTGCTGGAGCAGGTTCGCCAGCTCAATGCCGGGCTGGAGAAAAAGGTTGCCGAGCGCACGCTGGCACTTGCCCGACAGGAGGCGCTGTTCCGGGCACTGGCCGAGCAGGCACCCCAGGTGATCTGGACGGCGGACAGCAAGGGTGTAGGGAACTATTTCAATCGCGCATGGTTTGATCTTGTGGGAGGAACTCCTGCAGATTGGGTCGGACTCAAGGGGACATCCGTCACCCATCCGGACGACCGTCCGGGTGTTCGCGAGAATTGGGCGCGCGCCGTTGCTACCCGTTCGCCGTTTGTCGGTATTCGCCGGCTACGTGGGCAAGACGGCAGTTACCACGTCATGTCCTATCGGGCCGCGCCTGTTCTTGACGAGCAGGGCGAGGTTTCTTTTTGGGTCGGCATTGATGCGGACGTTACCGAAATCAAGAGTATTGAATCAGCCCTGCGCCTGTCCAACCAGGAGCTGGAGGCCTTTTCATACTCTGTCTCCCATGACCTGCGTGCGCCACTCAACACGATTGACGGCTTCAGCAAGCTGCTGGCCAAACAAATGACAGGCGATGCTGGCTCCAAAGCGCAGCACTACCTCACGCGCATTCAGGCCGGCGTTGCCCAGATGGGTAAGCTGATAGAGGACCTGCTCGCGCTGGCACAGGTGTCTCGCATGGAATTACGCCCTGAACTGGTCGACCTGTCGGCCTTGAGCCGGCGCATCCTTGATGACTGGCAGGCTCGCGACCCCAAGCGGCAGGTTGAGCTTCATATTCAGCCCGGCCTGGTTGCCCAGGGCGATGCGAGCCTGCTGCGGGTATTGATGGAAAACCTGCTCGGCAATGCCTGGAAGTTCACCTCGCAGCGGGCGAATGCCAACATCACCGTCGGCCAGCAGCCCGATGCTGTCGGCCCACCGGTATTTTTTGTCCGCGATGATGGCGCAGGCTTCGACATGGCCTATGCCGACAAGCTTTTTGTTGCCTTCCAGCGCCTGCACGCCGCATCCGAATTCCCCGGTACCGGCGTCGGCCTGGCAACGGTCGGCCGGGTGATAGGCCGGCATGGCGGGCAGCTCTGGGCCGATGCTTCGCCGGGCAAGGGCGCTACCTTCTTTTTCACACTGCCCAAGATGCCGGTGGCCCCGTCAGACGACCGCGTGTCGGGGTATGAAGCCAGCTTTTAGACGCTGATAGTGATTAAAATAATAAAAGTGACAAATTTACACATCCAAACACCTTCTATTTATGTCGAGCACGCCCAAGACCTTTGAGGAAGCCATCACCGCCGCGAACTTCAGCAGTGAAGACTATTGCGGCACCAGCTACGCGGCCAAGCTGCTGGGGCTGTCGGTGGCAACCGTACAGTCGCTGGTTGAAAAAGGTGAAATTGAAGCCTGGAAAACGCTGGGCGGGCACCGCCGCATTGCCCTGCGCTCCATCACCGCCTACCAGGAAAAAAGCAGCAAAAAGATGGTGCGGACGCAGTCCAGTCCTGGCAGTCGGCTGCGTGTCATGGTGGTGGAAGACGACGAAGACGCGCGGGAACTCTACCGTTGCAATTTCGAGGAGTGGGACCTGCCGATCGACTGCACCTGGATGCCTTCCGCGATTGAGGCCATGATGGATATCGCCAGCATGCGCCCCGACCTGCTTATCACCGATTTATCCATGCCCGGCGTGGACGGCCTCGAAATGCTCAAGGCCCTGAAGCGCAATGCAAATCTTGCGGGTATGCATATAGTGGTTGTCAGTGGGCTGTCCCCACAGGCCATCAAGGCCCGCGGCGGATTTCCGGTATACGCCCACCTGCACGGTAAACCGATCAACTTTGACTGGTTGCAGGGTTTCATGACAGCGCTCATCCCGGCCGATTCCAGGTGGCATACCCGTGACTCCCAGCCCAGCCGCCAGGAATCGCTTGCGGTGTCCGAAGAACCCGGCGCGATGTCGATTCAGCATGGTGTTGGTACTCAGGAATGACAGCTAAAGGCGGCACAAACCAGACCTTTGGGGATGGCCGTGCCGCAGCCAGCCCGGATGAAACCCTGCATGGTGTCCTGTGTTAGCCGTGCCGACGGTCGCGCAGGCCGGGCTGCTCCTGCTGGACAGGCAGGGCGTTATCACCCATATCAATGCCGAGGCCCGGCAGATGATGCGTTGTTCGCTGCCCGACGTGGTTGGGCGTGATTTCTGGGACGTGGTGCCTGCCCAGATAGCCGAGCAGTACCTTGCTCCCACCAACCTGGCCCTGGCTTCTTCCCTGCAACACCATTTCATCGCCCAGAATGAGTTTGAAGGCAGCTGGACGGAATACACCTTCATACTCAACCCGGCAGGTTCCAGCGTCAGCATGCGCGATGTACGCGGGGCCAAAATTACAGAGCGCCTCCTGCGGGACAGCGAGCGCCGCAATGAAGCCATCTTCAACGTCAATCCCAACGCGATGTGGGTCTTTGATGCCGTCTCTCTGGATATTATCTCCGTCAACCGGGCGGCGGCGGAGTTCTATGGCGTTCCCCCCCATATGTTTCTGAAACTGAAGATGGGCGCACTCTTCCCGGATGGCGAAGGTGCCGCGCTACTCAGCGCCATTGACCACCGCATGGGCACGCGCGATGGCAAACTGGTGGCGGAGGTTTGCAAGCAGAAAAAAAGGAATGGCGAGATTGTGCTGGTCGAGCTGGCATGCGGACGTATCCGCTGGAATGAGACCAAAGCTATTTTTGTCAGCCTGGCCGACGTCACAGAGCGGCATTTGGGTGACCGGGCACTGCGGCGCGAAAACGTCGACATGGAAGAAGAGCTGGCGAGCGTACATGCAGAGCTGAAAAAGTCCAGCAGCGACCTGCAAGCCTTCACCTATGCCCTGTCCAACGATCTGCTGGGCCCGCTTCACTCGGCCAACGGTTTTGCTGCCGTGCTGATAGATAAATACTCTGCCGTGCTTGACGATGCCGGCAGGCGTTACGTCAACCGCATACAGGCAAGCCTGCGCCAGCTTGCGAGGCTGGTCGACGACTTGCGCGTGCTGGTGCAGTTGCCTCCGCCCGGCCAGATGGAAGCTGTCGACATCGCGGCCCTGTGCAAGCTCCTGATCGCAGACTTCAGGAGGCGTGAGCCGGACCGCGTCGTAGTGATCGAGCTCGACACCTCGCAGACGCTGGTGGCCGACAAAATCCTGTTCGCCCGGGCGCTGGCCTGCCTGCTCGACAACGCCTGGAAGTTCACCGCCAGAAAAGCGGAAGGCTGGATACGGGTGGCGCTGCTGCCCGGCAAGGTTCCCCATGAGACGGTGCTGCAGGTCTCGGACAACGGTGCGGGCTTTGACGAGGCCTATACCGACAAACTTTTCACCGCTTTCCAGCGACTGCATTCATCGGCAGATTTTCCCGGCAACGGCTTGGGGCTGGCGATTGTCAAGAGCGTGGCGGAGCGGCACAGCGGCCGGGTATGGGCCGATACCAGTCCCACCGGTGCCAGCTTTTACGTGGCGTTTCCGCAGGCAGTCACAGAACTCACAGAGCCAGCCCAGCAGACCTTGTGAGCGTGCCGGTGAGTCAATCGCAAGCCCGGCCTTGAACCGGCAAAATTTGGCGGGCGCACTGGACATCAGGTTGGCGTAGCAGCCCTCCCAAACCTTGATCTGTTGAAACTGTCGCCAAACGGGGGGCTGGTCGCTGGTCAGGCAGGTTCAGGTACTATTCGCTTTAATTTTTAAATTGACGTTTACGTAAACGTCAGGGCAAACATTCATCACCATGGCCACAACAACCGCCACCTACACCATCAGCGATCTGGCCAAAGAGTTTGACCTGACCACCCGAGCCATGCGTTTTTATGAAGACATGGGTTTGCTGCAGCCGCAGCGCGAGGGCGCAGGTGGCCGCAACCGGGTGTACACCGCGAGAGACCGTACGCGGCTCAAGCTCACGCTGCGTGCCAAGCGCCTGGGCCTGTCGCTGGTTGAGGCCAAAGAAATCATTGACTCGTACGACAGCCCGCGCGACACCGCGCCGCAAATGCGCAAGTTTTTAAAGGTGCTGACAGACCACCGCATCAAGCTGGAGGCCCAACTGCTGGACTTGCAGGCGAATCTGGCAGAGATTCGCACGCACGAGAAAGAAGCCAAATCGCTTCTGACCAGGGCGGAAAAAGTAAAATAAGTCATAATTGACGTTTACGTAAACGTCAATTTGAAAATCATGACTACGCCCGATCAATCTGAACTTTACAAGCGCATAGAAACCAGCTTTCTGCGCCAGGGCATGATGCAAAACCTGGGGGCCAAGCTGCTGCGGGTAGAGCCTGGGCTTTGCGAAGTTTCCCTGCAACATTCAGAGCGCGTGTCACAGCAACAGGGCGGGTTTCATGGTGGCGCCATGGGCGCGCTGGCCGACATTGCAGGCGGTTATGCCGCCCTGACAGAAGCACCGCCAGACACGGAAGTCACCACGGTTGAATACAAAATCAATTTTCTCGCCAGCTTTAACGGCGGCGAGCTGCGCGCCACTGGCCGTGTCGTCAAGGCGGGCAAGCGCATCATCGTGACCACCGCCGAGGTGACGCATGTCGATGCCAGCGGCAAGCACACGTCTTGCGCCGTGATGCAGCAAACGCTTGTTCCTGTTACCAAAAATTATTGAAACCATTCGAAAGTATCTACATGACTGACTTGCCCGGCCTGAACTTTCAACTCGGTGAAGACATTGACGCGCTGCGCGATGCGGTACGCAGTTTTGCGCAAACCGAAATCGCGCCACGCGCCGCCGAGATTGACAAGAACGATTTGTTCCCCGCTGACTTGTGGCAAAAAATGGGCGCACTAGGCGTGCTGGGCATCACCGTCAGTGAAGAATATGGCGGCGCAGGCATGGGCTACCTGGCGCACATGATTGCGATGGAAGAAATCAGCCGCGCCAGCGCCTCGGTGGGTTTGAGCTACGGCGCGCACAGCAACCTGTGTGTGAACCAGATCAAACGCAACGGCACGCCGGAGCAACGGCAAAAGTATCTCCCCAAGCTCATCACGGGTGAACATGTGGGCGCACTCGCCATGAGCGAGCCAGGCGCTGGTAGCGACGTGATCAGCATGAAGCTGAAGGCTGAGGACAAAGGCGGTTATTACCTTCTCAACGGCACGAAGATGTGGATCACCAATGGCCCGGATGCCGACACGCTGGTGGTGTATGCCAAGACTGAGCCAGAGCTGGGTGCGCGCGGCGTGACGGCGTTTCTGATTGAAAGAAGCATGACCGGCTTTTCATGTGCGCAAAAGCTTGACAAACTGGGCATGCGCGGTAGCCACACCGGTGAGCTGGTGTTTAACAATGTTGAAGTACCCGCCAGCCAGATATTGGGCAGCTTGAATGGCGGCGCCAAAGTATTGATGAGCGGCCTGGACTACGAGCGCGCCGTGCTGGCTGCCGGGCCGATCGGCATCATGCAGTCGGTGATGGACAGCGTGGTCCCCTACATTCACGACCGCAAGCAGTTTGGCCAGAGCATTGGTGAGTTTCAATTGATTCAAGGCAAAGTTGCCGACATGTACACCGTGTTGCAAGCGGGCCGTGCCTTTTGCTACACC
>Ga0105048_10020409_pt1 | contig 10109 bp, 9 predicted proteins | sample MAT05_FD_78382 | JGI IMG/M metagenome (GOLD analysis project Ga0105048, IMG submission 78382) | Freshwater microbial communities from Lake Fryxell liftoff mats and glacier meltwater in Antarctica - MAT-05 | ecosystem: Environmental > Aquatic > Freshwater > Ice > Liftoff microbial mat | place... | reverse complement strand
CCGAGATCGATCAAAAGTACGTTGTCCCGCTGATCCGACAGCTACGCGATGAACATGGCCTGAAAGTGCTGGTGATCAAGCGGGATGATGTGCCGGGGATCGCGATGGCCGTCATCGCGCAGGCACCGCTCGACCGAGCCGAACGCAATCGAGTGCGGCAGACGATTCTCGCGGCGGATGACGCATTTCCCGGTTTTGCGATGCAGAACTGGAGCCATCACTGGGTCTCGCTCGACTTCCTCGACAAAGAGGAAATGGACCCGTTAATTCGCTCCGGTTCGCTCGAAAAACTCCAGGCCAGCCAACGCCGCATGGAGTAGCTGCTTTTTTTGCGACGCTTCGGAGAAGCGTGGTTCATCACTCGCCCAATTGATAACACGCGGCGGCATGCCCATTTCGGACGAGCAGCTTGCCTTGCCCAACGGCGAGATGATTCCAGCAGATCGGATCGAGGGCTGTGAACTTCGTTAATTCGCGATGGCCGTCCGGTGTCGCGGCAACCTGCACGAGTTCACCCTGCTCCGAGAGAATCAGCAGCACATCGCCGAGGAGCAGCATTTGGCCGTAGCCGTATCGGCCCCCTTTCCACTTCGTCTTGCCGGTGGCGATGTCGATGCATGTCAGAATGCTGTCGTCCAAACCGTAGACGTAGCCGTCTTTTTGGACGAAATCATTAAACTTCGGGCGGAATTTGCTCGTCGTCCAGATTTGTTTGGGTTGCCAGACATTGTCCGCGGAGACCTGGAGTTCGATCTTCGCGGAGCCAACGCCGTAGCCGCAGCCGAAGATCACTGAACCATCATCGAATACCATCGGCTGCGCGGCATTCACTTTCGGGCCGTTCACCCACGGATGATTCCATAGTTCCCGGCCGTCGACCAGATCATGCCCGGCGATGCCCGTCCCGTGAAACATGACGACCTGCGGCACGCCGTGAATGGTCGCCAACAGCGGCGAGGCATAGCCGGCGATGTAGTCACCCGCGGCCCAGACAATTTTTCCGGCCAACCGATCATAAGCGATGAGCGATTTCTCTTGTGCGCCGCCGGGATTAACGATCACCAGATGATCGACGACCAGCGGACTGCCGGAGACGCCCCATTCGATGTTCTGGATCGGCACGTCGCTCGATTTGGCGGCGTCTTGGAATGTATTCGCCTGCCAAAGCTTCGCTCCGGTACGGGCATCGAGGCAGCTCAGCAGACCCGTTCCGCCATAGGTGTAGATGCGGCCGTCGCGAAATTGCGGCGTGGCATGCGGACCTTCGCCGCCGTTGGCCTCGACGATTGCCAACTTTGCTTCATCCGCATGCAGCCAGACTTCGGTGCCATCGGAAAGACGGTAACAAACAACACATTCCTTCGGTCCACGCTGCTCCTGCGTGAAGGCGAACTCGCCGACGATGGCGAAGCCCGACCAGCCAGGCCCGACTGGATGCCGCCAGAGTTCTTTCGGCGGCTTCGCTTCCCAGTCCTGGCTCAGCGTGACATCGGTGACAATGCCGTCACGTCGCGGGCCGCGAAATCCCGGCCAGTCGTTCGCGGAGACTGTCAGAGGTTCTAAAGTGGCATCGGTATCTGCTGCCGCCACGACCGGCACGGCGCGTTCCGCAAGATACTTCTCCGCCTCCATCCGCGCGCTGGGTTCCCAGCGATAGCGGAAGCGCGGAATCATTTCGCCATCGACACCGTCGAAGGCATACACATTCCAAAATGCGACTGACGCCGCGATGATCAATGCCCACACACTCAACCGGGCCGACCATTTCTGCGCGGAGAAAAAGGTCCACCAGATGGCCAGGAAGAACAGCGCCGCCGGCCAGACGAACAGGAATGACATTTTCGAGAAAGTTCGGTCGTCGGCGAAGTAGATCCACAATGCGCCTTGCGCCGCGATCCCCACGAGCAGAATCCCCGCCCCGATTTTCCAGCGGCCCTGGCCGGGTGATTTTCCAATGATGTGATTCGCAGCGATGTCAGACATCGAAAGATTGTGCTCTCAAAAAACGAACAAAAATTAGCAGACACCATTCAAATGCCGGTCCATGCAGCCATTTGTTCCGCAGCGATTTCCAGACGCGCAACCCGGCAGCCTGCCGCGGTCACTTGACGATGCGCTAATCGCACCGCTTCCTCGAAGGTCTCCGACTCTCGATGAAAGCTGACATACGCTTCACCGCAATGCACGCCGGGTGAACAGTCATCTGCACCCGCTGCGAATAAATCATTCGACCAATCCAGCAATTCACGAGCCTCGGGGGCAAGCCATACTGTGAATTCAAAGAGTTTAGTGCTCATTCGCAATGACTTCGACGACTAAATGCTTTTTGATCGCGTCGATTAACGGAATTCTCTTACGGCAGAAATCGCGCACGTTCCGTGGGGGTGGGCATGCGGCAGGTTTCTTTCTTCCCGAACCACTGATAGCGGTTTTCCGCCACCAGCCGATATCCCAGATTACGCAGCGGCAGCGGGATCAGCCAGAGCAGCGTCCCGGCGAGCCGGCCCGACCAGCCAAGTTGCCAGAGAATCCGCACCACGGCCGAGGACTTCCGAGACAACCGGCCGTCGCTCTCGACCACCAGCGAGGCGAGTTGTCGCGTGTCAGCTTCCGGCAGTCGCGCTGCGGCTGTCTCGCCTTGCAGGGGGGCGAAGCGAAAGACCGCGCGGCGATCCCACGCCATGATCACATTGACCGATTGGCTGCACATACCGCAGACGCCATCGAAATAGACGATTGGTCCGGTCATGTCGCGCGAAAGATCGTGCGATGCTGTACTGGTTTCAGGCTCGGCGGTCAGTATCGGAGCGGCAGACATGAAATTCCTTCCGGCAGTCAATTCCTGCATCATGGGGAATTCTAGCAAATTGAGCCATATTTGCCGATGGGATTCCGGGCCGATTATTGGCCATGCTGAGCGAAACATCTGACACCTCGTTAAGATACGGCGCGTGATCCGTAGCCGCTGCCGATCCGTTCTCCCTGCTGAAACAACAATGGTCAACTTCCCTGTGAGGAATGGCTCTCATGGCTGATTATGACGGTTCGCCGCTGACCTATCCGCCGCTGGGCTTACCCTCCGGCAGCGTGCGGGCGATGTTAACGCTCACATGTGTGGCCGTGGTGGTGGTGAATACGGCCCGCGGCCAGGTGTTGGATGTCTTCTGGGTCGAGGCGCTGCTGATCGCGATGGCTCATTACTTCACATCCCGCAGATTCGTGCATCTGCCGCCGGCGGTGTTGCATCAGCTGGAACGGGACGGCGTGATTGAACGGGAATCGCAACCGCTGTTTTTACCGCGGGGCAGCATCCGCACGCTGATCATGGCGGCGTTCATCGGGTTGGGGGTGTATCTGTATCAGAATGATCGAACGCGATTGATGTCGACGCCCGTGCTGACATTGCTGGCATTAGTTAGCTCGTATTTCATCGGCGCGATCGTGCGGGGGATCACCAGCTTTACGCACCGTTGGCGGCGCAGTCCGCCGTCGCGGTGGTGGGCCGACTTGCGGGCGCTGATCGTGCTGGGTGCGATGTTGGTGGTGGCGGTTCCCGATTTGCTGGGGGCGGGGAATGCCTATCCGGATCAGGAAACGGTGCGGCATGTCGCTTTGGGATTGATGCTGTTTTATTTTGGCTCGCGGTAAGTCGTTGGGGTGGAAGCGAGTCGGATATTTTCCCCAAGGCAATTTTTCCGAAACTCACGCCTGTGGAAAGTGTTTAATGGCAGACAACGTCGTGATTTCCGCTCGGCTACCGCTGACACGGATTTCGCAGCCGCCGATCACATTGAGTTGGCGATTGAAAATTTCTAGGAAATTCTCCTAGTTTCGACGAGATCGACCTTTTTGCAGGAGACAATGATGACCCGAGTGCTGGTTCGTGGAATGGTTGCGATGCTGCTCATCGCGGTGACGGCGTCGCTGGCGATGGCTCAACCGGGTGGCGGACGACCTGGGGGTGGTCGCGGCGGCTTCGGCGGGGGTCGCGGGCCGGCCGGGCTGTTGATGATGCCGGAAGTTCAGAAGGAACTGGGGCTGTCTGAAACTGATGTCACCAAGCTGACCGAAAAATTACGCGAAGGTCGCCCGGAACGTGGCGCAGGCAATCGCGAGGAGTTCCAAAATCTGAGCGACGAAGAGCGTCAAAAACGCCGTGAAGAATTCCGCAAGCAGGCGGAAGAAATGGCCAAGAAGTCTGACGAAATCATCAAGTCGTCGCTGACCGAAGCTCAGTTCAAACGGCTCGGCGAACTGCGGTTGCAACGGGAAGGCGTCAATGCTTTCGAGCGGTCCGATATCGCTGAGAAGTTGAAATTGACAGCCGAGCAGAAGGAAAAGATCACTAAGCTGACTGAAGAAGGCCGTCCGCAATTCGGCCGCCGTGGTCCGGGAGCCGGCGCGGGTGGTGCTGAAGGCGAACGCCCGAACTTTGAAGAGATGCGTGCCCGCCGCGAGAAACTGTCGACGGAGGTTGTCGCCGTCCTCACGCCGGAGCAGAAGACCTCCTGGGACAACATGCAGGGTGCCAGGTTTGAATTCCCGCAACGCGGCCCCGGCGGTGAAGTTGGCGGCCGCCGCCGTGGTAACCGTCCTCCGACGGAATGATGATGGCGAGTCTCTGCCAGCAGATTGAATAATCTGCTGCGGGATTTCGATTCGCGAGGAACTTTGGGCCGTTTCAAACGTCTCTGATGAGGCGTTTTGAAGCGGCCCAACTCGTTTTTGAGGGGAGCGGATTATGAACCGCAAGCTAATATTGGTGTTCGGTCTACTGCTGACATTGCACGCGGGGTGGGCGTATGGCCAAGGGGTGCTGGTGGTGATTGACCGGCCGATCCCGCTGCCCCGGCCAATCATTATCTATCCCCCGCATCCCCAGCCAGCCCCCCGTCCTACGCCCGTTGCCAGCTACAAAATTAAAGAACTCGCCATTCAGGCGAAGCTGATCGACCAGGTCGCGCAGGTGCAGGTCTCGCAGTCGTTTGTGAATACCGGCTCGGCGGCGATGGAAGTCCAGTTTCTGTTTCCTCTGCCCTACGACGGAGCTATTGATCAACTGACGCTGCTCGTCGATGGCAAGGAATTTCCCGCGAAGCTGATGCCGGCGAAAGACGCCCGCGCGATCTATGAATCCATCGTCCGAGCGAATAAAGACCCTGCCCTGCTCGAATGGATTGGCATGGGCATGTTTCAGACGAGCGTCTTCCCTGTGCCGGCGGGAGCCGAGCGGAAAGTGACGCTCAGTTACAACCAGTTGCTGCGGAAACATCAGGGACTGACCGATTTTCTCTTCCCGCTGAGCACGGCGAAGTACACATCGCATCCGGTGGAAAAGGTCGACATCCGGCTGCAGATCGAATCGGCCATCGATATTAAGAACGTCTACAGCCCGACACATCCGGTGGAGATTCAACGGCCCACGCCGAAACAGGCGATTGTCACCTACACGCGCACCAACGAAGTGCCCGGTTCCGATTTCCGCCTGTTCTTCGATGTCGATAAAGGCCAACTCGGCGCGAGCGTGCTCAGCTATCGGCCGAAGAACAATGAAGACGGTTATTTCTTATTGCTCGCCAGCCCCCAGGTGAAAGCCCCGGACGCCGCCCGCCCCCCCAAGACGGTGCAATTCGTGCTCGACCGCTCCGGCAGCATGTCGGGCAAGAAGATCGAGCAGGCGAAGGCCGCACTAAAATTTGTGCTGAATAATCTTCGTGAAGGGGATCTATTCAACATTGTGGTCTACGACGGAAAGGTCGAATCGTTTCGGCCGGAGCTTGAAAAGTTCAACGATGAGACCCGCCTGGCGGCGCTGGGCTTCGTCGAAGGCATTTTCGCCGGAGGTGGCACGAACATTCACGGTGCGCTCACTGCGGCCCTGGCGCAACTCAAGGACAATTCGCGGCCGAATTATGTGATCTTCCTGACCGATGGGCTGGCAACCGTCGGTGAAACCAACGAGGCGAAGATCGCCGCCGCGGCTCGCAGCGGGAATGTCGTGCATGCCCGGTTGCTGACTTTCGGCGTCGGTTACGATGTCAACAGTCGGTTGTTGGATCGGATCTCGCGCGACAACTTTGGCCAAAGCGAATACGTCCGGCCGGATGAAGACATCGAAACGTATGTTAGCACGGTTTACAACCGCATCAGTTCGCCCGTGATGACCGATGTCGCCGTGAACTTCGAGTTCGACGGCGCTAAGCCCGAGGCCGGCCCCCCGGTTATCCAGATGTATCCCAAACAGGTTTACGATGTTTTTGAAGGCGAGCAACTTGTGATTGTGGGACGTTATCGGCAGACCGGTGCGGCGAAAGTGACCATCGCCGGCTCGGTCGCGGGACAGCGGCAAACGCATGATTTTCCGGCTAGTTTCATCGAGAAAAGTGCGGATGAATCGTTCGGCTTCGTGGAAGAATTGTGGGCCATGCGACGCATCGGCGAGATCATCGACGACCTGGACCTCAACGGCAAGAATGACGAACTGGTGAAGGAATTGGTCGATCTCTCGACGAAGCACGGCATCCTGACTCCCTACACCTCGTTCCTGGCCGACGAAACCGCCCGGCCGCTCGCCTCGGCGGAGAATCTGCGTCAGACGACGGAGAGCTTGTCGCGGTTGAATGAATCGTCGGGGAAAGCCGGCGTGGCTCAACGTGCGTCCAAAGGGAACTTTCAAAATGCCAAGAGCCTGCCGGCCGCGGGTGCCCCGGGACTGGCAGGCGGCGGAGCCGCGTTTCGTGATATCGATTCGGACCAGGATGTCGCGACGGCGAATGTCCGCCAATCTGGCAACATGACGCTTTATGCCCGGAAGCTGGCTCAACCCGCGAGCGGCCCACCCGCTGCGGGCGAGCAGAAGCAGATCGTTGTCACACCGGAAACCGCGAGCCTCGATCTGGAAAAGGACAAAGCGGACATCGAGATCATCGAACGTTTCACCGAGCAATACTTCGAGCTGGTGAAAGCGAACTCCGCAGCGGAAAACCTGGTCTTCTCGCAACAGCAGCCACAGGATGAACTCCTGATCCGCCTGCGGGGGAAGAATTACCTGGTGCGATAATTCCGTGATGTCAGTGGGAGGCGAGGGAAAGATTTCTCTGGCCTCCCTTTTTTGCGCCAGGACCGCATTCTTCCCGGCCGACAAATCCCTGCTGCGCATAGCTTTTCGATTTACGGCGGGTATAATCTCGTTGAGCAACATGAAACGACTAGAACGGGCGGTACCGGTGATCGCCCGTCTTTCGTTTTGATGGGGCTAGCCCTTCAGATGGATGCGACCGGCTTTGCCTGAGGAAGAGCCAGTCTTAAATTTCAATGTGAGTGTGACCAGTCGACCGACGGGATAACCGTCTTGATCGCGGTGCCGAAGGAGAGTGAATCGTCATGATGGACAAGCAGCCGATCACGCGGGAAGGTTACGACAAGCTCAAGGAAGAGATTCGCCGTTTGGAAGACGACGAGATGCCGAAGATCACGCAGGCGATCGCCGATGCGCGTGCCGAGGGCGATCTGCGTGAAAACGCGGAATATCATGGCCAGCGTGAAGCGCAAGGCCGCGTGCAAGCGAAGATCAACTCGCTCAAAGGCAAACTCGCCGGCTGCGCGATCGTCGATAAATCAACTCTACCGAAAGGCGTCGTCGTCTTCGGCAGCCGCGTCACCGTCAAGGATTTGAAATACGGCGACTTGGAGAAATACGAATTCGTCGGCCCCGGCGAAGAGAACTACGAGGGCGATGTGATGAAGATTCTCACCACCAGCCCCATGGCCCAGGCGATGATGGCGAAGAAAGTCGACGATGTCGTCGAATTCGACGCCCCCCGCGGCAAGCAACGCTATCAGATCATCGCCATCGACGACGCGGCGTAACGCAGATGTCTTTGGTTGACATAGCTTGATGAATTGTCGATTCGATGTCTTGGACATCTTACAAAAGCGTACGATATTCAGGGGATATCAATGGTCCTCAATCTCGATCCGAGCTTGGAGTCGGCCCTGCAAGAAGAGGCGCTTCGTCAAGGGATTGCCCCTGAGAAACTGGCACTCCGATATCTGCAAGAGCGGTTTCGCAGAGCAGCATTTCTAGAGCCGCGCGATGACTGGGAACGTGGCTTGCTAAAAGCGGCTCGACCGTGGGAAATGTCATTGTCCAATGAAATGCTGAGTAGCGAAGGACTTTATGACTGATGGCATTCCTGCTTGATACCAGCATACTTGTTCGCCTGGCAAACGCATCCGATTTACAGCACACAGTTGCTGCGGAAGCTGTGCTGGAGTTGCACCGGCGCGGCGAGGTTCTGCATGTGACTTCGCAGGTGCTGATTGAATTTCGCAACGTGGCGACTCGTTCTAAATCTGCGAATGGAGCTGGCTTATCAATTCTAGAGGCGGAAGCGCACGCTGTGACATTTGAAGCGAACTTCCCATTGCTTGCAGAAACTCCGGCAATTTTCCTGGCATGGCGGGCAATTGTCATGGGGCTGGGAATTATCGGCAAGCAAGTTCACGACGCTCGGCTCGTTGCTGTTTGCCACGCGCATGCGGTGACTCATGTGCTGACATTTAATCGGGCTCATTTTGCTCGCATGGCCGCGTTTGATCCTGGAATTATCGTCGTTGATCCTGCAAATGTATGATGCTATGCATGATGCATGGGCGTTGTCTCGCATCAGACCGTATTTTCCAGTGAATAATCAATTGTTCGCAACACACATGCTCAACCCAAAAGTTCAACCAATCGTTTTTCAATAGACAGAAAGCAATGTCGGCTTATATGATGTCGTAACTAACAGTTCAAACACGGAGTTTCGCGATGTCTGCCGGCAATCATGCTCCCTTTTGCGACGGATTCTCCCGTCGGTCGCTGCTGCAGGCCGGCACGCTCGCGATGGGGGGCATTTCGCTGCCGCAACTCTTGCAGCTGGAAGCCGCGTCAGGCAAAACTTCGCAGAAGTCGATCATCATGGTCTTCCTGTCCGGCGGTCCGCCGCATCAGGATATGGTCGATCTGAAAATGGACGCGCCGCTGGAAATCCGCGGCGAGTTCAAACCAATTCACACGAATGTCCCCGGGCTTGAGATCTGCGAACACCTGCCGCAACTTGCCCAGCGGATGGACCGCCTCGCCGTGATTCGGTCGCTGGTGGGGTCGGAAGGCCGGCATGCCGCGTTTCAGTGCATGACGGGGCATGGCATCAACAATCAACCCCCCGGCGGCTGGCCGTCGCTGGGTTCAGCCGTCTCCAAGATTCAAGGGCCATCGCCGTCGGGCATGTTGCCGTTTGTCGGCCTCTCAACACGGATGGGGAATGTGCCGTGGGGCGATCCCGGCCAACCGGGGTTCGCTGGCCAGGCCCATGCGCCGTTCTGTCCGAATGCCGAACAGGCGCAGCTCAATTTGAATGGCGTGAGTCTCGATCAATTGCGAAACCGGAAAGCGCTGCTAGACGGTATCGATAAATTGCAGCGGGACGCAGACAGCGGCGCGTTGGAAGGCCTGTCGAAAAATTATCAAAACGCGTTCGGACTGCTGACCTCCAGCAAACTGATGGATGCCCTCGATCTGGAGCAGGAAGACCCGAAAGTTCGCGACTGGTATGGCCGTGGGGCTCGAGAGAACGCCGGCTATGGTGATGCCGGGCCGCTGATGAATGATTATCTGCTGGCCGCGCGGCGGTTGGTGGAATCGGGCGTGCGTGTGGTGACGCTGGCGTATGGCCGCTGGGACTGGCATGGCCGGCCGCACGGCACGAACTTTGAAAATGCCCGCGATCACCTACCTGTTTTCGACCAGGGATTGTGCGCCCTGCTCGACGATCTCAAAGAGCGCGGTATGGATCAGGATACGTCGGTCGTGGTCTGGGGCGAATTCGGCCGCACGCCGGTCATCAACAAAAATGGGGGTCGCGATCACTGGCCGCAGGTTGGCTGCGCCCTGCTCGCTGGCGGCGGCATGAGGACGGGGCAAGTGATCGGGGCGACGAACAAGCTCGGCGAGTACCCGGTGGATCGCCCGGTTCATTTCCAGGAAATCTTCGCCACGCTGTATCAAAACATCGGCATCGACCCGACCACTGCCACCCTGCCCGACCGCGGCGGTCGCCCGCCGT
>Ga0105048_10020406_pt1 | contig 10110 bp, 7 predicted proteins | sample MAT05_FD_78382 | JGI IMG/M metagenome (GOLD analysis project Ga0105048, IMG submission 78382) | Freshwater microbial communities from Lake Fryxell liftoff mats and glacier meltwater in Antarctica - MAT-05 | ecosystem: Environmental > Aquatic > Freshwater > Ice > Liftoff microbial mat | place... | reverse complement strand
CAGGATGAACGCAAGGCTCGTCATTAGGATCAGTCGCAAGCGAAGCCTCGCGGCTTCGACCGCCGCTTCGCGCAAGGGCTTGCCTTCTTTGTGCAACTGGGCAGAAAACTCAACGATAAGAATCGCGTTCTTTGCCGAGAGGCCAATTAACGTGAGCAAGCCAACCTGAAAGTAGATGTCTCGATCAAGCCCGCGAAACTTGACCGCGATCAACGCGCCCAAGATCCCTAAAGGCACCGCGAGCAAAACCGCCACAGGTAGCGTGAAGCTCTCGTACTGGGCAGCCAACACCAAGAAAACCACCAACAAGCCAAACGCGATGACCATCGGGGCCGCGTTTCCAGCTTTGACTTCTTGATACGAAGCGCCAGACCATTCAAAGCCATAGCCCGGCGGCAACGTTTTGGACAATTCAACGATTGCTTCCATCGCTTGGCCTGTTGAATAGCCGGGCTTGGGTGCACCAGTGATCTGCGCGCTGGGAAAGCCATTGAAATGTGAGACGACGTTGGGACCGGCCTGATTCTTTACATCGAGCAGCCCTGAAAGCATGATCATATCGCCGGTGTTGTTGCGTACGTGGATGTTGCCAACGTCTTGCGGGGTCTTGCGAAACTTGGGCTCGGCTTGGATCTGCACACGCCACACACGGCCAGATTTATCAAAGTCATTCACATACAACTGGCCCAGGTTCGCTTGAAGAGCTTCAAAGACGCGATCAATCGGAACGCCCGCGGCCTTGGCACGATCACGATCAAGATTGACAAACAACTGTGGCTGTGTGACGCGCAGCGTTGAAGTTAGCTCCGCCATCTCAGGCCGCTTGTTGGCCTGGGCAATGAACGCATCGGCTACGCGCGCAAGCTCGCGCACGTCTTGCCCGCTACGAGCTTGCAACTGCATCTCAAAGCCCGCACGCTGGCCCAAGCCTTGGATCGAAGGCGGGTTCACCGTGATAATCATCGAATCGGAACGCGGGCCAAGAACGTCATCTTGCCGGTCTCGCAATATGTGGTGCCATCGAGCAGCTTGACCTTCACCGGCGGATTGTCCTTATCGCCCAGGATCGTGCCCGACGCGACGTCATCGCGCCATTTGAGCCAATCTCGCTCGGAGATCGCGAACACAACATAGATCGGATCGATCTGCATCGCCTCGGCAAGCATGCTTTGCGGGCCTGCGTCGAGATATGAACCTTCGTATTGCAGCGTTCGACCGATGACGCCGGTGACGGGCGACTTGATCTCGGTGTACGACAGATCAAGTTCGGCTTTGGCAACGTTGGCATCGGCGAGGCGCACGCTTGATTTCGCTTCGGCGAGTTCGGTTTGGGTTCGATCCAGCTCGCGCTGGGCTGCTGCTCCCTTGGCGGCGGCTTCTGCGAAACGATCTGCTTCAAGCTGCGCAAGAAGTAGCCGTGACTTGGCTTGATCCTGCCTTGATCGCACGATTTCAAGGTTCGCTTCGTAAGGCCTTGGATCGATCTGGAAGAGCGGATCGCCAGCCACGATGCTCTTGCCTTCTTCAAAGCCGCGCGCAATCAAGAACCCCGAAACTCGCGCGCGAATCTCGATGACTTTCGACGGCTCGGTCATGCCAACAAACTCGTACTGGATCGGAATCGTTGACGGCATCACCGTGATGTATTCAACCTTGGGTGGCGGAGCGTCACTCGCAGCTTGGCCTTGGCCCTTTTTCTCGCAGCCTGTATGAGCCACGCACGTCGCGAGCACCACTGCTATTTTTATTGCCATTGCCGAAGCATGCAGCCATCCAAAGGCGTTCTTGAGATCACAAGCGCTTGAACGAATTTCCATTTTGACCGTTGACATGCTGCACGCGCTCCGCTTGATGCTTTCAGCGATCTTGCAAGTCGCGCGGTCGCATCGTTGTTCTAATGAAACGTATTACAGAAACATTACTCGCAAGTAAAAATATAAAGCTTCCTTTATGCATACACGCGTATGTCGATTGTCGTGCAGGACTGCTGCAAATTTCAACCAACGTTCATACAACGCGCAGGTATCGCGTGCACCCTAACACGTGTAAAAAGTAAACGCCCTCATGTCTGACACGAGGGCGGGAACAATCCTGTATTTCACTCTGAAACCGACGCGCAATATCTAGCGCAGGCTCGGCATCAACCTGATTCATCGGCCAGCATCATGATTCTGAATCATCAGGGGTTTTCTGAGGCTTGCTGCGAAGATTGTCTTGCTTGCTGAGCCGATTGGCGTGCTGCAGCGGCTTGCTGGGCGGCACGTTGTGCAGCAGCGGTCTGGCTGCCTCGGTTTACAACGCGCGACACGGTTGAAGCCTGCGTGCTTCTGGGTACACCCGCATTGGAACGCCGCATCGCGTTCATGATCGCGGTTCGATCCGTGCGCGGGTTGCCCGCACCAGCACTCGGGCTTGAAGATGAGCTCGAAGACGAACGTGATGATGTTTGCTCGTTGTTGCTTGACTGGTTAGAGGCGCCGCGTGCCGCTGCTCGCGCCCAAGAAGAGCGTGAGCCGTTCCCGGTCACCACCATCGGCGGTACCGAAGGCCTGAACGCGCCGCCTATGCGACGAGTGTTGGTCTGTGGCGGAGCAGGAGGAGCTGCGTCGGGAACTACAACAACAGAGTTGTTGGAATTGGGGCCACCAGAGTTAGAAGATCCGCCCGATTCGCCAGAATCACCAGACGAACCGCCAGAACCGCTCGATGACCCACCACCGGAAACTCCACCCGAGCCGCTGCCCGCCGATGAATTGCCAGAAGAGCTCGAACCAGAAGAGCCCGCATTCGACGATGACCCATCGTTCCCGCTTGGCATGTTCGACGATGGAGCTCCCGACGAGCCGGAGGACCCGTTTGAGTTCGTAGTTGGATCCGCAGGAGGCGTGGACGAGGGATTAGATACGCCACCAAATTGTGGCAAAGGCGGAACAACAGGTGGCGGAGCCGGGGGCGCTGGCGGAGTCGTATCTGGCGTGGGTGAGGAGTTGTTGGTCGGGGGGCCTTGCGGCGAACCGCCACCAGCGGAACTATCCGATGGGTCCGAAGGATTCGAGGGCGAAGCGCCTGCACCGCTTCCAGCCTCACCACTTCCCGAGCCACCGTTCTGCGCACCACCCGTGTCCGCACCCGGCTGTGTGTCGGCGCGGCGAATAGGGTTGACGATCAAAGGCGAGATGAAGGGCAGGAACGACGACTGAAGATAGCTTTCGAGCGCGTCGGCTTCCTGTTGGCTGTCCATCGCGTCCCACAAAATAATCCCCAGCGCGCCTTCTTCATGCGGAATGTTGATCGTCTGCGCCAAGTTCATAGGGTTCATGAACTGGCCATCGTAATTAATATTGTTCACGTACAGGGCATGGACTATCGGGATGATCGGCTTGCCTGGGGCAAGACGCTTGCACTCGCGTATATTCGAGCGGATGTACCGATCGTTCTCTTGCGGGCGATTTTGCGTCGAGTCTGTCGGTGTTTGATCGTTACTCGGCAATGTGTAACGAACCGCGTAAATATCCGGGAAAAGCACGTCAACCTGATCCCAAAGCCAAGGCGTCGAATCGTTAAAGGTCTTCATTGGCGTGGGGCCGGGCCAGTAGTAATCCAAGTACGTCCGGTTTGGCTGGTTGTACCATCCCAGCTTCGCGAGCGGGCGCAAACGACGAAACTCCCCTTGAGTCACTTCAAACCAGTTGCGAGCCGCCGCATCGTGCGTTTGCTTCAAGTAATCTTCGAGCGCTTGACCCGAGAGCCCGATCAACTCCGTCGGACGGCTTTGCTGCATGTACTCGTACCAGTCATCGCCATAGTCGCGATCCACGGCAAGTGGGTCATTGGGCTGAGGGTTTTCAGAACGCCCAAGCCAGCCGAAGGGGGCATATTCCCATTCGATGCAGACAAACCCATCAAAGTTCGGATCGGGAATCCATCGCGCGATTTGTACGGCGAGCGCGGCCCTGTGCGCATCCATGTAGCCAGGAGCCATCGTCACGTGATAGCCAGCTCGAGGCTCAATCCCCAAGTAACGCTGATAGAAGAATAGAAAGTCGTGCGACACAGCCGTCGTGCCTAAGTCAATGCTCTCTGCCCAACGCGCATTACGCCAGCGGTATTCGTCGTGGTGGGTCTCAACTCCCCAGAAGAACCGGAATGGTTGCGTCGTGCGAGTTTCTTCGACTGGTGGCGTCGGAGGTGGTGCCGGGGCGTCGGCGAACAACGTCATCGGCCAGCCCGCGGCGAGCGAAACCGCAATCGCCGTCAACGCGACCGCCGTGCGACTCGTACGCTTGGAGTTGGTACGCCTTGATTGAAGAGTGGCGGACGTAGTAGTGCGCATCGTCGATCCCCTTGCGACGCTCAGGCTTCATGCCAGGCCGTCGATGTGTGGTGGGTTCCGCACGTACCCGCATCTAGGAGTTAGGATGGCGAACTCGAATCGCACACCATCGCTTACTACATCGGCTTCCGACCACGAGAAAATCAAGCGGAAGAGCCCGAAGTTCACCACGGCATGTGCTCCACGCCACCTGCGAACTATCTATAGCCTAGGCAAGAGTATTCGTCTGTGACGCGTGCGCGAGATCTATGACCCAAAGTCGAGCTCCACCTGCAAGCAAATGTCCCGATGCGAGAATAGACCACTTCTTACTGCGACACAGATACACTCATGCAAGTGCAAGGATATCGTTTGGTAACGGCTGAGGCTTTGATTGCTTCTGACGTTCATGAAGGATTCGCACGATCCTTTGGGGGGCACACACCGTACAGGCTGCATAGACGGCTTATGAAGGCGCCTCACGGAACCGACAACTAATATGTTTGTGGCTCGACTTGGAATACTCTCACGATGTGACCGCGTCGAAAGCACCGATACAAATGGGTGAATTCAAACAGCCTTATATAAGCAGCCAATTGGAGATCGCCAACTCAAGCCGCAACGATCAGGTTTGAACAGGCCAAAGAAGGTATCGATTGGAGAGTTGCCTCTTTGTCTTCCATTGCTCATACTTCATCCCCCACCCCCCCACCTCCGCCCGCACCCACACCAGTATCAAACGTGAACGACTCAATTGCAAGCCGCGGCGTTTAATCACCCAGTCTCGAACAATCGCACCTTTCCAGTTTCGTCTGTACTCCTATGAACTTTGACTTCGCAAGAATCGTGAGCATCGAGACAGGAATCGCTGCCGCAATTGGCGCGGCGATCGTCCTGTTGCTCGTCAAAGACTTAAAGTACGCGGTGATCCCGTTGGCGGGGCTGATCTTCATGGGTTCGCTTGGATCGATCGGCGAAACCGAAACTAGGTTTGGCCGCGTTTCCGTGACTTGGCTCGCTCCACTCCAGAGCCTTCGAACCGAGGCGTATATCGCCTGCGGCGGTCTGCTGTTCCTCGCGGGCCTCATTCACGCGGGTCGGCTGAACATACGCTCGATTGCCCTACCAGCGCTGCTCTTCACATTAATGGGTCTTTTCAATAGCGTAGCCAATATTTACCACTTAGGTGCAAGCGAAGGAATTATCTCAACGGTGCACGCCGTGTTAACACTTGGGTCACTCGCGGTGGTCCTTCCGGCAATCATGACCACGCTCGATGATTGGTATTGGGTGCTGCGCACGTTCATGTTCACGATGCTGATCTGGATGATCTGCACGCTAATTCAGGTCGGCATCAACCCCAACTCAATCACGCTTGGAAATCAATATCGCTTCATCGGCTTGACGGGCAATCCGCAGCACGCCGGTGCGCTCATGGCGATGACGTGCATCATCACTCTTTGGTTGTGGCTCAACGAGAACCACCTGCGCTTTAAACCGCTCTGGATGGTGATGGGTGCCGTTTCCATTGTCATGCTTGGCTGGACGGGCTCGCGTACCGGTTCACTGATGTTCGTAACTGGCGCAATGTTCGTGCTCTATTCTCGCGTCGGTCGAGCCATCCTTTTGCTTCCACTCGCGGGCATTGCTGCCTACGCGTTCGCCACCATCCTCCAAAATCTGGGGATCAACCTAGGCCTAGATCGCCTCTCCAGCACCGAAGACACGCGATCGGTGGCATGGTCCAACATGCTTCAAGTCGCAATCAACAACCCCGTGCTGGGTGCGGGCACGGCCAACTCTGGCAACAGCGAGAATTCGTACCTCTATGCCGCAGCCTCTTATGGAGCGCTCTCGTTCTTGCTGCTCATAAGTGCCGTGGGGACTTCGTTCATCTATTGCATTCGCCTGCTCAAAGCCAAACCCATCCTTGAGAAACACTTCTCGAAGTTGTGCGACTTGTGCTGTGGCATCTTCGTCGCCTTTGCCGTCGGCGCGTTCTTCGAGGGATACGCCATCGCACGCGTTTCGGTGATGGTCGTCATCTTCATGATCGTCGCCGCGATGGCGTCACGAATCCTCGAAGGTGTTCGCTGGCAGATCCACACCGGGAACATTCCGGCCGCACAAGATGAACACCAAGATTTCTACGAAGAACCTTCGTCCAAGTCGGCCTGAATTCAAAGCTACGGTGTGCTAATGCATACACCGCCACGCGATCCTTACGTAATTGTTGCGCGAGCCGCGACCAGTTCCCGCATGGTGCCGGTCCACCGAGCATGCCACGCATCGGTCGAGTACGCCGACGCGAACATGCGGCTGCGACGGCCCATTTCAGCCAAAAGCCCTGGGTCTTGCATCGCTGCCTCATGCAACCACGCCATGCCCTCGGCCAATGCCCGCGGATTCTCTGTCGCCACAGTTCGGCCATTGAAGAAAGACCTTACAAGCTCGACCGATGATCCGCATGCATTCGTGCACACCACCGGCAACCCCGCAGCGCACGATTCAACCACGACCAAAGGCCAGGGATCAAATCGGCTCGCAAGCACGAACGCGCCCGCGCGCAAGAGCTGCGTTGGCTGATCCTTAGGCTGCACAAACCCTAGGTTCTCGATGCCTTCTACGCCATGGAAATATTTGGCATCAGGCCCCGCGCCCATCGCCGACATTGGCCAGGGTGTACCGATGAGGGCGCGGTACTCGCGATAGGAATCTACGAGCACATCGATAGCTTTTTCTTCGGTGTATCGCCCGATATACAACCAGCGATGTGGCCACCCACCCGGCTGCGTGGCACGCCGTTCGCACAACGGTTCAAAGTGTGCATAATCGATCCCATACACGCCACGGCTGATTTTCTCTTCCGGAAAGCCCAGCGCCCTCGCGAGTTGCCAAGAGCGTTCGCCAGTGCAAAAAACGTGATCAATTCGGCGAAAGTACGAACGCCGTGCAAATCTGCCATAGCGCTGGCGAATGCTCGCATTCCAAGGCGTGTCCATCCCCATGATGAACTTGGCGTCGGCAAATGCGCGTTGATTGGCGAGGTTGACGAACTCGGGCAGATGCCAGCCACAGAGCACGATTACATCGGGCTTGTGGGCGAGGGCAATCTCTCGCACCTTTGTAGAACCTGCGAGCTTTTCATCGGGTATCAACGTGCTCGGAATCCCCGCCATCACGGTGTCGTTGAAAGCAACATTGGCGCTCGCGCCTGGAATTAGCGCGATAACATGAAGGTCAATTGTCGGGTCTGAAGCCATCCGACGCCAGCACGACGCCATGTACCCAGAAATATGAGCCCAGCAAAAAAGCACGCGCAACTTACGACCTGATCCCGATTGAATCGGTAGGTGTGGCGATTGAACGCTCGCTAATTCTACAGCTTCCGTCACAGCCATAACCCCTAATGAATCCCCACGAGTTGAAACTCGACTTAATCAAATCAATTCAGCCATCGCACACTCAATCGATGGCAAACATTCAACGCGAAAGCCCGCAAAACAAAGTGTTTATAGCAAAACTATAGCAAACGCGCAGGCCATCATGGAACAAACCGGATTCACTAGCGTTATTTTCTCGCTCAATGCGTGGAATATGCCGAATACTCCAAAAACAATTCAGCCTCGAACTTAATCAATTGCCCTTCCTACATCCTGCCTCATTGCCGGGATACTTCACGCTTTCACCTACCAATCACATACCTCCATTATTTCCGATACCCTTGTACATCTGCTGATACCGCATTGCGAGTTCTTCCGGATTCGAGTATGCGTTTGCCCACGCCTTTCCACGCAAACCCATCAAACGCAAGCCGCCCTCGTGATCGCCAATATCTGTAAGCAGCTTTGCCACGGTCGCCGCAATGTTGGCGGGCGCTGGCTCAACGATCACGCACCCGCCTGATTGCTCAAGTTCTTGCCAAATATCTACTCCCTTGGTTGTTACAACAGGGGTTCCTGACGCGAGCGATTCAAGGATGGCGTATCCGAAATTCTCCTGGCTAGTTGGAAGAATGAATAAGTCAGCCGCTTGCAACAGGGCAAGCTTGGCATCGCCTTGGATGCTCCCCAAAAGGGCAATGCGATCTCGAAGTGGTGAAGTCTTGACCGCGTTGCGCACGACCGATTCATAGCTCGGTGGGTCAAAGGGCCCGGCAAGCGCGAGCATCGGCAGCGGCTTGAGCGTGCTGCACGATGCCAGTTCCTTCCAGGCTTGGATGAGGGGAAGCACGCCTTTCTTTGCGTGCAAGCGCGACATGAAGAGGACAATTGGCGCACCAGCGGCCTTGGCGTACAGCTCGGGAAATGCGGCGCGAGCCGCAAGGATGGCTGCCTCTCGTGTCGCATGTGGAGCAAATGGTGTGGCGTCAAAGGGGAGTTCGACGACTCGAGTCGTGATGCCTTTGACTGCGGCGTGTGCTTGCTCTGCTTCGGCGCGAGCCGTGCAGTGAATCGCGCGGGCGGCACGCAAGCCCTTGCCACTCGCCAGCGCGAGATGGACCATTTTTTTGGCGGAGCCCTGGGTCATGCACCAGCGGTCAAGCATGCCATGAGATGAAACTACATAAGGCACGCAAAGAGATCGGGCGATAGCGGCGGCTTGCCAATTGGAAGTGGTCCATATGCCATGAAGATGAAGGACGTCGGCGCGAGGCAGGACTGGCCCGCCTTGGATTGAGCCGGTTAATTTTGGCCCGCCTTGCAGGAGTGTGCGGAAACTGGCGCGAGAAGTGGCGTCGAGGATTTGCGTCGGGGTGTCGCCGGTGGCGTCGCGCACCGACCGCCCCTTGATCTTGGCAATAGGATCAACAAGGTTGAGCTTGAGAAGCGTGAGGTTGGGTAACTGGTTTGGCAAGTGGGTTAGCAACTGCGGCACTGCGTGCGCGTCGGCGTCATCGGTGGTGACGATCGTGACGTGCGTGCTTTGTTTGTCGCGAGCCGCGAGCAAGGTAGCGATGTCGATGACAGCGCGCACTACGCCGCCGTCGCGTAGTCGAAGCCATTTGATGTAATGAACGATGTGCACGGGAAAGAGTACCACGAAGACGAACCGGGCGAGTAGGGATAAGGAGCTTGCAAAAGGGTGGGTTGATAATCCCCAATGGTTAACATGTAGGAGTATTTGTGGTAGGTTGGCGTAGCAGTGAGACTTGGATAAGTCAGCTGCACACAGGGGTATTGCAATGAGCGAGAACACGCAGCCAGAGATAGGAAATTCGAACGTACCGCCAATTAATGGCGTTCAAGGCGTTGCGACGCCTGAGCCGGCGATGGGTGGGCCGGCGATGGGTGGGCCGGGGTTTGCGGGGCCAAATGCAGTTGGACCCGGCGGCATCCCGAAGGATGACATCACGCTAGCAACGCTCACGCATTTGTCCGGTATCATCCACCTTTTGATTATGCCTTTGGTGGTGTGGCTTGTCAAGAAAGACACTTCGCCCTACCTTGCGGATCAGGCGAAGGAAACGCTGAATTTCCACATTAGCCTTATCATCTACCACTTCGTCAGTGGAATCGCGTTGTTCTTTTTGTGTGGCGTCGGCAACATCATGGTTTGGGTGTTTGGTTTAGTGTTGTCGATCATGGCTGCTCTGGCAGCGGGCAAGGGCGAGTATTACCGCTATCCTCTGTGCCTTCGCATTGTGAAGTAAGCCATATGAGACGGCGCAGGATCGCACGTTCTATTCTGCTCACCCATTTATTCAGGCTCGACCGGGGCCGCATCGTCGCGCTTGATGGGCGCGTCGGTTCTTGCGCGATCAACCCGCTTCTGGATTTCTTCCAGACGGCGTTCCT
>Ga0105048_10020404_pt1 | contig 10111 bp, 8 predicted proteins | sample MAT05_FD_78382 | JGI IMG/M metagenome (GOLD analysis project Ga0105048, IMG submission 78382) | Freshwater microbial communities from Lake Fryxell liftoff mats and glacier meltwater in Antarctica - MAT-05 | ecosystem: Environmental > Aquatic > Freshwater > Ice > Liftoff microbial mat | place... | reverse complement strand
TGGATTTGGCGGCGGAGAACGCTCCCGCGGCGAGATTGCCGGATCGGGCGCGGGCGGGGTGAAGTGGTTCAACCCCACCAAGGGCTTCGGCTTCATCAAACCCGAGAGCGGCGGCGAGGATATCTTCGTCCACATCTCGGCCGTCGAGCAAGCTGGTCTGTCGGGTCTGAATGAAGGCCAGACCGTGAACTTCGATCTCGAACAGGATCGTCGTAGCGGCAAGACCTCTGCAACCAATCTGAAGGTCAGTGGCTAGGGATTAAGGGGTCCGTTTCGGCGGACCCCGCAAGTCCTGCCTATCGGCGCGCGGGTGACAAGCGCGCTTTGGTCATATTTGGCAATCTCGCGACATAAACGCTGAGACGCGTGTCGGGATTCATATAGTCCGTCGAGATGTACTGGGCTCCGGAGGCCAGGGCCTGGACCTGACGCGTGGTATCATTGGTGCGGGCTTCGCGCGTGTCGGCATCGGCGCGCGTGCGGACAATCAGTCCCGCCTTCAGCGCCGCGGCGATCTGACCGGCCAGTTCCCTGGGCTCGTTCAGCGTGATGTAGCCGGCCGCCGGTGAGGCTGGATCAGTGTTGACGAAGGCCGCCCGGCCCTCCAGCACCTTGCGATCTCCCCGGTAACGCGCGACCTGATCCGGCGGGCAATCCAGGGCGATCATCACGCGACCTCTTGCAGCTTTCAGGGTGGGCCAGCCGCCAGCGGCGACCGCGTCGCGCAAGGTCGCGTGGTGGCCCTGGACCTGGTCGGGCGTAATGAGCGCGGCGTCTGGAAACACGCTGCGGATTTCGGCATCAATCATGTCCATGGCGGCGGCGTCAAACACCGGCGCCCTGGTCGCGCCGGGCAGATTCAGGCCGCCCTCTTTCAGATTGAGAATGACCAGGATGGGCACATGGTCCGCGTGGGCTTTGGACCAGTTACGGATATCCCGCAGACATCCGGCGAACAGTGGACAGACCGAGCGGTAGTCCACCGACGGCTCATGGATGACTTTCAGGCCCGGCTGCCTCAGCGGCGCAAAGTCATAGGCAACGGCCTTGGCCCCGGCGTTTCGGTACCCCATCGGCGCGGCGAAGGCTCCGGGGGTGGGATCATAGACGATGTCGATCTCCAGCTGGCGCGCGCCGGCGCTCAACTGCTCGGCCAGGGGCGGGTGGCTGTAGTCGATGGCGTCGGCCTCGCGTTGATTGGCCGCCCGGATCATCGCCATCTCGTTAGGTGCGATGGCCATCTTGTAGCTGTTGTGGGTGCCGATTACCTGGATCGCATTCATGGGCAAGGCGTCCACCGCGGCCCGCGTGCAGCCTGATTGGCCAGACGGCACCTCCAGATCGCAGGTTGCGGAGATAGCGGCGGCGGCGAGCATCGCGGTAATCATGGGGGCATCCTTGCACGAAGCCGCGACAATAGGATGAAGCCTAGTCCCAAGGAATAGCGTGCGGGGGATCAGGGAATGCACCGGCCAGGATCGCGGGCAGAAAACCGGCCAGGCCCGGTGGAAAGACCCGGTCCGTCGTCGTCAGAAGCGCCTGCAACGTCCACCACCGGATATCATCGATCAAATCGCGTTCCAGCGCCGTCCAACCGTCGCGGCTGGGCTCACGCGCCTCACAGCGGGCGACGATATACTGTTCATGGAAGTGGGTGGGCTCCGGAGTAGCCAGTACGCCGCTGCGCAACCAGACCACCGGCCCCAGCCGGAAGTCCCGTATACCGGTCTCTTCCAGGATCTCCCGTGTCGCAGCCTCGTAATAGGTTTCGCCCGGCTCCAGACCCCCGCCCACGGTAAACCATGAACCCTCAGCCCGCGGGTTTCCCGGCAGTCGGCCCTTGAGCAACAGGATACGGTCCTCGCGGTCCAGCAAGAGAACGCGCGCTGTAGGGCGAATGGTATGGGCCGACCCGTTCAGCATCATTCAACAGTCACCGGCGGTCCATGTTCCTGCCCAGCGTCGCAGGGCTTTTCCAAGTCGCAAACATCCCCTTAAGGCAATGCGGGTATCTCTGCGCCCAGGAGGCGAATAATTGTCCACAGCACATAGATTTCTAGGATTCGCATTCGCCGCCGCTGACCTTCTGGTGGAGGTGACGCCCAAAGGGCGAATCGCCTTTGCAATGGGTGCCGGTGAAGCCCTGATAGGGGTCAGCGACGCCTCGATGGTCGGTCGGCATTGGACGGATCTGATCGACCGGTCTGATCAGTCGACCACCACCGCCCTCTTCTGCGGCCTGCAGGACGGTGCACGCGCGGGACCTGTCGTCATCAAGATCACGACCCCAGACGGCGAGCCCGAGCGTTTTGCGAACGTCACCGCCATGCGACTGCCTCAAAACCAGCGCGCGGTGTCCTGCGTACTCTCGAAGGCGCATGCACGAGGCCCATCCGGCATACAAAGCCGCGAGTCATTCGAAGTCCGGGCTGCTGCACTCGCAGCGCAAGCACCTCACGAACTGGAAATGGCGTTTATTGAACTGGCCGGACTGTCGTCGTCCGAGCTGGCGCTGACGGACCCTGACGGGCTCCAGGACATGTTGTCCGGTATTCTTCGGTCTCAGGCTTATCAGGGTGAAGCCCCGACCGCGGTGGGCGGTGATCGCTACGCCCTGGTGCGGGACGGTCGCGAGCCAACTGAGGTTATGGCCGAACGGGTCGGCCGAATCCTGGTGGATCAGGGCATCGACGGTGTCACTGCGGAAACCCTGGCGATCCCGATGACTGGCGTGACGCAACCCAAGAAGATGATCAAGGCGCTTCGCTATGCGCTGGATATGGTCATGCAGGAGGGACTGTCAAGACCCTTGCCGGGCGATCTGGGAGCTGCCCTGGACAAGGCGATGCAGACGACGATGCGGAAAGCTGGTGCGCTTGGCGCTGCGATACGCCATCGCCGCTTCACATTGGCCTACCAGCCCGTGGTCGATCTGCACGACGGAACTCTGCATCACCACGAAGTTCTGGTCCGTTTCGGTGCCGACTCAAGTCCCTTCCCCACCATCCGGATGGCTGAAGAGATGGATCTCATCGAGTCACTGGACTGCGCCATCCTCGAAGAAACGCTGGCCGTCATGCGCCGCGATCCGTCAATTGTTCTGGCTGTGAACGTTTCGGGTAGAAGCATCTTGAGTGACAACTACCTCACCCACGTCCTGGACCTGCTGAAAGGCCGTCCAGATGTCCGGGGTCGACTGATGTTCGAGCTCACGGAGAGCGCCGCCATCGAGGATCTGGCGCAGGCAGACCGGCAGATCCAATGCCTGCGTCGAGCCGGGTGCGAGGTCTGCCTGGACGATTTCGGTGCGGGCGCAGCTTCATTGGCCTATCTACAGCAACTGACCCTGGACGTTCTGAAGATCGACGGTCGCTACATCCGCGACCTTCAACACGGTGGCCGCGAGGCCACGTTCGTGAAGCATCTGGTCAATATGTGCCGCGAGCTCAATGTGCGGACCCTGGCCGAGATGGTCGAGACCACCGAGGCACAGGATGTCGTCCGCGCGGCAGGCGTCCACTTTGCCCAGGGCTGGCTCTATGGCCGGGCCACAGAGACGCCCGTTGAGGCCGAGACCATTGAAGCCCGGTGTTCGATCCGGTCCGGCGCGTTACGTGTGCGTTCGGCCCTCGATCGCTAAGCAGGCAAATGCAATGGACCCTGCGGTGAGCTGAATCGCATTAACTAACTGATATGCAACGCCTCGCCCTTACCGCCCTGCTGGTCCGCGACTATGACGAGGCTATTGCCTTTTATGTCGGCAAGGTCGGGTTTGATCTGGTGGAAGACACCGACATGGGCAGCGACAAGCGATGGGTGGTGGTCAGACCGCCGGGCTCGGACGCTGCCATCCTGCTGGCCAAGGCCGTGGGCAGACAGTCCGCCAGTATCGGCGACCAGGCCGGGGGCCGGGTATTCCTGTTTCTCCACACCGATGACTTCGCCGCAGATCATGCGCGGATGACAGCGGCCGGGGTCCGGTTTCTGGAGCCCCCCCGCCACGAACCCTATGGATCCGTGGCGGTGTTCGAGGACCTTTACGGGACCCGCTGGGACCTCATTCAGCCGGTTGCGCCGGCATGAGCGCGTCGTCGATCTGAACGGCGCGGATCGCTGCCGGACGAGCGTTCAATCGTGCGACATAATCCACGAACACGGGACGTTTTTCGATCGCGTCGAAGCTCATGCCCCAACCCAGGTGTGCGCCGACATAGAGATCGGCGGCGGTGAAGCTGTCACCCACCAGGAATTCGCGATCTTTGAGTGCGCCCTCGATCGCGTCGAGCGTGCCGCCCATGGTGCCGTAGCCGACCATGATCTCGCGGTCTTTAGGGACCTGAACCTGGAGGGAGAACATCGTGATGGCCTGCTCGATGGGACCGGCAGCGAAGAACAGCCATCGATAGTAAGGGCCGCGCAAACGGCTGCCAGACTGCGGTGCCAGACCGGCTTGGGGGAAGGCATCTGCCAGGTAGGCGCAGATCGCTGCGCACTCGGTGACGACCGTGCCGCAATGGGCGATCGCCGGCACCTTGCCCATGGGGTTGATCGACAGGTACTGCGGCGACTTGGTCTGTCCCGCAAAGTCCAGAATCTCTGCACGGTAGGGCTGGCCCACCTCCTCCAGCATCCATCGGATGACGCGGCCGCGCGACATGGGGTTGGTGTAGAAAACGAGATCGTTGGACATTGGGCAACTCCTGTGTGGCCCCACTAGACGACCGGCGTACTGACAGCACTATGTCAGCAGTGATGCAGCAGCGGCGACTATGCCGGCTGCAGGCGCGCCATTTCCCGCCGCAGGAACGCTTCGGCCAAAATCAGGTTCGGAACCCACGCCAGCCAGGCGATCACGCGATACCCCTCTACGAAACTAAAGCCCATCATCAAGGGGAACGGCAAATAGAGGCGCAGGGTCACTGCAGCGAAGGTGAGCGCAAAGGAACGGATCATCCAGCGGCGATGGGCGTCGAACCGGCGCAACTGGGCCATTCGCAAGGCCTGGACCGTGCAGTAGATCCAGACCACGGCAAGCGTGCCGAATCCAAGTCCCGCGACCGGGCCAGCGGTGCTGCCAAACGACATCACAAACCCGGCTGAGCCGCTGACGATGCAGCAGATGACATAGATCTTGCCAAGCGTGCGATGGACATCTCGCCGGGCTCGCACCGATTTCAGGAACTGAAACGGGCCGATGATCAATGCCGTGCCGGCCAGTGCCGCATGAAGAACAAGCCATGGCCGCGCGAAGAGGTTGGCCAGAACATCGGGTGAGAACGCGCCGCCCGATGGCACAGCGACGTAGGCATAGACCCCCACGCCGATACTCAGGAATGCGGTCAGGCCCCAGAGGCTCATGGAAAGACGACTATTCATCGGGAAGCGGCTCCTCGTCGGCTGGGCATTTGGTAGATGTTCGTCGGGACGGCGTTCCAGTGACAAGACGTTAATGGCGCCGTTTCTTCGCGAACGGCTACAGTCGCCACGCAGGTCGTGGCGGGATTGCGCGAACGACTCAGCTAAAGATTCGGGATGCCGCTCTTGAGCCTACCGCCCTGGTTTCGTCGTGCCGCCGCCGACCTGGGGCTATGGATCGCCATCGGCCTGGTGATGGCGGTTCTGGGTCCAGGCTGTGTGAAAACGGCGAAGCAGCTTAGAATCGAACATCGATGCAGCAGCCTTGGGGCCGTCGATGAAGCGCTTTGTCGAAGGGGAAGACCGGCGGCAAACCTTGTTGTTGCCGGAGTCGCTGGACGACTACGTGACCGAGGATAATCCGGTCCGGGTGGTCGAAGTCTTTATTGATGAGCTTGATCTCGGAGCGCTCGGCTTTGAAGGCGTTCGGCCTGCGGTGACTGGTCGGCCCGCCTACCACCCCTCGACCCTGCTGAAGATCTATCTCTACGGATACCTCAACCGCGTGCAGTCGAGCCGTCGGCTCGAACGCGAAGCCCAGCGCAACATCGAGCTGATGTGGCTGACCGGACGCCTGGCGCCGGACTTCAAGACCATCGCCAGCTTTCGCCGCGACAACGGGCCGGCGATCCGCGCGGTTTGTGCGCAGTTCGTGGTCCTGTGCCGGCATCTGGGCCTGTTCACGCGTGCGGTGGTCGCGATCGACGGCAGCAAGTTCAAGGCGGTGAACAATCGCGACAAGAACTTCACTGTGACCAAGGTTGCCAAGCGTATGGAGCAGGTCGACGCCAGTATCATGCGCTACCTGGCGGCCCTGGACCGGGCCGACCGCGAAGAGGGCGACGTCGCCGAATCCAGGACCAGCCGCATCCAGGACAAGATCGCCGGCCTGCGCCGGCAGATGCAGGCGTTGAAGGCGATGGAGCAGCAGGTCCAGGCCGAGCCGGACAGGCAAGTCTCACTGACCGATCCCGATGCGCGCTCCATGGCGACCAGCGGTCGGGGTACGGGCATGGTCGGCTACAACGTGCAGACCGCGGTCGACGCCGAGCATCATCTGATCGTGGCGCATGAGGTGACGAACGTGGGTCACGATCGAACCCAACTGGAGCCCATGGCCCTGAAAGCGCAGGCGGCGACAGGGTGCGAGGAACTCACCGCCCTGGCGGACCGCGGCTACTTCAACGGTGAGCAGGTACTGGCGTGCGAGGGAACCGGCGTTCTGCCCTGCATCCCCAAAACCGTGTGGCCCGGAGAGCAAGGCTTCTTCACCCGCCAGGACTTCATCTACGACGCCGAGAACGATCACTACACGTGCCCGGCAGGCCAGAAGCTGACCAAGGGGCTGGTGCGATCAGATCGAAAGGACGACATCGATCACTATCGCCACCTGAGCGCCTGCTTCACCTGCCCGCTAAAGTCGCGATGCACCCCGGACAAGCTCAAGAGGCTTAAGCGCTGGCAGCATGAAGACGTCCTCGACCGGATGCAGGCCCGGCTCGACCACATGCCAGACGCCATGGGCGTGCGCCGGCAAACCGTCGAGCATCCCTTCGGAACCCTCAAATCGTGGATGGGAAGCACCCACTTCCTGACCCGAACCCTCGAAAAGGTCCGAACCGAGATGAGCCTCCACGTCCTGGCCTACAATATGAAGAGAATGATCCAGATCTTCGGCGTCGGACCGCTCATGGCGGCGATCAGAGCCTGAACGCCCCTTTGTCATCCGCAGCAAAATCTCAGCTCAGCAGCGGAACTCGATCAGTCAAACTCCGCCCGGCTAAACAAGCCGATACCAGAACTCGCGTTTTTCCACGGCCTCGGTCGGAAGCGGTCATTTGGAACAAAGAAGGAACATTGATTCTATGGAGTCAAGCGCACCTTCTCCCCCGCCCACTGCCACAGGCGAACGGTGGCGCCCGGATGACGCGAGTCGGGGGCGCTCAGTTCCCGTCGCAGGTGAATCCGTTTCTCAAGCAAGCTCTACCGTGGTCTATCCCGGTCGAACGCGTCGGGAGAGATGGAATGAATGTGGTTGCCGGGCTGATTGCAGCTGGCGTGATCGCCGCTGCAGCGCCTGCAAGCGCCGCCATTTTCGTGATGAATCTTTCCGTCGGCGGATCAAATGTCGGTGGAAGCAGCGCCGGCAATGTTCGGACCTACACATCTACCGTGGGCGCAGAAACGCTGACGCTTCAGGCTTCCGCCTGGACTGACGCGATTGACTTAAACCCGGACAAGACAAAGCGCTCCTTTCTCGGCTCGTACGGCGGGGGCCTAGGGGTCACAGCGCCTGGCGAGGACGGGTCCAACAACACGCACACCGTGGACAATGTGGGCCGGCGGGACTTCGTTCTTCTGAAGTTCAGCACGGCTGTCGACCTGACCAGCATGTACCTTAGCGTCTACAACATCGGGGTCGGTGGCCCGGACAGCGACGCGACAGTATTCTACCGGAACGGTGCCACCGCCCCGATCCACGATGGTCTGTCGAGCGCATACTTCAGCCAGTTCACCTCCATCAACGTTCCCGGCGGCTCCTCCAGCGGGACCCGTGTTGTCGGCAGCGGCGATACATTCGCCGACACCTGGCTGGTCAGCGCCGCCATGGGGGGCTCCAACGACGGGTTCAAACTGAAATCCATCACATTGGGCACGCCGGCCGTGCCGGAGCCCTCGACCTGGGCCATGATGATCCTGGGCTTCGGCGGCGTGGGCGCAACCTTGCGCGCGCGTCGGCGGATTGCGCTGGCAGCCTAGAAAGAAGCGCGTCACCCCGGACGGGGCCCGGCGGGATAACATGCTTCAGCCGCTACGACTCTATCATCCTTAGGCGACGACGTGATCCGCCACTTTCGCGCTGGCGTTGCGAGCGGCGACCTGCCGTCGTCGACGAAAGGGGAATGCGCGTGATGCTCCTGAACGTCACGGGCCGAGCCCGCTTTCGTAGCAATCGCCGCTCTGCGAACTGGCAGATCGAGGTCGCGCCCGCTCAAAGGCCGCCTCGACTGCAGGGATAGAATGGCGAGAGTAGAGATGCTGCAACGCAGCTTGCTCATGCGGCGGGAGAAAAATTGCATAAGCGACGTAGCTGGAGTCTGGATCGAGGCCGGCCTCAAAAACGGCAGTATCAATCTGGCCCTTGGTTCAGGTTTTCGAACTGCTCCAATTGCCGGACAATCTCGCCGGAAGCCGCCGGGCATATTTCCGCGCAACGCGGTTCAGCCACCATTCCTCCCGCCAACTCATCTGTGCACCCCCTGGTCTCTAGACATTACCCCTTCCGGAAATATGCATAAACCCGCTCCGCCAACGGCCCGCTCACCCCGTCCACTTTCAGCAGGTCCTCCACACTCGCCCGGCTGACCCCGCGCGCACTCCCGAACGCATGCAGCAGCGCCCGCTTCCGCCCCGGCCCCACACCATCGATGTCGTCCAGGGGGTTCTTCTTCATCTCGGCCGAGCGCTTGGCCCGGTGCGTGCCGATCGCGAACCGGTGGGCCTCGTCTCTCAGGCGCTGGAGGTAGTAGAGGACCGGGCTTTTGGGCTCGAGCATGAAGTAGGGTTTGCCGGGGATGAAGAAGCGTTCCAGCCCGGCGTCGCGGTCAGGACCTTTGGCGACGCCCACCACGGCCACGTCATCGACGCCCAGGTCAGCCATCACCTCCATCACCACGCTGATCTGTCCCATACCGCCGTCGATCAGCACCAGATCCGGACGGACGGTTTCCTGGCCCTCCTCCTCATCCTTGGCCAGGCGAGCGAAGCGGCGGCGAAGCACCTCCTTCATCATCCCGAAGTCATCGCCCGGGGTGATGTCGGTGCCTTTGATGTTAAACTTTCGGTACTGACTTTTCTGGAAGCCATCCGGGCCGGCGACGATCATGCCGCCCACGGCATTGGTGCCCATAATGTGGCTGTTGTCGTAAACCTCGATCCGCTCGGGCGGGCTGTCGAGGCCAAACGCTTCGGCGACGCCGATCAGCAGTTTGGTCTGGGCCGAGCTTTCAGCCATTTTCCGCCCAAGCGCTTCGCGCGCATTGGTGAATGCATCGTCCACCAGCTGGCGCTTTTCGCCGCGCTGGGGGCGGTGGATCTCGACCTTTCGGCCGGATTTCTGGGTGAAGGCCTCGGCCAGCAGGTCGCGTTCGGCGGGGATCAGGCTGACCAGCACCAGTTTGGGGATCGGCTTGTCGTCATAGAACTGGCCCAGAAAGGCGGCGATGATGTCGGCGTCCTCATCACTCTTGTCGACCCGCGGGAAGTAGGCGCGGTTGCCCCAGTTCTGGCCGGCGCGGAAGAAGAACACCTGCACGCAGGCCTGGCCGCCCTCGGCATGCAGCGCAAAGACGTCGGCCTCCTCCAGAGTTTCCGGATTGATCTGGGTTTCCTGGGCCACCGAGGCCAGCGCGCGAATGCGATCGCGCAGGCGGGCGGCGGTCTCGAACTCCATCGCGTCGGAGGAAGCCTGCATGTCGTCGGACAGAGTCTGCATGACCGCCCGGCTCTTGCCCCGCAGGAACGCCTCGGCTTGATCGACCAGACCCGCGTAGTCCTCGAGGCTGATCAAACCGGTGCAGGGCGCCGCACAACGCTTGATCTGATGCAGCATGCAAGGGCGCGTGCGGCTCTCGTAGACGCTGTCGGAACAGGAGCGCAGCAGGAACGCCTTCTGCAGGGTGTTGAGGGTACGGGT
>Ga0105048_10020403_pt1 | contig 10111 bp, 4 predicted proteins | sample MAT05_FD_78382 | JGI IMG/M metagenome (GOLD analysis project Ga0105048, IMG submission 78382) | Freshwater microbial communities from Lake Fryxell liftoff mats and glacier meltwater in Antarctica - MAT-05 | ecosystem: Environmental > Aquatic > Freshwater > Ice > Liftoff microbial mat | place... | reverse complement strand
TGCAAAATCTCAAGGCCCTCGGCGCCGTCGATAAGTCGAAGGATGAGCGCGCCTGCATCATGATCTTCAATCTCGGTGCGCCGCGTCAGATCAAAACATGGAATCCGAAGCCCGAGGCGCCCCGCGAAGTGCGCGGCCCCTTCAAGGTCATCAAGACCAACAACCCCGACATCCAAATCACCGAGATCTTTCCCCACATGGCAAAGCTGGCGGACAAGTTCTCGCTGGTGCGCAGCGTCTATCACACCGCGGCGGCGGTGCATGACACCGGGCACCAGATGATGCAGACCGGACGCCTTTTCACCGGCGGCATCAATACCCCGCACGCCGGCTGCGCCCTGGAGTTTCTCAAGGGTCGCCGCTCGGAGTTGCCCGCTCACGTCATCCTGCCCGAGCCGATGGGGCCGACCGGCGGCAATCTCCCGCACGGCCAGGACGCCGGTTATCTCGGCAAGACTTACGATCCCTTTGTGCTCAATGGCGATCCCTCGGTGAAGGGCTTCAAGGTGCCCGATCTGCTGCCACCCAAGGAAATCGGCGAAGTGCGGCTGCAACGGCGCCGCGACCTGCGCACGCTCGTGGACGACACGGTGAAAAACTTTGAAGCGAGCGAATCGGCGAAGTTGATGGAAACCAACTTCGCCGACGCTTATCGCCTGATGACGAGCACGGCGGCGCGCGACGCCTTTGCCCTGGAGCAGGAGCCGGTGAGCGTGCGCGAACGCTACGGCATGAATCGTTTCGGCCAGTGCTGCCTGCTCGCGCGGCGGCTCGTCGAGCGCGGCGTGCGCTTCGTGACGCTCAATACCTTCATCACCGTCTTCAACGAAATCACCTGGGACATCCACGGTTCGAAGCCCTTCACCAGCATCGAAGGCATGCGCGATCTGGTGGCGCCGATGTACGATCAAGGCTACAGCGCGCTGCTCGAGGATCTCTTCCAGCGCGGCATGCTCGATAACACCCTGGTCTGTAACCTTGCGGAATTCGGACGCACCCCAAAGGTCAACCCCGCCGGCGGACGCGATCACTGGCCGGGCGTGTGGACGGTGAAGTTTGCCGGCGGCGGCGTGAAAGGCGGGCGCGTGGTGGGGCGCAGCGATGAGATCGGAGGTTACCCCGCCGAGCACCCCGCGACTCCGGCCAATATCGTGGCCACCATTTATCACTCACTCGGGATCGACCTGGAGACGGAGTTGCCCGGCCCGCAAGGCCGCCCGATGCCGATCATCGACCGCGGGTTTGAGTACATTAAGGAGCTGTTTTGATGAACGCGGAACATCGAACACCGAACATCGAACATCGAACGTCGAATCAGGCGATCCGACCGACTCAAGCCATCCGCATCGGAGCCATTCGACGTTCGACGTTCGATGTTCGGCGTTCGATGTTCATCTTACTGATCGCTTCCGTTGCGTGCGCCGCCGCTGACGTTCCCTCCTTCCGCAACGAGGTCCAGCCTATCCTCGCCCGCTTCGGCTGCTCCAGTGGGGCCTGTCACGGGGCGGCCGCCGGACAGGGTGGGCTGAAGCTCTCCTTGCGCGGCTACGACGACGACGGCGATCACCTCTCGATTGTGAAATCGGCCCAGGGACGGCGGATCAATCTCGACGATCCCGCCCGCAGTCTCTTCCTGCTCAAGGCGGCGAAGACCGTGCCGCACAAGGGTGGCGAACGCTTCAAGATGGACTCCCCCGAATACGCGCGGCTCGCCGAGTGGATCGCCTACGGCGCGCCGGGACCGAAGCAGGAGGAAGCGCGCATCGAGCGCATCGAAGTCACGCCGAAGCACGCCGTACTCCAGCCCGGCCAGACCCAGCCGATGACCGTCACCGCGGTCTTCAATGACGGCACCAAACGCGACGTCACCCGCTGGGCGAAATACACCGCCGGCAATACCGCGGTGGCCACGGTGGACGATTTCGGCGTCGCCAAAGTCGCGGGTCACGGGGAAGGGACGATCACCGCCTGGTATCTCAGCCGCCTGGACATCGGCACCGTCACCGCGCCCTACGCGGCACCCATCGCCGCCGGGCGCTTCGCGGCGCTGACCCCGCGCAACTTCATCGACCGCCAGGTGCTGACCAAGCTGCGTGAACTGAACCTGCCGCCTTCCGAGCGCTGCCGCGACGAAGAGTTCATCCGCCGCGCCTTCCTCGACACCATCGGCCTGCTGCCGAAGCCGGAGGAAGTGCGGGAGTTTCTCGCCGAGAGCACGCCGGACAAGCGCGACAAGCTCATCGAGTCGCTGCTCCAGCGCTCGGAGTTTGTCGATTACTGGGCCTACAAGTGGAGCGACCTGCTGCTCGTGAACGGCGACCGCCTCCCGGTCCAGCCCATGTGGAGCTACTACCAGTGGATCCGCCGGCAGGTGGAGCTAAACACGCCCTGGGACGAGCTGGTGCGCGATCTCCTGACCACCACCGGCAGCACCCTCGAAAATGGCGCGGGTAACTTCTTCGTCCTGCACGACGAACCGACGCGCCTCGCCGAGACGACCTCGGTGGCCTTCCTCGGCATGTCGATCAACTGCGCAAAGTGCCACAACCATCCGATGGAGAAGTGGACGCACGATCAGTATTACGCCTTTGCCAATCTCTTCTCCCGCGTGCGGGTCAAGAACGGCGCGGTGCCCGACGAGCGCGTCATCTTTGCCGAGACCACCGGCGATCTCGTGCAACCGCTGCGTGGCCGCCCACAGCCCCCGACGCCGCTCGACGGCCAGGCCCTTTCCCTCACCGCGCCGGAAGATCGCCGCGTGGCCCTCGCCCAATGGCTCACCGCACCGGAGAATCCCTACTTCGCCCGATCCATCACCAATCGCGTGTGGAAGAACTTCTTCTCCGTCGCACTCGTCGAGTCGGTGGACGATCTGCGCATGACTAATCCCGCGAGCAACGAAGCGCTGCTCTCGGAAGCGGCGGGCTTTCTGGCGCAAAAGCAGTTTGACCTGAAGGCGCTGATGCGGGCGATCCTGCAAAGCGAGACCTACCAGCGGAGCAGCCTCGCGCAGGCGGAAAACAAGGCCGACACCCGCTTCTACTCCCGCTACTACCCGCGGCGAATGCTCGCGGAGGTGATGCTCGACGCCGCTTCGCAGGTGACTGGCGTGCCGACGGCCTTCCGCATGGACAAACGGAACGCCAACCGCGGCCTCGGCGACTCCTACCCGATGGGCTACCGCGCGCTGCAGCTCCCCGACTCGAATACCGCGTCTTACTTCCTGACCAGCTTTGGCCGGCCGGACCGCGTCCAGACCTGCGATTGCGAACGCTCCAATGAGCCGAGCATGGCGCAGGCGCTGCACATCGCCAATGGCGACACCCTGAACCAAAAGCTCGCCGCCAAGGATAACCGGCTCGAGAAACTGCTCGCCAGCAGCGCCAGCCCGGAGCAACTCGCCACCGAAGCCTATCTCCTCACCCTGGCTCGCCCGCCGATCGCGCGGGAGCTGGAGACCATCCGCAAACTACTGACCGAGGCTCCGGACGCCGCGGAGAAGCGCCTCGTGCTGGAGGATGTCTTCTGGGGGCTCATGAGTTCCACGGAGTTCATCTTCAATCACTAACCCAGGAGCCGGGGCGCCCTCGCCCCGGGCGTGAACTGCGGGGCGAAGGCGCCCCCACTCCCTGGCCCGCAGCCATTCTCACCCAGCCCATGAAACTCCCCCGTTCGTTCCGTCTCAGACTCGCCCTCTGCTTCCTCCTGCCGCTGCCGTGGTCCGGGGCAGCGCCCATCGACTACGCCGCAAAGATCGCACCACTCTTTCAGGAGCACTGCGTGGACTGCCACGCCTCGGACGATGCCGATGGCGAGTTCGTCATCGAGACTTACGCCGCCCTGCTCAAAGGCGGCGAGACCGGCCAAGCCATCGTACCGGGAAATGCGCAGGACTCGCTGCTCGTGAAGTTCCTCGAGGGTCGGAGCGGCAAGGATGGGAAGAACAAGTTCATGCCACCGGGTAAACGCGAGCACTTGAAGCCCGAGGAGATCGCCGTCATCCGGCAATGGATCGATGCCGGCGCGCCGGCCCCCGCGGCGGAACGCTCCCTCACCGAAGTGCTCCAGACGCTGCCGAGGATCGCGCCGAAGGAAACGCGCGCCCGGGCGATTCACGCCCTCGCCTTTTCCGCCAAAGCGCACCTCCTCGCCACCGGCGCCTATGGCGTGGTGCAACTCCTCGACTCCACCACCCGCCAGCCCGTCCGCTCGCTCAGTGGCATCGCGGGCAAGGTGAACGCGCTCGTCTTTTCCGCCGATGGCGCGCTGCTCTTTGCCGCCGCCGGCGAACCGGGCGTCTCCGGCGTCGCTTACCAATGGACGGTCGCGGATGGCCGCCTCGTGCGGAAGTTTGAAGGCCACAAGGATGCGCTCTACGCGCTCGCACTGGCGCCCGACGGGCAGACCCTGGCGACCGGCAGTTACGACCAGAAGATCCGCCTCTGGAACGTCGCCGATGGCCAGGAACGCCGGACGCTCTCCGGGCACAATGGCGGAGTCTTTGGCCTGAGCTATCGGCCCGATGGCCGCGTGCTCGCGAGCGCCAGCGCCGATCGCACGGTGAAACTCTGGGACCCCGCCACCGGCGCGCGCCTCGACACCTTTTCGCAACCCTTGAAGGAACAGAACGCGGTCGCCTTTTCGCCCGATGGCAAGGTCGTGGCCTCCGCCGGCGTGGATAATCGCATCCGCACCTGGCGGATCTCCGAAAAGGCGCTCGAAGGCAGTAACGCCCTCACCGTGTCGCGTTACGCGCACGAGGGCGCCATCCTCAGCCTCGCCTTCTCGGCGGATGGCCAGACGCTCGTCTCCACGGCGGCGGACAAGACCGCGAAAATCTGGGACGCCGCCACGATCAACGAACGTCATCTCCTGGAGGTGCAGCCAGACTGGGCGCCGGGCCTCGCCTTGCTCGAAGGCCCGCAGCTCGCGCTCGGTCGGGTCGATGGGTCGGTGGGCTATTACGACGTGGCCACCGGGCAGCCCACCCCAGCGCCCGCAGCCATGGCCCCCAAGCCCGCCATGAAGAAGCCCGCGGCGCCAGCGCTGCCAGAGATCACCCAGATGGAACCCGCCGGCGTGCAAGCGGGCGCCACCGTCGCGGTGTCTCTCACCGGCCGGAATCTGAAGGATCTGACGGCGATCAAGGCCAGCGACGTCCGCCTGACCGGCACCGTCGTGAGCGTCGATGCGACCGGCACCAAGGCCGAGCTCACCCTCACCGCCGAGGCCAGCCTGAAGCGCGGCCAGGTCCAGCTCCGCCTCGTCGGCCCCGCCGGGGAATCCGCACCGCGCAGCGTCCCCGTGGATTACCTCCCGCAGATCCTCGCCCGCCCCTCGGCCACGGCCACGCCCCTCGCCAGCCTGCCGATCAATGTCTGGGGCACCCTGCTCCAGACCGGCCAGCAGGATAACTTCCGCTTCCGCGCCCGGCGGGGCGAAACCATCGTGCTCGACCTGGCCGCCCGTCGGATCGGCTCCAAAGCGGTCACGCCCCGGCTCGAGATCTTCGACTCCCGCGGGAAACTTCTCGCCGCCAACAACGGTCTCGATAGCGGCACCGACCCTTTCCTCGCCTTTACCGCCCCGCGCGACGACGAGTTCATCGCGCGCGTCTATGAGATCACCCTCGAAGGTTCCCCCGCCCACAGCTACCGCCTCACCCTGGGTGCCCTGCCTTACGTCACCGGTTGGTGGCCGCTTTCGGTTCCCGCCCAGCGCGATTCCGAAGTGCAATTGATCGGTCACAACCTCACCACCCAGAGCGTGACCGTAAAGGCCGGCGCCGACGGCGAGATCACCCTGCCGCTCGATCGCGAGGACTACCGCAGCCGCGTCGCCATGCGCGTGGCCGTGAGCACGCTGCCCGAGACCCGGGAGCAGGAGCCGAACGACGCACTCGCCACCGCCCAGCCACTCGCCCTTCCGGCCTCCATCAATGGCCGCCTGATGGCTCACGAAGGGTCCGCCGCCGATACCGATCTCTTCCGATTCGAGGCCGCCAAGGGACAACGCCTCGTCCTCGAAACCCGCGCCGCGATGCTCGGTTCGCCCGCCGACACCAAGCTCGAAGTGCTGGATGCGACCGGCGCTCCCGTGCCTCATCTGCTCCTTCAGGCGACGCGCGATTCGTGGATCACCCTGCGCAGCGAAGACGCCAACGATCCGAATATCCGGCTCGGCCAATTCGATGAGATGGATCTCAACGACTTCATGTACTTCAACGGCGAAGTCCTGCGCATCCTCCGGCTCGCCCGCGGGCCGGACTCCGACATGGTGTACTTCACCCGCGGCGCGATGCGGCGCGCGTGGTTCCACACCAGCCCCACCGGCCACGGGCTCGACGAGCTCTGTTACGTCGTCGAGCCCAAGCCCATCGGCACCCGGATCGTCCCCAATGGGCTGCCGACCTTTACCCTGCACTACACCAATGACGACGATGCCGAGCGCCAGTTGGGCAAGGATTCACGCCTCATCTTCACCGCGCCCGCGCAGGGCACTTACCTCGCGCGCATCACTGACACCCGCGGCTGGAGCGGCGAGCGTTTTGCCTACCGGCTGATCGCCCGTCCGCCCGCGCCGGAGTTTACGGCCGCGCTCGAGACCGCGGGCCTCGACGCCCTCCCCGCCGGATCCGGCAAGCAATTCGTGGTGAAGGTGGATCGGCAGGATGGATTCGAGGGCCCGATCATCGTGCATCTGGGCAATCCACCTCCTGGCTTCTTCCTCTCGTCGCCGATCACCGTCGAAGCCGGACATCTCGCTGCCAGTGGCTGCCTTTTCGCCGCACCCACGGTCCCGATCGGTCCCGTGGACTTCGCCGGCGTGAAGGTAAGTGCGACCGCGCAGATCGACGGACGCGCGGTGACGCGCGAAGTCGCGGGCTTCCCCAAGGTCACCGTCGCCGCTCCCCCGAAACAAATCCTCATCCTGGAACCGGACGCCGGGGGCAAGCCCCTGATGGCCGCAGCCATGCCACCCAAGCCACTCGAAATCACCCTCGAAGCCGGGGGCCGCACCTCGATCTGGTTGCGCGTCGAGCGGCGCGGGAATGACGCCCTGCTCGCTCTCGATGTCGAAGCACTTCCTCACGGGGTCATCATCGACAGCATCGGACTGAGTGGAGTCCAAATCCGCGCCAATGAAACCGAGCGTGAAGTATTCCTGAGTTGCGCCCCGTGGGTGGCGGAGCAGGAGCGCTTCTGTCATCTGGTCGTGGGCAATGCGCGCGCCAATGAAAGTCAGGAGGGCTTGCAGACGAGCTACCCGGTGCTCTTGAAGGTGAAAAAGGCCGCCGGCCGCGCTTCCGTCGCGGCCCATTAACGGCCCGATGGGATGGGCGGTGGGTCGTTGGCCGGGCCGCGGGCCGCGGGCTGATTTTTACCGCCGGGCCACTCTGGGGTCAGCGCACGCGGACCTTCTCCCACCGGGTGCGAACGCGGAGTTACGGGCCTGCATCGGGGTGAAACCTCATCGCTTAGGCTGACGTATTGCTTACCCTCCACGGTCGGAATGAGGGAGCGAACTGCGTCCCCAACCGAACGAAACCTAAACAAGAGTTATTGACGACAACCCAAATCCGCACCTATTCCTCGCATTCTATGTCAGCCAACACACCAACAACCCACCAACTCAAACGCGCGCTCGAACTCTCCGAGCGCATCGAAAAGCTGCAGCAGGAGCTCGACTCCGTGCTCGGCGGAACCAGCAGCCCTGCCGCCGCTCCTGCAAAGGACGCAGCCTCCAGCCCAGCGGATACCGTCAAGCGCCGTGGTCGTCGCAAAGGTAATCTCTCGCCGGAAGCTCGTGAACGCATCGCCGCTGCGCAGCGCGCGCGTTGGGCCAAGACCAAAGGCACAGCCGTCGCCAAGCCCGCACCGGAGAAAGCCGCCAAGCCAGGGAAAGTCGGCCGCCCCCCCAAAGCCGGCGGCAAGCGCGTCATCTCGCCCGAAGCTCGCGCCAAGATGGCGGAAGCCGCCCGTCGTCGCTGGGCTCTCGTCCGCAAGGGCTAAGCATCCTCAACCCGCAATTCACCGCGTGTGAATTGCTCTCACTTACCGGCACTCCTGGGTCCCGCCTCGCGCGAGACCCGGAGTGCCGGTTCCTTTTTGTCCGCAAGCGTGTCTGCCACCCTGGGTCGCGGCGGAGCAGCACAGACTTCCAGCCTGCTGGGTGATACGAATTCTCCGGTCGAACTGCCGGAAGCGAGCTGGAACGCCAGGGAGTAGGGGCGCCCTCGCCCCAAGTCAGTGAGGCACGGGGCGAGGGTGCCTCTACTCCTTGCGTGCGGTGAGCGACGATCACGAAGTCTCAACGAAGAAATGGTCTGACTCGCTTTCCGAACCCTCCGCTTTTCCGACCCTTGGCGTTCCTTGGTGGCCACCCCGTTCAAGTCGTGCGGTCAAGCCGGAAACCGCGAATGGCACCACCGATGAACCCCGGTGAAGAGGGCCTTGCGACCATGGGGATGCAGCCAATCGTTGGTCCCCCGCCATCGTGGCGCATCTGCGGTTTCCCTGGCTTCCATCGACGGGTCCGGCGGTCCGGATCTGCCGGGATAAGTCCCACCACATCCCACGCCCGTCGCCAAGCGTGCCGGGCGCACGGGGGAGTGGCTCTTCCTCGCACCGCCTCGCAATCCCATCGGCGATCCACCAAAAGAAAACGTCGGGCGACCGAAGGATCGGTGCCCGACGTTTTGAAACCTGGGTCTGCTCGATTTAGACGATGTGACCGGAAACGAGCTTGGTCATCTCAAACATCGTAACGCTCTTCTTGCCATTGAAGACCGCTTTCAGCGCGTCGTCCGCGTTGATCTGGGTCTTCTTCTTGGGGTCCTGAAGCTTGTTCTTCTTGATGTAATCCCAGAGCTTCTTGGTGAGTTCGCTGCGGGGGAGTGGCTTGCTGCCGACGATCAGGGAGAGCTTGTCGTCCGGTTGGACGGGCTTCATGAAGGCGGCATTGGGCTTGCGGGTAGTGGCTTTTTTGGTGGTGGGCATGGGGCGCTTTTAAGACCGAGGCGCTGCGCGAGACAATACTAATTCGTCGATTTTCCCCGGGAAAAGTCGCCGGGATTTCTCCGCCAAAGCGACTTTCCGGGCCGTGCCCCCGCCGGGAGTCCGCCCCATCCTCAGTCCCGGGCGCCGGATTTCGTGCCTCGATAAACGCGCGCCAGACGCCGGAGCAGAGCCTCGAGCCGCGCGTAGTATTGGTCTTCGGCCAGGTCCGACTTGCTTGCGCGCAGGGCGGCGAGTTCGAGTTCGAGGGCGTTGCGTTCTGCGCGTTGCTCCGGGGAAAGATCGCGCTCCCTCGGACTCGCGAGGAGATGGATCTGATGCGCCCGCGCGCCGTCCGGCACCGCCATGTCGCTGGTCTTCTTGATGAGGCGCAAGCCGCGAAACCAACTCGCCGGCGTGCCGCGCCCGTCCCCATTGTCGTCGAGCAGCGCATGCTCCGTGGCGAGGCGCCCCTCGGAAGCGTAGAACTCTTCCGTGAGCCGGGCCGCGCGCAACCAGGCCTCGAGCACGGAAGTCTGCCCATCGTGATCGAGATCCGCGGCGGGATCGCCGATGGCCAGCGACAGGAATTTCCCAAAGCGCGCGTAGTTGACTTCCGTGCCGCTCTTCGTCGCGACCACCAGCACCCGCCCGGCGCTCGAGAGCGGCGCGAGAAAAGCGCCACTCGCCGAGAACGCCGCCACCACCACCACCGGTCGGCGCAGCGGCGCGAGCCACTCCGCGAGTTCCGCGGCGGTGAGATCTTCGCCGCGGAGATTGAACTTCGCGGCCTGGCCGTCCGACGTGCCATGCCCGAGCAGGACGACCCAGAGCGGCTCGGTCCCGACCGGGCTCTCCTGCGCCAGAGCCGCGCGCATCGCCTCCAGGTCGGCCCCCGGCTTTTCCGTGCCGCCGATCGTCGCCACGCGCGCCCCGGCCTGGGTGCCAGCGGCGCGCCAGTTTTCGGCCCATGCCGCAAAGGCCTCGTCATAGTCCTTCTCGCCGCCCGCGCCGCGCACGACGATCAGCGAAGCGGTCGGGGCGCTCTCGGCGCCGCGGACCGGAGTGCCGGCCACCAGTGCCAGCACCATCCAGCCGAGCAGCCTGGCTCCGAT
>Ga0105048_10020401_pt1 | contig 10112 bp, 10 predicted proteins | sample MAT05_FD_78382 | JGI IMG/M metagenome (GOLD analysis project Ga0105048, IMG submission 78382) | Freshwater microbial communities from Lake Fryxell liftoff mats and glacier meltwater in Antarctica - MAT-05 | ecosystem: Environmental > Aquatic > Freshwater > Ice > Liftoff microbial mat | place... | reverse complement strand
TGCTCATCAGCTTGTAGCGGCGCTCCATCTCGCCCACGCACCAGTTCAGCGCGTTGGCGGCCTGCTTCATGTCGGTGACCACCGGCGCCAGCAGATGCGGGATGCCTTCGTAGACGCTCATCTCCAGCATCTTGGGGTCGATCAGGATCAGCCGCACGTCGCGCGCTTCCGCTTTGTAAAGCAGCGAGAGGATCATCGCGTTGATGCCCACGCTCTTGCCCGAGCCCGTGGTGCCCGCCACCAGGCAGTGCGGCATCTTGGCCAGGTCGGCCACGATGGGTTTGCCCACGATGTCCTTGCCCAGGCCCATGGTGAGCTGGCTGGATGAATCGTTGTAGACCTCGCTGCCCAGGATCTCGCTGAGCTTGATGGTCTGCCGGCGTGCATTCGGCAGTTCCAGCGCCATGTAGTTCTTGCCCGGAATGACTTCCACCACGCGGATGCTCACGAGCGACAGGCTGCGCGCCAGGTCCTTGGCCAGGCCGACGATCTGCGCGCCCTTCACGCCTGTGGCCGGCTCGATTTCGTAGCGCGTGATCACCGGCCCCGGGCTGGCCGCCACCACACGCACTTCGACGCCGAAGTCCTTGAGCTTCTTCTCGATGAGCCGCGAGGTCATCTCGATGCTCTCGGGCGTGACGAGTTCCTGGCGCACGCCGGCAGCGTCCAGCAAATCCACCTGCGGCAGCTTGGTGTCGACCAGTTCCTTGAAGAGCGGCTGCTGCCGCTCCTTGGCCACACGCGGTGACGGCGGCAGGTCGACGAGCACCGGCTCGATGTGCACCGGCACGTGCTCGTGCACCTCTTGGCGCTGCACGGCCACCACGGCTTCACGTTCGCGTGCAGCCATCTCGCCCAGACGGCGGTCTTCGTCGGCCTCGCGTTTGTCCTGGCGGCTTTCACGCAGCCGACCCACGCCGGCGCCAATGGCATCGGACAGGTGCAGCCAAGAAAACCGCAGTGACAGTGCACTGCCCACCACCAGCATCGCAATCCACAACACGCCAGAGCCCGCGAACCCCAGCCAGTGCATCGACAGCGGCCCCAGGGTGTAGCCCGTCACGCCCCCAGCATGGCCGGGCAGCATCGATTCCCAGCGATACAGGCGCGTCCATTCGAGTGAACTGCTGGCCGCAATCAAAAGTGTCAGGCCCAGCCAGAACATCCAGCGCGGTGGCCGCGGGGTGTCGGACGGGCCGCGCAGCAAACGCGCCAGCGCTGACAGCCAGGCGCGCAGCGCCACCGGCATCAGCCACCAGGCCGAAAAGCCGAAAAGGAAGAGCGCCATGTCAGAGACGCGTGCGCCCAGGACACCGACCTTGTTGTGCAGCGCCTGCCCCGTGCCCGAGGTGCTGAACGCCGTATCTGCACCATGGTGCGTGAGCATGGCCAGCAGGAAGAGCAGCCAGGCCAGGCCGCCCAACAGCAAGGCGGCCTGCTGGCGCCAGCGCGGCGCGTCGTTTTCACGCGGCGCACTCAGCGCTGTCGTGCCTTCACCCTGCAGCGAACCGAGCGGAAATGTCATGGCTCGCATTGTGGCGGATCAAGCTCTTGCCTCGATCCGCGCGGCAGGCGCCGCGCACCCCCCTCGGCACGGCCAGCTCAATCCTTGGGCAGACGTTCCTTGATGACCACCGAGCCGTTCTCCTGCGTCTCGATGACGCCGCGCTCTTCCAGGTCCTTCATCACGCGGCTGACCATCTCGCGCGAAGCGCCCACGACCTTGGCCATGTCCTGGCGGCTGACCTTGTGGCGAATGATCTTGATGCCATCCAGTTCTTCGGCCATGTCCAGCAGCGTGCGTGCCACGCGGCCGTAGACGTCCAGCAGCGCCAGGCTCTCGATCTGGCGGTCGGCATTGCGCAAGCGTTTGACGAGACCGCGCAGGATGCCGTAGCTGAGCGTGCTGTTCTCGGGCAGGCAGCGCGTGAAGTCGGCGCGGGCCAGCACCAGCATGTCGGTCTGGATCTCGGCGCGCACGGTGGCGCTGTGCGGTTCGTTGTCGATGAGGCTCATTTCGCCCACGTAGTCGCCGGCTTCCAGCACGGCCAGGATGACTTCACGTCCGCGGGTGTCGGCGGTCAGCACGCGGGCGCGGCCATTGAGCAGGATGAACAGGCTGTTGCTCTTGCGGCCCTGCTCGACCACCAGCTCGCCGCGGCGAAAACGGCGCTTGACCACGCTGTCGGCAATCGCCTGTGCCTGTTCGGCAGTGAGCATGGAGAACAAAGGCACGCGGCGGATCAGGTCCAGGTTGGACAGCATCGACATCGACAGGGCTCCTCTTGTTGTCTTAACTCGCGCGGCACGTCAGCGCTGGCGCCGTCTGCAAGAATCTGGCTATTGTGCCCATTGATGCGCTTGCGGCCCTAGCGGGCTGGCCCCATGTACCTTTGCTGCGTCGGTTCGGCGCGACGCTCCGAACACCGCCTCGACCTCTCTCTCACGACTGCCATGACGACCCCCACACAGCACGCACGCGTTCTCATCCTCGGCTCGGGCCCGGCCGGCTATACCGCCGCGCTGTACGCCGCGCGCGCCAACCTCGAGCCCATGCTCATCACCGGCATCGCCCAGGGCGGGCAGCTGATGACGACCACCGATGTCGACAACTGGCCTGCCGACGTGGCGGGAGTTCAGGGCCCTGAGCTGATGGAGCGTTTCCTCAAGCACGCCGAGCGCTTCAACACGAAGATCGTCTTCGACCACATCCACACGGTCGACTTCAGCCAGCGCCCCTTCACCTTGATCGGCGATTCGGGCACCTACACGTGTGACTCCCTGGTCATCGCCACCGGGGCCAGCGCCAAGTACCTGGGGCTGGCAAGCGAGACCGCCTTCATGGGAAAGGGCGTGAGTGGCTGCGCCACCTGCGACGGCTTCTTCTACCGCGGCGACACGGTGTGCGTGGTGGGCGGCGGTAACACCGCTGTCGAAGAAGCGCTCTACCTCAGCAACATCGCCGAAAAGGTGCACCTCATCCACCGCCGCGACAAGTTTCGCGCCGAGGCCATCCTCATCGACAAGGTCATGGCCAAGGTGGCCGCGGGCAAGATCGAGTTGCATCTGTGGAACACGCTGGACGAGGTGCTGGGCGACGACAGTGGCGTCACTGGCGTGCGCCTGAGAAGCACCAGCGCGGCAGCGCCAGAAGGCCGCGCCACCAAGGAAATTGCCTTGAAGGGGTGCTTCATCGCCATCGGCCATCATCCGAACACCGACATCTTCAAGGGCCAGCTGGAGATGAAGGACGGCTACATCGTCACCAAGACCGGCCTGGACGGCATGGCCACGATGACCAGCGTGCCCGGCGTGTTCGCTTCGGGTGACGTGCAGGACCACATCTACCGCCAAGCCATCACGAGTGCCGGCACCGGTTGCATGGCAGCACTGGACGCGCAGCGCTTCCTGGAACAGCAGGCCTGAAACTGAGGCTACAATCGTGGGCTTTGCTGAGCGTGGCATGTCATGGGCGGGCTCATCCGAGATCCACCCCAACGACAGTGCCGAGCGGCAGCGGTAACCACATGCTGAACCCGTACCGCGGGTTCAGGAACATTCCTGGAGAGCGTCATGGCACGCGTCTGTCAAGTCACTGGCAAGCGCCCGATGGTGGGCAACAACGTTTCGCACGCGAACAACAAGACCAAGCGTCGCTTCCTGCCCAACCTGCAGTACCGCCGGTTCTGGGTAGAGGCCGAGAACCGCTGGATTCGCCTGCGCATCACCAACGCGGCGCTGCGCCTGATCGACAAGGTGGGCATCGACAAGGTCCTCGTCGACCTGCGCGCCCGCGGCGAAATCTGAAACCCCGTCTGAACACCTAGGAGCACAGCATGGCCAGCAAAGGCGGACGCGAGAAGATCAAGTTGGAGTCGACAGCCGGTACCGGGCATTTCTACACCACGAGCAAGAACAAGAAGACCACGCCGGAAAAGCTCGAGTTCCTGAAGTTCGACCCCAAGGCACGCAAGCACGTCCTGTACAAGGAAGTGAAGCTGAGGTAAGGCTTCGTACGACCCACAAAAAACCCGCCTAGGCGGGTTTTTTGTTGTCCTGCCGTGCGACCCGAAGGCCGCACGGTGTGCGCTTAGCGAACCACGGCGATCTGCTCGCGCTTGCCACCCTTGTAGGTGTAGAGCGTCAGCGCGCCGTTCTTGATGTCGCCCTTGGCATCGAAGGCGATGTTGCCCGTGACACCCTTGTGTTCGATCTTGGCCAGCACCGGCAGGTACTTTGCCGGTTCCGCAGAGCCAGCCTTCACCATTGCAGCCACCATCACATTGACGGCGTCGTACACGTACGGGGCGTAGACCTGCACGTCGATGTTGTACTTCTTCTTGTAGGCAGCATAGAAGTCTTCCATCGACTTCTTGGCCGTGCCTTCCACGCCACCCGCTTCGGCGCAGACGACCTGGCCGTCAGCCATGGTGCCGGCAGCCAGCTTCGGCAATTCGCCCGTGCAGATGCCATCGCCGCCCATGAACTTGGCCTCGATGCCCAACTGCTTCATCTGACGCATCATCGGGCCTGCCACCGCGTCCATGCCACCGAAGAACACCACGTCTGGCTTCTTGGCCTTCAGGCTGGTCAGGATGGCGGTGAAGTCGGTCGCCTTGTCGCTGGTGAACTCGCGGCCCACCGTCTTGCCACCGGCAGCCGCCACGCCCTTCATGAACTCGTCGGCAACACCCTGCCCGTAGGCCGTGCGGTCGTCGATGACGGCAATGTTCTTGCCCTTCAGCGAGGTGACAGCGTACCTGCCCAGCGTGCCACCCAGATGCACGTCGTCGGCCACGACGCGGAACGTCGTCTTGTAGCCCTGGCGCGTGTACTTCGGGTTGGTGGCGCTGGGGCTGATCTGCGGAATGCCTGCGTCGCTGTAGATCTTCGACGCCGGAATCGTGGTGCCGCTGTTCAGGTGGCCAATCACGCCCATGACCTTGCTGTCGACGAGCTTCTGCGCAGCAGCGGTGCCCTGCTTGGGATCGCCGGCGTCGTCTTCGGCCAGCAGTTCCAGCTTGACCTTCTTGCCGCCGATCATCACGCCCTTGGCGTTGAGTTCTTCGATGGCCATGCGGGCACCGTTTTCATTGTCCCTGCCCAGGTGCGCAATCGCGCCGCTGGTGGGGCCGACGTGACCGATCTTCACGACCATGTCTTGCGCGTATACCGAACCGCCCGCCATCAGTGCCGAAGCGCCGAAAAGGGCGCCGATGATCACATTCAGTTTGACTTGCATGCAAATACCTCCAGTTGGAAATGTTGTCGCGTGAGCGAACTGTCAAAACAAAACCGAATCACGATAACCCAAAATGCGTGCTATGCCCATTGGGCCCACCATGCCCAAACACCCCTTCGAACCTGCAACTGCACCGCTGATCACGGTGCCTTGTCTCAACGCGGAGCAGCCTCTTGCGGACGACACGCGCCTGACCTCGGTGCTACCAGCGACTGCCGCCGCGGCGCTGCAAGGCCCGCTTGACCGCGTCTTCCACGAGTTCATGCAGTGCGCTGCCGAGCTCACCGCGCGACTCGCGGATCAAGACTTCGGCGGCACGCGAGAGCGCCGGTGCCAAAGCCTCGCGCAGGCGCGACTCGAAGAGCATGTCGATGCGCGGCTGCAACTCCGTCAGCACTTCGTTGACGAGGCCCTGCGTGTCGAACGCGGGGCCGGTGGCAGGAGTGGGCAGCGTCGCGGCGGGCGGGAACTGCTCACTGTCGTGCGACAGGTCGGCCTGCGAAACAGCTTCGAGATGCTCTTCGAGCTCCAGCACCTCGGTCAGCGTGGGCATGCGGTCGGCGCTCAGCGGCCGCAGGTCCTCATTCACGGCCGGCGCCCTCGGCTGCATGGTGAGTGATGTGCAAGCCGGCTGTCTTGTAGGCGCGCCAGCGCTGGCGGCCTTGCTCGGCGTCGTCTGGGTCGGCGGAAACAACCTCGATCAAGCGCTCCAGCGCCGTCACATCTGCAGGCGCCGCCGCGCCCAGGTTCAGCACCAGCCGCGGTGCGCCGGGCAACGCCGCATCGCGCGCCAGCCAGACCGGCGTGCGTGCGGCCAGCGCCGGCTTCGCACCGGGCATGCGGACATGGGGCAGGAAGTCGCGCGCCTCGAAAACCCAGAGCGCACGGTCCAGGTCGGCCAGCACTTCGTCACTTGCCGTCACCAGCACACGCGCGCCCTGCCGGCTGGCCTTGCGCAGCAACCGGCAGGCAAAGCCGACGCGGTCGGCCACACCGGTGTGGAACTCCACCTCGCTCAGAGCTGACGTCATCGTTGCCGTGGTGCCGCCTGTGCGCCCAGCCAGCGCGTTCAGCTGGCCCGGAATAGCACGAAATGCGTCAGCAGCGGCACCGGTCGACCGGTGGCGTTTTTGGCTTGGCCCGACTTCCACGCCGTACCTGCGATGTCCAGATGCGCCCAGCGCAGCTTGCCCGTGAAGCGCTGCAGGAACTTGGCCGCGGTGATGGCACCACCCGCGCGGCTGCCGATGTTGCCCATGTCGGCGAAATTGCTCTTCAAGCCCTCGTCGTATTCCTCGTCCAGCGGCATGCGCCAGGCCGGGTCCATCGCGGCTTCTCCGGCGGCCAGCAACTCGCCAGCCAATTCATCGTCTGGGCTGAAGAGGCCCGAGCGGTGGTGGCCCAGCGCAATCACGCAGGCGCCGGTGAGCGTGGCGATGTCGACCACCACTGCCGGCTTGAAGCGTTCGGCATAGGTCAGCGCGTCGCACAGGATGAGCCGTCCTTCGGCATCGGTGTTCAGCACCTCGATGGTCTGGCCCGACATGCTGGTGACGACGTCACCCGGCTTCACGGCCCGACCACTGGGCATGTTCTCGCAGGCCGGGATGATGCAGACGAGGTTGACCTTGGCCTTCATGGCGGCCACGGCCTTCAACGTGCCCAGCACGCTGGCAGCGCCGCCCATGTCGAACTTCATCTCGTCCATCTCGGCAGAGGGCTTGATGCTGATGCCACCGGTGTCGAAGGTGATGCCCTTGCCGACCAGCACCACCGGTGCGGCCGTCTTCGCCGCGCCTTCGTACCGTGCCACGATGAATTGCAGCGGCTCGTCGGAACCCTGCGCCACGGCCAGGAAGGAACCCATGCCCAGTTTCTCGCAGGCCTTGCGGTCGAACACCTCGACCTTCAGGCCATGCTCCTTGCCGAGCTTCCTGGCCTGCTCGGCCAGAAAGGTGGGCGTGCAGTGGTTGCCCGGACGATTGGCACATTCGCGCGCCAGCGCCGTGCCTTCGGCAATGGCCTGCGCGCGCTTCAGGGCCGCGCCCAGCACCGTGACATCGGCCTTCCCGCACAGCAGTGAAACTGCAGCCAGCTTGCACGCCGGCGGGGCGCTGGGCTTGGTTTCACGGTAGACGTAGGTGCCGTCGGCCACGGCTGCGACCAGGGCTTCGGCCTGCGCGGCCGTCCATTGGCCACCGGCCAACGTCACGCTCAGCGTTTTGGCGCCGCCCGTCTTCAAATAGACGAGCGCCAAGCCCATGGCCTTGCGGATGGCCTTGGGCGAAGCGTCCCCCACGGCAGCAAACACGAGCCGCGCGGCCTTCACGCCAGGCACCTTGTGTGCGTAGAGGGTGTGACCGGCTTTGAAGGTGAAGTCTCCGGCCTTCACGGCGGCAGCGAGCACATTGGCCAGCTCTGTTTCCAAGCCGTCGGGCTGCGCTGTACCGGCCACCAGTACCAGCAGCGCATCGGTGGCCACGCCGGGCAGTCCGGCCGCACCGGCCACTTGCGTCTTGAAGTCCATAATTACTTCCAACCCTAAAAGCGCGAGATGTTATTCCATTCAACTGTGCGTCGTGAGCTGGCCAGGGGCTTCGGGGCGACGCTGGTCGTCATCCTCACCATCGTGTTGACGATGTTCCTCATCCGCACCGTGGGCCAGGCGGCCAGCGGCAGCGTGGCGCCTCAGGACGTCGTGCTGTTGCTCGGTTATGTGGCTCTGGGCCACCTGCCCACGATGATGGCCTTGTCGCTCTTCATTGCCGTGGTGGTGACCCTGGGCCGCATGTACCGCGAAAGCGAAATGGCCATCTGGTTCGCCAGCGGCGTGGGCCTGTCAAGTTTCGTGCGTCCGGTGCTGCGCACGGGCACGCCGGTGCTGCTGGTGATTGCAGTGCTCATCCTCGTGGTCTGGCCCTGGGGCAACCGCAACAGCCTCGAGCTGCGAGATCGCTACCAGCAGCGCAGCGACCTGTCTCGCGTGGCGCCGGGTGTCTTCCAGACCAGCAGCGACGGCCGCCGCGTGTTCTTCATCGAACGCGAAAGTGCCGACGGCGTGAACGCGCGCAATGTCTTCATCCTGGCACGGCAGGACAGCGGTGAATCTGTCACCTCGGCGCGCGGCGGCCGGCTGGAAAGTAGCGACGGCGCGCGCTACCTCGTGCTGGAAAGAGGCCAGCGCAACGACACCCACAGCGCCAGCGGCGAACGTACCTTGTCCAGCTTCGATAGCTACCGCGTGCTGGCAGGCGAACGTGCCGTGCGCTCGGCCGAAGAACGCCCACCCCGCGTGGTGCGCACCATCGAATTGATGCGCCAGCCGACACCGCGCCACCTGGGTGAACTGACCTGGCGCTTCGGCCTGCTGCTGGGCGCGGCCAACCTGCTGCTGCTGGGCATAGGCTTGGCCGCCACCAATCCACGCCGCGCCAGCAACTGGAACCTGCTGTTCGCGCTGATGGCCTTCGTCGTGTACTACAACCTCATCAACCTCTCGCAGGCCTGGGTGTCCAGCGGGCGCTTGCCGATGGGCACGGCCCTGGCGTTGCTGCACGGCGCTGCATTCCTGGTCGCACTGGCGCTGCTGTGGTGGCGCGAACATGGTGCCGTGTTCAGTCTCAAACGCCGGCCCGCAACCAGCGCCATCGCAGGGGCCGGAGGCGCCGCATGAGAACGGTGCGCCGGCTGCTGTACCGCGACATCACGGCCTCTGTGCTGTTCGTGGCGCTGGCATTCCTGTCGCTGTTCTTTTTCATCGACTTCGTCGATGAACTCGATGGTGTCGGCAGCCGCGGCCGCACCGCCTGGCACGCGGTGCTGGCCGCCGCGCTGGAACTGCCGGGGCATCTGTACGAACTGCTGCCGATTGCGGTGCTCATCGGCACCATCTATTCACTCGCGCGGCTGGCACAGTCATCCGAATTCACCATCCTGCGCACCGGTGGCCTGGGCCCGGGCCGCGCACTCGGGCTGCTGGCCGTGCTGGGTGTGGTCTTCGGCGTTCTGACGTTTCTGATCGGGGACTACCTGGCCCCTGCCAGCGAACGTCAAGGCGTTCTGTTGAAGGCGCGCTTTTCCGGCGGCATCGAATTCGGCGGCGCAGGCGCGTGGCTGAAGGAAAAGCGCCAGACCCCTGACGGCGAACACAGCTACTCGGTGAACGTGGCGGGCGCCACCTCTGCCGGAGCGCTGGCCGGCATCCGCATCTTCGAATTCGACGCCAGCGGCCGGCTGGCGGCGCGCACCGAAGCGCGCGAAGGCCGCGTCGGTGACCAGGGTGTGTGGCAGCTTGTCGATGCCCGCGTCGCCCGTTGGCCCGCGGCCCGCAGCCAGGACGCCGAGGTGCGCATCGAGACCCACGCCACGCTCGCCTGGCCCAGCACGCTGACCGCCGCCGTCGTGGCCGCTGCGGTGCTGCCCGTGGGCACGATGACCACTGCCGAGCTGTGGCGCTACAGCGCCCACCTCAGCGACCAGGAGCAGGCCTCGCAGCAGCACCAGATCCGCTTCTGGCGCAAGGCCCTGTACCCGCTGGCCTGCCTGGTGATGGTGGCGCTGGCGCTGCCTTTCGCCTACATGCACGCACGCGCGGGCAGCGTCAGCTACAAGGTCTTCGGCGGCATCATGCTGGGGATCAGTTTCGTGCTGCTGAACAACCTCTCGGGGCACATCGGCATGCTGCGCGGCTGGACACCCTGGGTTGCTGCGGCAACGCCCAGCCTGGCCTACCTGGCGTTGTCGATGGCGGCCTTTGCCTGGCTCGTGCGCTACCGCTGAAAGTGATGGGATCCATGACCGCTGGTTTGATTCTCTTTGCCCACGGCGCGCGCGACCCGCGATGGGCTGCACCCTTCGAGGCCGTGGCCGC
>Ga0105048_10020400_pt1 | contig 10112 bp, 3 predicted proteins | sample MAT05_FD_78382 | JGI IMG/M metagenome (GOLD analysis project Ga0105048, IMG submission 78382) | Freshwater microbial communities from Lake Fryxell liftoff mats and glacier meltwater in Antarctica - MAT-05 | ecosystem: Environmental > Aquatic > Freshwater > Ice > Liftoff microbial mat | place... | reverse complement strand
TCGAAAACGTCCCGATCTTCATCGGGACAGCGAACAAGTGGGACAAGTCGTATACGGTCACGGTCGTGAACACGATCGCCAAGTCGGTAACCGTGGAGATTGCCGGGGCCAGCGTACCGGCGACGGGCAGCGGCAATTGCTTCATCGGGCCATTTACCGCCCCGACGCTGACCCGCCTCGACCCGGTCGTCGATTTCACCTGGAACACCGGTTCACCTTCGACCACTTCGCTCCCGACCGCCGGCAATGACAACTGGGCCGCGCGGTTTGAAGGCTGGCTGAACCCACCGACGACAGGCGCTTACAATTTCGACGTCCTCGCGGACGACGGTGCACGGGTCTATGTCGATACCAACGCCAACGGCACCATCGAACCCGGTGAACTCGTGATCGATGCCTGGGCTCCGGGGATCGCTGCGTTTGCGCCTCTCGTTACCTCCTCTCCCATCAACCTGACCGCGGGCACCCGCGTACGGATGGCGGTCGAGTATTACGAACTCAACGGCAATGCCGCGCTCACCCTGCGCTGGAAAAAGCCCAGCGACTCAGGCTTCGTCGGCATCCCATCCGGGACCGTATTCCTCGATCCGGCGACGAGCGCCATCGGCTGGAATGGGCTCTACTGGACAAACACGCTGTCCACTGGGCTGCCGCGCTTCGGCGATTTTGTCGCCACCCTCAACTTTACTAACAACTGGCGCATCAACGGTGCGGGCGCCGACCAGGGCCAGCCCCAGCAGACGCTGCCCAATACCGATAACTTCTCCGCCAGTTGGGATGGTTACTATTCGCCGCCAAGCACCGGATCCTGGGTCTTCGATGTTCAGGCTTCCGACGGCGCTCGGGTGTATCTCGATATCAACCTGAACGGCACCTTCGATCTAACCGACAAGATCATCGATGCCTGGACGCCGGTCGATACAGCGGCGGTAACGCCCGCAGCCAGCGGGGCCAATTCTTTGACGCTAGGCCAGAAATACAAGATGCGCGTCGAGTATTCCGAGGGAACCGGCACGGCGCTGGTCAAGCTGCGCGCCAAGGTGGACGCGGGTGCCTTTGCCGCGATCAATGCCGGTGCCAACGTCTTCCGGCCCGATCCCGTCACTGGAGCCGCGACCACGACCACCGGCTGGTGGTCGAAGTTCTACAGCAACGCCACGCTCGCTGAACCGCCGCTCTACGCGGTGCAGGAAACGAGCAGCACCAGCATCACGAACGACACCGTCTCCAACTGGACCGCAGCCCGCCCCGGCCCCAGCAATCTCGGCACCTCGGGCTCGGATAACTGGGCGGCGCGTTTCGACGGTTTTGTCAAAGCAACCGGCACCGCCGGCAACTACTTCTTCCAACTCGTGGCCGATGATCAGGCCCGGCTCTTCGTGAACAACGTCGAGGTGATCCCATGGTCCAGCGGCACCGTCAGCCACGTCACCGGGGTCAATCTCACCGCCAACCAAGTGGTGCCGATCCGGGTTGAATTTAACGAGTTCACCGGCAACGCCTCGGTGGCCCTCAACTGGAAGACTCCCGCGGCTACCACGTCCTTCGTGCTCGTCCCGACGACCAGCTTCTTCCAGGACGCCGACGGCTTGACGGCCGGCCTGGCCTTCTCCTCATGGACGAATACCGGCATGCTCGGCCTGCCCTCCTTCTCGGAATTTCGGACGCAGGTGAACTACAACGTCGGCGGTGGTCAGCCGAGCCAGACCCTAGCTGCGGTGGATAATTTCTCCGCCCAGTGGGACGGTTATCTCCGGCCTACCACCACCGACTCGTATACGTTCGACATTCAGGCGGACGATGGTGCGGAGGTCTATCTGGACATCAACCAGAACGGCACCTTCGATCCGTCCGACAAAATCGTCGACGCCTGGACCGCGGGCTCTTCGACGACGACACCCATGGTCAGCGCCGCTTACCCGCTCACCGCCGGGCAGCGTTACAAGTTCCAGGTCAGATACTTCGATGGCACTGGAGCAGCCGTCGTGAAGCTGCGCTGGGCTCGTGCCGGTCAAGCGATGGTGGGCATCGCCAATACCAACCTCTATCGCGATCTCACCACGTCGCAGCTCGGCCTTCTCGCCACCTATTACTCCAACGCCACCCTCACCCCGCCTTTTGCCTACACCGTCGCCGAGAATAACAATCCAGCGATCACTTACGATCTGAGCATTGGCCGCCCGGATCCTGTCTTGCCCAAGGACAGCTTCTCCGTGCGCTGGGCCGGCCAGGTATTGCCCCAGTACTCCGAGACTTACTTCTTCGTCGCCCGCAACGACGAAGGCGTGAAACTCTGGGTCAACAACCAACTCATCGCCACACGCTGGCCCGGTGGAGGCACGACGGACACGATCGGCTCCATCGCTCTGCAAGCCGGCGTGCGTTACGACATCGTCCTCGACTACTACGAAGGGTCCGGCGGCGCCGAGTCTCACTTGCAGTGGTATAGCGACAGCCAGCCGAAACAGGTCATCCCGACGAGCCGGCTCTTCCCCACGCCGACGGGAGTCGCCCCGAGCGGGGGCAATCCGATCGCCTCGGCGCCCTCCATCACCAGCCCCACCTCCGCGGTGGCTTTGGTCAATGGAGGCGCTTTCTCCTACACCATCGCCGCGAGCAATGGCGGCGGGAACTTTACGGTGAGCGGCCTTCCCGCCTGGCTCACGCTGAGCAATGGCGTGATCAGCGGCACCCCACCTGTGGGATCTGCTGGGCATTACCAGTTCACCATCTCGGCGACCAATGCCGCCGGCACGACAAACACTGTCGTGGATCTCGATGTCATCGATGCCGGTGGCAAATACACACGTGATCTGTGGAGCAGCGTCAGCAGCTTCGCCTCCTTTGCGACCTCCAGTCCGACGAGCAGCACCGACGTGACCGTAGCGAATCTCGAGGACAACACCGCCTACGGCGACAGCACCGGCCAGCGTCTGCGTGGCTACATCATCCCGCCATCCACGGGGAACTACTACTTCTGGCTCTCTGCGAACAACGCGGCCCAACTCTGGATCTCCAACGACGCCGAGCCCGTGAACAAAGTGCTCCGCTCCACCGTCGCCGCCCCCGGCTCAGCCGCGCAGGTCTGGGATTCGCAAACCAGCCAGAAATCTCCATGGCTCGCGCTCATCGGCGGTAGGAAATACTACTACGAAATCCTGCACATCAGCCCCGCCGGCAGCGCCACCGACAACGTCGCACTCGGCTACTTCAAGGATACTACGGGCAATAGCGCCGCTATCGCCAACGGGACCAGCACCGTACCGAACGCCATGCTCGCGCCGTTCGACAATCCCGTGACCACTGCGGTCTCCGGCAAAATCTATATCACCGAGTTGACGCCATCAGCGGGAGTCACCACGAATGCCATCGGCGGCGCCTATGTGCGGGTGAATACGGGAGAAACCCAGGGCATTCTGCACTTCGATTACAGTGGCCTGACCTCCGGCGCGATCGAGGATACCAAGGGACTTTACCTCAGCCCCTCGAATACGCTGCTCGTGAAAGTCAGCGACCTCGAAAAATACTACTCGGGCAATCCCAACTTCATCACCGCCGATGGTGGTTATGTTTGGAACATGTCGGCGCAAAACGTGGCCGACCTCAAGAACGGCAAGATCTTCTTCAAAGTGGCCACGACAAACAATCCCACGGGTGAACTCGTCGGCACTCTGGGCTACGTACCCGGCTCGCAAACCGCGCCCGCAGTGCCCAGCGTCCCGGCCTGGTCGGATGACTCGAACACGACCGGCGGCGGCTCACGCTTCTTCTCCCAATCGACCTACGGACCGAAACCGGCAGACATCACCGCGCTCGCCTTGCTGGCGCAGACGGGCAGCGTGAACCCCAGTCGTTTCCGCACGTGGATCGACAGCCAATTCACGCTAACCTTCGACAACGCCCTCAACAGCCCGACCAACACCCACCTCGTGCCGGACGTGTTGGCTAACCTCTCGGCGAACCCGATGTTCCCCTACACGGCCGCCACGGTGTTCAATTCGTGGTGGAAGAACTCCATCACCGCGAACCACCAACTGCGGCATCGTGTAGCCTTCGCGCTCAGCGAAATCCTCGTCGTCTCGAACCGTGGCCCGCTCGAAGACAACGGCCGCATCCTGGCCGATTTTTACGACGTGCTGCTCGACAACTCGTTTGGCAACTTCCGCGACTTGCTCGAAGCCGTCACCCTCACCCCGGCGATGGGTATCTATCTCGACATGCGCGGCAACGACAAAGGCGACATCGCGGTCGGACGCAGCCCGAATGAAAACTACGCGCGGGAAATCCTGCAGCTCTTCTCGGTCGGGTTGTATCGCCTGTGGCCCGATGGTTCGCTCGTCCTCGACTCGAAAGGCGATCCCGTCCCGACCTACGACCAAGAGGTGATCAAGGGCTTTGCCCGCGTCTTTACTGGCTGGAACTACGGTCAGATCCTCCTCTCCGGCAACCGCCTGCCCACGAACTTCGGCCCTGCGGCCAACTTCCTCGACCCGATGATTCTCGTCCCGACCCGGCATGAGCTCGGCTCCAAGCTGCTCCTCGATAACGTGGTGCTCCCACCGGCCACGATCACTAGCTCCAGTGATACCGGGACCGATCCGACTTCTACCTACACGGTGAAGAGTCCGGTCGATCCGATCGGCCAACCGGGAGTCCTGACGACGACCACGATCACGAATCTCTACGACCTCAACGGCCTGAAAGACTTCAAGGTTTCACACGACCAGATCGCCAATCACCCCGCTGTCGGACCGTTGGTCTGCCGGCAATTGATCCAGCGCCTCGTGACCAGCCACCCGACGCCGGAGTATCTCCACCGCGTGGTGCGCGCCTTCAATGGCGAGCGCAATGTGGATGGCATCGCCACCGGTGTCCGGGGCGACCTTAAGGATGTGATCCGCGCCATCCTGCTCGACTACGAGGCGCGCAGCACGACGGCTGCTGCCATCGCCACCTACGGCAAACAACGCGAGCCCCTGCTCCGCGTCACTGGCCCCGCCCGCGCCTTCCCACCCATCACCCTCAGCGGCGGTTATGTGCAAAACGAGTTCTTCGACCTACCGACCAACACGAAAAATAGCGATTCTTCGATGGTCGCGACGATCACGGCCACCAGTCACCGCTTGACCAATGGCGACACCGTGTTCCTGAACTTCTCAAGCCCCACGGTCGGGCCGGTCATCACCAAGGGCGCCTATGTGGCCCGCAACGTGAACCCAAATACATTCACGGTGAACCTGCCGGGATTGCCGACAATCGCCGACCCGAGCACCGGCATCGCGTGGACCCAGACCGGGACCAGCATCATCGTCACGGCCAATAATGTGGCTCTCGGCCAGAAGGTCTACCTGAAGTTCGTGAAGAATGGTGCGGCCACGGCGGACAATACCAACAGCGTCCCGAGTAACGCGGCAATCGACCTGCCCCCGGATGGCATCTATACCGCCACCGCCGCCACCGGCTCTACTTTCACTGTGAGCACGGTCACGGAAGGGGCCAACAACACTGCGGCCAACCCCCGCACGAACGCGAGCAATCGTTTGGTCATGCCCCGCTTTGGCGGCGGCAATGGAGCGGCGGGATATTCGGTGCGCAGCAACACCGGAGTGCCGGCTCCGAACGACAAGCTCATCACCGTGGCCACCTCCAGCAACCACGAACTAAGCACAGGCCAACAAGTCTATCTCGACTTCCCGCCCAACACGAACCAAACAAACCCAGCCACGACGGTTCCCGCACCGACGGACGGCGTCTACACCATCGCCTATCTCGATGAAGATCACTTCACCGTCACGGGCACAGGTCCAGCGGACGCCGATCAGCCCAATCTGGTCGTCTACCCGCTGGTCAAACCGGTCCTCACCCGGACCGGCTCCGTTGCGGTCGAGCAGAGCACCTTCAACATGGGCTCGACGGAACCTGAACTGACCCAGTCGCCGCTGAACTCGCCGACCGTGTTCAACTTCTTTTACCCGGACTACCAGTTCCCGGGCCCGCTGGCCACCGCCGGCCTGACGACGCCGGAGTTCCAACTCACCACGGACACGAACGTGATGAACCTGCAGAACTTTATCTACAACGGCATCTTCCTCGCCCTAAATCCCAACGGCTTCACCGGCTTCAAGAACGGCGGCGGCGCCATCGTCATGGATTTCAATGCCTACATGACGAGCGGTCAAACGAGCGACGCCGGGCTGCCGGCCTTGGTGGATACGCTGAGCACCCTGCTCATGGGCCAGACCTTGTCCACGACGAAGCGGGACGCCATCGTCAATTATGTGAAGAGCAAACCGATCACCGCGATCGGCACGGGCGCGACCTGTCTGATCACCGCGAACAACCACGGCTTCGCCAACGGCGACACCATCAATATCAGTGGAGTCGGTGGAGGCAGTTTCACTGGGGTGGGTATCAATGCAAACCACGTTGTCACCTACGTGAACACCAACCAATTCCGTATCCCGATCACGTGCAACAACACGACCGGTCTGGTCCTGATGGACGCCCGGGCGGGATACCTGCCGTTCACGCTGCCCACACCGACGACCGGGCAGATGCGTGATCGCGTCCGCGCGGTCGTCTATTTCCTCATCAGCTCGCCCGACTACGCCATCCAGAAATAACCCCCACCATGGACCCCAAAGACTACCCGAACCTCCACACCCGTCGCAGTTTCTTCCGGCACGCCGCCTGCGCCGCAGTCGGCACCATCGCGCTCAAGGCCACCATTCGGGATCTGCGGCTGATCAACTCCGTGATGGCCCAGAGTGGGATCAGCGACTACAAGGCGCTGGTCTGTGTCTTCCTCAACGGAGGCAATGACTCCAACAACCTGATCATTCCGACGATTCCGGAGGAATATGCCAGCTACGCCACGCTGCGGACCCCGGTCCTCGCCATCCCGAATGCCACCGGCAGCCCCGCCACCGCGCTGAGCCTGAGCCCTTTGAACAGCGACGGCCATAGCTACGGCTTTCACCCCGCCTGTCCGGGCCTGCGGACGCTCTTCAACGAAGGCAAGAGCGCCACGGTCTTCAACGTCGGCACGCTCGTCTATCCGATGACCCGCGTGCAGTTCAGCGCTAACAGCGTCGCCCGCCCACCGCAACTCTTCTCCCATAGCGATCAGCAGATCCAGTGGCAGACTTCGATCCCCGATCGCCCGCCATCGAGCGGCTGGGGCGGACGCGTGACCGACATCATTCATGGCGCCGGCGTCAATGCAGGTGGGCAGATTTCGATGGCCGTCAGCCTCGCCGGTTCCAATACCTGGCAGCGCGGCGACGTTTATCAGCAGTATTCCGTCTCCACGGGCGGAGCCATTCAGCTCACCGGCAATGTCCCGCAAAAGAATGCGCTCCAAGGCATCCTCGGTATCCCTCAAACCAATATGCAGGGACAGGCCTACGCCAACGCCCTCAACGGCGCCATCAACGAAGCCGTCATCGTGAACACCTCCATCGCCGGAAACGCCTCGCTCTTCAATGCGCGCACGTTTAGCCCGGCGGATCCTGAGCTGGGTGCCGGCCCGGTCGATCTGTTTCCGACAACCATCACCGTGCCCAACGGCGGCACTTACAACTCCAGCCTGACCACGCAGCTCAAGATGGTGGCGCGCCTGATCGATGCGGGCAGCAAATCCATCGCCAACGGAGGCCTTGGTATGAAGCGGCAGATCTTTTTCGTGCAGGTCGGCGGCTACGACACCCACACCGGCCAAACCACCGCCTCGAACGCCACGCCGACGCCAACCAACGTCATCCTCGGTGCGCATGCCAATCTCTTCGCGGAACTCAGCCGGGCGCTCTACGGTTTCCAGAGGGCCATGGAACAGATCGGCCTGAGCGACAAAGTCACGGCTTTCACGATGAGTGATTTCGGCCGCACCTTCCCCTGCAATGGCCAGGGTAGCGACCACGGCTGGGGCAGCCATCACATCGTTGTCGGTGGTGCCGTGAACGGCAAGAAGACCTACGGAAAATGGCCCACCCTCACCGTCAATGGCCCGGATGACACCAGCACCGGGCGCTGGATTCCGACCATGGCGGTGGATCAATACTCGGCCACCCTCGCCACTTGGTTTGGCGTCGATAGCGGCAACCTCAGCGCCATCTTCCCGAACCTGAGCCGCTTCGCTGCGCCGCCCGCGTTCATGAATCCTGCCTGACCCTGCTTCCGCGCCCGCCTGGTCCATGAAATCCCAGTTTTTGCTGCTTGGAGCTGTGGCTTTGGCGATTGCCGCGGGCATGTGGCTCGCCCAACCCAGCGCTCCTCCGGTGGCGACTTCACCGACCGAATCGCTTCTCCCATCTGCGTCCACCCCTCCCCGTTCATTCGCGGCCAACCAACCCGCCGCTCCTGCTCCGGCAGTCCCCTCACCAAGCGAGCAGAATCCCGCTCCCATCCCGGCACCAGCAAACGTCGCTGCGCCGATGCCGCCAGCCCTGCCCCCTCCTTCACCGCTCCCGCCTCCAGCGGAGGGACACGCCGAGGTGGATAAAGTGGGCCTGATGCTCCGCGATTTCCGAACGCTTTTCGGAGAAAATCCGGTGGGAACCAACGCCGAGATCATGAAAAACGTGATGGGAGGCAACGCCAAGGGAGCGAACCTCGGCCCTCCGCCCGGCATGCGGGTAAACGAAAACGGCGAACTCCTCGACCAATGGGGGACGCCGGTCTTTTTTCACGCCCTGTCGAGAACCCAAATGGAAATCCGCTCCGCCGGCCCCGACGGCATGATGTGGAACGGCGACGACGTCGTGCTCAAATAGCCGTCACCCGCGCACCCGTCGGCGGCTTCCCAAGCCCAGCAGCCCTACGATCGCCAGGCCCATGACGGAGGGCTCCGGCACCACCGTGTAGCTGAGCTGCAGCGTCGGTGGCGTCCCGGGCGAACTGATTTCCGTCGAGGCAAAGCGGCGGCCGGTCCCGGCAATGCCTTCCGATGAACTAATGAGCATGAAGCCGAAATTCAACGCCGGATTGTCCAACCACAATTGCGCGTCGGCCACTGTGGACGGTGTGGACCCAAACGCGAAATCCCCGAGGCCCGTGACGAACGCTGAGGAACTGGCGCTCCCGACGTAATCCTCCATTTCGTCAAGACCGTCATCAGCCGCGCCGCCGGGCGATTTCCAGAGGTCACTTCCATGGTGGCGGGAAATCCAGGTGGCATCTCCCGCGGCCGGCGGACTCAGTCCGATCACATTCACGCCCACCCCTTCCCCCCACGAAACCAATAAGCGATACAAACCGAAATCGGAATTCTGCGGTCCGCCGTGCTGCATCGGATCGGGAATCGTCACCACGCTCAGCGTCACCTCGGCACTGTCGATGATCGCCCCTGCGGGAATCACACTGAGATCGAAGCGAAACATCGCCCGGCCGATCCACGCGTTTTGTTGATTCGTCCCCGCCACGAGGGTCGAACCGCCAATGTTGCCATTAGGATGGCCGGAGAAAATGGACGTATCTTCCGTGGCCGTCAGCGAGAGCGTGGCGGCAAAACTCGCGGAGGATTGAGCCAGTAAGGCGAGCGCGAACCAGCGGCGAGCGCGATGTTTTTGGAGAGGAAACTTCATCCGGGGAAATTGGACATCGGCACTATCGCGCAAGTCGCAGATTCGGCCAGCATCAGTTCGGCTGGCATCTGGAATCTTCAAGGAAACCCCCACCACTCAATGTGCCCGGATGATCTTGAGGCGGCTGAATCGTTTCGCCGGCGCGGGCACGCTCTCCGCCGCCGTCACGATCTTCACTGGAGCCTCACCCGGCGCATCGATTTCCGAAACGTATCCTGAACCCGACGGCGCCAAGCCCCCGACGCTTTGCGTGATGATATTCCAGCCCACCAGATCGTTGCTCGTTTCCAACTGGTAGGTCAGATCCGTCGCACGTGGGTCGCGGCGAAAGGTGATCGTGTAGGTCGTGGTGCCGGCATTGGTCACCACACTCGTCTGCAGGCCGGCATCCGCCGGATTCGTGGCCAGCGGAGAAAAGGCGTAGGCGTATTCGATCGCGTTGCTGATGCCATCAGCATCGAGGTCAGCCAGATCTTCGACGTAGGTTCCCGGCGTCGGAAAATACTGCCGCAACCAGCTATCGCGGCGGCT
>Ga0105048_10020398_pt1 | contig 10112 bp, 7 predicted proteins | sample MAT05_FD_78382 | JGI IMG/M metagenome (GOLD analysis project Ga0105048, IMG submission 78382) | Freshwater microbial communities from Lake Fryxell liftoff mats and glacier meltwater in Antarctica - MAT-05 | ecosystem: Environmental > Aquatic > Freshwater > Ice > Liftoff microbial mat | place... | reverse complement strand
TATGAACTATGAACTATGGTGCAACCGCGATTTGTCCCCGCATAATCTAATGTTTTTACCAAAAAAAGGCTGTTTTCGATGAAAAAAAGGCCAAATTGTGTGCATCATTTTTTTATTATTGCATATTAAAATTATTATAATATTTAAAAATATGCTTATCAGATCGTTTTCGGGGGACAAATCGCTGTTGCACCCGTTCATCGTTCATACTTCCTTCCTTCGCAACCTTGTGCCTTAGCCAGCGTTTTATGCCCTTATGCGGCGTGACTATTTGATTCTGACTGGCCTGGGCCTGCTTTTTTTCTTCCCGTTGTTAGGGGGTGTTCACCTCTTCGACTGGGACGAGATCAATTTTGCCGAATGCGCCCGCGAGATGCTGCGCACGGGTGACTGGGGGCGGCCACAGATTGACTTTGAACCGTTCTGGGAAAAGCCGCCACTGTTTTTGTGGATGCAGGCGGCAGCCATGTCGGTGTTTGGCGTCGGTGAAATGGCGGCCCGTTTTCCGAATGCGGTATGTGGCCTGGCCACGTTGCTGCTGGTCTATCGGCTGGGCAGCCGCTTGCACGACCGGCTGTTTGGCTGGATATGGGCACTGGCCTGGCTGGGTAGTCTGCTGCCACACCTTTATTTTCGCAGCGGCATCATTGACCCGTGGTTCAACTTCTTCATTTTCTGCGGCTTATACGGTTTTATTGAGTTTCGCTGGCGCTTTTTTTCTACTGAAAAAACGATGTCTTTCTGGCGTCGTTACCGCCCACTATTGCTCGGCGGTGGGCTATTAGGACTGGCCATTATGACCAAAGGGCCGACCGCTTTGCTGATTGTAATGCTGGTCTTAGTGCTGTATTGGGCGCGTTATCGCTTCCGGGGCAAGGGCTATTTTCAGCATCTGGTGCTGTTCTCGCTGGCGGCGAGTGTGGCCGCAGGTCTGTGGTTTGGCATCGAGGTGGCGCTGCATGGCACCTGGTTTGTGCGCGAGTTTATCACCTACCAAATTCGCCTATTCACGACCCCTGACGCGGGCCACGGCGGCTTTTTCGGCTATCATTTTGTGGTGCTGTTGCTGGGCTGCTTTCCGGTGTCGGCCTTTGCGCTGCCCAACCTCTGGGGCGACCGCCAAAGCCAGGATGAAATGCTCGAATCCGCTACGCTGGATTCCTGCAAACGCTCCGACTTTGCCACCTGGATGCAACTGCTTTTCTGGGTGGTGCTGATCTTGTTCAGCATCGTGCGCACCAAGATTGTGCATTATTCGTCGCTCTGTTATTTCCCATTGACTTATTTGGGTGCGGTCACCATTTGGCGGGCCGTTTGCTGGGAGGTGCGGCCCCGGATTACTACCATATTACTACCCACACTGGGGGTTTTATTAGGCGGAGCCATCATGGCCGTGCCGTGGCTGGGTCAGCATATTGACCAATTGCGCCCGCTGCTGGCGAAGGATCCTTTTGCGCTGGCCAACCTGGATGCACACGTGCGCTGGCAAATATGGCAGGGCTTGCCGGGGCTTATTCTAGCTGGGTCGAGCATTGCGGCGACCGTCTTTTGGCGGCGGTACCGGCCCTGGCTGGCGGCGCAGGTGGCTTTTGGCGGCGGTGCGGTCAGCATTGCGCTTACGCTGCTTTTTATTGTGCCCAATATTGAGGCCCATACACAACGGGCAGCCATTGATTTTTATGAAAGCAAGTCCGGCGAAGATTGTTTGGTGCAACCCGTCGGCTTCAAGAGTTTCGCGCATTTATTCTATACCAATAAGCGGCCGGTTACCGCTGATGTCACGTTAGATGACTACCCCAGTCTGGCGCACGGACAGCCGGGTAAAAAGGTGTATTTTGTAGCAAAAATTACGAATCTGGGCGAACTCCCTACCCTGCCCGAGGTGCATGAATTATATCGGAAAAATGGGTTTGTGTTTTTTGAGCGGGTGGTGGGGAAATGATTTAACCAAAAGGACTTATTTTTGTGAAAAATCAATTTCTATCCTGTCAGAATTACTTGCGGAAATATCTAAGTGGAGCATTGCCCATCGCGTAGAGTTGGTGCAGGCCATTCTTCGTACCATTACCTTGGAAACAAACTCGTAGAACGCTATGGCCTACCGAATTGAACTTCACCCGGTGGCTGAAGTGGAGTTATGGGAAGCCATTGATTGGTATAATGCTCAAAAGGAGAATCTGGGAAAATAGAGAACTTGGTTGCCCTGTCCGATAGGTATGAGTGGCAGAAACAGAGAAGTAAATTATGCTACCGCCCCACCCCCACCCGTCGCCCTACCCAGCCACCCATCCACGCAAAAAGCATACAGCCGGGGCAAGATATATAGGTCAGCCACGGCGGCGTGGGAGCGGCCTGAAAACTAACAATCGAGTAGAAAAGGAAGGCAAACCCAACAATAAGTTCTAATGGGAAAGCAGCCGGGGCGGGCGCAATCAACCGCGTGGCAAATCCCCCCACCGTAGCCCCTGCCAAAATCACCCCCAGCATAACCTGGAAGGCCCAGGCAGGCAGCGCGCCCACCCAGTCGTTGAAGGGTTTTCCGCTGGCATAATCCACTCCGGACGGGGGCTGAAAAGGCAAAAAACGTTGAATAAGCACCATTGTAAGCACGCCTGCGGCCAATCCGGCTACCAGCGCCAAAGCAACCCGTAAAGCGGAAGGCATGGCAAAAAATTAGAAGTAGTGAAAAACGCCGCAATATACGGAAAAGGGCGTTACTAAAACGGGCCGCGCTGACCAAAGTCAACGCAGCCCGAAAGAGTGGTGCCAAATGAAATATTATGTTTTAAACTAATTAGTTCTACTTGTACGTAACATCTAATTGCTCCTTAATCTTATTGGCTTTATCCAGGTGCATCCGCATTCCGCTGGAGGCTTTTTGCGTCCAGGCTTTTACATCATTATCTACCGTGGCGGCCATACGTTTTTCAATGTCGTCCAGCATTTTTTGGTGCTGATCTATTCGTCCTTTGATATACTTCGTATCAAATTCCTTGCCTTTCGTCCATTTCTGCATATCCTGAATATCGTCCGTGTAGTCATTGGCCATCATAGTTGGTACGGTGTAGCCTTTTTTGGCGGCCAGTGCCTTGGTTTCTTCCATCATGGTGGGGTGCATATTCTTCATCATGGTGGCGAATTCCTTGACTGAGGCTTGCGTAGCCATCGTAGCAGCGACATCGGCAGCAGCGACTTCAAAGTAATCACAACTTACTGCGCTGACCAGCAGTTGAGCATCTTCTTCCGAACGGTTGGTTTCGGTTTTGATTTCGTTGGCTTTATCGGCCACCTTTTCACTGTCTTTTGGTTTGTTATCGCTGGTACAAGCGGTCATGGTAAAACCGGCCAGAGCGAGCAAAAGGGACAAAAATTTAATGTATTTCATGATTGAACATTGATTGGTTAGAAAAGCGTTTTAGTTCGTTTTAAGGAAACGTTAAAAAAATCGTGCCTGACCTCAAGCATTCACAATTTCCCCACCATTGGGATGCATGACCTGGCCGGTAATATAGGCAGCATCGTCGCTGGCCAGAAATACATAGCAGGTGGCTACTTCTTCCGGCTGACCCGCACGACCCAAAGGCGTATCGGAGCCAAACATGGAGACCTTTTCAGCATCAAAAGTGGCCGGAATTAAGGGCGTCCAGATGGGACCGGGTGCTACGCCATTTACCCGAATACCTTCCTTCGCCAGCGAGGCGGATAATGAGCGTACAAAAGCAACAATAGCCCCTTTTGTAGCCGCATAATCTAGTAATTCTTTACTTCCTCTATAAGCCGTGACCGAAGTAGTACAAATAATACTACTGCCTTTTTTCAAATGCGGTAAGGCAAAACGACTCAGGTAGAAATGCGGAAAAATGTTGGTCGCAAATGTTTTTTGCAACTGCTCCGCGCTCACGTCGGCCAGGCTTTCCTGCGGATATTGTACAGCCGCATTATTGACCAGAATATCCAGTCGGCCAAACTGTTTTATCGTTTTGGCCACAATGCTCTGGCAATGTTTTTCCCGGCTAATATCACCGGGAATCAACAGACATCGCTGTCCCAGTTGTTCCACAACTTGTTGCGTTTTTTCAGCATCTTCGGTTTCATCCAGATAACTGATCACCACCGACGCCCCTTCTTTAGCAAAGGCCACCGCCACAGCCCGGCCAATACCGCTATCGCCGCCAGTGATAATGGCGACTTTGCCCTCCAGGCGACCCGAGCCTGCGGTTTTGCCCATGAACTCGGGCAGCGGGGTCATTTCCGCCTCGATTCCGGGTTGCTTATCCTGACTTTGCGGCGGATGAAGTGGTTTTTCTGATTTTCCTTTTTGCATAGCGTTTGTTTCTCACTAGGCAAAAAAAAGTGTTCCACTATTTTCTCGAATATATAGCTTTGGGCGGATTTTTCAATGGGATGCTGCTGTCGAGTAGGTGTACGCTACTTTTGTCATTCCCGACCAGTCGGGAATGACAAACAAGAGGTGTTCCGCGACAAAAAATCTTTTGGGGGTGCTTTGTCGTGTTTAAATCGCAACCACTCAATGCTTCACGAAAGACCTGGTCTCGTTACCGAAACGCTGCCCTACGACCTGCAAATGGTACACCCCGGTCGCTAAACCCGCAATCGGCCAATCGAAGAGTTGATTTGGCATCGTGACATTCAGGTCATTGTATTCCGCCACCAATCTGCCTGCCGCGTCGAATATGCGCAAGTCCACCGCTTCCCGATGCGTAGCCGCAAAGCGCAGACGCAGCAGATCATCTGCAATCGGATTCGGCTGGATAAAGTATTGAAAGGAAAACCGCTCCGTACTGCCATAACTTGGTAATATCGGAAACAACTGGCGGCGTGGGATCACCCCCCGGGGAGTAAGCCCTCCACTCCACCGCAGTTCCGCGACCGCCCCGCCGCCATTTTCAAAATACTCCAGGCGCAAAGCGTATTTTTTGCCTTTTTCCAAAAATATACTGCCCGCCAACTCGCTACTGGGCTTTGGATACCATCCGTCTATCAGCAACTGATTATTCACCCAAAGTCGGCAACCATCGTCGGAAAACACGTGAAAGGTCAGCTCTTCGGTAAAAAGTGGTTGTACCTCGCCCAGCCAGCGCACCGTAAAATTATCGTTGGGCAAACTGCTGGCTGGCGAACCTATGCCCCAATCAAAGCTCACCGTAGTATCCACGCGTGAAAAGACAGGCTGCTGAAAGCCGCCCCCTGCCGGGCTTTTGTAATAGGTAGCATAAAGGCCAGTACCGTCACTGAAATCCGTTTTTTCGTACCGTGCCAGCACTATGGTCAGGCTGTCTGGTGGAAATTTGGTCTGCAGTGCTTCCGTCGAGCCATCCTGCCACTCGCGGAAAGCCAGAACGGCATCATGGGTGCTAAAAGAAGGCACCGCTTCCACCTGTCGGCGCAAACCGCGCACACTGGCCAGTTCCACTGGTGTAGCATAGGTCTTGCCGTCCACCCGGACACTCAAGCCCGTCGGATCGGTTTCTACCCGCAGGCGGACTTTTTGCGGAAAAATATCGCGATAAACCGTAGAACTCAGCCCCACCTGGTCGCGGGCAGTCAGGTAAATACGCAGCCAAACATTGTCTGCCGTCTCGCCGACCACCGGCACTATATAGGTGCCGGTCGCAATACCCGAAGTGGCCGCCAAGCCCGGATGGCTATGCTGGTCGTGGTGCAGTTCCAGTCGCCAGGTCAGATCATCGGCGGTCAAGGCGCCCTGTTCCGTATCGGAGGCTTCTCCGGCAAAGAACAGCGTATCGCCTGCGCTATACAGGTCGTCAGCCAGCGGCAACAAGATCACTGGCACCGGGCGTTGATTGGCCGTCACTCGCAACAGAGCGGTCTGGCTAGTGACTTGGCCATAAGCATTGGTGGCAAGGCAGCGAATCAAGGCACCACTATCGCTCAACATCAAGTTATGGAGGGTCATAACTTTATCCGTTGCGCCAGCAATAATCTGTCCGTCGCGCTGCCAGGCGTAAGTAATGGGATCGGAGCCGTTGGCATTGGCGGTAAAAGTAGCCGTCTCGCCAACGGTCTGCAGGCGCGGCTGGGGTTGCGCACTGAACACGGGCGCGCCGGTGCCCACATAATCCACGCGCCAGAGCATTCCTTCAAGGCTACTGGTATTGTCCGGGTCGGAGCCGCCGCCCATCCCACCCCGCGAGATGTAGTAAAGTTCGCCATCCCGACCAGTCATAATACACAGTGGCCGGTCAATTTGCGCAGCGAAAACCGGCCCCAGTATGCCGGTAGCTGGATCGAGCATCTTGATGTAGCCCTGGCAATAATCAGCGAAATAAAACTGTCCCACGTAGGCTGCCGGAAACAATGGAGTCGGCGGATTATAAAACGCCGCCCCCACCACCGAGCAGCCCAGCGTATGCGGGTAAGCATAGAATGGATCGCGGTAGTTCGTCGGCACATTTTGGGCATTACGCGAACCTTCCAACAGATTCCAGCCATAGTGCATACCCGCTTCGATGTGGTTGACCTCCTCAAAATACTGGCTGCCCACGTCGCACACGAAAATGCGGCCCGTGCCCGGCTGAATGGTCATGGAAAAGGGATTGCGCAAGCCCACCGCCCAGATAGATTGCAGGATACCAGTCGTCTGCAGGGAGAAAGGGTTGCCAGGTGGCACGGTGCCGTCGGGATTGAGGCGTAAGACTTTACCCAGCAGACTTTGCAGCGAAGGCGCTGCGGCACCGTCTTGTCCGTCGCCCACGGCTAAATAGAGCTTGCCGTCGGGTCCAAAGGCCATGGCCCCGCCGTTGTGGATCGTGCCCGCCATGGGCGGCAGTTCGAGCAGGATTTCTTCGCTGGCCGTAGCCGCATAGTTGCCGATGGCCTTGATACGGCTCAGGCGATTGTGTTCGCTATTTTTCACCGTATAATATACATATATGTAGCCATTCTGGGCAAAATCAGGATCGAAAGCGATACCGCTGAGGCCGCGCTCATTGTAATTATCTACGTTCAATTGCACAAAAGGGTCGGGCAGCAGTTGGCCATTCTCGACAATGCGCACGGCACCGTATTTCTCGGCAATAAAAATCCGGCCATCGGGAGCCAGCGCCATGGCCGTCGGATCGAGACCGGTAGCCAGCGGGACTTCCACAAAACCGGGTGGCAGTACGGCGGCGGATAGGGCAGTTTGAATCCAGAAAAAAAGTAGAAAAAGTGGATAATGGCGCATGGAACACGAAAGGCTAAATGAAAAAAGTTGGGCAAGATAACCCCGCCTTGCAGAAAGTTCCTACTACTTTTCGCAAGTTGATACCTAATTCGTTTGCCTGATCGAACTTTCCGAAAGTTGTTAGCCAGTGTTAGCCTGATCGAACTTTCCGAAAGTTGTTAGCCAGTGTTAGCCTGATCGAACTTTCCGAAAGTAAAAAAACTTTCGGAAAGGGACAGCGGCCAAACGACCCGCCCTTCGGAAAGTTCCTTCTACGTTTCCGCAAGTTGACCATTCAAGGAAAGAGCAACTTTCAAAGGCAACCTTTTGGGGAACCCAAATTTTCCGAAAGTTTTCAACTTTCAAAAAGCAGCCTTTTCCAAAACTTGCTTCATCTTTGCGAGCCGCCAACAGCCATATTTTTTGAAAGCCTGAAAAAATATTTTGCTCCAATATACCAATAACCAATATACTAAGTCCGTGCGGTAAATTAGTTTAGGTTATATTTTTTAACAAAACCATGATTATCAGGATTTTGTAAACCAATAACCAATAAACTAATAACCAGTAACTACTTAATAACCAGCAACCAGCATCATGGCGTACGAATATAAACTCCCTTCCCTCGGCGAAGGCGTCACCGGAAAAGTGACCGAAATAATGGTCAAACCCGGCGACAAAGTGACCAAAGACCAGATCGTGATGGTCGTCGGCACTGATAAAGTGGATGCCGAAATGCCCGTGGATGCCGATGGCACCGTGGAAGAGGTGGCCGTCAAAGTGGGCGACGATGTCACCGAAGGCATGGTCATCCTGCGCCTGCAAGCGGCGGATGGAGCCGCCGCACCGGCTGCTGCTGCCGCACCCGCTGATGGCGAACCCAAAGCCGCCGCGCCGACCCCGCAGCCCGTAGTGACCCCCGAAGTGCCTGCGCCGCCTCCGGCACCCGCCACGCCAGCCCCGGCACCCGCTCCCGTAGCGGAAGCAGCCACCAGCCAGCCCGGCCAATTCCGCGTGTCGCCACTGGCCCGGAAACGCGCCAAGGAGTTTGGCGTAACCCTTTCCGACGTGCGGCCCACCGATGGCAGCAGCCGTATTTCCTACCGCGATGTGGTGGATTTTGTCAAAAAGAAAATTGACACCGGTGGTGGCGCCGCCGTACCGGCGGGTTCAGCCGCCATAAAAATTAAACCGCTTCCTAATTTTGAGAAGTTCGGAGCCATCGAACGCCAGCCGCTCAGTCGTATCGGCGTGCTCACGGCGGAAAATATGCACTACGCTTTCAATACGATCCCGCACGCCTGGATTTCGGAGAAAGCCGACATCACGCATTTGGAAGAACTGCGGGCCAAGTATAAGGAACAAGTGAAAGCGGCAGGCGGCAACCTGACGACCACGGCCATTATTACCAAGGCGGTCACTTCGCTGCTGCGCAAAATGCCGCAGTTCAACGCCAGCCTCGACGAAGCCACCAATGAGGTGATTTACAAGAAATTCATCAATATTGGCATCGCCGTGGATACGCCACGCGGCCTGTTGGTGCCGGTCATCCGCAACGCCGACCAAAAGGGGCTGCAACAGATCGCCATTGACCTGACTGAGATCAGCACCCGTACCCGCGACGGCAAGAACAAACCCGACGACCTCGACGGCGGTACCTTTACCATTTCCAATATTGGTGGTATCGGTGGCACAGGGATGATCTCGATCGTGAACTGGCCGCAGGTGGCCATTCTGAGTGTTACGGCGGCCACGATGGAACCTAAATGGAATGGTACGGCCTTCGAGCCGCGCCTAATGATGCCGATGACCATTGGCTGGGATCACCGGGTGGTGAATGGCGCAGATGCGGCGCGTTTTGTGGTGGAATTGAAGAAGATATTGGAAGATCCGTTTTTGGGATGGATGTGATGAAAGGGTTTAGATAGGTTTAGAAAAGGGGTTGAGGTTAGTTGGGCATCAACAGGCCGCAATCCTATTATCCGTTCAGTGGCACTTAGTATTCAAAAAAACCTATGTATCTACAAAAAGTCGTCATTGACAACATTCGCTCTATTTCGCATTTTGAAATGGCGTTCCCTGCTCCTGCTGGTTGGCACGTGCTGATTGGGGACAATGGATCGGGGAAGTCGAGTATTGTGCGGGCGATAGCTTTTGCGTTAATTGGGTCCGATGAAGCGACGGCTTCACGCACTTTTTTGCCAGACTGGTTAAAACGGGATAGCACCTTTGGCAATATTTTACTTAATATTTACCGCGATAAAAAATACGACGGAGAGGAGGACACGAAAATTGATTTGGAAAACCTAACAAGCTCTGTTAAGTTAAGGAAGGGTATCTCTGAAGTAGATACAGATTCAGGCGAAGAAAAAGAATTAACAAACAGTGTACTTGTAGAATTTTATATAGGCGATAGGCAAGCCCACAAGTATAAACTCTGGGGTAACCACGGTTGGTTTTCAGCAGGATTTGGCCCTTTCCGACGGTTTTCAGGTGGCAATCAAGAGACGGAGAAACTTTATAAATCATATCCAAGGCTTGGTGCGCATTTGAGCATTTTTGGCGAAGATGTAGCATTAAGCGAAGCATTGGAATGGGTTAAAGAGCTTGATTATTTAAGACTTAAAGAAAATGAAAAGAAAAATGGGCAGGAAAGCACCATTACTTATAATAGTCTCATAAAATTTATTAATGAAAGTAACTTATTGCCACATAATGTGCAAATAGAAGGAATTGATAAAGAAGGGATTGTATTTAAGGACGGCAATGGCAACAGTATTCAAGCGTTGGAATTGAGCGATGGATATGCTTTTCGCGCTCGGCAAAATTAAACCCACCGAGGAGAAAGAACGACTTGAACTCCAAAAAATCCTGGGTACCGATGATCCAACTGGTTTCTAAAGATCTTTCCGCAGCAGCACTTGCT
>Ga0105048_10020395_pt1 | contig 10113 bp, 9 predicted proteins | sample MAT05_FD_78382 | JGI IMG/M metagenome (GOLD analysis project Ga0105048, IMG submission 78382) | Freshwater microbial communities from Lake Fryxell liftoff mats and glacier meltwater in Antarctica - MAT-05 | ecosystem: Environmental > Aquatic > Freshwater > Ice > Liftoff microbial mat | place... | reverse complement strand
TATGACCTGCCAGTACAGAAGACGCTTACTGCCAGCTTTGAAGTCCAGTTCCGTTCTCCGCTGAGTGAGCCCGACCTGTTCGAGGGGTTGGCCGAAAGCGAGATTCTCGATGAGCGGGACGTGTTGAACCGAGTGGCCGATCATCTCAAGGCGGGTCTGAGTTGGCTCACCTCAACGGCATCCGAAGCGGCAGCCTTGCCGGTTCCAAATGATGCGGACTTGAGCCGAGTGATTGTTAAGGCGTTGAAGTTCCTGACGCCGTCACCGCGAGGTGCTGTGAAGGAACTCGAGATTCGCGGGGATCTCGCAACCAGAACCATCGAGCCTGTGCGTCTCACCCGAAGATCGAGAGGCATAGTCAATGGAGCGATTTCACGACTGCCGGCCATGACCGAACGGCGAGTAGAACTCAAGGGGCGGATTCGAGAGATCAATGAGAGGCTCATGCGGTTCGAACTCCATGATGTCAATCAACCGCCATTGCCGGTTCGCGTCTGCGAGTTTGAAGCGGAAATCTGGGACGATGTCTACGAAATGCTGGGTGTCGACGAGGCGGTTGACGTTCTGGGATTGGAAACGAGTCCTTTGAGCATTGTCCGCGTTCTCGATCTGAAACGCCCGTAGTCGCCTATCCCCTGTCCAAATCGTCCGCGTCAATCGGCGTCCGGCCCCATTCCCGAACCGTGTCGAAGACTTTAGCGTCGGAACACGGGTGGAACATCGCCGCTCCAACACTTCGGCCACTTCGTTTAAAGGTGCCGTGCGCTCGAAGGCTCTTCAGCGTTTGCGTTGCAGTGCTTGAGGCTCCCCCTTCCAGTTGTACCGTCTGTAGCGATTTCCCAAGAGCTGGAGCCGGATTCTTTACCAGTTCGGCATGGGTGACCCTACCGGCGGGGTAAGGGTTTCCGGTAGGCTGGAATGGGTAAGTTGGCTATCAGCCCGCGGATGAACGAAGCAGAGCTGGCAGGCGGGAACGCAGCGGAAACACCGGGGAAGCCGGTGGCAGCGATGCGGCAGGGGCAGGTCACGACGCTCGGTCGGAAAGCCCGGTCGGGAACGGTGTTGGGGACTGTGCCGATCCCGCCCGCGATGCCGGAGCTGACAGGGGACGACCCCCGCAATGCGGGCGAAAAATGGGGCGCATGCAGCGCATCAGGGTACCAACGTAGCGTAAAATAGAACGTGCACTCCGTCGGGCCAATCGAGGGCCCCAGACCACGCTCTTCTTAGGAGGGAAGCGTCATGCTCGTACTCAGCCGGAAACTGGGAGAAAAGATCTTCATTGGCGATAACATCTGTATCACGGTCGTTGATATCGATCGTGGAAAGATTCGCCTGGGCATCGAAGCCCCCCGGGATGTACCGATCTACCGCCAGGAACTGCTGCCGCTCAGCCAGCAGCAACGGATCACCGAAGGGCAGGCGGTCGTAACGTCCTGACCATTATACCGGGCCCGTCCAGTGCCTGTCAGCAAAGCGGGAATGGAAGCCTTCGGAGTGCCTGATACGCTGGTCCGCTTCCCGACCGATCCCCCGACTTCGCCAACGGCCCGGCCTCTCTCCCCGAGACGCCGGGCCCGGTTTGTTTCATCTCCCCGCGATTTCCGCTTGAATCCTCCCCTCTTCCGGTTGACACTGCCACCATGGATTGGACCGCGTTCCGCACCAGGTTTCCCGTCACCACCAAGTGGGCGTTTCTCGACCATGCCGCGGTCGCGCCGCTGCCGCGCGTCGCCGCGGATGCCGTCAGGGAATATGTCGACGACATGGCCCTCAACGGCATCGTCTCCTTCCTTCGATGGGACGCCCGCCTGAAGGAGGCCCGCCTGCTCGCAGGCCGGTTGCTCAATGCCGACCCGCTCGACGTCGCCTTCATTCCGAACACTTCCACCGGCATCTCGCTCGTGGCCGAGGGGTTCCCGTGGCAGCCGGGCGACAACCTGATCACTGCCGCCGAAGAGTATCCCTCGAACCAGTACCCGTGGATGAACCTGCGCGACCGCGGGGTCGAGGTCCGCGCGGTCCCCAGTCGCGGCAACCGCATCGCGCTCGACGATCTGCGCAAGGCGATCGACGGTCGCACCCGGCTCGTGTCGCTCAGTGCGGTCGAATTCGCCAGCGGCTACCGCAATCACCTGAGCGCGATCGGTGAAATGTGTCGGGAACGCGGCATCTTCTTCTTTGTCGATGCGATCCAGTCGCTGGGTGTCCTCCCGCTGGATGTGAATCATCTGCCGATCGATGCCCTCGCGGCCGACGGGCACAAGTGGCTGCTCGGGCCCGAAGGGGCGGGGCTCTTCTGGCTGCGCCGCGACTGGCTGGACCGGCTGCGCGTGACGAACGTCGGCTGGAACAGCGTGATCAACTGCCATGACTTCGGCACGATCGATTTCCGGTTGAAGCCGCATGCCGGGCGCTTCGAAGGCGGCACTTACAACGTCGGCGGCATCGTCGGCCTGGCGGAAAGCATCAAGCTGCTGCTTGAAGCCGGCATCCCCGAGATTGCCGAGCGCGTGCTTGCGTTGACCGACCATGCCTGCGAGAAAATGACCCGGGCCGGGTGGACGGTCTTCAGCAGCCGGGAGCGAGGCGAGCAATCGGGCATCGTCTCCCTGGTGAAGGCAGGCGTCTCGCCGATCGAAGTGAAGCAGCGTTGCGAAGAGGCGGGGATCATCGTGAACGTGCGTGCCGGCCGACTGCGCATCAGCCCGCATGCCTACAACACGTACGAAGAATTGGATCGATTCGTCGCCACGGCGAATCGGGATTGACGGGAAAGGGCCTCTCTTATGCCACAAGTGTTGTCACCGAGACTGGCTGTGTACACCGGCGTGTTCGACCCGGTGCATCTGGGGCATGTCGACATCATTCAGCGCAGTTCGCGCATCGTCGACGAGTTGATCGTCGGCGTCGGCATCAACCCGGACAAGAAGCCGTTCTTCTCGATCGAGGAACGTGTTGAACTGCTGACGAAAGTGGCTGCCCCGTACAGCAACGTGGTGGTGAAGCCGTTCACCGGCCTCGCGGTGCGCTTCGTGCGCGAGTGCGGGGCCAGCATCATGATTCGCGGATTGCGCACGCTCAGCGACATGGAGTACGAATTCACGATGTCGCTGATGAACCTGAACCTCGACCCGCGGATCGAGACAGTGTTTCTGATGGCGAAAGAAGAGTTTTCACACGTCAGCAGTTCGCTGCTTCGGCAGATCGCGACGCTGGGCGGCGACCTGACGAAGTTCCTGCCGTTGGAAGTCGATATCGCCCTGCGCCGCCGGGCGACGGAACTCACTCAGTTGCAGGGCTGAGCATTCGGGTACGACGCCGACGAGTTGGAATAGTTCGGCGCGCACTGATTCGCGCAGTTGTTGGGCGGCGGCGCGTAACACGGGTTCTGGCAGTTGTCGCGATCCCGCAGACACCAGCGCTCGTACATCCGGCAGCAGCCCGTTGACAGGCAGACCGCCAGCAACATACCGGCCATTCCCACTACACGTTTCGACATCACGCAGGCCCCCTGACGGAACCGAATTTCGCTCACCGGGAAGGGGGAATAGATGGTAGGTGGATGCGTGTCAATATCGTTTAGCGTGCATCCCGGCGGGACAGGGCTTCCAAGGTCATGTCTCGGACTGCTTTTGATCCCGGCAGGGATCACAGCTATCAGCCCCGGGTCGCCGCTTCGGCGCACCCGGGGTTGAGTCTTCGCAGGCTCACCCTGTCAGCGGGCGTCCCAACGGGACGCCCGTCAATGATGATGCCCGTGCCCCGCTTCCGGCCGTTCGCGGGCCCAGTCGGTGAACGCCTGTTCGTCGGATGTGTAGGTGATGTTGCCGTGCAGCACGCCGCGGGTGGCGAGCAACTCATCGGCCAGATGACGCACCTTCTTTGCGGGACCGCGCAGGATTGATACTTCCAGGCAGTGCCGTTCGCCCAGATGCACATGCAGCGTTGACACAACCAGGTTGTGATGCTGGTGCTGCGTGTCGATCAGTTTGGCGGCCAGTTCGCGCGCGTGGTGATCGAACACGAGCATGACGACGCCCACCACGTCGCCGGACAACTGCGTTGCCTGATCCTGAATCATCTTGTCGCGAATCAAATCGCGGATCGCCTCGCTGCGATTGGCGTAGCCACGCGCTTCGATGTGCTTGTCGTAGGCCGCGAGAAGGTTGTCTTCCAGCGAGATGCTGACACGTGCCAGTTCTGCCATGATCGCCTCCTCAATCCATCATGATCGACCCGTGAAGCCGCGACGCGCAGCGGAGCACTCCGCGTCGCGGCTTCACTTGATGCGCCGGCCGCGCACGCTGTGGGGGAACAGTCGTTCCTGCACGACGTTGCCCGAGGCATCGAACGGCACTGCCTGCGCGCTGCCGACGACTTCCAGGTTCGGGTTCGCCCTTGCTTCCGCTACCAGCGGGGCGGAGACCCACATCTCGGCCACTTCCAGCGTGTTCGGAATGAAGGCGACCTTCAGCTTCTCCGGGATCGGCTGCCAGCAGGTCTGGATGCCGGTCTCGATGCATTGATCATCATTGGGAAAGGCGAACGGCAGCTTCGACCGCAACAGGAAGCAGGCGGTCAGATTGTTCATGCGGAACGGGACCTCATCGATCGCGTCGATGGTCCGCTGCGTGGTCAGGTCGGCCAGGCCGATGCCCGTGGCGTTGCCATGGCTTTCCGGTGAGACATCGAGCGCGACAATGCGCGTGATCTTCGGCTTGTTCGTTTCGAGTTCCGGCGCGGCTTCGATGTACAGCCGGCCGATGACGTTCGGGTCAAGCCCGGCCCCCGAGTAGTTCTTGCCGATCTCGCCGACAATCAGCACGTCGAGTTCATCGAACGGAATGCGGCCCATCAGCCCGCGTGCCTGTTCCAGCAGGACCGGTTCCTGATCGAGGATTTCATCACGGTCGAGCGCTTTGAGGATCGCGGTCTGCTCCTGCGCGTTCTCGACGATGCCAAGCGCGCCCAGGAACTTGGTCTTCCCGAGGATCGTCTTGAAGGTTTCCGGCAGCATCTGCTGCAGGCCTTTCCAGCCCCAGCGGTGGTGCTGCGTAGCCCCTTCGCGCTTGCCGAGGCCGATGACGCACATCTTGGCCACGCCCGATTCGTACTTGCCACGGTAGTCGGTATGCGGCTTGATGCGCGAGATGTTGAACACGCCGTCGGCCGCGAGTGCGTTGCGATCCCACCAGACCGGTTCGCCCCAGGAATTGACGCCTATCTGCGTCGAGTCCATCTCGGTCTTCACCGGGATGCCGAGCTTTTCCTCGCTGATGTCGTAGCTGGCGAGCAGTTCGCGCTGGCCTTCCGGTGTGGCCCCGCCGTGCGAGCCCATGGCCGCGACGATGAACGGTTTCGCACCCATCTCTTTGAGGGTGGCGACGACGGTCCGGCAGATAAGGGCATAGTTGGCGATGCCGCGCGACCCGCAGCCGACAGCGATGCGGTCGCCTTTCTTGATGCGTTTGGCGACGGGTGAGCCGAGTATTTGCCGGCGGACTTCACCGGCGATGTCGGCCACCATCGGTTGCGGAGCGATCTGGCGAACCAGCGTGAGAGGAGGAAGCAGCACGAGAGAGTTTCCTTGAACGAAGCGAATTCGGCGCTCAGTTATCATGTCGCGCGCGAGACAAGGTGGCTACCCGAACATGAAAAACCGGTTACAGATGTTCAGATGGCGAATGCGATTCTTTCCCCCTCTCACCCGCTTCGGGGGAGAGGGCCGGGGTGAGGGGGCGGTACCGCGCCTCATCCAAGTCTCAACCCCCTCACCCTAACCCTCTCCCCCGCAAAGCCGGGTGGCGAGGGGACAAAAAGGCGACTTGCAGATCACTTCAAAAACGCCCTGATCAACTCGCGCACTTCGGGAGTATCGAACTCCTTGCCGCCGTGGCCTGCCCCTTTCAACACTTTCAGCGTCACGGGCACGCCGGCCTCTTTCAGTTTCGCGTGCAGCTTCTCGCTCTGTTCCACGGGCACCTGCGTATCCTTGTCGCCATGGATGATCAGGAACGGCGGGTCGTTCTTGTCGATGTGGTACACGGGCGACACCTGCTTGGCTTTCTCGGGGTTGTCGCGAACGATGCCGCCGATCAGGCGGGCGGCATTCGACTTGGCGAGATCGGCATCCGTCTTGTCCGGCCCGGGTACGTTCGGCGGCATTGTGAACAGGTCGCTGGCCCCGTAAAAGTCGATGACGCCCTGCACGCGCGTGTCCTTCGGAGCGTCGGCCACGCCGAGGATCGATACGAGGTTCCCGCCCGACGACCCGCCCGCGGCAACGATGCGTTCCGGGTCCAGGTTGTACTTCTTCGCATTGGCGCGCAACCAACTCACCGCGGCCCGGGCATCATCCAACGGCATCGGCCACTTCGCTTCGGGCACCAGCCGATAGTCGATACTGGCGACGGCGTACCCCTCGCCCGCCAGCCACGTCAGCGGGCAGTTCTCCTTGCTGCCCGCCTTCCAGCCGCCGCCATGCACCCACATGACCACCGGCAGCGGTTTGTCTGGTGGTTTCTCGGGAAGGTAGAGATCAAGCAGCGTGGAACGCTTGCCATCGCGGTTGGTGTATTCGAGGTTGCGGAGGGCCTTGGTGCCGCTTGGCGGCGTCGCCTTGATGTCGCCCGGAACTCCACTTTTCGGTACTTCATGCTGGCGAAGTACGAACTCCATAATCAGCCGCGTCCTTTTGTTCAATGCAGCGATGTCAGGTGTCTCGTCGAGTAGTGGTTTTCTTTCGCCTGGATCATCCTTCAAGTTATAAAGGAGGTCATGCATCTTCTCGACGCGATAACCATGCCGGCTTGCGATGCCGCGTATGCCCGACTGCTCAATTGACTCCGGAGAGAGCTTCTCAAAGTTCGATGGCTTTCCGCCTCGCCCCGGTTCTCCGGCGATTGTCAGGTAGTCGTGCCCAAAGTGTCTTTTCCACTGAACCGAGCGCACCGCCTCAAGCTGGTCGCCGGAGAAGTACCAAAACACTTGTCGTCCCTTTGCCTCCTTCTCCCCCAGCATCAGCCCAGTCAAATCCTCCCCATCAATCTTCACCTTCGGCAATTCCGCCCCCATGAACTTCGTCAGACACACGAACAAATCCATCGTCGTGAACAACTCGTCGGTCACTCGCCCTTTGGGCATCTTCGCGGGCCAGCGGATGACGCCCGGCACGCGGATGCCGCCTTCGAATGTCGTCAGCTTGCCCTCGCGCAGCTTGCCTGCGGAGCCGGCATGTTCGCCGTAGCTCAGGAAGGGGCCGTTGTCCGAGGCGTAGATGACGATGGTGTTTTCTTCGAGGCCGTTCTTCTTCAACGCATCCATGACCTGGCCGACCGACCAGTCGAGTTCCTGGATGACATCGCCGTACAGGCCGCGTTTACTGGTGCCTTTGAACTTCTCCGAAGCGAAGATCGGCACATGCGGCATGATGTGCGGCACGTAGAGGAAGAACGGTTTGTCCTTGTTCTTCTCGATGAACGCGATCGACTTCTCCGTGATGCGCTTCGTGAACTGCGACTGGTCGGGATCAACCTCGACGACTTCCTCGTTCTCGTAGACCGGCAACGCCGGGATGCCTTTGGTGACCGGGTGCAGCGGGCCGTTGTCGTTCGAGTAGGGGATGCCCCACCATTCATCGAAGCCGCGCCGCGTCGGCAGAAACGGCGGATGATGCCCCAGGTGCCATTTGCCATAGATGGCCGTGGCGTACCCCTGCGACTTGGCCAGGTTGCTCAACAGCACTTCCTTCGGGTGGATGCCCGTCGTACTGGTGTGATTCAGCGCCCCCGCCATGCCGATGCGGTTCGGGTAACAGCCGGTGAGCAGAGCCGCGCGCGAGGCGGTGCAAACGGCTTGCGCAACGTAAAAGCTGGTGAAGCGCGTCCCCTCTTCCGCCAGGCGATCGACGTTCGGCGTCTTGATGTCGGTCGCCCCGTAGCAGCCGAGATCGCCGTAGCCCTGATCGTCCGCGAGGATCAGTACGATGTTGGGTTTGGCGCGGGCGAACGCGGGGACTGCGAGCAAGACGGCCAGTAGAAGGAACCGCATGAAGAGTTCTCCGATCGAACCGGGAGTATTGCCAGTCGTTCGCAGCAACCATCGTGGAGCACGCGTCTCGCGTGCTCGTCAATTCTAGCACGCGAGACGCATGCTCCACGGTAAAGCTGCCGCGGCAATTTGTGTTCGCCACCTGACAGTCAATAACGGGACATTACAACGTCCAGGCCGATTCCCCGTCGAACACCGCGTCGTCGGCGTCGCGCGCGGGTGTCATGCTGACGAGCCAGGTGTTCCAGCCCAGGCGCGGGCCCAGGCCCGGCCCGTCGGCCAGGTGCAGCTCGGGGACTTCCCGCTTCGCCAGCACCAGTTGCACGTCGAAGTCGAGTTCCTGGCCGACGTACTGACGGGCCAGGTGGACCAGCAGGAAGAACGTCTTATGCGTTGTCGTGGCAGCCCGGTCGGGCAGGCAGTCTTCGAACTGCTCGAACGTGAGCGGCCCCACGCGCAGCCGGAACCGCGACTGCACATCCCACACCCGGCTGCCCGCCACGGTCGTTCGGCCCAGCATGCCGTAGCTGCCCAGGCAGGTCTGGTTCCCTTTGTCGATCTGCAGCCATTGGCCCTGGAACTGAGCAACTTCGACCGGCAGACGGAAGTAGTCGCTCAGCAGGATTCGCAGGTTCTGGGCGTTCCGCGGCCGTTGCGACAGGATGCCGCCATAGTACAGCAGGGCCAGGTCGTCGATGCGCGCGAGCGTCGTCGACTTCGCTTCCCACTCTGTGGCATCCTGTTGAAGCGTGACGATTCGCAAGCGGTCGCGCAGCTTCGGCATGCCGATGCCGCTGATGCTTCGCAGCGCCAGCGTGAACGCGTCCGGTTCACGGCGATCGGGCTCCCCGCGTTCGAACGGGAAGATGAACCGGTACTTTTCCCACGCGCGGTAGAACAGCGATGTCAGGCGGTGGTTGAACAGGTCGAACCAGTCGCGCAGCGAGCGCCGCTCCGGCCCGCGCACGTCCCGGCCGATGTCGAGCAGCATCTGCGTGTAGTGGGTCGGCAGCGCGCCGCTGGGGCCGGTCAGGCCCATGAACGTGATGGTCATCAGCGGGAACGGACGGTCCGCGTCGGGCTTCAACAGGTCGTAGATCTGGCTGGGCGGGAACGTCAGCGACTGGTAGGCGCGGAAGCGCACCACCTCTTCGGCGGGGGGATGCGCCAGCCCGACCGGGTGCCGATCGCGGTAGACCTTCTCCAGGATGCGGACCGCCTGAAAGAAGTCGAACCGGTACGGCTCGTTGAACAGTTGCTCGCGGACGGATGGCTTCACGGGGATGTTCTACGGGCAACACGTCCTTCTTGTCCCCTCTCCCCCGGCTTTGCGGGGGAGAGGGTTAGGGTGAGGGGGATTGGGCTTGCGTCACGCGAAGTCCCGCCCCCTCACCCCGGCCCTCTCCCCCGAAGCGGGGGAGAGGGGGTAAGAATGCTGTCAGTAAGCGTTCAAATCACCCCTAACTCGCGGCCCGCGGAACGGAATGCTTCGATCGCGTGATCGATCTGTTCATCGGTATGAGCCGCCGAGACTTGCAGGCGGATGCGGGCCTGCCCCTGCGGGACCACCGGGTAGCTGAAGGCGATGACATAGATGCCCAGTTCCAGCAGGCGCTCGGCCATGCGGCCTGCCACCGTCGCGTCGCCGAACATCACGGGCAGGATCGGCGTCGGCCCCGGCTTGAGTTTGAAGCCGGCCCCTTCCAGGCCCGCGCGCATGCGGGCGGCGTTTGCCTTGACTCGCTCGCGCAATTCGGGGCTGCGTTCGATGATGTCGAACGCCTTCAATCCCGCGGTGGCCAGCGATGGCGGCACCGAGTTCGAGAACAGGTACGGCCGGGACTTGTTCCGCAGATAGTCGACCATCGGTGCCGGCCCGGCGGTGCGTGTGAGCGGCAACGGTGTGCACGTCACGGCCGCGTCCCTGGACTGGATAAAAGCCGCCGATATCCGACCCGTTACGAACGACCGCCAGGTAAAGGTGCTGCAGCATGACCACAAGTAAGCGTGACGTTACGCTGGGCGTCCAGATCGAGACCGGCGGTGAGGGCGACCTCGCCG
>Ga0105048_10020394_pt1 | contig 10113 bp, 6 predicted proteins | sample MAT05_FD_78382 | JGI IMG/M metagenome (GOLD analysis project Ga0105048, IMG submission 78382) | Freshwater microbial communities from Lake Fryxell liftoff mats and glacier meltwater in Antarctica - MAT-05 | ecosystem: Environmental > Aquatic > Freshwater > Ice > Liftoff microbial mat | place... | reverse complement strand
GTTCGCAACCTACTACGGGGCGCGAACGGCCCGGCAGGAGCAGCTAGAGGACGCCCTCCAGCGTTGGAACGACGAAGAGCGGCGACTCTTCCGGTACTTCCGTACGATGAAGCAACGCGCCGCCAGCAGCGACGCGAACGCCTCCCGCGCCGACGCCGCCGAGACGCGCTGGCAGCGATTTGTGCAGGCCGGCCCGCCGACCCCGCCAGTCCGCAACCAGCGGATCAAGATGCGCCTGCATGGCTCTGAGTCAGGGCGCAAGGTCGTCGAGTGCGTGGGCCTGGATATTGCTGGCCTGGTGCAGCCGTTCGACCTGATGATTCGGCAGGGCGAGCGGGTGGCCGTTGTTGGCCCGAACGGCACCGGCAAGTCGCACTTTCTGCGGTTGCTTTCAGGCGAGGCTGTCCATCACAGCGGGTTGCTGACGTTCGGCGCACGGATCAAGGTCGGCTACTTCAGCCAGCTCCACGAACATCCGGAGTGGACCGGCCAAACCGTGCTGGAGATCATGGCGAAGGCGGACATCTCGCTCTCAGCTAGCATGGCGATCCTGTCGCGCTACGAGATCCAGCAATGCTCGGAGCAGCGCTTCGAGACGCTCTCAGGCGGCCAGCAGGCACGCTTGCAGGTGCTCTTGCTGGAGCGAGCGGGGGCGAACCTGCTGCTGCTTGACGAGCCGACGGACAACCTCGATCTCGACTCGTCAGAGGCCCTGGAACTGGCGCTTGATGAGTTCACCGGCACGGTGATTGGCGTCACGCATGACCGCTGGCTGATGCGGACGTTCGACCGCTACCTGCTGTTCGATGACGGCGGCGAGGTCAGCGAGGCCCCGGACCTGGAAACCATGATCCCGGTGCTTGGCGGCGACATCACGGCCGCAGACAGCCCACGCCTCAAGCGCTTGACCGTCGCGCCGGCCGGGACTCCCGCCATGGTGAGCAGCGCCCGGCGCGAGAAACAGCGCAACCGCCAACGGTAGTAGCGCTTCCCGGTCACAAGCGGTTGGGACAGCACCCCAGCGTTGCGCGCCTTATAGGGGCGTGGCGCTGGCACCCTCGCCGTTCGTGAAGCTGAGAGGCTCCAACGGTCCCTCGGCCCTCGCTCTGGCACGAAGGCACTCCAGCCCCACTGTCATCCTGAAAGGCTGTGATGCTTTGGGAGGTGACGGCAGCCCAGGGGCCGGCAGACTACTCGGCGGGCGCGCGGGCGGACTGCACCCGTTCCCAGCGCTCGACGGCCGCGCTGTACTCCGCATAGTCCTCCTCCGTGAACTGCACCAGGATGACCTCCGTGACGGCGCTGGGCTGCTTCAGAAATGCTGCGATCGTGCCGACCGCCACCGTCGCGGCCCGGTCGACGGGGTACCCGAAGATACCGGTGCTGATCGACGGGAACGCGACTGACGCGAAGCCGCGTTCGGCAGCCAGCGCGAGGGTACTCCGGTAGGCGGCCGACAACAGCCGATCTTCGCCACGGTGGCCGCCTTGCCAGACCGGCCCGACCGCGTGAATCACCGCGTCGGCGTCAAGGCGACCGGCGGTCGTGGCGGCCGCCTGCCCGACGTTCAGGTTGCCGATCCACCGGCACTCAATCGCCAGGTCTGGGCCGCCAGCGCGGTGGATGGCTCCGCACACGCCGCCGCCGGGCCGTAACGTCTCGTTGGCCGCGTTGACAATCGCCCCGACGCGACGGCCAAGCTTCGTGATGTCGCCGATTTGAAGTTGGAGCGTGGCGGTGTTCATCGTGACTTCGCGCATCGACTGGCTCCCCCCGGTGCCGCACCCATGATGGCCGAGTTCAGACCCGTGTGAACACACCAATAGCGCAACGATCTTCGGCCACCTCGCGTGACGGTACCATCGGCCCGCCCCCGCGCGCACGTTTCGCCATCGCTGGCCGGAACCTCGCTATAACAAGGCATGAGTGCAGGCGGCGAGACGTTTCCAAGCATGTCCCCCCAGGCGTACAGCGTCAGCGTCCAACTGTGCGGCGGTTGCGGCGCGTCGAATGGTATCGCGGCGCGCTTTTGCGGCACCTGCGGGACGCGGCTGGTCGTTCACTGCTGGGGCTGCGGCACCGGCGCGCCAGTCGGTCAGGCATTCTGCGCGGCGTGCGGCACGCCGCTGGTGCAGTTGGCCGACATCCAGCGGACCCCGGCCGCCAGCGAGCCGCTGCGCGTCAGCGGGCCGGCGCTCGCGGCCGGCCCCTCGGTCACCACGCCCCCGGAAACGGCTGACACCCCGGCAGGCCGGAACGGCGCAACGGCGGCGTCGCCGGGTGCGCCCGCACCGGCCTTCATGACGCAATCGTCGCTGGCTGCGCGCATCGTGACGGCGGTGGACGGCGTGCCATCTCGGGGGGGCAGCGCCGCCGGATCGGGCGGGCTGGCCGCGCTCTCGTCCTCGATGGATGCCCCGCCCGCCGGTGACCTGATGGCCCTGGCCCACGACGAGAATGAAGAGGACGACTCCGACGCCCGCCTTGTCGAGGAGCGCCGCATCGTCAGCGTGCTGTTTGCTGACATCGTCGGGTTCACCACCATCTCGGAGCGGCTCGACCCGGAGGACGTGCGCGAACTGTCGGCATCGGTGCTGGCGCGGCTGGCTGAGGCCGTGTCGTTGTACGGCGGCACCATTGACAAGTTCATCGGCGACGCGGTGATGGGCCTGTTCGGCGCGCCCATCGCCCACGAGGACGACCCGGTGCGGGCGGTCCACGCGGCGCTGGCGATGCACCAGGCCGTTGCCGCGCTGAACCCGACCGACCGCGACGGCAACGACCTGAACCTCCGGCTGCGTATCGGCATCAACAGCGGCGAGGTCATCGCCGGCGTGCGCGATGTCGGCGGGCACCGCGAGTACACGGTGTTTGGCGACGTGGTGAACACTGCTGCGCGGTTGCAGGCGGCCGTCGCGCCGGGCGGCATCCTGCTGGGTGAAGAGACGGCGCGGCAGGCCGGCTCGGTCTTCGACGTGGCGGCCGTCGAGCCGCTGGTGCTGAAGGGCAAGGCGAAGCCGGTACCGGCCTACGAGGTGCGCGGCGGTGTCACGCGCGGGTCGCAGGCGCTGGATTCGCTGACGGGTGGCCGGAAGCAGCCGCTGGTCGGACGCCTGCTGGAGGTCCGCGAACTCCGCGGCGAACTGATCGAGTTGGCGCGCGGGCGCGGCCACCTCCGCGCGATCATCGGGGAGCACGGCATCGGCAAGAGCCGGCTGCTGGCTGAAGGGCGCGACCACGCCGAAGAACTGGGGCTGCGCTGGGTTGAGGCGGGCGCACCGTCGCACGCACAGGGACTCAGCTACCGGCTGATCCGCGAGATCGTGACGCGCCTGCTCGATATGCGCCCCGGCAGCTCCGACGAGCGGCTGGTAGAAGCCCTGACTGAGCGCCTCGGCCGCCTGAATCTGGACGCGCTGGTGCCGCCGCTGGCGCTGGTGCTCGGTGCGGAGTCCGACGCCGAGAGCACGCTCGGTCTGACCGCCCAGCAGTTGCAGTGGCGGGTGGTGGCGGCGATGCGTGGGCTGTTGACGGCGCTGGCCGCCGAGCGCCCGCTCGTGCTGGTGCTGGACGCCCTCCAGTGGGCCGACCCCAGTTCCATCGAGATTCTGCTTGAACTGATGGAGCTGTCCGACGCCGCGCCCATTGTGTTCATCTACGTCTTCACGCCGGAGCCAGACGCGCCGTCGTGGCAACTCAAGGAGCAGGCGGCCCGCGCGTTCCCCCACCGCTACGCCGAGATGCTGCTCGGGCCGCTGCCGGAGCAGGCCGCCCGCGAGTTGATGTGCAGCCTGCTCTCGTGCGCCGAGACGCCGGGCCTCGTCGAAGATCTGGTGCTGGAGCGCACGGACGGCAACCCGTTCTTCATCGAGGAGGTGCTGCGGGCGCTGATCGACAGCGGCGCGCTACGCTTCGACGGCGAGCGGTGGGTGGCCGACAGCGACATCCGCGAATTAGAGATTCCCCACACGCTGCTGGCGACCGTGATGGCCCGCATCGACCGGCTGCCGGCCGGCGTGCGCCGCACCTTGCAGATCGCCGCCGTGATCGGGCGGGAAGTCTCCGAGCGGGTGCTGCGGCGGGTGGTAGACGGCGGCGTGGAACTTGACCGCCAGCTACGCGAAGCGCTGCGCGCCGGCCTGCTGCGTGAAGAAGCGGTCATCCCCGAACGACGCTATGCCTTCACGCAGGCACTGATCCACGAGGGGGCGGCGCGCTCGCTGCTGGTACGTCGCCGCCGCGAGATCCACGTGCAAGTCGGCTGGGCGCTCGAAGAGATCTACGCCGACAACCTGGAAGGGCAGTACGGCGAACTGACGCGCCACTTCTGGGAAGGCGAGTCCTGGGAACTGGCGTTTCGCTACAGCCGGCTGGCCGCCGAACAGGCAGCAGCAGCGTACGCGAACGACGAGGCCGAAGCCGCCTTCACCATCGCCATCGAGTCGGCCGGGCGCTCGGCGGCAGGTGCGGCCCCGCCGGTCGTGGCGATGCTGTCAGAGCGGCGCGGCGACGTGCGTGCCCTGGCCGGCGAGTATGAGTCGGCGCTTGGCGACTACAAGATGGCGATTGGGCACTACCTCGCGGAGCGAAACGAGCATGAGGACGAGCCGGTCAGCCGCGACGAGAGCACGACGGTCGGCCTGCTGGCGCTGAAGATAGCCCGGCTGTACAGCTACCAGGGGCAGGTGGACATGATGCACTCCAACCTGGAGTTGGCATTCAAGCTGCTGCCCTCAGATTCGCCGGACCTCAGTTCGGCCTGGAGCCTCAAGGCGGCCGGCTCCATCTGGGCCACCGACTCGGCGGCGGCCGTGGAGGCAGGGCGGCGCGCGTTGAAGATCGCGCGGGCGCGCGGCACGTTCCAGCACCTGAGCGAAGCCTACGAGTCGCTGACGCATGCGTCGCTGATCAGCGCGCTGGGCCGCGAGATCGGCGAACTGGCCGACGAGTGGGTTCGGCTGGCCCGCGAACGCCCCGAAGAGCGCCCGCTGCTATTCAAGGCCCTGATGGCGCGGGGGCTGGTGCACGTCTGGGCCTACTGGACCTTCAGCGACGAGATCCGCGCGGACATGCTGGAGGCGCTGGACATCGCCCAGATGACCGGCTCGACGCCCGCCGAGAACACGGCGCGCGGCATCCTGGGCATTGGGCACATGCTGGCCGGTGACTGGGAACAGGCCGAGCTTGAACTGCGGCGGTCGGCCGGGCAGGTCAGTACGCTGGTCGGGGTCGGCGCGATCTACGAATGGTGGCTGATGCTGCTGGAGACGTTGCTCGGCAATCTTGAGCCGGCCGCCGCGCAGATGGCCATCTGGCTGGACGACCCGAACAACACCCACCGAAACGTGCTGATGCGGACGCTGCTGGCGTACAACCGCCTGCTGGCCGGCGACGACGCGGCGGCACGGGCGGGCATCGAAGAGGCGGCCCACGTCTCCGCCACGCTCGGCTGCGGCCAGTGCGACCTGACCATGCACATGTTCGCTGTCGAGTTGTATGCCACCCTGGGCGATGCCGCCCCGGCGCTGGAGCACGCGGCCCTGGCGCGCGGTGGCGGTGAGCAGCACGGTCGGCGCGCGGCCATCCTGGCAGCCGACCGCGCCGAGGCCATCGTGGCGCTGGACGCCGGCCGCACCGACGACGCAGTCAAGCAGCTTGAGCGCGTCCAAGCAGACGCCGAGGCGCTCGGGCAGCCGCTGGAACTGGCGCGGTCGCTGCTGCTGTTGGCCGAGGCGTACGAGGCTGCCGACGACGGCACAGCGGCGACACTCCAGCGTGAGCGCGCCCGTGGGCTGCTGGCGGGCCTGGGCGTGCCCGAGTCGCTGCCGCTGGTCAGGACGAGGTCGGCGCGGCGGCTCCCGGTCTGACCAGCGCCCCGGCACCATCGCCGCGGTCGTTCCCGTCAGCCCGGCCGGCCCCGCCATCCGTCTCGTTCCCACCATCTGCGGCATCGGCAACCAGCGCCAGCAGTTCGGGGATGTGCGTCCGCACCTCGTACTCCACATAGTCGAAATTGACCACGCGGTCGGTCAACTCCCAAAACGCCGGGTCGTCCACCGCCGCAAGTTCAGCCCCGAGGCGCTCCAGCGTGTCCTGCGGGATGCTCACCAGTACGGCGCAGAGGTGCCGCACCTGCTCGGGAACGTCGTGGTGCAGGAAGTACGCCCCGAGCGCAATCACCATTTTGTACAGCTGGGGCAGGGCCGGCGACCGTTTGGCTTCGCCCCGCCGCACCGTGTCGATGACATCTTCGACGATGGCCCCCACGATGGCCGCGCCTGCGTCCGGCCCGTGCCGCCCGGGCGCCGACAGGCGGGCGTGTGCCTGCTCGGCCAGCATCCGGAGGTCGTAGGCCGCCGCCGCCGACATCCAGAGCAGCGGGCCGCCGGCCGCCGCGTCGCCGTAGTAGCTCAGCCGATGGGCGATCTGAAGCGTCAGGTTCGGGTGGGTGTCCATCGCCGTGTCGGCCAGCAGCCGGTACTGGTACAGCACATGGTAGCCGGCCCGCACGTCACCCTGATTGATGGCCGCTCGCAAGAACGTGTTGAAGAACTTCGCGACCGCCGCCGACAGCCCAGCGTCGTCGCGCTCGACGGCCTTCTCCCCGAGCAGCCGCAGCACCAGCGCGACGGTATTGTTCACGTCGTGCAGCTTGTTGAGGGTCGCGAAGAATACTTCACGTAGCTCGTCCAGCATCCGCACTTCGACCCAGGTCATGGTGGCTTCAATCTCGCGCACGGCCAGTTCATGCCGGCCCCGGAAGTGGTGCTCCTCGACCTCAAACCAGCCGGGCGGCAGGCGTTCCTTCTCCTCCAGGTACCGCGCGATGCTCCAGTAGAGCGTCCAGACGCTGTGCCGCACCACCGCGCCGTCCGAGAGGTTGACGGCGGTCCGCGCGATGTCGCCCATCTGCGAGATGCGCCGCGTCGCCAGCGCGCGCTGCTGCTCGATTCGCCGGGTGCTCCCGTTCCGCGCCGGTGCAATGGCACGCAGGAACTGCTGCTGGATGTGATCCAGGATACTGTCGGGCCGGATGATATCGAACAGGTACAGGATGTACGGCGGCAGCATCGCGAAGCAGAGGGTCATCATGCCCATCGCGACCATCGTGGCGAAGGCGGGAATGTAGTTTTCTTTGAGGACGAGGCCGAGCCACAGGTTGAAGACGATGGTGATGATGAACAGGCCGATCAACAGGCTGTTGACGCGATCCTGCACGAAGATGCTGAGGACGCTGAACGAGTAGCGCTGCGCCGTCAGTTGCACGGTCAGCAGCACCAGCGCGATCAGCACGGCCATCGCGGATGTCAGCGCGGCGGCGTTGGTGTTCAGCACGAACTGCACGCTGCCGAGCGCACCGATGATGAAGTGCACATCCGGGTCGCCGAACGCCGCGCTCACGACGCTGAGCGCCGTGACGGCCACGACCAGGATGATGACCGGGAGAATCCAGGGGAGGAGTCGGCGCATCTGGCGATTCTACGGCCGGTCCAGGTCAGCCGTCCATACGCGCGTGCGGCCCGCACTCTCTGCTTCGCAGGCGGCCCGCACCCCCTGCCCCGCAAGCGGCCCTCACCCCCTGCCCCGCAAGCGGCCCTCACCCCCTGCCCCTCTCCCCCAAGTGGGGGAGGGGAGACTCTGTCCCGGCGGGTGGGGCCGGAACTGGGACCGCACGAATCCGCTATACCTTGCCCGACGATCCGGAGGTTTCCCGATGGAGCTAGAGGGCAAACTCGCGCTGGTCACGGGCGGCGGGCGGGGTATCGGTCGGGCGTGCGCCCTGGAACTGGCGGCGCGCGGGGCCGACGTGCTGGTTAACTACCTGCGGAACGGCGACGCTGCCGAGGAGACCGCCGAGGCGGTCCGGGCGCTCGGCCGCCGCGCGGAGACGATCCGCGCGCACGTGGGCGACCCGGACCGGGTGGACCGCATGTTTGGCGAGATCACGGACCGCTGGGGCTACCTGGACATCCTGGTCAACAACGCGGCGTCCGGGGTGATCCGGGGCGTCCGCGACCTGGACGCTAAGCACTGGGACTGGACGATGAACATCAACGCGCGCGGGGCATGGCTGTGCGCGAAAGCCGCCGTGCCGCTGATGGACGGGCGCGGCGGGCGGATCGTCGGCATCTCTAGCCTGGGGAGCGGGCGCGTCATCCCGGAGTACGTGGCGGTGGGCGTCTCGAAAGCGGCGCTGGAGTCGCTGACGCGGTATCTAGCGGTCGAGCTGGCTCCGAACGGCATCGCGGTGAATGTGGTGTCCGGCGGGCTGGTAGACACGGACGCGCTGACGCACTTCCCGCGCAAGGACGAGATGCTTGGAGACGCGCAGTCGCGGACGCCAGCCGGTCGGATGGTGCAGCCGATCGATCTGGCGCGGGCGGTGGCGTTCCTGTGCGGCCCAGGCGGCGAGATGATCCGTGGACAGGTGATCGTGGTGGACGGGGGCTACTCGCTGCCGATTTGACGCCTGGCCACGGATGTGGCAGGCACGATGAATCGCGCCCCGGCCGGTCGTCGCTCCTGTGCCTCGCGCGCCACGCTACTCGTCCGGTACGTCCGCCGTGGGCGTCGCCAGGATCGTCGGGAGCAGCCGCACAAACGCCGAGTTGGCGACCACGCGGTTCACGCCGGCGTCGAGCGCCTGCTGCCGCAGTGTCAGGTTCATGTGGGGGCCGAACGCCAGGACGTACAGCCCGGCCATCGCAGGGTTGGGGTCGGCCCTGAGCGCCTGGACAACGGCCGGCCAGGGGCGGCGCGTGGCCGCCATCCCGACCAACAATGCCCGCGCCGGCCGCTCTGCGACCGCCGCGCGAATGTCGTCCGCAGTATGAACATAGCGCACTGCGACACCCGTGGCTTCCGCCGCTGCGTCGATGCGCGACTGCATGAACAGGTCGTCAACGATCGCCAGCAACTGGGGCGGTACGCTGTGGCTCACCGCCGCCGGGCAAGCGTCGACATCCGGCGCTTCTCTTCCATCTTCTTCCGCTTGACCCGATGCTTCGCCAGCGCGACCTTCTTCCGCTTGTTCAATGCACACTCCCTCTGCCCTCAGGCAATTGTCGGCCCACGCCGGGCCGCCAAACACTTCCGTCTGCGGGCATTGTAGCCAGGATTGGGCACCCGGCCGCCGAGAATGGCGCGCAGACGGCAAGATCGGCGCACACGGCGGCGCGTTTCAGCCCCTGCGACCGCCCAGGCGACAGATCAGGCAGCCGGCTGCGCCCGCATCATGCCCGTCCCCGACGATGCCCTACACCGCCAACCGATCACCTACGCCGCCGCGCGTGACCGACAGGGGATGCCCGCCGATAGCGCCAGGATCGCCCTGACCACGCCGGCCACGGCCGTCAGCACCCCGAAGATCGGGAAGCCCATCGTCGCGATCAGCCAGCCGCCGAACGCCTGCGACCCGAGCCACCTAAAGCTGGCGAACGTCATGTTCACGTCGAGCAGCGCCCCGCACGCCTCGCCTGCTGCTGTTGCGCCATCTGCCGCGTCTGCGTCAGGTAGCGTAGGTGCCTGGTTTGCAGCGCTTCCCGCTGTTACGCCCGGCCCGGGCGCTTTACGTCGCGCTGATTGAGCGTCGTCACTCACTGCTTGCATGTCGCTTGCTACCGATCCGCCAGGTTCACGGGCACTACAGCGGTGTGCATATAAGATGGCCCCCGGCTACTCGGAGGCGAGCAGGTCTGGTGCGGGGCCATCTGCTCAGAAAACCGCTGTATAGCCTCGCCGGGTGCTCTCATTCCTGCCGATGTACACGTATTGGCCCTGCACTTCTTCCATGTCATCCCGACCGCAGCGAGCTTGCGAGCGGAGCGGAGGGATCTCTGTACCAGGGCGGTATGCCGTGAGATCCCTCGATTGCGCTCGCAGGCTCGCTTCCACAAATGTCGTTGCGCGCAGCGTGACGACATCACATGGGATGACAGGGTGGTGGACTGGCCGTGGTCGGCATGACATAGGTGGGGCGCGCTCGCGGAGTCCACGCTGATCTTAGAAAGTGTGTGCGAAGTCCGGCTTCGGGCCAAACTCGGTGAGCCGAGCCGTGCATGAGCCACGATCTGACAGCGTTCGTCACGTCAGAGTGCCCCGGTTCCTAGCCAG
>Ga0105048_10020393_pt1 | contig 10113 bp, 6 predicted proteins | sample MAT05_FD_78382 | JGI IMG/M metagenome (GOLD analysis project Ga0105048, IMG submission 78382) | Freshwater microbial communities from Lake Fryxell liftoff mats and glacier meltwater in Antarctica - MAT-05 | ecosystem: Environmental > Aquatic > Freshwater > Ice > Liftoff microbial mat | place... | reverse complement strand
GTTTTGCATCAGGACCAGGGCCGGACGCCGCCCACGCGCGACCGGCCCTTTTTTGCCTGCCACATTCGACCGGCAGTCGTCGTGCGCCGCTGCGCGCGTCGCGCGGTCGCACCAGCGGCTGGTCTATGCGGCCTTGCTTCGCGAAGCCGCCGCGTCCGTGCAGACGCTCGCCCACGACCGCCCGCGGGTCGGCGGCACGCCCGGCATGCTGGCCGGTCCTCCACACCTGGTCGCGCACGCTCGACTCCCATCCACATGCGCACGTCCTCGTCACGGCGTGGGGACTCACGGCCGACGGCACGGCGTGGATCACGCCGACGCATCCGCAGTTCCTCCTGCCCGGGTACCTGCTGTCCGCCCTCGTTCGCGCGAAGATGCGGGCGGCACTGGTCAAGGCCGGCGTGGGGCAGGATCTCGATCCCACGATCTGGGCACGCCCGTGGGTCGTCCACGTCCAGCACATCGGGCGCGGCGCCCGACGCTGCCGGTCGAGGTCTTCCTCAGCCGCTTTCTGCAACATGTTCTGCCACGAGGCTTCACCAGGATCCGCTCCTACGGACTCCTGAGCCCCAGCAGCCGGCCGGCGCTCGCGCGCGCGCCACCTGCTCCAGCTCCACGCCGTGCCATCCGCGCACACCGCTGCCGTCGCGCCCGTCGCGGCCACCACGACACCGGCTCCGTCCACGACCAGCACCGACGTCTGCCCCAGCGCTACGGGGTGTCCGGTATGTCCCGTGTGTCGGCGCGGCCTCCTGCGGGTGGTCGCGCGCGTCCAACGCGCACGGGCACCGCCATGACGCGTGCGGCGTCGTCGATCGTTCCACGCGCGACTCCAGGCGGTCACTTTGCGCACGCGACGGTCCAGCGAAGCGGCGTACCACGGCGTCCGATGCGCGGCTCGACGTCACGCATCGGGGGGCAGCCGACGTCTCCGATCTCGATCACGACGTCGTCCGGGCCCGCATCGGGCCACGCCCGGCTCCACAGCGCCCCCACCGCTGCCGTCTCCGTGCGCACGAGCCACGCTCCGCGCGATCGAAAGTCCAAGGAGGCCGGATCCTGCGCGCCTCCCACCGGCGGATTGTGTTCAACACCAGATTCTGTCGTGGCTTCGCGCGGCAAGAATCTCTACTACGTTAGGCAACCGTTCAGGAATGCGCAGGTGCATCAGCAGCGATTATGCCGCGGTGCAAACGGGTACAGCGGCGACTCGGTCCGTGAAGCCCACCATCGTTCAGGGGGTCGACACGAGATGCCAGGCGCGCGATGCCACCGACACCTCTCCCGTCACCTGGCCGTTTCGCTCGTCCAGTCGGAGCGGATACAGGCCCCACGGCGTGATCAAGGCGTACACGCCATCCCGGATCGCCCTCACCGGGAGTCGGTCAACGCGCATGCTTTCACCGTCGAGCAGACGGCCGAACGCCTCGGGCACCGAGATTGAACCGGTGTCCCCCGCGATACTCCAACTACCCGACGCTGGCTCCCCGGCGAACGTGCCGCGATATCGGCCTTGGCTCGTTAGGGTGCGGCGGCCCGCGCGGTCGGAGCCAAACAACGCCTCGGCAAAGACCATCGCTGTCGATTCGATCGAAGAGACCCACCTGATGTTCGTCTGGACCGCGATGGACGAGCTATCGTCGCGGAACATCATCACAACACTTCGTGCCCCGTCGTTGACGCCGGCATGGTGGGCGATGGGTCGCCCTCGCCAGTCGGTTCCGACGCGCCAACCGAAGCCGACGCCCGTCGGCGTTCCGTCGGACGCACGGAGTTCCCGAAACGCGACGCGCACAATGGAGTCGGGGAGAAATCCGTTGAAGTAGGCGCGCGTCATTCTTACGAGGTCGACGGGTGTTGTGCGAAGACCCGCGCCGGCCCAGCTGTAGCTGTAATCGCGGTGGATCGGCATGAGGACCAGCTCCCCGCCCGTTCGACTGTACATCGACGTAGTCGCCGGTGTCGGGAGGTCCACTCGCATGGGTCCGGTGCCAGGCATGTCGAGCGGCTTGAGCACCTCCGAGTTGAGGAGCGTGAGGATAGGCTGCGAGGCTGCCGCCTCCAGAATCGCCGACAGCAGGGTGAAACCGTGCGTCGAATAGTTGTATCGCTCGCCGGGAACCCCGATCCGCGGAGCCTTCGCGAAGACATCCAGCGATCCGAGTGCCTCTTCGTATGGACGGCCCGGCGGCATTGACGACGGGCCATAGTGCGGCAGTCCGGACAGATGCGCCGCCAGCCGCCGAGCGGTGATGCGGTCGGTGGAGTCTGGAAAGGCGGGAATAAGCCGACGGACCGGGAGGTCGAGGTCCAATACGCCGCGCTGGTACAGGCGTAGCGCGGCAGTCGCAGTGATGACCTTGGACACCGATGCGGCCCCGAACTGCGTCGACGAGTCGACTGGCGCGCCAGACGCCACGTTCCGCACACCAAACCCACGGGCAAACATCACCCGATTGTCCCGCATGGCGGCGATGCTGAAACCGGGAAGGCGCGCGACTACGCGCAGCAGCTCTGCGATCTCGCTTACGAGTGTGCTGTCAGGCGCCAGCGCTGGTCCCGCGCGGCGAGGTATCGGCGGCGGGGACAGCGTGGATGTCGCCAGCACCAAGGCCGCGACGAAGATTGGGAGGCGGTACATTATGGAGTCCGGGCTGGTGGTTGGCGCGCAGTCTGCGGCCGTGAGACGGTTCTGTGTTCGGACACTCTACGCCGTTGTCCCACCGGCCTGAAGGAGATTCAAGTGAAGCAAAGAGATGTACGGTGAACGTGGGTGACAGCACGGCTCCGGCTCTGCCGCCAATCGTCCTCGACCGGCTAACGAGGACCATCGTTGGGCCACAAGGCCAGGAGGAGGAGCTGCCGCTGCTGAGCCTGCGCCTTCTCGAGGCCCTTGCCGTCTCGAGCCCAGCGTTCGTCGGGACGAAGGAGCTGCTGCAGCGAGTCTGGCCGGACACCCACATCGGTGCTGACGCGCTCAAGCAGCGGGTGCGGTTGCTGCGGCTGTCGCTCACCACAGCGGGCTACGACGCCGGACTGCTCGACAGCGCGCGTGGCGAGGGGTACGCGCTCCGTGCCTCGCTTTGCGACCTTCCCCGTCGAGGGGCGGAGCGGTCAGTCAGGCAACAGGTGCAACGCTGGGCCGAGGTCGGTGTCGGCGCGTGCTCGCTCCTCCTGCTGCTCCTCTTCTTCGCCCTGCGCGCCGGTCGCTCTGGTGCTGCGGAGTTGCGAATTGGACCATCGCCGGTGCGCGTCGGCATGGTCGCTGCCCCTGGCAGCCTCGTGGGAAAGTGGCTCGTCGATGCCCTCGCTGGCCAGGCGCATCTGCTGATGGTGCCGGAAGCAGCTGCGTCGCCGGGCAGCGCAGTATCGGGCTGCGGGGCGTCGGACAGGATTCATCTCTGCCTTCGGGTGACGCCGATCGTCGGCGACACTTTACGCCTCACCCTCACGCTCTCGCAGCATACGACCGGAGCGATCTTGCTGCGTGCCGAAGCGCGTCCCGCCCACGGACCGGAAGACGTCTCGTCATTCGTGCTGCAGCTCGCACAGTTTGCGTCGCCAGGCGTTCTGCGTTGGATCGGCGGGAGCACCGGCGCCGGTGACCACGCCTTCACGCAGTTTCGCGAAGGCGCGCGCCTTCTGGGGAGTTGCGACGTCACTGCTCGCGACGATGTGATCGCCGGCCTGCGCGCGGCCGCCGACCGTTCGCCAAACTTCCTTCCCGGTCGCGCGATGCTTGCCTTCCACGAGATGGAAGCCGCCGCGTCGCGAGCGGATACCGCTCGCGTGGCGCGGGTACTGCGTGAGGCGGAGTCCCTCGTCGCGATCTCTGCCGATCTCGCGCTGGCCCACCTGGCAATCGCGCGCGGCGCGGCGATGTTCGGGAGCGACTCAATCGAGCGCAGTGCTGTGGCGCGCGCGACCCGTCTGCAGCCAGTACTCGCAGGCTTCACCAATGAGACCCGGATGCCGCAAACGGGCTCCGGACACGCGGCGCGACCAGCCTGCGGAAAGAACGCTTCAGCGACGGTCTCACGTTAGGGTTAGGCAAGGGACGCGACCTGCTCCGCTGCAACGGCCTGTTTGACGACGCAGCGCCGCTGCGGCCGCGAGAGTCGATGCAGACCTCGATGCCAATCAGCCGATGCTTCATCGGGAGCGCAGGTTCCGCCGACTTCGTCACGTCGCCAGTCAGGATTGTGCTAAGGACAATACTGTCCAGTTAGATAGAAATGCGCGACGTTGGGAGCAATCCGACTCCCGAGGTAACGATGGCCCGCACCGCAGGGACGATCCCGGCTGGGATGCGATTGACCGATCATATCAGCTTGGGGGTGTTGACCGCGCAGTTTCCGCGGGAGATAGTCGACCAGGTGTTGTTCGAGACGGAACGGGTGTAATGCGCGGGAGCGCGCGCTGCCGGCGCACGTGATGGTGTACTACGTGCTGGCGTTGGCGCTGTACGCCGACGTATCGACGCCGGAAGTGCTGCGGTGCGTCGTCGAAGGGGCGCGATGGCTCGGCGAGCCGTCGACGACCGATCTCCCCACGAAGTCGGCGATCTCGCAGGCGCGGATCCGCTTGGGGGCCGCCCCGCTGGAAGCGTTGTATCGCGCGGTGGTGACGCGGATCGCGACCGAGGGGACGCCGGGCGCGTGGTATCGCGGCTGGCGCGTGATGAGTCTCGACGGCACGACGCTCGACGTGGGCGACACGGCGGCGAATGCGCCCGCGTTTGGCCGACCAGCCAGTGCGCGCGGGGTGAATGCGACAGGCGCCTTTCCGCAGCTGCGCCTGGTCGGACTGTTGGACAATGGCACGCACGCGATCACGGGCGCGCAGCTCGGGGCGTACGGCACGCATGAACGCGTGCTGGCGGTCGACGTCCTCGCCGGGCTCACCGGCGAGATGCTCTGCCTCGCCGACCGGGGCTTCCTGCGCTTCGATCTCTGGCGCCGGGCGACCGTCACGGGCGCGGCCCTCGTGCGGCGCGCCCCGGCGGTGCGCGTCGTCGAGTACACCGTGGCGGGCGGGCCGACGCCCGCCACCGTGTATCGGCTGGTCACGTCGATCCTCGAGCCGGCGCGCGCCCCGGCCGCCGACCTGGCGGCGCTCTATCACGAACGCTGGGAGATGAAGACGGCGTTTGACGAACTCAGAACGCCTCTCCGTGGCGCGCAGCGCGTGCTCCGCAGCAAGACGCCAGACTTGGTGCACCAAGAGCTGTGGGGCTTCCTGCTCCCCCACTTCGCCCTGCGGGCGCTCATGCACGAGGCGGCGCTCGGCGCGCTGCCGCGCGCCCGGGACCCCGACACGGTGTCGTGTACGCATACCCTGTGCGTCACCCGCCGCACGCGGTCCCCTGTGGCGGCCCTTCCCCCTCAGGACCTGCCGCGCCGCACCCACGCCCGGCAGCACGTCCTCGCGGAGATTCGATCCGAGGTCGTCAGCTCCAGTCGCGGCCGCGTGGTACCCCGCGGCGTCAAACGCAGGATGAGTAACTACTCACTGCGTCCGCGTCGTCGCCACCCGACCACCCGAGGTCGCAGTACCATCGACGTTATCGTCCGACACCGGCCCGCGAGTGGCTGGTCCCGTCGACCACCGTTCTAACTGGACAGTATTGCATCCAGGGAAACTCTGCACAAATAGTGCGTTTTCGCGAGGTCGAGGCAATTTTGGCGCGGCGATGTGAGACCGTACCGCAGTGGAGAACGCGACGCATGAGTGAGCAGCGGACATTGGCGAGCGTGGTGTACGACCGCAAGAAGAAGGTGATGCGCCGCGAGCGCTTCCTGCGCGAGATGGACGCCGTGATTCCGTGGGGGACGCTGCGCGCGTTGGTCGCGCCGCACTACACCAACGCAGGCCGTGGCCGTCGGCCGCTGCCGTTCGGCACGCTGCGCCGCGTATACTTTCGGCAGCAGTGGTTCAATCTGTCGGATCCCGCCGCCGAAGATATGCGGTACGACTCGGCGTCGATGCGGCGGTGTGCCCGCGTGGACCTGGGCGAGGATACGGTGCCCGACGCATCGACGATCTTGCGCTTCCGCCATCGCCAGACGCGGAAAGGGAAGTCGTGGTCCTTCGGCACGAAGTGCCACATCGGCACGGACCCGCACGGGCTGGTGCACACGCTCCGGACGACCGATGCGGCGCAGGCCGACATCACGCAGCTCCCCGAGTTGGTGCATGGCATGGAGGAGTCGGTGCACGGCGACAAGGCGTACTGGAAGGACAGCGATCGCGAGGCGTACGAGGCCTTGGGCGGGCAGTACTTGGTGAATCAGCGCGGCGAGCATCCCTTTCTCGTGGTCAAGACGTTGTGGGGCTTCACGAAGGTGCGATATCGCGGGCTCTACAAGAACACGGTGCGCGCGTTGGCCGCCTTTGCGCTCGCCAATCTGTATCAGGTGCGCTACCGATTGATGGCGCACGGCACGTAGGGCGCGCACGAGGGCCGCCGCCCGGGCGATTCGCCCGCTGCGGCTCAACAAACGGCGCGCGGACGCCGGTTCTTCGTGCCATCGCCGCCATCGGAGGCGCTGCACACCGAAAAACTATCCACACCGTCGTACAGGCTCACCTGTGCAGAGCTCACCTAACCAACAGCGGAGATTTGTGCGACCTTTCGGAATCGTTTTGGGGTCGGCTTTCCCGAACGATCGGACCGCCTGCCGCGTAGATCGTCGGTGGCGCGGCTGTTGATTGTCGTTTGGGTTTCTTTGGATGGTTGGTTGGCTGGTACTCGCAGGAAAGTTGACGCAGTCGGCACCATGCGCTGTCATGCTCGTTTCCCCGACAGCCTGAACGAAGCACCTCGAGGCCGAAACCGACGGTCACGCACCAACTGGACGCGTCGCGCGCGCGTTCCTGACGCTGGGGAGGTTGGAAGTCATGAAGCTTGCGTTCGCCACGATTGCGACAGTCACCGCTGCCGCATCGTTCATGGTCGGCACCGCCACAGCGGCACGAGTACCGTCCTCACGCGCGTCAGCGTCGCCTGTGTCGGCCTCTCGCAGTCGGCTGATGGCGACCGCGCCCGCGCCCGCGCCCGCCATGCGGCTGCGTGTAGCGCGTCCGTCAGGCACACCGACCGTCGATCCCGATGCCGTTGGCGCGCGCGGGATCTCGATGCAGGGATTCAACGACGTCATCGAGAAATACTGCAGCGAATGCCACAACGATCAGGAGCGCACGGGTAATCAGTCGTTCGATGGCTACGACATTGCGAAGGCCGCCGAACGCTGGTCGCAGTCGGAGAAGATGATCCGCAAACTGCGCGCGGAGATGATGCCACTGCCGGGTCAGCCGCGTCCGGGCGGTGACACGCTTGCCGCGCTGGCGGAAACGATCGAGCAGGTCATCGACAGGGCGGCGGGCGCACCGAACCCCGGGTCACGCCCCTTTCAGCGTTTGAACCGTCCCGAGTACGAGCGTACGATCCACGACCTGCTCGGACTCGAAGTGAACGCGGCGGACTATCTGCCGCTCGATACGAAAAGCGCGAATTTCGACAATATCGCCGACGTGCAGGGACTGTCGCCGACGCTCCTCGAGGCGTACCTGAACGCGGCCGCGTCGGTGAGCCGCATGGCCATCGGCGACAAGGCCGCCACGCTGGCGCAGACGACGTATGTCGTGTCGCCCTTTGCGTCGCAGCATCCGTGGGATCGGGTGGAGGGGACGCCGTACGGCACGCGTGGCGGGATTGTGGCGACGCATTCGTTTCCGGCCGACGGCATGTACGAGCTCAAGATGAAGGTCGAGGGCGGCGTCGGTTTTCCGCAGGAAGATCTCGACATCTCCATCAACGGGGAGCGCAAGACCCTCGTCCGTTATGAGCGCGGCGTCGATGCCACCGATGCGTCGGCGGACACGCCGCTTGGCGTCGACATGATTCGAGCGGAGCCGATCTTCGTGAAGGCGGGTCAGCAGAAGATCACGGCGGCGTTCATTCGCACGGCGGATGGTCCGTACGAAGACCTGGTGAAGCCGCATGACTGGTCGCTCGCGTCGCACGGCACCGCGAGCGCCGGCAGCACCACACCGCCCCACCTGATGGACTTCACGGTGGTTGGCCCGCTGACGACTTCGGGTGTCTCGGAGACGGCGTCGCGCAAGGCGATCTTCACCTGCCGACCGTCCACGAAGGTGGCGGCCGCCGCACGGGCCTGTGCGCAGCAGATCGTGACACGCATCGGAACGCGCGCGTATCGTCGTCCGCTGACGACGCGCGACGTGAACGGTCTCATGACGTTCTACACGAAGGGCGCGGCCAACGGCGGATTCGAAGCCGGTGTGCAGCATGCGCTGCAGGCGATTCTCGCCAGTCCGCACTTCGTCTTCCGCATTGAAAGCACGCCGGCGAATGTTGCCGCCGGCGCCGATTTTCCGATCAGCGATATCGATCTCGCGTCGCGTCTGTCGTTCTTTCTGTGGGGGAGTATTCCCGACGCTTCGCTGTTGTCGCTGGCGCAGCAGAAAAAGTTGTCCGATTCCACGGTGCTGGACGCGCAGGTGAAGCGCATGCTGGCCGACCCGCGTTCGGAAGCGCTGTCGTCACGCTTCGCGGCGCAGTGGCTGCGCTTGCAGGACGTGGACAAGGTGCGCCCCGACGCGTTCTGGTTCCCCGACTACGACCAACAGTTGTCCGATGCGATGCAGACGGAGACGAAGCTCTTCTTCAACAGCATCGTAAAGGACGATCGCAGCATGCTCGAACTGTTTTCGGCCAATTACACCTTCGTCAACGAACGGCTGGCCCGACACTACGGCATGGCGAACGTCGCCGGCTCGAGCTTCCGGCGCGTGCTCTACCCGGACACGACCCGCAGCGGCTTGCTGGGGCACGGCAGTGTGTTGGTACAGACGTCGCTGGCCAATCGCACGTCGCCGGTCCTGCGCGGCAAATGGGTGATGGAAGTGCTCATCGGCATGCCGCCACCACCGCCGCCGCCGAATATTCCCACGCTCGACGAAACGGCGGAGGCGCAGGACGGTCGCCAGCTCACGACCCGTGAGCGCGTGGAGATGCATCGCCAGAATCCGACGTGCAACACGTGCCACCAGTACATGGACCCGATCGGCATGTCGCTCGACAATTTCGATGTGACCGGCAAGTATCGCTATCGCGAGAATGCGATGCTGCTGGATACCCGCGGCAACCTGTACGACGGCACGCCAGTGGGGAGTGAGACGGAACTGGTGCGCGCACTGCTGCGTCGCCCGATTCCGCTGGTGCGCTCCTTCACCGAGAATCTGATGGCGTACGCCCTCGGCCGTCGCGTCGAGGACTACGATCAACCCGCCGTGCGCGCCATCACGCGGCATGCGCAGTCGAAGGGCTACAAGATGTCGTCGTTCATCACGTCGGTCGTTCACAGCAGTGCGTTTCGCAGCAAGCGCGCAGAGTTCGCTGCTGCTGCCGACACGAAATGAGCACAAGCACAAGCATCCTCACCGCGAGCCGGAGAGCAGGACCATGCATTTTCTGACTGGAAGTCCGCTGCCACGTCGCAGTTTTCTCAAGGGGATGGGCGCGGTGGTCGCGCTCCCGTACCTCGAGGTGATGGAGCCGCGTTACAGTCCGTTCTCCCGTCGGGGACTGTCGACCGCGGCGACGGACAAGACGCGCTTCGTCGCGATCGAAATGGTCCATGGCGCGGCTGGTTCGAACATCTGGGGTGCCTCGCGCAACCTTTGGGCACCGGCCGGCGTGGGGAAGAGTTTCACGCTCAATCCGGACGGTGCGCTCGCGCCGCTGGAACCGTGGCGCAAATATCTGACGATTGTGAGCAACACCGACGTTCGCATGGCCGAAGCCTTCGACGCGCCGGAGATCGGCGGCGATCACTTCCGTTCGAGCGCGGTGTTCCTCACCCAATCGCATCCCAAGCAGACGCAGGGATCCGATCTCTACGTCGGCACCTCGCTCGATCAGCTCATCGCGAAATCGATCGGTGCGGAGACGGCGATCCCATCGATGCAGTTGTGCATCGAGAATCTCGATCAGGCCGGCGGCTGCTATTACAACTACGCCTGTGCCTACACCGACACGATCAGCTGGGCGAGTCCCAGCGAACCGCTGCCGATGATCCGCAATCCGCG
>Ga0105048_10020392_pt1 | contig 10114 bp, 7 predicted proteins | sample MAT05_FD_78382 | JGI IMG/M metagenome (GOLD analysis project Ga0105048, IMG submission 78382) | Freshwater microbial communities from Lake Fryxell liftoff mats and glacier meltwater in Antarctica - MAT-05 | ecosystem: Environmental > Aquatic > Freshwater > Ice > Liftoff microbial mat | place... | reverse complement strand
ATCGGCGCACGCTCGCGAAAACACGGACTCATGACCGCCACAGGTCGGCCAGCCGCTCCCGCTCCTCGACCGAACCCACCAGCGACAACGAAGCGTTCAGGCCCGCCTCCGGCCCGGCCGGATGCAGCGAGCCCTCGAACTCGTTGATGAGCGCCTTGGTCGCACGCATCGCCGGCGCGGGCTTGACGGCCAGGCCCAGCGCGAGCGCCACCGCCCGGTCGCGGACCTGCCCCGCGTCGTCAAGACACTCGTGCACGAGCCCCAGCCGCAGGGCCTCCCGGCCGCTCACCAGGGTCGGGTCAAGCAAAAGCTCACGGGCCCGCCCGTCGCCGATGCTCAGCCGCAGGAACGGTGCGCTTACGGCTGGCGAGATCCCGAGACGGACGACGGGATAGCCGAGCTTCGCATCGGTGTGCGAGACGACCAGGTCGGCCCCGCCCAGCAGCGCGCACCCCCCGGCGATCGCCGCCCCGTGGGCCGCAAGAACGACCGGGCACGGGCAGGCCTTCAGGGCCCGGACCACCGCCGACAGGCTGCTGAGCAGCCGGGCCAGCGCGTCGGAGTTGTCGCGGCAGAGCGAGAGGTCAAAGCCCGCGCAGAAGGCCGCGCCGTTCCCATCAAACACCAGCGCGCCGATCGGGGCCGCGGACTGCGCCAGCACGGCGGCGTGAACCGCGACGAGCATCTCGGGCGTCAGCGCGTTCTTCTTGTCGGGCCGATCGAGCGTGACGCGTCCGATGTGCACGCCCGCCTGCTCGATCGTCGAGGACCGCACAAAGTCCGTGTTCATGCCTCGCCCCCACGTTCCGCCGAGACGCTCGCGCGTGCCCGGGCGACGATCTGCCTCGCATAGGCCGCCGCGGTCGCCAGCGCCTCGGGATCGACGCCGGTTGCATACCCCGCGTCGTGCACGGTCTGCACGAGCGATTCGGTCGCGATGTTCCCCGGGGCCCGCCTGCCCGGCACCGACGCGTACGGGCACCCGCCCAGCCCGGCGACGGACGAATCGAACGACCGCACGCCGAGGTCGAGCGCCGCCCGCACGCACTCCGTGGCGTGACCGAAGGTGTCGTGCAGATGCAGCACCAGCGAGGCCGCTTGGTGAGTGTCGCCCGCCGCCCCCGGCGCCGACCACCCGCTGCTCCGCGCCATGACCGCCCGCAGCATCGCCGCGACGGTTTCGGGCAGGCCGGCGCCGACGGTGTCGCCGAGGTCGATCTCGTCGGGCCGCAGGACCGTCCACACCCGGTCAACCACCTCCGCGACGCGCTCGGGCGCGATGGGACCCTCGAACGGGCAGGCGATCACGCACGAGATATATGCCCGCAGCCGCGGCACGGGGCGCAGATCGAGCATCCGCCCGCGGACCTCCGCGTGCCGAGCGATCGACTCGACGATGCTCGCGTTGGTGTTCTTCCGGCTGAACATCTCGCTGGCGGCGGTGAACACCGAAACCTTGTCGAGCAGCCCGCCCTGCCCCGCCGCGTTGGCAGCCTGAAAACTCTCCAGGCCCGTCAGGTTCGGTACGAGCGCCGAGAGTTCCAGCGTCGACCGTCGCACCCCGCGGCCCAGGGTTGGGTCGAGCAAGGCGCACAGTTCCGCCGCGTCGCCAAGCTGCGGCACCCACTTCGGGCTCACGAAGCTGGTAACTTCCACCTCGTCCACGCCGCTATGCGCGCAGAGCTCGACCAGCCGGGCCTTCTCGGCCGTGGGGATCACGCCGGGCTCGTTCTGCAGCCCGTCCCTCGGCCCGACCTCGGTGATGCGGACGCGTTCGCCCATGCCGGAGTGTACCGGCGTCGCCCGAGCCGGCGACGCGCGCCTTGCCGACGCGCTCAGGTCGTGTAGTCCGCGTTGATGTTCACATAGTCCTTGCTCAGGTCGCAGCCGATCATCCAGCCCCGGCCGCGACCAAAGCCGACCGTCAGCACGCAATCCACCGGGTCCGCGATCATCGCCGCCAGCAGCTTCGGGTCGTTGCGCGCGACGCCCGTGGGCACGCCCGAGCGGTACACCTCGACCCCGCCGATCGTCAGTCCCGCCTCGGCCGGATCGAAGCGGACGCCCGCGTTCCCCGCCGCCGTGACGATCCGGCCCCAGTTCGGGTCCTTCCCGTGAATCGCACACTTGACCAGCGGCGAGTCGACGACGCACCTGGCCATGGCCGTCGCACTCGCATTGTCAACAGCCCCCTTCACCTCGACACGGAACAGCCGCGTCGCGCCCTCGCCGTCGCGGACGACCTTTGTTGCCAGTTCCTGGCAAAGGCTCAGGAGCGCGGCCCTGAAAACGATGAACTCCGGGTCTCCCTCGTGCATCATCTTCACCGGCGATGCGCCCGAGGCCATCGCCACCACGCTGTCCGAGCACGAGGGATGCCCGTCGACGCTCACCCGCTCGAAGCTCTCGCGGCAGGCGTCCTCGAGCGCGTGCTGGAGCGCCAGCCCCGCGATCGGCGCATCGGTGGTGATGAAGCCCAGCAGGGTCGCGTGCGTGCCCGCGCCGTCCAGCCGCGGAGCGATCATCCCCGAGCCCTTGGCGATCGCCCCCAGGTGCACGACGTGCCCGGCGATCTCGAGCTCCCGGTGGGCGCTCTTGGGCACGAGGTCCGTGGTCATGATCGCCCGCGCCGCCGCCTCGTCTGCATCCTTGTCGCGGGCGAGCGCCGCGACCAGCCCCGGGATCTTCGCGACCATCCGGTCCACCGGCAGCCGGTGCCCGATGATGCCCGTCGAGCTGGGCAGCACCTCGTCGGCCGAGCACCTGAGGGCCGCCGCGACCGCCTGCATCGTCGCCCGCGCGTCCTGAGTCCCCGGCTCGCCCGTCGCCGCGTTCGAGCAGCCCGAGTTCACCAGCACCGCCCGCAGCGCCGGGCCGCCCCGCAAAGCCGCGCCACGCCACTCGCGACCGATCTCCACCGGAGCGCCCACCACCGCGTTCCTCGTGAACACCGCGGCCGACGAACGGCGGGCCTGGATGCTCGCCCCTCCACCCCCTCCACTCCCTCCCCCCGCTCCGCCCGCGCCCGCCACCAATGGCCGGGGGTCGTCGCAGACGATCAGCGCCAGATCGCTCTTGCCCGAGGGCTTGATCCCGGCGGTGGTTGCGGCGGCACGAAAACCGAGCGGACGAGTGATGGACAAGGTCGATGCTCCGGAGGAAGTGCGGAGGGTAGTGCCCCCGCGTGTCCTCCGCACGTCCCCCCTGCCCCCCCGGGCCCCGCCCGACCGTCCGCGCCCTTATCGCCGGATCTCACGCAGCCGCTGCGTCGTCGACGCCAGATCGTCCCTCACGCCCATGGGCTCGAAGACCGCGCTCACGCTGGTCTCCCCGATGATGTTGTTGTACCCCACGCGGACGCCCAGCGTCGCGTCGGAGAACCGCCGCCGCAGCGTCGCGCTCACGTCCTGCAGCTCGTTCACGTCGGTGTCGTACGTCATGCCGCCGCCGATGGTGTACTTCTTCGTCAGCGTGTACATGACGCCCGCATCGACATACGTCGCGTCCAGAGCGTTGAGGTATCGCACCTGGGCGTAGCTCGAGAAGTCCGGCGCGTGCTGGATCGTCCCGCCCGCGACGGTCCGGGCCGGCTGATTGTCGTCGAAGTCGTACACCGTCGAGAACACCAGGCCCACCACGTCCGTCGCCTGCCACGCGAGGTCGGCCGTGAAGTAGTCGCCCAGGAACGAGTACTCGGGGCGCGACTCGTTGAACCGGCCGATGGGCGACTCCTTGTCGGCGTCGGCCGTCGAGTGGACCAGGTCGGTGCTGAGCTTGAGGACGTCGACGCTGCGCCAACGCCCCGGGCCGCCGCGCTGCGTCTGCCACGTCTGGTTGATCCCGGCCCGGACGGCCGAGCCGTTGTTGATGCTCTCGACGGTGTCGTCGTAGACCGGCAGGTTGCCCTGGGTGAGCGTCGTCCCGCCGCTCCAGACCGTCGCGTTGGGCTCGACGATGTGCCGCAAGCGGTGCAGGTCAAAGAGCCCGCTCTCGACCTCGTCGTCGATGCGCGTAAAGGTCGTGCTGAAGCGGCTGCCGCCGGCCCAGAACCCGCGGAACTGCTCGTCCCGGGCCTGCGCGTCGGCGATCGTGTTGAACTCGCCGACCTTCTGGTCATACGCCGTGAACTGCCCGACCACGAACGGCGAGACCTTGATCCCAAGCACATCGAACGTCGCGACCAGCTCCTGCCGCGTGTTGGCCCGCATCACGTCCTCGCGCGTGTATCCCGCCGCCCGCAGCCGGTCGGCGATCGACTGGTTGGCGTTGACGCCGAAGGTCCGCTGGGCCAGAAAGTCGTTGTTGAACCCCAGCCCGCTCACCAGCGTGTTGTCGAACACGAATCGCATGCGGCTGGCCGAGTACTCGTGCGTCCAGGTCAGGAGGCCCGGCTGCACCCCCGGGAGGATGTCGTCGGCGATCCTCGCATAGCTGATCTCGGGCAGCTTGTTGACGCTGTACCCCTGGCTCTGCACTAGGTACTGGTTAGACACGAAGTCCTGCAGGTTCGCCTTCGCCAGCACGCCGAACCGCTGGTTGCTCTCGAGGTAACGCAGCTCCGCCGCCGTAGTGAACTCGCGGCCCTCCTGGCCCTGCTCGCGGAAGAACGCGTCGACGAAGCGGGCGTCGGAGATGGCCGCCACCTCGCCCGTGAGCGTCCAGCTCGGCGTGAGCTGCCAGATGTTGTCGGCCAGAACGATCCCGCGGAACTCGTCGTCGACCTCCTGCTTCACGCCCGTGCTCAGCACGTCGCGCCCCGAGTCGCTGGGCAGGGTGTACGCCAGCACGCCGCCCTTGAGCTGGGCCCCCGGCCTCCCGGTCGTGTCCCAGTTCGTCCGCGTGCCAAGCGCGATCCCGCGGTCGAAGTAGCCGTCGATCAGGGCCCGGATCTTCAGGCCCTCGATCTTCCGTATTCCAAGCAGGCTCATCACGTTCCAGGTCGTCTTGATCGCCCCGCCCGACTCCGACGAGTTCTCCACGCGGATGTCTTCAAGCGGGATGTCCACGATCTCGCCGCTGAAGCCCGGCAGCACGAAGAACGGCACACCCCCCGCCCGCAGCGAGAGCATCCCCGACTCAAAGTACGTCCTTGGCCCCTCCCCGGGCGCCTCGGGCGGGGCCTGCGACACCGTGATCGTCGAGGCCCCGACGCTGAACACGGGCTCGAAGAACGAGCTTGTCGCCAGCCGCGCCCCCTCGGCCGTGAACCGGTTGGCCGCCTCCTGCCGCAGCGTCTTGGCCCGCACATAGATCGGGATACCGAGCTTCGGGTCGACCGTGCTGAAGACCGCCTCGGCCATCACCGCCCGATTGTTATTCAGATCATAAAACACCCGCGGCCCACGCAGCGTGTACTGCCCGTCCGTCGCCACCACGTCCCCCTCGAGATACACCCCCCGAAGCTGCTCGGCCCCGAATCGCCCCATGTCCGCGATCGGCCCAGGCTGCAGGAACACCACGGCCCGCTCGGCCGTGATCATCAGGTTCCGCGTCTTCCGCAGATCGGTGTACTGCAGCGCCACGCCGCCGGTCAACAGCAGCGTGTTGTCCCCCCCCTCCTCGCCGCGCACCAGCCGGATGAACTCCGAGTTGCCCACCGGGTCGCCAAACTCGGGCGCTGTCGGCGCCGTGCTCGCCCGCGTCCCGACCGCGAACGTCACCACGCCCCCCTTGGTGAACAGTGGATCCGCCGCCACACCCGCCCCGACCACCGGCGTCTCGCTCAGCGTCACCGCCGGCCGCTTGGCGATCGGGCTATTGGGCTCATACGGCCGGGCCCTTCCGGGCAAAATCGGCCCCGCCACCACGCCCGGCGCGGGCACGCCCACGATCTCCGCCGCCCCCGCAACCTCCGCCCCGGCCAGTTGCCGCAGGTGCCGGGCAAACCGCTGCTCGCTCTCCCGCAGGAAGTTCGCCTCCGCCTCCGCGGCGCCCCCCACCCCGGGCCGCCCGGTGCTCAGCGAGTCCGCCCGCATGCTCACGATCCCGTCGGCCCGCGCCGTCACCAGCAGCCGGTCGGCCGCCTGCGCAAAGCCCGCCTGCGAGCCCGGGTCGCTCACGCGATCAAACTGAATCGCGATCTCCCGCACCTGCCGGTCGGGATCCGAGCCCGGCCCGGCCCCGCCCACCCCCGCCGACCGCACCCAGACTACGGCCTGCGCCGCCGTAAACGTGTACTTCCCCAGCTGGACGCTCACATCCCCCTGCAAATACATCCGCTGGGTGCCCAGCGGCAGGCCGTCGGGCCCCACCTCGTTGCCCCCACCGCCCTCGGACCACACCCACGCGCGATTCGCCCGGATCACTAGGTCGCCCGCCTGCACGCTCGACGCGAGCTTTACGCCGCCGAAGTCGCGCCCGGTGATCTGCGACACGTCGACATCCGCCGCCCTCGCCCCAGCATCCACGGCGGGCCCCTGCGCAAAGCCCGCCGGCACCCCGACCGTCCCACCGGCGATCACGATCAGGATCCGGGCCAGACGAGCACCCAGACGCGGGCATGTATTGGTCATGGTTGTGGCAATCGGCATGGCCGCGGCATCCTGGCAGCAGAGAAACACTCAATGAACAGACGGAACAGACGGAGCAGACGACGACTCGCCGACGCGGCCGATGGTAAATGGCCCAAACCCAAAGCACAACTCCTCGATCAGCCCACGATCCTGCGACGACTGCCGCCTACCCATCGACACCCCGCCCCTGTAGACTGGCCTTTTGCCGCAATGGACCCTCCGGCCAACGCTCACCGCCAACTCAAACCCGTTGGGCGATCCACCAACGAGAGGACTTCACGATGTCCAACCCCACTTCCTCCACATCCCCCCCGCTCCCCACCTCGATCGACGCCGACGCCATCCTCACGCTCACCCTCGCGCCCACCGACCCCGCGTCCCCCGTCGTCGTCCTCGATCTCACGCTCATCCAGCGCCTCGAAGCCACGCTCAAGGATCTCCCCCGCGACCTCAAGGGCCTGATCCTCGCCTCCGCCTCCTCCCGCGTCTTCGTCGCCGGCGCTGATCTCAAGACCATTCAGGCCCCGTCGCCCCAAACCGACCCCGAGGCCGACCGCCGGCTCGACGCCTATCTCGCCTACGGCCAGCGGGTCTTCGGCATGCTCGCCCACCTCCCGTTCCCGACCGCCGCCGCCATCAACGGCGCCGCGCTCGGCGGCGGGCTCGAGCTCGCCATGCACTGCGATGGTCTCATCGCCGCCCCGAGCGCCTCGGGCAAGCCCTACCCCATCGGTCTCCCAGAGGCCGGCCTCTCCATCTGCCCCGGCTGGGGCGGCACCAACCTCCTCCCGGCCCGGATCGACCCGGCCGAGGCGATCCGCCGCACCGCCGCCGGCACGCCGATGACCTACGACCAGGCCGTCACGCTCGGCATGTTCGACGCCGTCGCGCCCCACTCCGCGACCCCCGACCCAGCGCCCCTGCACGCCGCCGCCAAGGCCTGGCTGCTGAGCGTTCGCCCGACCTTCGGCCACCCGGGCAGCCGTATCCCCCGGCGCGACGGCGCCCCAAGCCGATGCATCTCGCGCCCGGGCACAAAGCCCGCCACCCTCGCGGCCCTCGCCGAAGTCTTCACCTCGATCGACGCCCCCCCAGGCACCCCGGCCAAGGCCGTGCTCGCCGCCGTCCGGATCGGCGTCGACGCGGCCGACCCCGTCGCCGGGTGGCAGGCCGCGCTGGACGTCGAGCGTCACGAGCTGGTCCGCCTCCGCAACACGCCCGCGGGGCGGGCGGCGATACAGGCGTTCTTCGACAAGTCCAGCGCGGGCGCCACGAAGAAGTGACCGTGTCCCGTGCGGCCGGTTGAAAGTTCGGAGCGAGCCATCAACAAAACAACCGGCGGGGCCCGTTCGGGCCCCGCCGGCTTGATGATCTCAACCGCGATGAGCCGGCGTTGGCTCAGTAATCCATGTCATCCATCCCGCCGCCCGCGCCCGCCCCGACCTTCGACTTCCTCTCCTTGATGTCCACGATGGCGGCATCGGTGGTCAGGAGCAGGCCGGCGATCGACGCCGCGTTCTGCAGCGCGACGCGCTCGACCTTGGTGGGCACGATCACGCCCATCTGCAGGAGGTCGCCGTACTCGTGGGTCAGGGCGTTGAAGCCGAAGTTCGTAGCCGAGTTCTCTTCGACCTTCATCGCCACCACCGAGCCGTCGAGCCCGCAGTTCTGCGCGATCTGCTTGATCGGCGCCGAGACGGCGCGGTCGATGATGTCGATGCCGATCCGCTCGTCGCCCACGGCCTTCTTGCGGAGCTTATCGAGGCTCCGGCGGGCACGCAGGATCGCCACGCCGCCGCCGGGCAGGATGCCCTCCTCGACAGCCGCGCGGCACGCGTGCAGCGCGTCCTCGACGCGGGCCTTCTTCTCCTTCATCTCGACCTCGGTCGCCGCGCCCACGTTGATCTGCGCAACGCCGCCCGAGAGCTTCGCCAGCCGCTCCTCGAGCTTCTCGCGGTCGTAGTCGCTCGTGGTCGCGTCGATCTGGTGCCGGATCATGTCGATGCGGCCCTTGATGTCCTTGCTCTCGCCGGCGCCCTCGACGATCGTCGTGTTGTCCTTGTCGATGGCGACCTTCTTGGCCCGCCCGAGGTCCTCGAGCGTGACCTTCTCGAGCTCGATCCCGAGCTCCTCCATGATCGCCTTGCCGCCGGTGAGGACGGCGATGTCGTTGAGCATCTCCTTGCGGCGATCGCCGAAGCCCGGGGCCTTGACGGCCGCGATCTTCAGGATGCCTCGGAGCTTGTTGACCACCAGCGTCGCCAGGGCCTCGCCCTCGATGTCCTCGGCGATGATCAGCAGGCTCGCGCCGCTCTCGGCGATCTTGCCGAGCAGGGGCAGCATGTCCTTGGCCGAGGTGATCTTCTTCTCGTAGATCAGCACGTACGGCTTGTCGAGCACCGACTCCATCGTCGCCTGGTTGGTCACAAAGTGCGGCGACAGATAACCCTTGTCGAACTGCATGCCCTCGACAAGCTCGATCTCGGTGTTGAGGCTCTTGCCCTCTTCAACGGTGATCACGCCGTCCTTTCCAACTTTGTCCATCGCCTCGGCAATCTGCTTGCCGATCTCCGAGTCCTGGTTGGCCGAGCAGGTGCCGACCTGCGCGATCTCCTTCGACGACGACACCTTCTTCGACATCGCCTTGAGCTCTTCGACGATCGACGCGACGGCCAGATCGATGCCGCGCTTCACCTGGTTCGCGTTCGCGCCCGCGGTGATGTTCTTGAGACCCTCGGCAAAGATTGCCTCGGCATAGATGGTGGCGGTGGTGGTGCCGTCGCCGGCATCCTTGGAAGCCTTGGTGGCGACCTCCTTGACCATCTGCGCGCCCATGTTCTCGTAGGGATCCTCGAGCTCGATCTCCTTGGCGACCGTCACGCCGTCCTTGGTGACGGTCGGGGCGCCGAAGGACTTCTCAAGTACGACAACCCGGCCCGAGGGCCCGAGGGTCACCTTGACGGCCCGGGCGAGCTTCTTTACGCCCTGAAGAATGCGGTCACGAGCGTCGGTATCAAATGCGATCTGCTTGGCGGCCATTGGTCACTCCAAAGAGGCACTAGGCACTGGGCCCTAGGCGCTGGTTGTACAAGAAAGAACACCGGGCAATCACCACGTTCGAATCGTTCACTAGTGCCCAGTGCCTAGTGCCCGATGCCTGCTCACCCGATCTTGATCCACGCGACCTGCGGCGCGTCGAGGATGTACACGTGCTTCCCATCCGTCAGCTTGATCAGGTGGTCCGGCTCGTCGGGAAGCAGCATCGCATTGGTCACGATGCACTTCTCCGATTGAATCATGTATACCACGGCATCACGCTTGCCGTTGAGTTCACGAAGGGCTTGGCGAAGTTCGGGTGTGGTCATGCGATAGGCACCTAAGACCAGGCACCGGGCACCAGCAAAGGCCCCGAGCCCCATCGGCTCGTGCCCGGTGCCTGATGCCGCGTGCCCGCGGGTTCAGTCAATCACAGCCAACACCTCGTCCTCGCTCATGATCAGCAGCTTCTCGTCGTCGAGCTTGATCTCGCTGCCGGCATACGAAGAGAAGATCACCCTGTCGCCCTTCTTCACGGTCAGCGGCGTCAGCTTGCCGTCGGTCGT
>Ga0105048_10020391_pt1 | contig 10114 bp, 3 predicted proteins | sample MAT05_FD_78382 | JGI IMG/M metagenome (GOLD analysis project Ga0105048, IMG submission 78382) | Freshwater microbial communities from Lake Fryxell liftoff mats and glacier meltwater in Antarctica - MAT-05 | ecosystem: Environmental > Aquatic > Freshwater > Ice > Liftoff microbial mat | place... | reverse complement strand
GCCCTCGAGCCATCGGGGAGATCTGCAACCCCGGTAATTTTTTCATCTAATATTTTAAAACTGAAAGTGCATAATTCCTGATTTTAAATCAATATATTATCAAATCGCTCCATTGTTTCAGACTCTTAAAACTCGCTTACGTTTGCCCTGGTTCCCCCTTCAGGGGGCGGAGGGGGTTACTCCATCCTCAAACTCTTCACCGGATTACCCATTGCTGCTTTGATGGCCTGGAAGCTCACCGTACACAATGCGATCACCACCACCAACAATGCGGCAAAAACAAAGATCCATGCGTTTAATGTGATGCGATAGGGATAATTTTGCAGCCATTTATTAACGGCCCAGTTTGCAGCAGGAAATGCAATGAGGGCGGACAGCAATACCAATTTTAAAAAGCTGCCAGAGATATTTGTAGCAATGTCTGCAACAGATGCACCTAACACTTTTCGGATACCAATTTCTTTGGTCCGTTTTTCAGCCGCCAACGTTGCAAGGCCAAACAAACCAATGCATGAAATGAAAATAGTCAGGAAGGCAGCAAAGGTGATAATCTGTTTCCACTTTTGTTCCGCTTCATATTGTTTGGTGTTCAGATCGTTTTTGAAATTATATTTATACGGTTGAAAGGGCTGTTGCGACTTGAAGACTTTTTCAATATGCTTCAATGTTGTAGAGCTTTTGTTAGGATTGATTTTTATCAGCAACTGACCATAGCTATATTTAGGATTCATTATGAACAACTGTGGCCCAATCTTCTGCATCAAGGATGCATAGTGATAATCCTTTACCACACCAATTACATTGTACTTAATACTATCGTAAAAGAAATCAACCTGCTTATTATTGATATCTTTCCAGCCAGCCTTTTTTACGAAGGCTTCGTTCACCAACACAGATTGCGTTGAGTCGGAAGGAAAAGCCGCAGAAAAATTTCGACCCTGCACAATTGGAATTTCCAGCACCGGTAAAAAAGCGCTGTCAATTACCTCCATTCTAAAATCCATTTGTTGTCCATCTACATTAGCCAATGTACTCCATTCTCCCCGTTGGCGCACAGCAACGGAATGTATTGCAGGCTCCTTTATCAATTCATTTTTAAAAACCGCCACTTTATCCGCCTTCATCCCGTCGCCATCTACCACCACCAGGTTGGTATCGTTGTAGCCCAATTTAAACCCGGTGAGGTAATTAAACTGCGAATAAACAGTAATAGTAGCGATAATTAAAAATGTAGTGAGTGTAAATTGTAGCACTACCAATCCTTTGGAGAGATAATTTTTGCCAGACAATGGCATGCGATTGTATAAGGTTTGTACCGGGCTAAAACCAGACAGTACCAATGCCGGATAAAACCCAGCCAGGAAAGCCGTGAACATAAACAAACCAATGTAACCGGAAACCAATTTTGCATCCAGCAAATAAGAAAAGGACAATGCCTTATTGGAAACCGTATTGAAGAAAGGTAACACGGCTATCACCAACAATATCGCCAGCACAAAAGCGAAGAAACTCAGTACAAATGATTCGCCTAAAAACTGGGCAGTTAATTGTTTTCGTTCGCCACCAATTACTTTTCTGATACCGATTTCTTTTGCTCTTTTTAACGACCGGGCAACCGTAAGGTTTACAAAATTGATGCAAGCGATGATTAAAATAAAGGCGGCAATACCCAACAGAATTTTAGAATAAATTGGATTGCTTGCATCCGTCAATCCGTTTTGTGCAGAAAAATCAGTGCTGAGGTGCATATCCGGCAGAGGTTGCAAACCGTAGCTAAATGTTTCCGTCAGTTGGTATTGCTGCTTTGCTTCATTTATCTGAGTGGCAGCATCTGTTGTATATACTTTATCAAACTTTGCTACTACTTTTTTTACATCTGCATCAGGATGCAATACCACAAATGTATTGAGGTAAAAATTGATCCACTGGTTATCGGCCTTACCTTCCCGAAGGTTTAGTTTCATCGGAAGCAGCATCTGTATTTTGATCGAAGAATTTTGTGGTGACTTTGGCACAATACCGGCCACTGTAAATTTTTGAAAGGCGCCTTTATCACCTGTTGGCAATTCGATTACTTTGCCCATTGCAGCCGCGGTGCCAAAAAACTTTTTAGCCACTTCTTCATTCAACACCACGGAGTATAGGTCTTTCATGATTTCATTTCGGTTTCCGTCTTTTAAAGGAAATGAAAAAACGGAAAAGAAATTTTCATCTACATAAGCCGCTTCCTGGTCGAATATTTCTGTACCCACTTTAACGGGTAACTGCTCCCCCTGTAGCCGTACAAATTCTTTTATTTCCGGTATCGCTCTTTTGAAAGCGGGCCCAGGCATCATTCCCGTAATACCAGACTTTTCCTGCACTTTTCCATCTGCACCAAACCTGGTATTGGTGATGCGGTAGATGTTAGTAGCGTTGTTATGAAAACGATCATAACTCACTTCATCCTTGCTGTATAAAATGATCAACATACAACAAGCCAGTCCCAAACTTAAACCCAGGATATTGATGCCGCTGTACACTTTATTTCTTAACAAATTTCGCCAGGCTATTTTAAAATAATTGTTTACTAAGAACATATTTTTCATGATGTTGATTTTTTAAAATGTTTTACCCCCATCCCCGCTAGCTAGCGGGGAGGTCTGTCTACCTTGTACTTTCTTAATCCAATATTCTAAAACTGAACGTGCATAATCCCGCTATATAAATCAACACATTATCAAATCGCTCCCTTGCGTTATACACTCCAAACTCGCTTACTCCTGCCCTGGTTTCGCCTTCAGGGGGCGGAGGGGGTTACTCCGTCCTCAAACTCTTCACCGGGTTGGCAACTGCTGCTTTAATTGCCTGGAAACTAACTGTTGCAATTGCAATTGCGATTGCAGTAACCCCTGCCAAAACAAAAACCCACCATTCAATATTAATCCGATAAGCAAAATCCTGCAGCCAGCTATGCATCGTAAACCATGCAATTGGAGATGCAATAAAAATGGCAATTACAACCAGCAGTAAAAAATCTTTAGACAGCAGGTTGGTTATTTGAAATACAGATGCACCTAAAACTTTTCTTAATCCAATTTCCTTATTTCGTTGTTGAGCGGCTTGTATAATCAGGGCGAACAGACCTAAGCAAGCCAACAGCATCGACAATCCGCTAAAGAAAGTAAACAGTTCCTGAAGCCTGGTTTCTGCTTTATATTGTTTGGCCATCATATCATCTACCCATTGCAAATCCAACAGCTTATCCGGGTAAAATTGTCTCCATAATTTATTGATCGAGGCGGTTGCTTGCTTTTCGTAACCCGGCTTTATCCGCACCAACATATTGCCATATAAAGGCGCATTTTCAGCTGTAATGATGGTTGGTTGAATCGTCTTCTTAAGGGATTCCGTATTAAAGTCGTTGATGATACCTACCGGCGAAGTAAAGGCACCTTGCATCGGCGTATTTAATTTTTTTATTCCCAACAACATGGCGGTATAAGCTGTAATAACAGAGGATTGATGTTTTGCAGCATTTTCATATTCCGGTCGTTTCAACTCCATCAATGAATCGGGACTCATTTTATCCATGGCAAACGAATCAGTTAACAACCTGCCTTCCTTCAATTGCAAACCCAGTGTTTTCGCCAGATCTACATCTCCATTTATGTACCAGACGGTTAATTTATTTCCCGGGTGATTTGGGTCATCAATTTCCCTGGCCATATAACCTGCGCTAGTCGGCGTCCAGGCGGTAATACTTGCATTCACAATTCCTTCCGTGGCAAGTAATTCCTTTTTAAAAGTTTGGCCTTTTGGTCCCCATGAGATATAACCAAGGTTAATGAGATGCTGTTTTTCAAAACCTACATCTTTGCTCTTCATAAACGATACTTGTTGCCTTACAACAAACAGCGCTATCAATACGATTATAGAAATAGAGAATTGTAAAACCACCAACCCTTTTCTAACAACCTGGTGCCAACCCATGCTTCCTGAAAACAGTTTTCCTTTTAACGTGGATGCAGGTTTAAAACCGGAAATGATCCATGCCGGATAAGCACCTGTGATAACACTCACGATAAAAATAAAACCGTACGCACCTACAAAAAGAAAAGTTCCGGAAATAAAAGTCCTCTCTAATTGATTGCCTAAATAAAGCTCTAAAAATGGAATTGACAGGCGATAAAAAATTGTAGCAAATAGGGCAGTAATTGCAAAGAATAAAATTGATTCTGCCAAAAACTGAAACATGATTTGTTTGCGTCCTGCGCCCAAAATTTTTCTTACACCGGTTTCGGGTAACCGTTGTAAAGCTCTTGCAGAACTTAGATTTACAAAGTTTACACAAGCAATCATTAACAATAAAAATGCTACCCCGCTAAAAATGTAAATATTTTGTATGTCCCCTTTTACATGCTGGTTTTCTGAAAAATCCGAATGCAGGTATACTTGGTCCAATGGCTGAAATTCGTACTGGTAAGGATTTTTAACCGTAACATAGCTGGCATACCATTTATTAAGTTTGTTGGTAAACGCTTTAATATCCACTCCCGCCTTGGTAAGGATGAAATTATTGGGCGTATACGTTCCATACTGTTCTTTTTCCAGACCATCATTGCGCTCTTTCTCTATTTCAATCACCTCAGAACGAAAGACAGAGTTGGGAGAAATATCCTTTACAACACCAGTAATGAGGTAAGCGCCAGGTTTGTCTGCATAAGTAGGAACGTCATGAATGATTTTTCCTACAGGGTTTTCATTTTTAAAATATTTATACTGAAAGCTTTCCGTGATCACAATATTTGTTTGCCCTTCTACAAAATGTTTTGGATTGCCAGACAGCACCTGTAAGTCAAGCAGTTTCCAAATAGAAGTGTCGGCACCAAGGATAGATAATTTTATCCCATTCGGATCATCATTTTCATTTAATCTAAACCTCCATTCGTAAACATTCAATCGTCCCACAGTTTTAATTTCCGGAAAATCAGTTTTTAATTTCTCTGACAAACCAGTAAATGAAGAGGTGAACCTGTTATACAAACCATCGCCCATTTTATTCACGGTAACAATTCTATAAAGCTCCTTGCGATGGCTCCATTGCTGGTCGTAGGAAAGATCATTTATTACAACGGTTGCAACAAGCATGCATGCACAAAGCCCGATCGTTAAACCGAAAATATTTATCAATGAATAAACTTTATTCTTATGAATATTCCGCCAGGCAGTTTTAAAATAATTTTTTATCATGGCTACATTGTTGAAAGTTTAAAAAATACACCAGTTTAAGTCTCTTTTAGTTGTTATGCGATCACCCAATTCTACCCAATTTAAATTGCACTTGCCTAAGGTTCGCCCGGAACAAGGTCTACAATCCTGGTTATTCCGCCCCCGCCCCTACCCGAAATAATCGGCATGCTCCAAAAAGGGGAGTTACACAAATAGTTCAATTTGTACCCAGCCCCGTCAGGCGGCGGAAAGGTCTTTAACCCTTGTACTCTCGCCCCCGGCCCAGCTAGCCAGTGGGGAGTTCCTCGAACCGTCTGCTATTCTATCTACTATTTAAAATTTGCCAGTGTATAATACCTACATTTCAATTAAACCATTCTCAAATTGCTCCATTTTTTCAGAAACTTCAAATACGCTTACTCCTGCCCTGGTTCCCCCTTCAGGGGGTTAGGGGGCATGCTTCTTCAGGGGGCAGAGGGGGTTACTCCGTTCTCAAACTCTTCACCGGGTTTGCGATTGCTGCTTTTAAGGCCTGTATCGAAACAATTATTAAAGCAAACGCTAAACTTCCCAAACCCGCAATTAAAAATATCCACCAGCTAATGTTAATTCGGTATTGGAAATCCTGCAACCAATTGTTCATGGCCCACCATACAATTGGTGTAGCAATAATAAACGCCAGCAAAATCAGTTTAATAAAATTGCCCGAAAGCATGATTACAATTTCCGAAACACTTGCGCCAAGTACTTTTCTTATTCCGATTTCTTTTGTTCTCTGCTGGGCAATAAGTGCTACCAGACTAAATAACCCAAGCAGGGAAATAAGTATAGCCAATGTGGCAAATGTTGTAAATAACGTTGCCAGGCGTTGCTGCGATTTATATAAATTTGCTATATCATTGTCCATAAACGAAAAACTAAAACCCGAATCCGGAAAAAATTGTTTCCATTTATTCTTAATAAAATCAATGGTTTCAGGAATATTTTTTGAATTAATTCTAATGTAAGTATTTCCAAAAGGAAGATTCATTTCTTTTGAAATAATCACCATCGGACTTTTTTCTAATAAAGAAATACCTATAAAATCATTGATTTCTCCAACTACGGTTCCTTGCAAAGCATCTAATTTTAATACTTGCCCTACTACAGGTTGTTTTAATCCCAAAATTTCAGTAGTTGCTTTTGTTATAATAATAGGCCTTGAAGAAATCACGTTTAGGTATTCTTCGTCTGTAAGTTTCTTATTTAGTGGATTAAGCAAAGAATCAATATTGTCAATTGTCGATAAATAAGTAGGTGAGAAATTTTTTCCCGCTATTAACTTTATCTGCATGGTGTTTAAAAAATCAGCATCAGCTCTTACAAAACCAAAATTCCAGTTTTTTGTAGAATCGTCCGGGCGGCTCATGCTTGAAGAACTTCCATAACTATCTCCTAATTTCCAACTGGAAACAGAAACGCCGAGAATATCCCTTCCGGTCTTCAGCTCATTTTTAAATGTGGTCATTTGCCCCTTAAATTTTTGGTAGGGTAATTTGATTAAATATTCCTTATTAAAACCGAGTTGCATATTATTGAGCAGGTAAAGTTGCTTATACACAACTATGGTTGCTACTATCAGCCCAATAGAAATAACAAACTGGAATACGATTAAAGTTTTTCTGATATTAAGATTTATTGAAACCCTCTTTTGCCCATCCTTCAGTACGGAAACAGGCTGTAGCCGCAAAAGAAAGAAAGCAGGATAAGAACCCGAGATAACTCCGGTTACAATACTTATTAAAATAATAACTGTAATAAATTTCCAGTTTAATAATACAAGATTCCCGGCATCGATATCCACAATTTTTGCGAACCACGGCCAAAGCGAATAAGCAATTAACAAAGCAACGGGCAATGCAACACAAAAAAGCAACACAGATTCAGAAATGAACTGAAAAGCTAATTGTTTTTTTTCGGCGCCCATTACCTTTCTGATACCCACTTCTTTTACCCTTTGCAATGAGCGGACTGTTGTAAGATTGATATAATTAATACAGGCTACCAACAAAATCAATAAGGCAACAAAGGAAAAAATATAGATGTATTTGATATCGCTTGTCGGGTACGGCTCATTTTTTATATGAGAATACAAATGAATGGAGGTAACCGGTTGGAATTCAATTTTTGTATCTTTGGGGAAATAGTATTTTTTATAAATGGAAGAGATTTTATTATCCAGGGCCTTTATATTTGCTCCTCTTTTCAACATAATATATTTAACGCCAAACGACCCAAAGGCACGCCAATCCAGAGGCTCCTGATTTTTTGTCTCAGCCACAATGGCTTCGGCCTGAAAATGTGTGCCGGGTGGAATGTCTTTAATAATACCTGTAACAGTATAAGATTTTAGAACATTGGTATAGTCCTTATAGTTAAGTAATCTGCCTATTGCATTTTGAGACGGGAACAGTTTTTTCGCCAGATTTTCGGTAAGCACAATGCTGTTATTATTTATTAAAGATGAAGCGGCATTGCCAGCAACAAATGGCAGGTTAAATATCCTGAAGAAAGTGCTATCAACCTTTACGTATTTTACATGAATATTTTCCCCATCTAAAATAAAATCATTTTGGGTATACATAATTTTCGTTACAGATTCTATTTCAGGAAATTCGTCTTTTAAAGTGTACGCCAGCGCATCGGGTATCATGAATGTTTTTTCAGCAATACTGTCTTTTTTTCGATCTGCCACCACCCGGTAAATTCTGTTGAAATTGCTGTAATGCTGATCAAATGATAATTCATATTTAACGTAAGCTGCAATCATTAAAACACCAGCCAATGCTATGGCAAGGCCAATTAAATTAATAGTTGCATAAACTTTATCTTTTATAAAAGACCGGAAGGCAATTTTAAAATAATTTTTTATCATATTACAAATTTGTAAGTCTACAGACTATACCAATTTAAGTTTCTTTTAGCTACTACGCTCTGTTCACCCTCATCCCCGCTGGCAAGCGGGGAGGTCTGCTACCAGTTCAATTTACCCCCTCCCTGTTTCGTCAGCGAGGGGATCTTCGAACCGTTTGCCTTTTTTACAAGGACTAAAAAGTTCCTCTACATTTATCCTATGACCTAACCATTTCCATTTCCATTTCCATTACCCAAAAACATACCTTCATCACCAACTCAAAAAAAAGACTGATTCATTCCTAATACTCCTGCCCTGGTTCCCCCTTCAGGGGTCGGAGGGGGTTTCTACTCCGTCCTCAAACTCTTCACCGGGTTTGCAACCGCTGCTTTAATTGCCTGGAAACTGACCGTAATTAAAGCAATGAAGAGTGCGGCCAGTGCAGCAACCACAAATACCCACCAGCTTATGTTAATCCTGAAGGCAAAACCCTGTAACCATTTGCGCATGGCCCAGCTTGCTACAGGCAAACCAATGAGAATTGCTACCAAAACAAGCTGCACAAAATCTTTTGAAAGCATGGCAGATACATCAGTTACTGTGGCACCAAGCACTTTTCGTATACCAATTTCTCTGGTGCGGCGTTCGGCCGTAAATGCTGCCAGTCCAAATAATCCAAGACATGCAATAAAGATGGCGAGAATTGAGAACACAGCGATCATTTTTGCGGTTTGTTGTTCGGCGGTGTAAAGACTTTGTACATGACTGTCAAGGAAACGATAATCGAAGGCAGAGTTGGGCAGGTCATTCTTAAATACATTTTCCAATTGCTCCATAAACTGTGGCAGGTTTTGGGTATTGTATCTCACCAGTAAAGACCTGACTGATTCAGGAGCACCGTTCATTGTATAATAAACATATCCGCCGATATCATCTTTCAACGACAAATAATTAAAATTCTTTGCAACACCAACTACCAGGGTCCGGTCCGCCATTTCTGATGCGATGTATTTGCCCACCGCTTCCTGCGGCGTTTTAAAACCGAGGTAGCTGGCAACTGTTTCATTGATCAATGTATAACAAACGGTATCGCCTGCTGCAATGTTTGCTGGCAGTGGGTTCCCGGCTAATAATTCCAATTGCATCGTTGCAACAATTGTACCATCGGTATGACAGGTTTTTACCGGCAGACCTTCTTTATCCGTTACTAGTTTGCGAACAGATCTGCCACTCTCGCCCTCACCCGGGATGGCTTGAACAGCCGAAACATTTTCAACTGCTGCCAGATTTTTTAAATCGTTTATTGCTGTATTTACCTGCTGTTTGCTTTGTGCAGATTTTACAGAAAGAGTGATGATACCTTTAGGATTATACCCCAGATTTTTGTTCCGGATAAATTCCATTTGCTGAAAAATAATAATGACTGCCACAATCAGAATAATGGAAGATGCAAACTGAAAAACTACCAACCCCTTTCGCACAAATTCTGCCAGCGAATGTTTTTGTTTTGATTTACTTACTAATATCAACGCAGAAATGCGGGACATCGAAAATGCCGGGTAACTTCCGGCAACAAGGGTTACAATCAACCAAATGCCAAGGAGGCTTATTATAATTGGAAACTGATAGAGATCAACTGCATGCAATTCGCTTCCGGTAATGTTTATAAACAGTGGCATTACGAGCAAGGCAAGCAAATAGCCGGTAATGATGGAAATAAATGCCACGATACCGGTTTCTGCATAAAAATGAAACAGCATCTGGCGCATACTTGCACCCAATACTTTATTGACACCCACAGCTTTTGAACGCTTTTGCGACCGGGCCGTTGCAAGGTTCATATAATTGATGCAGGCAATTATTAAAATAAGCAGCGACAAAAAAAGTAATCCTTTGATCGTTTTTATATCTCCCATCCTGGAAGAATAACCAGCTCTTAAATCAGCCGAATACAGGTGAATATCAGTAAGTGGCTGAAACAGAAACTTTGAGTAATACTGGTTATCTTTT
>Ga0105048_10020390_pt1 | contig 10114 bp, 10 predicted proteins | sample MAT05_FD_78382 | JGI IMG/M metagenome (GOLD analysis project Ga0105048, IMG submission 78382) | Freshwater microbial communities from Lake Fryxell liftoff mats and glacier meltwater in Antarctica - MAT-05 | ecosystem: Environmental > Aquatic > Freshwater > Ice > Liftoff microbial mat | place... | reverse complement strand
TGGCCGCGCACGCCAAGGGCTCCGTCCGAACTACAAGCCGCCTGCTCGAAGGGGCGCTCCGCTCCAACATGGCCGGTCTTGCTTGCGCGCCGACAACGGCCTGGCCCGACCAGCGCACCGCGGCCCTGGCGGCGGTGCTCCGGGCACGCGCCACCGGCGGCGAGGTTGCGGTCGACCCTGCCACCGAACAAGCCCTGGCCCGCGTCGCCGGCGGCGAAGGCGATCTGCCTGAAGGCCTGCGCATCCAAGCCGCGTGGCTCGCGCTGCGACACGCCCGCGCGGGGCAGGCCGCCCTGGCCCGCGTCCTGGTCAACGTCGACGAAGGCCCCTGAGCACACATCCCCACGGCACGGACGCACCGCATGAACCACGAGATCCCGCTCTCCAAGCCCGACATCACCGACAAGGAGATCGAGGCGGTGGTCTCGACCCTTCGCTCGGGCCGGCTCTCCATCGGCCCGCAGCAGGCGGCCTTCGAGCAGGCCGTCGCCGAGCGCACCGGCCGCCGCGAGGCCGTGGCGTGTTCATCAGGCACCGCCGGGCTGCACATGGCCATGCTCGCCCTTGGAATCGGGCCCGGCGACGAGGTCATCACTACGCCGTTCTCCTTCATCGCCTCGGCCAACCCGATCCTCTATGTCGGCGCGACGCCGGTCTTCGTGGACATCTGCCCCAAGACACTGAACATGGACCCGATCCTGGTCGAGAAGGCCATCGGCCGCCACACCCGCGCCATCATGGCCGTCGAGACCTTCGGCAACCCAGCCCACATGGACGCGTATGTCCAGATCGCCGGGCGGCACGAGATTCCGATCATCGAGGACTGCTGCGAGGCCCTGGGCTGCACCCATAAAGGCACGCCCGCCGGCGCCTACGGGCGCGTCGGCGTCTTCGGGTTTTATCCCAACAAGCAGATCACCACCGGCGAGGGCGGCATGATCGTCACTGACGACAAACGCATCGCCGACCTGTGCCGCTCGCTCCGCAGCCAGGGCCGGCCCGTGGCGCAGGCGACCAGCAGCCCCGCCGATCACATGCCCGGCCCCGGCACCGGCTCGTGGCTTCTGCACGAGCGACTCGGTTACAACTACCGCCTGAGCGAGATCCACTCGGCCCTGGGCGTCGTCCAGATGAAGCGTTTCGACGAGATCATGGCCAAACGCCAGCGCGTCGCCAACATGTATATCGAGCGGCTCCTGGGCAACAGCGAGATCATCCTCCCCACGCTGCTGCCCGAGACGGTCATGAGCTGGTTCGTCTTCGTCGTCCGGCTCACGACCAGCTACACCCGTGAGGAGCGCGACCGGATCATCGCCGGCATGCGCCGCCACGACGTGGGCAGCAGCGACTACTTTCCCTGCATCCACCTCCAGCCGTTCTACCGCGAACTCTTCGGCTTCAAGCCCGGCGACTTCCCCATCGCCGAGAGCGTCTCGGCTCGCACCATCGCCCTGCCGTTCCACAACGACCTCACCGAGCGCGACATCGACTTCGTCGCGGCCACGCTGGAGCTGATGATCAGCCGCGAGAACATCAAGCGGAGCTGAGGCGGCTCACTTCACAATGGTCCGCTTGAACGCCGACGCGTCGTGGGCCGCGGCGGCACCGCCCTCGCCCGGGTTGCTCTTGCGGGCCTCGATCGCCACCGGATCGATCTCGCGCAGGTAGTCCCACGAATAGATCCCCGTGTCGTGGCCGTCGCTGAAGCGGATCCGCATCGCGTAACGCCCCACCAGCTCCGCGTCGACCGCCGCGATCGCCCCGGCGCTCATAAAGCCCGAGGGCAGGATCGTCAGCGGGTTGCGCGCCTGCTCGTCACGCAGTTGCCGAGCGTCCGCCGACGGTGAGTACTTGCGCAGATACGCGATCGAAAAGAACGACGTCGTCCCGTCGGCCCACTCGATCGTGAGCCCCTTGTCCTTCTTGAGGTCGATCTTCTTGGGGGCTGGCTCCATGGGCTAACTCTAGCGGGGAACCTGGCGCGCCAAGGCGACGGATTGGCCACAGATCGCACCGCGAAACACAGACCGGCACCCAACGCCTGTTTCTCCCTTCCCCGATGTGCTCACCTGTGCCAATCTGCGGCTGCTTCCTCCTATTGTGCCGCATGACTCACTTCGCCGACCGACTCGCCCACAACATCGACCGCATCGGCTCGCCCGTCTGCGTGGGGCTCGATCCGGTCTATGACAAGCTTCCCGGCGAGCTCAAGTGCGGCACCACAGGCGGCGGGCCCGTCGCCGCCATCGCCCGCTTCTGCGAGGGCGTGCTCGACGCCTGTCGAGCGCACGCCGCCGTCGTCAAGCCGCAGTCGGCGTGCTTCGAGCGCTACGGCCCCGAGGGCTTGGCGTGCCTGCAGCACGTCTGCCGCCGGGCCCGCGAACTCGGCTACATCGTGGTCCTTGACGCGAAGCGTGGCGACATCGGCGTGACGGCGGAGCACTACGCCGCCCTCGCCTTCGACGCCATGGACGCCGACGCCGTGACCGTCTCGCCATACCTGGGCCCGGACACGATCGAGCCGTTCCTCAATCACCAGCCCGCCGACGCTTCGCGCGGCCGCGGGGTCTTCGTCCTGGTCCGCACCAGCAACCCCGGCAGCGATGCCGTGCAGTCGCTCGCGCTGGCCGACGGGCGGACGGTCGCGGAGATGATCGCCGATCATGTCGCCGTGCTGGGCGGCTCGCGGCGCGGTCAGCGCGGGCTCACGTCCGTCGGAGCGGTCGTCGGGGCGACCAAGCCGCAAGACGCCGCCGCTCTCCGCGCCCGCATGCCCGACACCATCTTCCTGATTCCCGGTTACGGCGCCCAGGGAGGCACCGCCGATGATGTCCGGCGAATGGTCCGGCCAGCGGCGACTCCGGGCGCACGTGGCGTGCTGGTCACGGCGAGCCGCAGCGTGATCTACGCGTTCACGCCCGAAGGCGGCGACTGGCGCGGCGAGGTGTCGGCCGCGGCGGCCAAGATGGCGCGCGAGATCGGCCAAGTATGCAACTGATGTCGATCGACGTCGAATCGCCGGCACGCCACGCCGACGATGAGCGGCGTCCTCGGAGCGAATCATGGGGCTTCTATTGTGGGTTCGGACGCGAATCGGTGTGCGGGGCGGACCGCCGGCTCAAGCCAGTCGCTCGGAATGAAAGCGGCGGCTCGGACGGGACGCCGCTTAAATGAGCAAGCGATGCGCCGGCCAAACCCTCACATCGGCTTCTTGCTGATCGTCACATCGTAAATGTGCAGGAGCTTGCTCTTGTCGAAGATCATCTCCTGCCGCGACAGGCCCACCACGTCGTACTCGGGCGTGAGTTCGATGGCGTCGACCGGGCAGGCCTCTTCGCACATCCCGCAGAAGATGCACCGCAGCTCGTCGATCTCGAACTTGACTGGGTACTTCTCGCGGTCGTCCCAGGGCGATTCGCCCGCGGTGATGTGGATGCACTTGGCCGGGCAGATCGTCGGGCACATCATGCAGGCCACGCACTTGACGCGGCCCGATTCGTCCTTGTTGAGCCGGTGAACGCCGCGGAAGTTGCGGGGTTCGAGCCCGCCCTCCTCCACGGGCATGTTCTCGCGGCGTTCCTCGGGATACTGCATCGTCCGCAGGCTCTTGCCGGTCGCCTGGGTCGTGAACCAGTGCCGCAGCGTGGTGCCGAAGCCCTTGAAGACCTCGGGCAGGAAGACGCTCTCCATCCGGGTGAGCGGCGCGGGCTGGACGTTCACGAGATCTTCTGGGCGGATGCTCATAGGAGCTCAAGCATAGAGCCACGCCGGGGCCAGCGCGCAACGGATCGACCCGCGAATCCGAAGGCCCCGCGCCGTAAACGTCGATAGACTCATCCATGATCCGCAAGCGGGGAGCACCTGTGTTGCTGGAACTCATCCGGGGAAAGCCTTCACCCGGAGCGGTGGCCCCTTCCAACCTCCCCATCCCGCCCGTTGCCGCAACCAGATCGGCTGTCCCAACCAGCTCCAAGCCGCGCGGTGACTCAACCGCTCCGGCCCCACCCCGCAACGAGCCGCGCCGCCCCACCCCCGCCAACTCCGGCATGGCCATGGGCCCCGGCCCCGCCAACGCCACCAGCACCCTTTCGATTGAGCCCAAGACCACGGTCTCCCCCGACCGCCTTGCCGGGCCATCTCCCCGACCCTCCGACTCCGCCGGCCTCCGCGCTCGGCTGAACATCCGCATCCCCAATATCTGGTATTTAGTGGCTGGGTTGGTCGTCGTGGCCCTGCTGGTCTGGTGGGCCGCGTTCAACCTGGGCCACGCCAAAGGGCGTGACGAGGGCGAGCAGTTGGTCCGGCAGATCGCCAGCGATGATCCCAAATCGAGTCCCCCGGTGGACCCGCTGGCGCAGCCCGTCAAAAAGCCGCCCGATTCGCCGAATGCCGGCAAGCTCGATCCGCAGCCTGCCATCGGAAATACGACCAAGGTCCCGCCGCCGGCACCCCCGAAGGTTGAGAGAGCGCCCCCCTCGGCGGGTGATCCCCCCGTGACGACGTTGCAGGCCGGGATGAACTATCTAGTGGTCTCCACCCTAATGAAGCGGGATGCCGACGAGTCGGCGGCGTATCTACGGGCCAGTGGGCTGGGGGTGGCGTTGCTCCCGGTCGGAGGCGGAGTTGATCCCAAGGGCGAGCGGGCCAAAGATGACCGGCAGCAGTTCGAGGTGGTGATTCTTCGGGGCATGAGCCCGGCGCAGATGCGTGCGCCCAGCCCGGAGATCAGCCGGCTTGAATCGCAGGTGAAGAACCTCGGCCGCAAGTGGAAGGCCGAGAACAAGAAGGCTCCGACGGATTTCGCCCAGACGTTCTGGCGGAAGCACAAGGGGCCGTGAGGGCGGAGATCCGCCGAAGGGTACGAGCAATGAGCCTGGACGCATCTCTTCGGGTTAAGGGTGGCATGGCGAGCAAGCGAAGCGTTTACACGCGTGCGGAACGCGTGGCGCGGCTCATCGAAGCCAAAAAGATCGATGTCGCCAAGGGTACCGGCAAGGCGCTGGGCTTGCCCAAGACGCGCATCACCAAATAGCCCGTCTCACGAGACGTTGGATCACCGACAGCTGAGGTTGAGCAGACTAGCTAGGTCGCGCTCGCATGCAGCGGCTTGCCGGTCAGGGCGTACCACGGGCGGATGGTGAGCGATGGCCAAGCCAGCGCGGGCCAGGCGACGCTCGCCAATGTTGGCCTCATCATGACTTCAGCGGCGAGCCGGCAAGCCCATCGGCGGGTTCGCAGGCGGCGGCGATAGTCGCGCGCGAACGCCGCGTGAACGGCGGCCAGATCTAGCGGCGCGGCCGTCAGGGTGGCGGAGAGCGTGCTCCCGGCCCACAGGGCCAGGCCGATGCCCTCGCCCCCAACCGGTTCGACGGCGGCGGCGGCGTTGCCGACGCGGAACGAACGGGGGTGGCCGGGCGGGATGTATCCCGATCCAGCCACGCCGCAGGCGAGCCAGTTGCCCAAGTCCCCGGCGCGTTCACGGGTGCGTGGGTCGTAGCCGGGCCAGCAGTGCGTGAGGAGTGCGTCGTGATGGCCGCAGAAGCGGGCGAGCATTGCGGCGCTGGCGACCAGTGCGCAGGTAGCGAGGCCGTGCTCGACGGCGACGAGGCCGACATAGGCCTGGGCGGCGAGGCCGGTGCCAGCGGCGGCGCGCATGCGGAGGCCTCTGACCGACGTCGCCAGGTGGGTCTTGAGCCCGACGACGCCGGCACGCATGGGCGTGGGCCCAGCCGGATCGTGACGGCCTGAGCCGTCGGCATGGATCAGGATGTCGGCGCTCAGCCGCCCGCCCGCGATCAGTTCCACGGCGACGTGATCGTCGGCGTAGCTGGCGGAGCGGACCACGGCTGGCTGGTGGACAATGGCGCCGGCGGCCGCGGCACGATCGAGCAACATCACGTCGAGCGAGGCTCGCGACAAGGCCCAGGCCGGTCGCGGCATGGGCCAGCGGCGCTCGGCGTCGCCGCGGTCGATGAACAGCTCGTTGACCTGACGCGCGCCAGCGGCGCGGAGATCGGTTGGCGCGATGAGCCGCTCGATGATCGGCGTGGCGGCGGGGCTGATGAACTCGCCGCAGACCTTGGCCCGCGGGAAGCTCTTGCCTTCAAGCAGGTCCACGCGCCAGCCAGCCTTGGCCAGCGTGATGGCGGTGGACGCGCCCGCGGGGCCGGCACCGATGATGATGGCCGAGGGCATAGGGGCGCTCCGAGTCGAACTAGACCGAGGGAGGGGGGGACGGGGGGGGTGGGGGCGCGGGAGGCGCGGGAGGGGTGGGCGGGGTGGGCGAGGTGGGCGAGGCTGGTGGCACGATCGACGGCGGGAGTTTGCCCATGGGGTGCGGCGTCGATTCGCGCGTGATCAGGGCCACGCCGTCGGGGAGCTGCTGAGCGACCTGGCCCACGACGTCACCCTCGACGCGGCGGGCGAAAGGCGAGCGGCGGGTTTTGCCCATGATGAGTGTGTCGCAGCCGTAGGTCACGGTGTAGTCGAGAATCTCTTCGGTGATGTCGCGTGAACAGACGTAGATCGGGACGAAAGGAACGCGGTATTGGCGGGCCAGGATGGCGATGGTTCCCAGCGATTCCTGAGCGTCGCGGTCGTCGTCTATGCGCGGGGCTTTGCCGGGGCCGAGGTCGAGGACGCGGAGGGTGCGGACGTAGATGGCAAAGAGCGTGGCGTTGCGGCGGCTGGCCATGTCGACGGCGAACTCGGCCTGGAAGCGCCCGCGGGCGGCGAGCATGATCTTGGGCTTCGTCGGATCGAGCTGCAGCGGGTCTTTACGCAACTCGGCGAGCCAGCCGATCTCGGGCTCGGGCAAGGACCGGGCGGCGCTGGCGGCGCGGCGCTGCTGGCCCACAAAGCGGGCCAGCAGCGCGGCGGTGACCATGATGGAGGCGAAGATCGCGGCGTTGGGCTTGACCACGACGATCGTCACGAAAACGGCGGACATGAACAGCCCCAGGGCCCACATGCCTATGCGCTCCCAGCGGCGGATTTCGAGCCGGCGGTTGATGGCGCAGGAGACGACGTTGATGGAGATCGCGCCGACGACGCCGATGGCGTAGAGCTCGGAGAGGAACTTGGCGTCGGAGCTAATCAGCAGCAGTCCCGCCGGGAAAATACAGGCGAGGATGAGCCCCGCCCAGGGAACTCCCGAGTAGTTGAGCTTTCGAAAAATCGGCGGGAGCTCGCCGTCGACGCTCATGGCGTATTTGACGGCGACCATGGCCATGATGGCGGTGTTGACGGCGGAGAGGAGGAGCAGGCCGAAGATGATGCCGGAGACGACGCTCCCGACGTGGGCGGCGCTCTTGCTGCCGGTCCAGGTATAGACGGAGTGCTCGGCGAGCTGGCGCATGGCCGTGTCGCGGTACTCCTTCACCTCCGCCGGGACGTCCTCGGGCTTGAGGTTTTGTTGCAGCTCGTACTTGATGTAGTGGGGCTGGTCGACGTCCTTGAGGTTCGGGAGTGCGTTGATCGCCAGGACGAAGATCATGTTGAGGGTGACGACCTCGATGAGCACGGGGAAGATGGTGCGCCTGGCCGTGCGGGCGACGGGCTGTTTCATCATCCCGGTCATGTTGGCGACGGCCTCGAGCCCCGAGAGGGCCAGGATCACGCGGACAAGGTTCTCCCAGCGGTCGAGCGGGCTGTCATGACCAGCGTGCCCGGTAGAAATGGTTTTGAAGCCCTCGACGACCATCGGCAGGCAAAGCAACGCGATGGCAAGCGATAGCGCAATGGCGGCGACAGCGACGACGAGGGCGAACCGCCCGGCGTTGCGGGAGCCGAGCCAGTTGATGACGCCCAGGACGAAGATGGTGACGATGGAGAGGCCCACGACCCAGGCCGGTGGGGTGCCGAAGTAGTGATATCCCTCGACGACCGAGAGGGCGGCGGTGACGATGTAATCGCAGATCAGCAGGGTTGCGCCGATCACCGAGAGCGTCGGCGAGAGCTGCCGGGCGGCGGCGTAGACCCCGCCGCCGTCGGGGAAGCAGCGACAGATGACCGAGTAGGCCCAGGCCACCGCGATCATGATGATCGACATGGCCAACAGGTAGATGGGCGAGGCGTGAGCGGTGTAATAGAACGCCAGGCCCAGGACGTAGAGCCGACTGGTCCCCCAATCCCCGAAGAGGAGCGGGCCGGCGTGGCGTGCCGAAAGGTCGCGGGGACGTTTTTGGCCGACGATGATGGCGGACATATTGGGTCGCACAACTCGGGACGGACCGAGTTGGGCGGCATGAGTGTATAGGCTTTCAGGCGACGGTGCGTACAAACCCCGATCAAGGGATCGGAAACCCCCACCCCCTCAGGAGGCGTACGGCTCGATCAATGCCGAGGACTGTGCGATGGCGAGGTCGAGTTGGGCGGCGGAATCGGTGCGGAGGTTGATGTGACCGATTTTGCGGCCGGGGCGGGGCGACTTGCCGTAGAGGTGGACGTGGGTGTGGGGGATCGCGAGGAGTGACTCGATTGGGGGATGATCGCCGATCAGGTTGAGCATTCCGGCAAAGCCGATGGGGTTGGTGGGTCCGAGGGGCCAATCGAGGACGGCGCGGATCTGATTTTCGAACTGGCTGGTTTGGGAGCCGTCGATGGTCCAGTGTCCGGAGTTGTGGGCGCGGGGGGCCATTTCGTTGGCGAGTAGTTGGCCCTCGACCTCGAAGAACTCGATGGCGAGGAGGCCGACGTAGTCCATGGCCTGAAGGCAGACGGCGGCGGTGCGTTGGGCCTGGTGGGTGAGGGCGGGGGTGAGGTGGGGCGCGGGGGCGCGGGAGACGCGGAGGATGCCGTGGGCGTGATGGTTTTCGGTGAGGGGGTAGAAGGCGGTTTGGCCTTGGTGGCGGCGGAGTGCGAGGATCGAGAGTTCGCGGGAAAAGGGAACGAAGGCTTCGTAGATGAGGGCCTGACGACCGGAGCCGAGGGTGGTGAAGGCGTGGCGGGCCTCGGCAACGGAGCGGATGACGGCTTGGCCTTTGCCGTCGTAGCCGAGACGGCGGGTTTTGAGGACGGCGGGGAGGCCGATCGACTGGAGGGCGACGTCGAGGTCGGGCTGGGTGTCGATGGTGGCGAAGGCGGCAGTGCCGACGCCGAGGCGCTGGAAGAGTTGTTTTTCGAGGAGCCTGTCCTGGCAGACGTGGAGCGCGCCGGGCTGGGGGGAGCAGCGGACGCGTTTGGCGAGGTGCTCGGCGGCGGCGACGGGAACGTTCTCAAACTCGTAAGTAATGGCGTCGAGGTCGGCGGCGAAGTGGTCGAGGCGGGCCAGGTCGTTGTATTGTCCGACACAGAGTTCGGCCAGGTGGCCGGCGCAGGCGTCGGGGGATTCATCGAAGACGCGGCAGCGGACGCCGAGGCGGGCCGCGGCTTGGGCGAGCATTCGTCCGAGTTGGCCGCCGCCGAGGATGCCGAGGTGCATGGGTGTGGTGTCGGGTGGGGGGCGGCTCAGGGGGTGGAGCCGCGGCGCGGGTCTGGGTGTTCGAGGACGGCGGCCGTCTGGGCGGCGCGGAAGGCGATGAGGCGTTGGGAGAGGTCGGGGCGTTTGAGGGCGAGGATGGAGGCGGCGAGGAGGGCGGCGTTGATGGCGCCGGGCTTGCCGATGGCGAGGGTGCCGACGGGGATTCCGGCGGGCATTTGGGCGATGGAGAGGAGAGAATCGACGCCGTGGAGGGCGAGGGAGAGGACGGGGACGCCGAGGACGGGGAGGTGGGTTTTGCTGGCGCACATGCCGGGGAGGTGGGCGGCCCCGCCAGCGCCGGCGATGATGACCTCGATGCCACGGTCGGCGGCGGCGGCGGCGTATTCAAAGAGGAGGTCGGGGGAGCGGTGGGCGGAGACGATCCGGGCCTCGTGGGGGATGTGGAGGTCTTCGAGGATTTTGGCGGCGTGGGCCATGGTTTCCCAGTCGGATTGGGAGCCCATGATGACGCCGACGAGGGGCAGCATGATCGAGGATAGGGCGGGGGGGGTATGCTGGGTTCATGAGCACGCACGATCTGCAGATCGAAGAGGGGACGGCCTACGTCCTGTTTGCGTACGACGTGGGGTGGGGCATCGACCTGGACGATGCGGAGCGGCGGGTGGCGGCGGGGGTGCGTTCGCCGTCGGCGGA
>Ga0105048_10020389_pt1 | contig 10115 bp, 6 predicted proteins | sample MAT05_FD_78382 | JGI IMG/M metagenome (GOLD analysis project Ga0105048, IMG submission 78382) | Freshwater microbial communities from Lake Fryxell liftoff mats and glacier meltwater in Antarctica - MAT-05 | ecosystem: Environmental > Aquatic > Freshwater > Ice > Liftoff microbial mat | place... | reverse complement strand
TAATATTGAAGGGTGGTTTGGCTGCCATCAAATACAGCATAGCTGTTAAAGTTGATCCATTCTCCCAAATTGAGGTATTTGCTATTACCTGGCAAATTAAAATTGATGGGCAAATGCCGGTGGCCAAAAATAAAATAATCAACTGGTGTATGCTGCAATATTTCTTTACTGTAAATGATAAGCCATTCATTTGCCTCGCCTAAAAATACTTCTTCACCCTTTTGGCTTGCCACACTCCTGCTTTTGTGCGAAAAATAATTGGCAATACCCATACCAATAGCTGGCGGTATAACACCAAATGCCCATTGGCAAAGCGGGCTACGAAAAATCTTTTTTAAAAACTTGTATTTATAATCGCCGGGGCCCTGCCCATCTCCATGCCCAACCAAAAATTTTTTATTGTTAAATTCAAAATACGTTGGTTCAAAATAAATGATAAAGCCAAGCTCCTTTTCAAAATAATCTCTTACCCACATATCGTGATTGCCCACAAAAAAATGAATGGGAATACCTGCATCGCTAAACTCAGCTAGTTTACCCAACAACCGTATATAGCCTTTGGGTACTACAGTTTTATACTCAAACCAAAAATCGAACATATCACCTACAATAAATAATTGAGCCGTTTGGTTTCGGATACTTTCTAAAAACTGTACAATCTTTTTTTCACGCTGTAAGCTAGCTGCTGCATTGGGTGCGCCAAGATGAAAATCGGATAAAAAATAAATATTTTTGTCTGCCGTTATAGTCAATTGTGTAAAATTGGTGTTAGTAAACATCAAAAATAATCATTCGTTTGTAAAGCGGCTTTGTGTAACAGTAAAAATGTTACCAATGCTTTGCGGTAACTGTTTTATTTTGTGCAATAATGCTGTTGGTTTACACACATATTATCACTCCAAGATTGCAATACATTTGCCATTTTATTTTTAATGAGCTGATGGGTTTGGCGCATGAGTTAACAACTGATGAAGGCACATTCATTCAATATGAAGGGATAAAAATCAATTACAGTAGTAAAAATTTTGAAACAGCTTATCAAATAGCGCCTGTAAACCTATTATTTGAAAACAGCATTATAACCCAGCAAACAAATTGTTTTATCTACAACAGCAATAAAGCTTTTTTTAAAACAAGTATTGGCCATTTTACTTTTGATGTTTTTGCAGCAAGCTTTTACCTGGTTAGCCGCTACGAAGAATATCTGCCACATAGTAAAGATAAATATGGCAGGTATGCACATCACAATTCACTTGCATTTAAAGAAGATTTTATACATAAGCCTTTAGTAAATATTTGGGTAAACGATTTTATTGAATCTCTTCAACAGCATTACCCGGCATTGAAGCCCCAATTACCCTCCTTTCAATTTAAACCTACTTACGATATTGACAGTGCATTTTGTTACAAACACAAAGGATTTATCAGAAATATAGGCGGCTTTATCCGGCAACCATCTGCTGAGCGGCTAAGGGTTTTAGTAGGATTTCAGCAAGATCCTTTTGATTGCTTTGATTGGTTGGATGGGTTACACAAAGCTAACAAGCTATCGCCTGTTTACTTTTTTTTAGTAGCAGAAATGAATGGCTTGTACGATAAAAATATTTTACCAGCAAAACCAGCTATGCAGCAATTGATAAAAAAACATGCTGCTCAGTATTCAATTGGCATCCATCCAGGTTGGCAAAGTGGCGATGATAAAGAAATGCTTTTTAAGGAGAAAAAAATACTGGAGCAAATAGCTGAACAAGCTGTTAAATTATCCCGGCAACATTACATCCGCTTTAATTTACCAGATGGATATTGCAGGTTAACCGAAGCAGGCATTACGGCTGATTTTTCTATGGGATATGGCAGCATCAATGGTTTCAGGGCTTCTGTAGCCAGTTCATTTTACTGGTACAATTTACAAAAAGAAGAGGTCAGTTTGTTGCGCATTCACCCTTTTTGTTTTATGGAAACAAACTCACTTTACCACCAAGGTTTTACTCCTGTACAGGCATTAGCTGAAATGAAGCAATACCATCAAACCTGTAAAAATGTAAATGGCACATTCATAAGTATATGGCACAATCACACATTAGGTACAAATAAACAATTTGCAGATTGGCGGGAGTTATACCAAAATTTTATGGGCAGCATCTAAAATGTAATAATTTGTAAAATTTGCTACCGTGGAATGTGCCCACAACAACACGCTAAACCAGCATTTTTCGGTTACAAAACTATTTCGCTTTCGATTGCTGTACATATAAGCATTTGTAACCCTTTAGTGTAAAACGATTGAGATAAATGACAGCTCATTTTTTGCTAAAATAGCTTACACTCCTGGTTTAAGTGTTTGTGCCATCACCAACAACAACTAACAACGAGCGCACCAATCTGATATGCTTCAACAATCATTATCTAAAACACAAAAAAAATGTATTTTTAAACTTTCATTATATATATAGTAGAAAAAGCTACAGCTAACCTGCATTAAAAAAAGTATTTCATTGCAAAAAAACAACACATGATTCAACTTACGGTAAACAAAAAGCAGTACAATGTTGATGTACCTTCAGAAATGCCCTTGCTTTGGGTAATAAGAGATGTACTAGGCTTAACGGGTACAAAGTACGGCTGTGGTGTAGCACAATGTGGCGCCTGCACCATTCATCTCGATGAAGAGGCTATCAGATCGTGCATTACGCCGGTTTCAAAAGCAGTGAACAAAACTATTACCACCATTGAAGGTTTGTCGGTTGATAACAGCCACCCTTTGCAGGTAGCCTGGCTACTGGAAGATGCCCCACAGTGCGGCTATTGCCAGAGCGGACAAATTATGACCGCTGCAAAATTGCTACAAGAAACACCTAACCCAACAGAGCAGGATATAGATGATGCCATGAGTGGAAATATATGCCGCTGTGGTACCTATCCCCGTATTAAAAAAGCTATTCAAACTGCTGCAAGGCTACAAAAAACAGGAGGTACAAAATGAATGATTTAGCAAACAACAGCCGCCGTAGTTTTTTAAAAACAGGTGTTGGTCTTGGAACCGGACTCATCATTTCTTTTATGATACCAGCAAAAGCTGGCAGATTAAAAAATATATTATCGACCGGGCCAACAGTGGCAACGTTTTCGCCCAATGCCTTTTTAAGCATTGGTACAGATAATAAAATAAAAGTACTGCTTGCACATGCTGAAATGGGGCAAGGCATCTGGACAACATTAACCATGCTTATAGCAGAAGAATTAGATGCAGATTTCAAAGACATTGAGGTAGAGCATGCACCAGCAGACAAAGCCTTTTTTCATAGTGCTTGGGGCATGCAACTTACAGGCGGCTCATCCACCACCTGGAGCGAATTTGACCGCTACCGCAAGGCAGGAGCCGCCGCAAGAATTTTACTGGTACAGGCCGCCGCACAAAAATGGGGTGTTAAACCATCTGATTGCCAAACAGCCAATGGCTTTGTAACAGCCGGTAAAAACAAGTTAAGTTATGGTGCATTGGCTACAGCCGCAGCAGCATTAAAACCTATTACGAATATTCCCCTGCGTGCAAAAGAAGAGTGGAAATATATTGGAAAAGGGATGAAAAGACTGGATGCGCCTGTAAAAGTAAATGGGAAGGCAAAATATGGCATTGATATGCAGTTTGAAGGCATGTTCACCGCTGTGGTGGCGCATTCGCCGGTAATGAAGGGAAAAGTAACCTCCTTTGATGCCGCTAAAGCAAGGCTGGTAAAAGGCGTAGTAGATGTAGTGCAGATACCAACCGGAGTAGCGGTAATAGCAGATAATTACTGGGCTGCCTTGCAAGGCAAAAAAGCCTTGCAGGTAAACTGGGATTTAGGCGAAAACGTAGGTGTAGACTCCGCCACACAGTTTGATTTATTTACAACAATGGCAGAGGGAAAAAACAAACAGGTAGTAAAAACAGGCGATACGGCAGCGGCTATAAAAAATGCCAGCAAAACTATTGAAGCAGCTATCACATTTCCATACCTGGCGCATGCGGCTATGGAGCCACTCAATTGCACTGTAAAAATTACCGGGGATAAATGTGAAATTTGGACTGGCACGCAAATGCCTGGTAGCGACCAATCTGCTGCTGCAGTTATACTAAAAACAAAACCAGAAAATGTAAGTGTGTATACGCAATTTTTAGGGGGTGCCTTTGGTAGAAGAGCTACCGTTGATGCAGATTTTGTTAAAGAGGCTGTTCATATTGCAAAAAATAGCGGAAAGTTTATAAAAATGGTTTGGTCAAGAGAAGATGATATGCAGGCAGGTCATTACAGGCCTTCTATGCTGCATACCATAAAAATTGGATTAGATGCTACTGGCATGCCTCTATCCTGGCACCATATTGTTACAGGGCAGGCATTACCTATGGATGATGGAAGTGGCACTGCAGAGGGCATATCAGATTCCCCTTATTTAGCAGCTATACCCAACCATTATGTAGGCACTATTTCTCCCAAAATTGATATTCCTGTTTTATGGCTTCGCTCTGTAGGGCATACCCATACAGCATTTGCCATGGAAACCATGATGGATGAACTTGCAAAGGCTGCCGGCAAAGATGCTGTGGAGTACCGCCAACTTTTGCTGAAGGGCAAATCACGCAATTTGGGAGTAATTAATTTGGTTGCAGAAAAATCTGGCTGGGGTAAAGCCTTGCCTGCTGGTCATTTTCATGGTATTGCAGCACATGAATCGTTCCGCAGCTACTGTGCACAAGTAGCAGAAATATCAATAGATGAAAATGGATTAATAAAAGTACATAAAGTAACCTGCGCTATAGATTGCGGCATTGCTGTAAACCCTGATGGCGTTAGGGCTCAAATTGAAAGCGGTATTATATATGCCCTTTCCGGTGCTCTGTACGAAAAAATTACCTTTAAACAAGGCAAGGTGCAACAAAGTAATTTTAATAATTACCGGATACTGCGAATGAACGAATCGCCTGTTATTGAAGTGCATATTGTAGAAAGTACAGAACAAATGGGCGGCGTTGGTGAGCCAGGGTATCCACCAGCACCACCGGCTGTTGCCAACGCTGTATTTGCTGCAACCGGCAAGCGTATTAGAAACTTGCCATTTGGCGAAACTAATTTTAAAGCATAGCAGATTTTTATAACCATACAACTTGTGGAAGATTTAACGAGCGTAAGATACAGTTGTAACCTTTGTTTGGCTACAATAGCATTGAACCCAACAAGTATATTTTATCAGTATGAAAAATTTAATTTTATCCCGTATATATTATTCCAAAAAAAAATGCATCCTCTTTTTTATTACTGCAGGGGTAGTTTTTTTTGCTTCGGCTTTTAAAAAAAATGAACAGGCAACTCATCACCCTGCCTTAAATAGTCAAGACAGTAATCTTTCAAAAAAAGCCTTTTTAGTGGTATATGATGTATTGATGAGCCCCCGCTGTATGAACTGCCACCCGGCTGGTGATGTTCCATTAATAGGAGATGAAAGTAAACTTCATCCGCAAGGTGCAAAGCGGGGTAAAGATGGCCGGGGCATGTATGCATCTAAATGTGTAAACTGCCATTTGGATAGCAACCAGGCCGGATTAAATATGCCGCCGGGAGGGCCCGATTGGCGCCTGCCACCTGCAGATATGAAAATGGTATTTCAAGGGAAAACACCCAGAGAATTGGCCGCACAGTTATTAGATACAGCCACCAACAGCCACAAAACAAATGCAGCGTTGATAGAACATATTGCTGCAGACCAATTGGTACTAGTAGGTTGGAACCCCGGAGAAGGAAGAAAACAGCCCCCTGTTTCGCATGAAGCTTTTACAGCACAGTTTAAACTTTGGATAGAGAACGGTGCATTTTTACCAGATTAATTTTTCGTTTTTTTAACTCAAAATCATCCAAATAAAGCATTTGATGGAGATATAATTTTAAGGTAAAAAAGATATTCTTTATTGTACAGGTAAGTAGGTTCTACATGTTTTGGGATGAAGCAATTATAGATTTTCAACTGTAAAAGCCAGGATTAACAAAAGCATAAACTGCTCAATAGTAGCACAATCCAATGAAAGAAATTGAAGATATAGTACAATCCTTTTACGAGGCACAGCAAGCGCAGATTAAAACAGCGCTTGCCACCGTAGTATTGGTAGAAGGCTCCTCTTACCGAAGGCCAGGTGCAAGAATGTTGGTAACGGAAGATGGCCAAATCACCGGCACCATCAGTGGAGGCTGCCTCGAAACAGATGCCATCAGAAAAGCCCTGCTCTCCATTGCCCAACAGCAAAATAAACTAGTGGCATATAATAGTATGGATGATGAAGATTTTACAGAAGGCGTACAATTGGGGTGCAATGGCATTGTGTATATTTTATTTGAACCAATTAATGCAGCACAGCAAAACAATCCAATAGCATTATTACAAAAAGTGTTGCAGCAGCAAAAAGAATCTGTGTTGGTTACATTATTTAACCATATTGATTTATCAGCAACACAACAAGGCACTACTTTATTATTTGCAGATAAAACAATCATTGGAAATTTAAAAAATGAAAATCAACTAGCGGCCATCAATGCAATAGTAACAAATGTGTTAGCCCAACATTTATCAATGATACAATTGATGACTATATCCAAATCAGCATCCATCACTTTATTTGCTGAATTGATAAAGCCGGCAGTACAACTCATTATTTGTGGCGCAGGAAACGATGCCATTCCATTGGCCGCAATGGCCAATATTGTGGGATGGCATATTACTATTGCAGATGGTAGAAAAACTTACGCAACTGCTAAGCGATTTGCAGAAGCACATAAAATTATTGTGGGTAAGCCAGCAGAAATAGTACCGCAAATAGCCATTCATGAACAAAGCATTTTTATACTAATGTCGCATAATTACAATTATGATATTGGTATACTCAGGCTATTGGTAAAAAAGAACTGCGGCTATATTGGCATTCTTGGGCCAAAAAAGAAATTGGAAAAAATGATGGAGGAGTTAGCAAATGAAGGATTGGAAATATCAAAAGCAGCAATCGATAAAATTTACGGCCCTGCCGGCCTTGATATTGGAGCTGAAACACCCCAGGAAATTGCACTCTCCATTTTGGCAGAAATAAAGGCTGTGCTTGCCAAAAAGAAGGGAGGAACTTTAAGAAATAAGCAAGGTTTTATACATGATGATCACGCCAACAATTTGGAAAATGAAACAGTAGCTATTTTAAATAGCTGAATTTTTTATTACAGTAAATAACAATTGCAATGACGGTATTTTTATTGTTGGCAGCAGGCAGTTCGTCTCGAATGGGGCAGCCAAAAATGTTGTTACCATTCAAGAGCAGTACAATGCTACAGCATATTATTGATGAGGTAAAGGCAATAAAAAATACTACCCTGTTAATTGTTACAGGCTGTTATCATAAGTTGATAGAACAATCGTTGGCACGGCAGCAAATACCCCTTATAAAAAATGAGCAATGGCAAAATGGGATGGGCACTTCCATACAAACCGGCATGGCTTATCTGCTGCAACAGTACCCGGCAGCTACCACTGTACTAATTATGGTTTGCGATCAGCCATTCATTTCTGCATCGCTGCTGCAGCAAATGATAACTACAAAAGAAACAACCGGAAAAAATATTGTATCCTGCACCTATTCCGGCACATTTGGCACACCTGTTTTATTTGATAAAAAATATTTTTATGAGCTGCTTTTATTGCAAGGCACTACAGGTGCAAAAAAACTGGTAAATCAATTTAAAACAGATTTGGCAACAGTCAATTTTGCCGCAGGTTCCATAGATATTGATACCCCGGAAGCGTATGAAAAGTTGCTACGGGAATTGGGGGATTAAAATGGGGATTTGTAAAATAAATTTATAAAACAGCATCTTTCTAAAAAACCTTTTCTTCCTATAATCAGTTTAGTCATTTAAAATCTTTCTGAAATTTAAAACGCAATACAGTTGCGTGTAGCAAGTTATTTTTTGGTGCTTAAAATAGTGAACTATTTAGAAGTAAAAAATGTGCTGAAATGCTCAACGGAGCAACAGTAGGAGGCCGTGATATGGTTTTAACTGCAATAGCTACCTTTACTAATAAATAGCCAGCACCCTGCCGCCCATCTGCCCAAAAAATAAGCAAGAATGTTTAGGTAAATAAATTATCGCACCTAAAAACACATTTTTTCTTTACTTTTGGCCGCTTCGGAAAATAAATTATTCCCGGGGCTATTTTTTCAACCAATCGCTTGAATACAAATGCCCATCAACAGCTCCATACACTCAGTACTTATTATCGGCAGCGGCCCTATTGTTATAGGACAAGCCTGTGAATTTGATTACAGCGGCACACAGGCTGCCAGAAGCATACGGGAAGAAGGTATAAAAGTTTCGCTTATTAACAGCAACCCTGCTACTATTATGACGGACCCCATGATGGCCGACCAGGTGTACCTGCTGCCACTTACGGTAGAAAGTATTGAACAAATTTTAGAAGAAAATAAGGATACTATCTTTAAAATAGATGCAGTATTGCCTACCATGGGCGGCCAAACAGCATTGAATCTTTGTAAAGAATGTGACGAACTTGGTATTTGGGAAAAATACGGGGTTACGCTTATAGGCGTTGATATTAAAGCAATTGATAAAGCCGAAGACAGGGAAAAATTTCGCTTGTGGATGATTGAAATGGGCATACCTGTTTGTGCTGCCCATATTGCCAACTCCTTTTTAGAAGGCAAAGAATTTGCACAGGAAATTGGTTTTCCGTTGGTACTGCGGCCCTCCTTTACACTCGGAGGATCTGGTGGTAGCATTGTATTTAAAAAAACTGAGTTAGATGAAGCACTCAACCAGGCATTAACAGCAAGCCCAATACATGAGGTATTGGTTGAAAAAGCTGTGCTTGGCTGGAAGGAATATGAACTGGAATTACTAAGAGATAATGCAGATAATGTTGCTATAATTTGTACGGTAGAAAATTTTGATCCCATGGGGGTGCATACCGGCGATAGCATTACGGTTGCTCCGGCTATGACGCTGAGCGATACTGCCTTTCAGCTAATGCGCAACACTGCTATCCGCATGATGCGTAACCTCGGCAACTTTGCCGGAGGCTGTAATGTACAATTTGCCATGAATCCGGCTACAGAAGAAATTATTGTGGTAGAAATTAACCCAAGAGTAAGCCGTTCTTCTGCATTGGCAAGCAAGGCAACCGGCTATCCTATTGCAAAAATTGCTGCCAAACTGGCCATAGGTTTTAATTTAGATGAATTAAAAAACCAGATAACCCAGAGTACTTCTGCCTATTTTGAGCCTGCACTCGATTATGTAATTGTAAAAATACCCCGCTGGAATTTTGATAAATTTAAAGGTGCTAATGATACCCTTGGCTTTCAAATGAAAAGCGTGGGAGAAGTTATGGCTATTGGCAGAAGCTTTTGCGAGGCTATACAAAAAGCTTGTCAGAGTTTAGAGAATGAATCTATAGGCCTTGGTTATTATGGCCACAGCCTGATGAAGGCCGATGAGCTAATTGAATATATTAAAATACCCAAGTGGGATAGGGTTTTTCGTATAAAAGACGCATTGATGGCTGGCGCAAGTGTAAAGCGTATTTGCGAAAGTACAGGCATTGACAGGTGGTTTATTTACCAGGTTAAAAAAATATGTGATTGCGAAAACGCTATCGCCAAATATGACTTGCAAACCCTGCCCGACAACCTGCTTACAGAGGCAAAAATGATGGGTTTTAGTGATGAGCAAATTGTGCGTATAATGAGTGAGGAAGACGCTGCAGATCAACTCTACCAAAAAAGAAAAGCAATAGGTTTAACCAGGGTATTTAAAATGGTAGATACCTGCGCCGCTGAGTTTGAAGCAAAAACGCCCTATTTCTACAGTACATTCGAAAACATCAACACCAACTCTACGGCAAGTGGCAGGCTCAACTCTAATGAATCTAAAATATCTGATAAAAAGAAAATTATTGTATTGGGCTCTGGCCCTAACAGAATTGGCCAGGGTATTGAGTTTGACTATTGTTGTGTACATGGTTTACTAGCTGTAAAAGAAGCTGGCTTTGAGGCTATAATGGTAAATTGTAATCCGGAAACTGTATCT
>Ga0105048_10020387_pt1 | contig 10115 bp, 12 predicted proteins | sample MAT05_FD_78382 | JGI IMG/M metagenome (GOLD analysis project Ga0105048, IMG submission 78382) | Freshwater microbial communities from Lake Fryxell liftoff mats and glacier meltwater in Antarctica - MAT-05 | ecosystem: Environmental > Aquatic > Freshwater > Ice > Liftoff microbial mat | place... | reverse complement strand
CCCACTTGCTCCGCGGCGGCCATTCTCGCGGCCTTCCCCGGCTTCTTGGTCCACCGCTCGGCCATTCACCTTCACGTTACCGAGTGCTAACGTAATAGTTCGCGCTGCTCGGCTATCGCAACGCATCTCCTTCAAAGTTACAATGAGCGGCACGGTGCTGCCAGCGTGCACGCTGGTGCGGCCGCTCACCGCGAAAACCGGCTGCTGGCGCTGGAACCGACCGGATTGTTCGGATGTAAGCACACCCATGAGCTCCGCCTGCACGATCAGGTCGCCCCACGTCTCGGCCCATGGCCTTGTTACATCGCCCTGAAGGTCTAAAACGAATGTAATAACATGCTGCAACTGCGCACCCGCGAGCGTGCCCGCCAGGGTACGGGTCATCAACTCGTCGGCAATCTTTTCGGTGCGCACCACGTCCGCCTGACCGGCTTCCCACAAAAGCAAACCCACCGGCTTGAATCGGTCCAGGTCTCGCCCTGTGATCGCGGCGACAACTACAGCGGCCAGCGGAACGATCGGCGTCAACGTAACCAGCAAACCAACCAAGACCAACGGCCACATCCGCCGCCGCACTCCGTCCCGCACCGCGCCATCGCGCTTTAACCCCGAGCCACACTCGGGGCAAGTGATGGCATCGGGCCAAACCCCATCCAAGTCAAACTTACAGTCGCGGCAGACCGGGTGATCGTTGATTCTTCGGCCCAGCCACCCCCAGCACAGGAGCACAAAGCCGGCGACCAACATAACCACCAGAGTTAACAGTTGATTCGGAGACATGACTTACTCTCGCCGCCGGTACCCCTCCCGACCGTGGCCTACGCCAGACAGCCGACCCGCACATTCGCTTCTCATGCACGCGGCCTGAACAATAGGTTATGATGCGCCCACACACCTTCTCCGTCACCGCCTGCACGCCAGTTGCCATCGAATCTAGGTGCGAGCGCCGCTCCCAACATCTTCCTACCGTCAAAGTTAAATGTCAGTTGAAAACGACGGTCACCCCGGGGAACCAGAATAACGGCAAGTATCTAGCGCCAGTGCGCCCGGCCAGTTCGCCCAGCCAGTTCGCCCGGTCAGCAGGCCAAGCCCGACCGCGTGCGCAGTTACCGAAAAACCAAACGCAGTGCACTAACAAAATCTTAAGCCGAGGTTCGATCAACCACCGTGTACTGTTCACGCTCGCCCCGGCCTCGCACCGGATAATCTTTGCGCAATGGGTGGGCGGGATAGTCTTCCCATAACAGAATGCGACGTAAGTCCGGGTGGCCGTCAAAGCGGATGCCCAGCATGTCAAAGACTTCTCGCTCTGGCCACTCAGCCCCGGGCCAAAGGTCGCACACCGAATCAACGTGTAACGCGGGGTCGGAGAGAATGCCATCGGTAGGCATCGACGGATTCAGATAGACCTTCACGAAAAAACGGTCATCGCGCGAGTGGCTCAAAAGGTTGTAAACCACAGCGAAGCGCCCCGGCATCGGCGCCGGGTATCCTAAGTAATCTACCCCGCCCACATCGCTCAGAAAGTTGTAAGCACAGCGCGGGTCAGATTTCAAGAACGCAAGAACAGCATGCGCGTCCGCCTTCTCCACCAGCAGTGAAGATTGCCCGCGATACTCGGTCCCCTTGAACTTAACCGAGGGGAACGCCTCTTTAATTATCTTAAAGATTGGGTGATCAAGAGTGACTTTGGCAGGAGCTTGCGACATGCCGCCAAGTATAGGATCGCCCCGTCTCCTTAACCCTAGTCCACCTTTCCCCCGGGCCTCACCCGCCCCATCACGAAGCCCGGCGTACCAGCAACCCCAACGCAACCCCCTGCCACCGCGATTCCGCCCGCTCAAACACGGCTTGATCCACCACCGCCGCGGCCGCGAGCGGGTGCCCGGCCAGCGAGTCAAAGAGTCGATCGAAGTGATCTTCCTGTCGAGGCAACATTGATTCAGTTAACATGGCCACTGGATCAAACAGGAACTTCCACCGCCCGCCCCGCTCTCTCAAAAACGACTGCAGAGAAGGAACGTCCGAAATGGAACCCGATGCGTGCGGCCAAATAACCAGCTCCATGTCCGCCCGCGCTACCCGCTCGATCGCCGTACACCACGCCGAAAAATCAGCCCGTGCAGAGGGCAGCCAAGCCAAAGATCCCGCCTCAGAAACGCTTCCTAATCGCCCGCTGGGAACAATCAACCGGAGTTGGCTTAGTGGGTTTTGAGAGATGAGCCTCGCGGCGTCCGCCACCGTCTTGGCGGCCAACTCTTCACGGCCTGCGGCGTGGGTGCCGATTGCCGCGGCCGACTCATTGAGCGAGACCACGCCAAACGAGCTGCCTCCGGGCTGCGGCGGTTCAATAGCGTGAAGCTCACCGTGATTGGCACTTACATAGAGCGAACAGGGTAGAAATCCGCGCAGGGTTTGAGGAAGGATTGGCACGGGGCCCGATCGTATCGGGGGAGCGGACGCTTGAGCGGCGCGGGCGGGCAATAATCATGGGCCGTGGCAAGGACGCCGCGGCTTAACGTAAGTAATGCCGGGTACTGACAGGAGCTAGAACATTTGGAACAAAAACTGCTCATGGACGAGCGAGATGGCGGCGAGATTCCGCACGTCCTCAAACGCACTCAACTCATCGACGCCATCATAAGCGTTAACAAGACCGTTAACGAGTTATACTTACGTCAGTTTGATGATAAATCGCTCCGGCGATACCTGGATCATCTTTCTATCGAAACCGCGCCCCGCAACGCTGCATCGCGTTGGGTGCGTGAGCGTTATGAGCCAGCGGTAGAACGGCACGAATCGCTGGATTAGCCAACCCGACGCTGCTGGCCTCACGCTGCGCTGCTTACCAGCAAGCAGCCGAGTGAAGGCGTTAACATAGATTTCGGTGGAGCACCTGCGTGAGCCAGCCCCACTGCGCGAGAACTGAAACCGCGACGAAAACTCGGCGCCGGTAAGTAGTAATATTACATCGAGGGAGATCGCATGTTGCTGGCTGGCCAACGCCAGCCCCGCCAAAAAAGGCAACACCCCGCCAAAAGCGGGAGGGTGTGTTGCCCGGAAAGAGGAAGACAAATCAACGGCGAGTCAGCGCGGCATTTGTTAATGCCGGAGGGCGACTCAAACCATCTCAATTTTACCATGAGCAGCCAGTGTTTTGGCGTGCTAGTACGCTGTTTGGTAGACGACGTGGCGAACCATGTTTGATCGCCGCGGCGATCCGATCGCTTGCCAACGAAGGGCGAACTCGGGAAGTGACGAAGTTGGCCACGGTGCCAACCTTTTCTATCTACGCCACATTCAGCTAAGTTTAAGTAGTGCGAATTAACTTAACTTGGGTGAGGAGATGCGAAATGGCGAAGGGCGCTTTATCGCGGCTGTAGGGGTGCTTACCAGACCACCAAAGCGTGGCCCTAAGGCCACACCAATACATTCGTGAAGTGCCAACTGTCGTCGGTCCGGTCGCGCCGCAGAAAGTCTTGCAGACTGTGGAGCTACTTTACATTAACCGCTGATCTGGTGCTCGAATGCCCGGATGCCCGCATGCTCGGCTAGAGAGCAAGCAAGCAGAATCTCATCGTGCGTTGAAGCAAGGAACCACTTGGATGCTGGTCCTTGTTGGTGGCCAATGTTGAAGGCCAATGTTGAAGGCCAATGTTGAAGGCCAATGTTGAAGGCCAATGTTGAAGGCCAATGTTGGCGGCCATTGATGGTGGCCTACTAGTACTTACGACACAACTACCTGATCGGTTCGCAGCGAACTAAAAGCACCGGTATTATCTGCCGCCCGGGCGAAAAGCGTGACCGTACCCAAGGGAATCCGATTTCCCTTCACGTCGAGAGTCCAAACTCCGTCGATGAACTTGGCCTTCCCAAGACTGCGGTCCTGTCGAGTATTCAGAACTCCGTCACTATTGGTATCATAATAAAACTCGACAGACCTGACGCTACCATCGCTATCGCCCACACCTGACGCGGTGAAGTTAAATATCGCAATATTGCGCTCTCCTGCTTCGGGGGTCACCACGAACTGTTCGAGCACCGGCGCGGCATTGATAATATTGGTTACTATCACCGGGGCGGATTCCGCCCCGTCAAGATCCACAACAACCGCGAAGAATCGGTTCACGCCTACAACGAATGAATCTGAGTTAACTGACAACCTGTAACCACCCGAAGAACGGTCGACGGTGCCCAGCAGCGTATCGACCGCGGGATCAAGCACGCCGTCCAGCGCGGCAGAGTCGGTTGCTGTATCACGGTAGTAGCGAACCTCTGCAATCCGCCCGTCAACATCTCGCTGGCCACTTACATTCAGGCTGATGGCGTCGCCCAGATTCCTCACCGTGGAGGGGTTTGCCCGGAGCGAGCGCACGACGGGCGCATTGTTCAATACGTTGACAATCACGCTTGTGGCCGGGCTCCATTCACGTGCACTATCTTGGAGACGCGCGAAGTATACATTATTGCCCGCCTGAAGTGAGTTGGTCGAGACTCGTACCGAGGCCGTGCCGCTTGAGAGCCTGTTGGCAGAGCCGACCCGCCGGTCAACACCTTCCTCAAACTGGCCGCTGCCATTGGTGTCCGCGTAGAACTCCAGCGTTCGCAATGTCCGACCCGCTGGAGTAAAGATTTCCGACGCCACGATGTTTAATCGTTCTCTGCGGAGGATTGTCTCGGGTGCCGTTAGCGAACCGATTGAGAACGGGGAGTTAATAAGCCCCACCACACTCACCGGCGTTCCCAACTGCCCCTCACCATCAGTGGCGACTGCAAAGTAGCGGTTGTTTCCGAAGGTGAATGAAGCCGTCTCAAAAGTAGTTGTGAATCCATTTGAACCATTATTATCCTCGCCGAGCAGCACATCGGTCTGCGCATCAAAGTTACCGTTCTGGTTGCTGTCGCGGTAGAAACGGACAAACGCGACAGCGCCGTCATTGTCGCTCGCCGCGGCGGTGAGAGTAACCGGCACGCGACCTTCGGCAGGATTAGGCGAGGCGGTAAAAGCTGAGACAACCGGTGCGGCGTTCACGATCGAAACGTCGGAGCTTACGACCGCACTCTCAACGCCGTCGATATCAACCGCCTTGGCAAAGTAACGCTGCTGCCCTAAGGGGAAGTCGTTAGTGTTGGTTGCGAAGTTAAAACCACCTTCGGCGCTGGAATCGGCACCGAGCAGTGCGTCGGTCCCGATCTCAAGCGTGCCGTTGCTGTTGGTGTCCCGGAAGAAATCGATGCGGGCGATTCCGCCATCATCGGTTGCCGTAGAGAAGCCGAGAACGAACGGCGTATTGCGTCCAACATTCTGCGAGAACCCGGCGTTTAAACCGGCAAGCACTGGGGCGGAGTTCACGCGCACCGTGAAGACATCGTCAACGAAAGTGCCATCAGCGCTGGTTGCACGTACTGTTAGCGTGGCTATGCCGCTGATTCCCGCACCGTACGAAAGATTGAGGTTAGTGCCGCTGAGCGTGGGAGCCACCAAGGTTGAGTTACTGCTCGTGACGGTATAAGTCATCTCAGCGATTGTGGTGACATTCATCGCCACAAAGTCGCCGGTGTTCACTACGTCGTTGTCGGCGTAGTTTTTCAGGGGAAGATCGGTGAAGGGGTCGCCAAAGCTGAAGCGCGGGATGTTGGCGATGCGATCAACCACGTCCAAGCCCCTGATCACGCGCCCAAACGCTGTGAACCCGCCATTCTGGTTATCCAGATTGCCCGAGTTGTCGTTCAGGTTGAAGAACCACTGATTGGTCCCGCTGTTCGGATTGCCGCCCTGTTTGGCCATCGCGATGGTGCCGCGAACGTTTGAGTTGCCCGGCTCGTTCTGCACCGCCGCGAAAGTGGGAATGGCTACGGGCGCCGCGCCGTCGGTGGGGGGCCGCGAGAAACCGCCCCCTTGAATCACAAAACCCGCCACGCTGCGATGAATAACCGTTTCGGTGTACCGCCCCGCATTAATATAACTCAGAAAGTTGGCAACGGTTGCGGGCGTGGTGCGGGCCACACCAGGATTCGCCCCATCATAAAGCAGAACGTAAATGTCTCCCTCGCTGGTCGCGAACCGCGCGATCGTGCTGTTGAGCGCGGGATCGTCATACCGACCCGCGAGACTAATGGTGGCCGCCGAGGCACCCGGGAGCACCGCGCGATCAGGGATTTCCGTGATGATCGATGCCGACATCAGCGTGCGGCCTTCAAGGGGCTGCACCGCCGCGTGCTCGCTGGATAACCCCAAAAACCGGGCACAGGCATTGCCGCACGCGCCGACAAGCGAACCGATACGCCCCCGGGTGGCGACTTGCACAGAATCGAGGCGACTGTCAGCGGTTATCTTCATCATCATTGCTTGGACTTTCTCTGCTTCTGTTAAAACCAACTGTTTTGGTTGAGTGCACTGCCTGATTGCGAAGTTAGGAGTTTTACCTGCCTTCACCGCAGCTCTTCCCGACACTGATATACGTCCGTAGAACTGTTTCGTTCTGGTTTCAGTAGTTTGATGCGAAACAATGTAGTCGACTCATTGAGCCTTTCGCCCAAGCCGGCATAGCTGAAACTCTTGCTCGTCAAACGATGCCTAGCTCTACGAGCAGAATATTCCAACGATTCTAGATCAATCGACGCTTCCAGCGATACTAGATTAGAATAGAGATGTCCGTCAGCGGGGCCAGCACCGATGCTCGTAGTGCTAACCGCAATCAACCCGAACAGCGAGTCACATTCTCACAACAAACGGATCGACCGAGCGGCGCCTACAACGTGGTCGGTTCCCTTCCCTCGGCGTGCCCGGACGCCATGGCCGGAAATCACAATCGCGACATCGTTATTATTCGCACCTCGAACGTCCTGGGTTGCCGCGAACTTGCCGAGAAGGCTTGGGGCGGTGATCCGGCCTTGCCCTTCATGAAGGCGGGCGGTCAAAAACACCGCTGCAGCGACCAGAAACGGGTCAGCAAAAGTCACTCGGTCAACTCCAGACAGTAATCCGGATCAAATTTTGAGATGGCATAACCAGCCCCTTCGCTCAACAATGGGCGGTCGCTTGCAATCAAAGCCCAACAAGCGATTTAGCGAGAAGCGAGCCGAACTGTCTTAAAGAATGACGAAACCAGTTGTGAGTGGCGTTCGGCCTAACCGTTGATCGCGGTGACGCGGACGGTCGTGTAACGCTGGCGATGGCCGGTCTTCTTCTGCCAGGTCTTCTTAGCCTGAAACTTCTGGATAAACAGCTTTTCGCCAAGAATCGTCGGCAGAACGACTTCGCCAATGACGCTGGCACCCGCCACATAGGGAGCACCAATCTTGGCCGTTCCGCCGATAGCTCCGATCACGAGCACCTTATCGAAAGTGATCGACTGCCCGACGGTGACATCGCCGCTGTTAACAAGGTCAACAATGATCTCGTCACCTTGCACAACTTTACGCTGGCTGCCTGATTCTTCGATGATGGCGTACATGCGGAAACTCCAAGTTAAACGGACAGACTAAGGGCAAAGGCGGCGACCGAGCAACGAGCTCCGCGGCGTAGAATGAACATCGCCTACGGAACCTGACAGGCCCCACTGGTCGCAAATCCGGCCAATCTACAAGTCGCTGCACTGCACAAAGTCCGGTCTAGATAGTAGGCCATCGCGCTCGTGAGAGCAACTGGGTTGCGAACCCCTGAGCTCGGTCCAGCCTGACGCGGAAGTGATTCGACGAGCGGTCAATCACTCACAAATCATCGTCAGCGACTGTTATATTTTTGTTAGTATATTTCGCCATACTAAAGTCTTTCGGCACCTTGCTTCACCTAACTCCCGGCCAGCGCGGTCGCGATCCGCCGCGAAGGGCCACCCGCCGGGAGGTGATCCGAATGAACAAATACAAAGTCACCCGAAATCAGCCCCGGCGACGGGTTCTTGCCTATCATCTAGGCCCGATGCAACTCGCACCGGGTTTCTTAGGTTTCTGCAACGATTTGGGAGTCCGACGTATGGGCTACAAGAATAAGAGTCACAAGGGTCTGCTCAAGCGGATTCGCATCAGTAAGACCGGCAAAGTTCGCCACAAGAGCTCCAGCCACAAGCATTTGCGGTCAGGTAAGGGCGGTAAGAAGTTGCGCCAGTACCGCAACGACCCCTACATGGCGAGCGCAGATAGCAAGCGCCTTGAGCGATTGCTTTTCCGTCGCCTTCGAGGGCGGAATCAGCCCCGATCGACGATTAAGCGCAGCCCTTCGCCTGCGGAGCGCAAGGCCGCTCAGGCTGCTGCCGCTGCCGCGGCTGACGCGGCTGGTGCGGCTGGTACGGCTGGTGCGAAAAAGTAGCCAGAACGATTTGGGTGAGCGAGCCGCTCAGAGTGTTGGCCGCATTCCTTTCAAAGGAGTCGTGTCGACGAGTAGGCTGATAATAATTAGTTTCTGACTGTGTCTGCCGGGAATCAAGTTCGGGCAACCCCGCCCGCCCCCGTTCAGGCCAACTTGTGGAGTTTAGTTATGCCTCGTGTACGTAAAGGCGCAGCCCGCGCACAAGCTCGTAAGAGAACGCTCCGTAAAGCCCGTGGCTATTTCGGAACGAACCATCGTCATAAATATCGCGCGGTAAACGCGATCATCCGCGCAGGCGTTTACGCCTACCGCGATCGTCGGCGCGTGAAGCGCGAGTATCGCCAACTTTGGATTACCCGAATTACCGCCGCGTGCCACATGCGAGGCACGCGTTACAGCCTGTTTGCCAACGGCCTACGCATGGCTGGCATCCTGCTGAACCGCAAGATGCTCAGCCAGATCGCGATCGAAGATCCCGAGCTGTTTGATAACATCCTCGCGACTGCGGTGAAGTTCAGCAAGGCAACGCCCGCGAAGGCTAAGTGAGTCTTCGCGGCTCCTTAAGTAACCGTTATCTGCGAAAAAAATTCTTGAAGCCCGGCACTTGTTGCCGGGCTTTTTCGTAGAAGGCATCAGCGCTGGAACCCTCGTAAAGTTGCCGAGACTTCTTCCCAACAACAATGTGGGGCGTGCGGAGTGGCGAGGACATTCGGAGCGTAAGATAATCTTGGTGGCGGATTTTACCAATGGCAAGCCAGGAGTATGAAGTGTTTTATAGCAGCGGAGACCAACAGTGAACGGCTGGTGGGCGAGTTGGATTCTTGAAAGCCCCAACGGTCAGCTGGTTTTATTCAGCTGGGTCTTCTGGGTAGTAGCCTCGATCGTGCTACACGAGTTGGCTCACGGCTGGGCCGCGATACGTCGTGGCGACGACACACCAATCCACTCCGGCCACATGACGTGGAACCCAATAGTGCACATGGGCGGATGGAGTTTGTTGATGCTCGCGCTTTTCGGCTTCTGCTGGGGTGCCATGCCGATCAATCCATCTCGCCTTCGCGGCCGATTTGGGGAAGCTTTTGTTGCGTTCGCGGGACCTGCCTGCAATGTGGTTCAGTTCATCGTGCTGTGCACCCTTGCTGTAGCTTGGAACTTATTTTCCGGTTCAGTCAGCGAACCGTTGCGCGGCAACACCGCAATGTTTCTCTTCATCGGCGCCATGATTAACCTGATGGGGTTTCTCTTTAACCTCGTGCCAGTACCGCCTTTGGATGGCTCGCGCATCCTCGCCGACTTTTACCGGCCTTATCGCGACCTGTTGCAGACACAAACGGGGGCAGTGATCGCCATGCTCGGGATGCCCATCATGTTCATGGTGGGCGGCAGGTTTTTGTGGACGTGGGCGATTGGCGGCACGGTTGCCGTGATTAAGACCGCCACGGAGCTATTGGGCGGGGTGAGTGCTTTTAAGGGATTCTATTAACAGCCGTAGGATGCGAAGTTGCGCGAGGCCAGCTAGGCAGGCCACGCGCCCGGTGTTGAATTTACGGTAAGCTCACATTCGGTTGTAACAGGGTGCCGAGGTGTAATCTGTCATTTTCCAAATGACGTGGCGATGAGGCGTGCCGCGCATCGCGGCGCTCAGCACAACAAGCGAACTTCATCGTCGGCGGGGTCTTGAGTCAATCATTCACTGCGGGCGATAATAAGCCATCATCTCCGGGGGCACTGACTTAATTCCCCGGCGCACCGCTTTGCCCACGGCGTATTCGAGCGAGCGCTTTACGCGGCGTTCCACCCGCTCGGT
>Ga0105048_10020386_pt1 | contig 10115 bp, 11 predicted proteins | sample MAT05_FD_78382 | JGI IMG/M metagenome (GOLD analysis project Ga0105048, IMG submission 78382) | Freshwater microbial communities from Lake Fryxell liftoff mats and glacier meltwater in Antarctica - MAT-05 | ecosystem: Environmental > Aquatic > Freshwater > Ice > Liftoff microbial mat | place... | reverse complement strand
TCACGCGCACGGTGGGAGACTATGCCCACCGCCATCGCATGAAGCCCGGGATGACAGGCTGGGCGCAGATCAACGGCTCACGCGGACCGTGCGAGACGTCTGAGGAAGTGCGCGAGCGGGTTCGCCTGGACATGGAGTATGTCGGCCGCGCATCCGTGGCGATCGATGCCTGGATCGTCCTGCTGACCATACCCCGCCTGCTCGGCGACAAACACAAGCAGCGGTGATGATCATGCAAGCTCTGACCGCTGCAAATACAAATACAGCGCCGCAAACCGAACAGGTGCTGGACAACGTGTTCTGGCGCGGCGCAGCGGCACGGATATCGCTCTGCGTGCCGGCCTATCACTATGATGTCTCAGCCCTGATCGCTGCGCTGGCCCAATGCGAGGATGCCGGACTGGTCGAGGTGATCGTGCATGACGACGGCGCGGGCGATCATGATCTGCTGGCCCACATGCAGCATGAGGCAAGCCGCCAGCGCATAGCCGTTCGCCTTGTTGCAGCGGACGTCAATCGCGGGCGCGCTGCTGCGCGCAATGCTGCGATTGCTCATGCACGCGCGGACTGGATCCTCCTGCTCGATGCCGACATGCTTCCAGACGATGCGCAGTTCCTGACGCGGTATCTTGATGCAATCGACAGCACTGGCGAACCTGCTGTGATCGTGGGGGGATACTCGCTGCAGTTCACCCCGAGGGACACGCAAAGCGCGCTGCACCGCTGGCAGGCCGAAGTTTCGGAATGCCTGTCTGCGCCACAGCGCCAGGCTGCCGCGGGTCGCTATGTGTTCTCGTCGAATGTTCTCGCGCACCGCAGCGTTGTCGCGACGATCCCGTTCGATGAGGGATTCTCGGGTTGGGGTTGGGAGGATACGGACTGGGGGCTGCGCGCCGCCAAGTTCTATCCGGTGCGCCACATCGACAACACCGCAACGCATCTCGGCCTCGACGCTGATACGGTGCTGATGTCAAAGTATGCGCGATCCGGCGAGAACTTCGCGCGTCTTGTGCAACGCCATCCCGACGAAGCCCGAGCCATGCCGCTGTTCCGCATAGCCCAACGGATGCGCGCCCTGCCTTTGCGTGGAACATTCCGCGACGTGGCGGAATGGACGGCGCGCACCAAAGCCTTGCCGGTGGCCGTACGCGGCCGCGCACTCAAGGCCTGGCGAGCCCTGGTCTACGCGGAGGCGTTGTAGAACATGCAGTGGACATACGCCCCATCGCGTTCGCCAGCCGCCAAGGTCAATCGTGGCGTCGTTCAATGGCGCCGCGCCTGCACGGCCACGGTCGCCCCTGACCGGCCGGTCGTGACCTTCACGTTTGATGATTTTCCAAAGTCCGCCCTCAACGGCGCCGATGTGATCGAGAAGCACGGCGGGCGTGGCGGATTCTACGCCTGCACGTCGCAGATGGGCATGCGCAGCCCGGTGATGGGCGAGATGTTCGATGCCGGAACGCTGGCCGAACTGCGCCATCGGGGCCACGAGATCGGCGCCCACACGCATTCACACCTGGACTGCGCGCGCGCGCGACTTGAGAAGGTGGAGCGCGACATCGGCGAAAACCTCGTTGCGCTGTCTGAGGCGGGGCACAATGAAACGGTCTCGGCGTTCGCCTTTCCCTATGGCGAGACAAGCTACGGGGCCAAGCGCTGGGTGGGCGACATCTTCGCAACCGGGCGCGGCATACTGCCGGGCGTCAACACAGGCGAAGTGGACCGTAGCCAGCTTCGCGCCATCGAGCTTGGCGCATCCGCCATGCACCGACGCAGGGCTCTTGCGGGCCTGAAGACAGCCATTGAAACCAATAGCTGGATCTTCTTTTTCACGCACGATGTGGGCGCATCGCCATCCAGCCATGGCGCTCCTGCTGAGCTGCTTGCCGAGCTTGCTCAGCGCGCTGTCGACGCCGGAGCTATCCTCGCTGCGCCAACTCTCGGCGCAGCGCTCTGTGGCGTCATCGACTGATCGGCAGCCTGTTGAGGCGCCAGCGCCAGCTTGGCCGACACAAAGGCAAACGTCGCCCACAGGATGTTGTTCTGTGCAAGCACTATACTTTCCGACATTGCGAACAGCATGAACTGGGCGAGGAAGCCAAGCGCAAAAACGCCAGCGGGCGAGCGCAGCGCAAGGACAAGTGCGCGTGATCCTGTGGTCACAAGATCGATCGTGAAGAGGAGGACGCCGACGAGGCCGAGCGAGATCGCAAGATCGAGCCAGCCATTGTGGCCTGATGGCGCATTCCACGCGACGGCCTTCTCGAGCCAATAGCGCGGCTCCGAGTCCAGCCCCCAAAAGGCGAGATAGCCGTAGCCGAGCGCCGGCTTCTGTTCGATGGCCGCAGCGAGTTCGATCCAGATATCAATACGGCCCGTGAGCGTTTCGTCCTTGCCGATGAGACCGAGCAAGAGGCCCGGCGCCGTCAGGTAGACCAGCACCGCGACGCTGCCAAAGGCGACGCCCGCCCATATGAGCGCGAGCGAGAAGCGCCTGCCCTTCAGCATCCACCACGCAGCGCCGAGCACGCCGAGGCCAAGCATGGCGCCGAGAAGCGCGGTCGCAGAGCGCGAGAGAAGGACGAGCGCGAGTGAGACGATCAGGCCGATCGCCCATGCGCGGCGGTGGGCGGGATCGCGCCATGCGAGGAAAGCGAACAGGAATGCCGCGCGTGCAGCGTGCCCGCCGAGCGCGTTCTTCTCGCTCCAGCCGCCCATCCAGGCGCCGGGATGAATCTCGTGCATGACGGCGAAGCTGGGCGCGACAATGCCGGACACGAAACTCCCGAGCATGAGGATCAGCCAGACAGAGCCAAGCAGACGAAGCGCGGTGAGCCAGTCAAACCGCGCGGCGAGATAGATGCCCATCAGCGTAGTCGCGAGAACGGCGATGCCGCGTCGGAAGCTGAGCTCGGGGTCAATCGACCACATCGTGGAGGCGATGGCGAGCAAGGCCAGCGCGACGAGCCAGGGCGACCTCACGATGGCGCGCCAGCTTTGATGCGCCGACAGGATCAGGCCCAGCCCGATGAGTGCGTAGAACGGCAACCAAAGGAAACGGAGAAGCGTGCTTTCAGGAACGTCGCCGGGGATGCCCGTCGATGGAGGAGCGAGCAGGCGCGGCAGGAACGCCTCGGCCAGCATGAAGAGCGTAACGCCCGCCGCAATCAGTTCGAGGCGGGAGATACGGGGCGCGGCGGTCATTGCGCGAAGCGGTCAGCCACGCGGGCATCGCCCTTGCGGCGGTTGAGCACGACGCCGGCGACGTTTCCGCCATGAGCCTCGATCTCGCGGCGCACAGCGTCGACATCCTGCGGGGTCGTCTCGTCAGCGCGGACGACGATGACGACACGGTCCATCTGAGAAGCAATGGCAAGGCCGGCGCCGGCAAGCTCGAGCGCGGGCGCATCTACGACGGCCCAGTCGGTAGCGGCGCGCACGGCCTGCCAGTAGGCGGGCTGCGTGCGGATACGGATCGCCTGGTTGGGCTTGAGGCGTGTCTTGTCGAACTGGGTGACCATGAGGCGCGAGTCGCCGACGCGGTGGGCGGTGAAGAGGCCGAGGCCGGCGGCGGCTTCGGGATCTTCGGGTTCGACGGTGAAGAACGGTTGGGTCTTCAGAGCGGCCGAGTAAGGCGGGCCAACGCCACCGAAGGCGTCTGCGAATGGCCCGATGGCGAAGGTGTTGAACTGGTGGTTGCGCTTGAGATCGACGTCCACGAGCCAGACGCCGCGCCGGGATTGCTCCGCTGCCAGCAATGCGAACGAGGCGGCGATGCTGGAGACGCCCTCGCCCGAGCGCGCAGACATGAACATCACACTGCGGCCGCCTTCGACGCCGGGCGTCTGGGCAAGCGCGCGATAGAGATCGCCGAGTTCGAGACGCAGGTCCTTCATCCGCGATCACGCGGGGCGGCGAGGACGCGCAGGCCGAGCGTGCGCTCGACCGAGCCTGCAGTGGCAAGGCCGGTGACGGACCATACGCGCAGGAGCCCGATGGCGAGCGCGGTGATAAGACCGAAGATGGCGGCGGCGATGGCGATGGTGCGCTTCATGCTGTCGCCGCGCGTGGGCGTGCGGGCGGCTTCGTAGATCGAGATGTTCTCGACGCTGCGCTGGGCAAGTTCCGTGCGCGCACGCTCGGTCTGCTCGCGCGCGGCGAAGGTTCCGGCGGAGGACTCCAGCGCGTCGCGATCGCGCTTGAGGCGGAGGTATTCCGGCTGGAGGGCGGCAAGCTTTGCGATGCGGGCTTCGGCGGCGGCTTTCTGGCTGGCGAGAGCTATAGCGCGGCCGTTGAGGGCGCTTATGTTTGCGGTCTGCACAGCGTGATCGGCTTCGAGGGCCTGGAAAGTGGGGTTCGGGCCGATGCGGCGCAGGCCCTTGGCCGGGGCGGAGGCCAGGAACGCTTCCAGCTGTGCTATGCGGCGGTCGATATCCTGCACGGCGCGGCTGTCGGGGAGATAGCGCGTCAGCAGGTCTTCGCGTTCGAGGCGCAGCTTGACGAGATCCTGCTCGGACGTGGTCTCCACGTAGAGATCCACCTCGCGCGGCGTCGTGCTCATCTGGCGGGAAAGACCAGCGAGTTTGGCTTCGGCTTCGCGCAGCGATGACTCGACGCGTGACTGTTCGTCGGAGAGTTCGCTGAAGAGGCGGGCAGCGGCTTGTGTCTCGGCGTCGAAGTCGCTGAGGCCATTGGCGGCGAGATAATCCTGCAGCGTCTTGCCGGCGGCGCCGAGGCGACCTTCGATGACGCCGCGCTGCTCGGACACGCCATCGATGCCTCTGCCGGTCAGGACTTCGCGACGGTATTTCAGGTATTCCTCGACGAAGATGTTCAGCGTCTCGGCGGCCAAGTCCGGCTGTTCATGCGCGAACGTCATGCGCAGGATCGACGAACGCGGCGCGGATGATGCGGAGAAATCTGCGGCGAAGGCTTCGAGCGCTTCCTGGTCAACACCGTAGAAGCCCCCCGCGCCGGCGCGCAGGCGAGCTTCCGCCAGCCCAGGGTAGAGCCGTGCAAGGCCGATGCGCTGGATGGCGCGTTCGGCAATCACGGGCGAGTTGGCGAGTTCGGACTCCGCCTGCAGGACTTCCTCCTGCTGCGGGAAGGCGCCCTTGGCGGCATCGCCCACCACCGGATCGAAAACATACTCTTCGCCCAGCCGGACCAGGAGGCGGGTGTTCGCTGCGTACTTGGTCGGCGTCACCAGTGTCACCGCGATGCCGATCAGGACGATGGGCACGAAAACCAGCACCATCAACCACTTGGCTCGCCAGAGTTGAAGCAGCGTATCGACAATCCCGAGCTTCGGACGGAGCCGACCCGCGCGCATGGGCGCTGGCAGCGCCACAGGGGGGCCGCCGGAAGGTACTCGCTCTGTCCAGCTGTCTACGCTCAAGGCAGGTCATTCCGCAGGTTAACGGATTAGCCTTCTCCTGCTCCGCTTAAGAACCGGTTATCCATTCTGGGCGACAGGTCAGGCATGTCGCTGCTGCGTCTTTCCGCCCTGAATCTGGCGAAAGCGGCCGGTCTGGCTGGACTGGCCGTGCTTTGCGTTCTGCCGGGCGGCTGCCTGGGAGACCCTCTGCCGGCGCAATCTCCGGACTTTGCTGTCACCGCCTATCCCGCCTGGCGCGCTGAAGATCAGTTTTACCGTTTCTATCCGGGCGACAAGTTCCGCATCGATGTGCGAACCGCCCCGGAGCTGTCTGCGGAACTGACGATCGCTCCCGACGGCCGTGTCACCCTGCCGACGATTGGCCCGTTGATGGCGAGCGGGACGACCACACGCGAGCTGCAGGAGAGCGTCGAGGAAATCTACGCCAACGAACTGCGCGATCCTTCGGTCGTGATCACGCCGGTCGAGTTCGGCTCGCAGAAGGTGTTCGTGGGCGGAGAAGTCAAACAACCTGGCGTGTTCGAAATGCCCGGGGAGATCGACGTGCTGCAGGCCATCCTGCTCGCCGGCGGCTGGACCGAGGAAGGAAGCCCGACACACGTGATCGTCATGCGCCGCAAGCCGGGCGGCGAACTCATGACGCGCGTTGTCGACGTGCGGAACGGACTAGCGCGGCAGTCGCTCTATGATATCGGCCCGCTGAAGCGCTTTGATGTCGTTTATGTAACCCGCAGTGCGATCGCCGACGAGAACCAGTTCGTTAGGCAATACATCCGCAACGCGCTGCCGATCGACTTCTCGCTTTTCTACGATGTGGCGCGGTTCTAGCGTCTTTTCACTGCATTATCATTTTGATGCGTCCCGAGCGCTTGACGCGCGCGTCGCTTGCATATGCGCGTCTATCACGATGGGCTGAATTGAGATCGCGCTCCCCGTCCGCTACTGAAGTACCGAAGCTGGCGCGAGGCCGGCACAACGGAGGATACGACGATGCGCAACACCCTCATGCAGTCGATAGCTTTTGCGGCTCTGCTCGGCCTTGGCGCTTGCGGAGAACCGGCTGCGCCGCCAGCGGCGCCTGTTGAACCTGCGCCGCAGGTTGAGGCTCCTGCGGTCGAGGCCGTGACGGCTTCTTCACCCAACATCGCCGCCGCAGTGACGGATGCGGCGCGTCCCGCTGCAGACACCGAGCGCGACGCAAATCGCAAGCCGGCCGAGATGCTGGCCTTCGGCGAAGTGTCGACCGGCGACAAGGTTGGCGAACTGATCCCCGGCGGCGGCTACATCACGCGCGTGATGTCGAAAGCGGTTGGACCGACCGGCCACGTCTACCTGTTCAGCGGACCGCCGCGCGAGGCCGGCAAGCCGCAGGCGTTTCAGCCGATCCTCGATGATACGACGAACTACGGAAACGTCAGCTTCATCCAGACCGACTTCACGACCATTGCCGCACCGGAGCCGCTTGACCTGGTCTGGACCTCGCAGAACTACCACGACATGCACAATCCGGGTCGCAACCTCGACCTCGCCGTTGCCAACAAGGCAGTGTTCAATGCGTTGAAGCCGGGCGGACTGTACATCGTACTCGACCACCAGTCGGCCGCAGGAACGGACTTCTCTGCCGACCTGCACCGCATCGACATGGCAAAGGTGAAGGCTGAAGTGCTGGCCGCCGGCTTCGAGTTCGTCGAGGAATCGATGGCGCTCGACAACCCGGCCGACGATGGCACGAAAGCGATCTTCGACGAGTCGGTCCGGGGCAAGACGGACCAGTTCATCCTGAAGTTCCGCCGCCCGGCCTGATAAGCCCGAAACTACCGCAATAGAAGCGCCCGCGTCGCCACCTGGCCGCGCGGGCGCTTCATTTTTCGGTTCAGGGTGACGGGTACGCAGCAAACCGCTAAACCACGCTCATGAAAATCGAAGCCCTCCCCCGCCGCCGCTATACACCCAGCCCGACGCCGATCCAGAAACTGGAGAAGTTGTCGCGCCACCTGGGTGGGCCAGAAATCTGGATCAAGCGGGATGACCTCACCGGCCTTGCAGGCGGCGGCAACAAGACGCGCAAGCTGGAATTCCTTGTCGCCGATGCGCTGAGCCAAGGCGCAGATACGCTGATCACCGTTGGCGCCGTGCAATCCAACCATTGCCGTCTGACGCTGGCCGCAGCGGCGCATGAGGGGCTGAAATGCCGGCTCGTCCTCGAACAACGCGTTGCGGGCAGCTATCGCAAGGAAGCGAGCGGAAACAACTTCCTGTTCAACCTGATGGGCGCGGAGACAATCACCATCGTCGACGGCGGCAGCGATCTTGCCGCCGCGATGAAGGCCGAAGCAGAAAAACTGACGCCGCTGGGACGCAAGGGTTATGTGATCCCCGGTGGTGGATCCAATGCGCTTGGCGCGATGGGCTATGTCGTCTGCGCGCGCGAAATCCTGAACCAGTCGCTTGAACAGGGCCTCGCCTTCACGGACTTCGTGGTGGCGTCAGGCAGCGCTGGCACTCATTCGGGACTGCTCGTCGGCTTCAATGCTGCAAACACCGGCGTTCCGCTGACGGGCATCAATGTCCGCAGGCCGCGCGCTGAGCAAGAAGCGAACGTTCACAAGCTCGCAGTCGAGGCTGCGGCATTCGCCGGCCTCCCCGCGCCCGCACGCGAGAGCGTCGTCGCGCTCGATGAGTGGGTTGGGCCCGGCTATTCGATACCGACTGACGAGATGGTGGAGGCAGTCCGCCTGTTCGCTCAGCTTGAAGGCGTGCTGCTGGATCCGGTCTATACCGGCAAGGCGGCGGCTGGCCTGATCGGCCTGATCCGGCGCGGACATTTCAAGCCGGATGCGAAATTGCTGTTCGTGCACACCGGCGGCGCGCCGTCTCTGTTTGCCTACCAAGACGTGCTGGCCGGCTGAGCATGAAGACGTTTCGCACGTTCTGGCTGTTGCTCATCGGCCTCGCAGCGGTGGTCGTCGGCCTGAGCCGTCACATCCTCGCCGACGCGCTGAGCATCCCCAGACCACCGGGGCAGTACGTGATGTCGGCCGTCGCCGTTGCGCTTGCGGCGATTGCGCTGGCGCCCATGTTCATGTTCCGCCGCAGGTAGCCCGATGACGGAGACGACCAGAACAGCTGGGGTAATCGGCGGACTTGGGCCGCTTGCGACACTCGATTTCTTCGAACGGGTACTGAGGCGCACGCGAGCGGTGCGCGAGCAGGATCACCTTCGACTGATTATCGACAACAACACCAACATTCCCGATCGCAATGCTTTTCAGCGCGGCGAAGGCCCCTCCCCGGCGCCCGCGCTGGCGGCGTCTGCCAAGGGACTTCAGAATGCTGGCGCTGATTTCATCGTGATGGCGTGCAACACCACGCATGCGTGGGAGGCCGACATCCGAGCGGCGATCACCGTGCCGTTCATCAGCATCATTGATGTGACGATCGAGGCCGTGGCGGATCTGCGCCCTGAAGCGGTTGGCGTTCTGGCGGTTGATGCCTGCCTGAAGGCGGGACTGTATCAGAACGCACTGACGAAGGCGGGGCTCAAGCCCGTACTTCTCAACGCAGACTCGCAGAAGACCTTCATGGAGCTGATCTATCGCATCAAATCGGGCGATAGCGGCGAGGTCGTGCGACGCGCCATGGCGACCCTGGCGCGCAAGCTTGAAGCGCAGGGCGCCGAGGTCATCATCGCCGGCTGCACGGAAATTCCCATCGTGCTGACGGCGGATGACATCGAGGGCGAGCTCGTCAGCTCGACGGACGTCCTGGTGGAGAGGACGATCGTGTTCGCTGGCGGAGAGCTGAAGTAAGCCTAGTTGGCTTTCTTCATCCACTCGCGGGCGGCGCGTTGCGCCTTCAGCACTTCGGGCTGCGACATCATCTCGGCCATCTCCTGGCGGAGGAGTTTCGCTTCGCGATGACCGCGCGTGGCGGCGAGGTTGAAGAACTTGTGCGCGGAGACGAGATCGACGTTCACGTCGAGACCTTCCGAATAGATCAGGCCGATCCGGTAGAAATCTGCAGCCGATGAGTCCTTCGTGATGAAGGCTTCGGGGGCTTCGATCCGGATATCTGCGTACGCCATTCTGGCATCCTCTGACTTCTCGGAAACGCGGCCTTGTCTCTCTGGACCTGACCGGGTTTCCACCCACCGCCCCACTTGCGGCCTCAGGTAGGATTGAAGCGGAGAAGGTTTGCGCCGTAGTTAATACTGCAAACTTTCAGCAGTCTTCTTCGAATTATTTGTGTTTACATCGATTCAGGAGTCTGAATCGGAAGTACACCAGTATTAGCGCGGATTCATTGTTTCAGCCCGGACTGCGCTCGATCGTCCGCATACCGAGGGATTTGTAGAGTGCGATTGCAGGCGCGTTGTCCGCGCGCACCTTGAGATCAACATGATCGGCGCCGCGGCGCGAGAACGTTTCAAAAGCCGCGAGCATCAATGCGCGGCCCAGACCGATGCGGCGCATGCGCGGAGCAACCGCGAGATCTTTTACAAACGCGGAGGTCCAGCACTGTGCGAGGCCTGCGACGCCTTCGCTGTCCAAAGCAATGAACACCAGCGAAGGATCGAACTCCTTGTCCTTGTGCAGGGCATTCCACCATTTGCGGAAGATCGGCGCGCCTCCCCCGCCCTCCCAATAGCCGGGCGTGAGCACAGCATGGGCAGCCTGCAGCAGCTTTTTCTCGGGGTTTGCGGACAGCGTCCGCACCG
>Ga0105048_10020385_pt1 | contig 10115 bp, 11 predicted proteins | sample MAT05_FD_78382 | JGI IMG/M metagenome (GOLD analysis project Ga0105048, IMG submission 78382) | Freshwater microbial communities from Lake Fryxell liftoff mats and glacier meltwater in Antarctica - MAT-05 | ecosystem: Environmental > Aquatic > Freshwater > Ice > Liftoff microbial mat | place... | reverse complement strand
CTCTTCCACAAACAACTCTGCGGACCCCTTGCCAACAGCCTCTTTCACCAACGCCCCGACGCCGCTTCCCGAACCAACAGTAAGCCGGCGACGGCTTTTCACAAAGCTGATGATTCTATTCGCAATATCATTCAACTGCTGGAGGCTGCGTGAATTGTTGAAGTATTCTTGTTTACGATTTCAGACGTAAGGATCTAAGTGTCCATTTGGGCACTCGGGCGATCCGCATGAACAGTACTTCACTGTGCTATACACACTCACGTTGAACGCTATCTTCCTAATGCTCTATCTAAGGCAAACGCCGATGGGGCGGCAGTATCCTATGGCTTTTCCATAGGGAGGCGCGGCCCATTCGGGGCCGCATCAAGTAATCAACAGGCAGCCCCCTACATCAACTCCGAAGCCGAAAAGTAATAAACCGTCTCCACCGCCGCCGTCGCCGGAGCATCCGATCCGTGCGCACAATTCCGCTCAATCGACTCCGCAAATCGCTTCCGAATCGTCCCCTCCGCCGCATTCGCCGGATTCGTCGCGCCCATCATATCCCGCCACGTATGAATCGCCTCTTCCTTCTCCAACACCATCAAAATCGACGGCCCCTCCGTCATAAACTTCACCAGCGACCCGAAAAACGGCCGGTCCCGGTGCACGCCGTAAAAGCCTTCCGCTTCCTTCTGGCTAATGTGGTGCTTCTTCATCGCCACAATACGGAAACCATTCTCTTCAATCAACTGAATGATCTGCCCGCTAATGCCGCGCACAACCGCGTCGGGCTTAATCATTGCAAATGTACGTTCCAGTGCCATATATTATTAACTCGAAAGTCTTTCTTTGATTTTCTGACCGAGGTCGGCCGGGGTACTGCAAACTGTAATTCCAGCAGCTTCCATCGCCGCCATCTTGTCCGAAGCTTTGCCGCTGCCGCCGGCGACAATCGCGCCCGCATGGCCCATCCGCCGTCCCGGAGGCGCCGTCTGCCCGGCAATAAAACCAACCACCGGCTTCGTCACATTATCTTTAATCCACGCCGCCGCAATCTCTTCGTTATTCCCGCCAATTTCACCAATCATTACAATCGCATGCGTGTCCGGATCGTCATTGAATAACTTGATCGCGTCCAAATGAGTCGTCCCGATAATCGGGTCGCCCCCAATACCAATACAAGTCGACTGGCCAATGCCCAACGCCGTCAACTGGCCCACCGCCTCGTAAGTCAAGGTTCCCGACCGGCTAACTACTCCAACATGCCCGCGTAAGTGAATATGACCCGGCATGATACCAATCCGGCACTCGCCCGGAGTAATAATACCCGGACAGTTCGGCCCAATCAGCCGCGAAGACCGCGAAACCAGAAACTGGCGAGCCGCAATCATATCCCGCACCGGAATGCCTTCGGTAATACACACAATCAAAGCGATTCCCGCGTCAGCCGCTTCCATGATCGCGTCAGCCGCGAATGGCGGCGGGACAAAAATCACCGTGGCGTTGGCCCCCGTCTCGCGAACCGCCGCGTCAACGGTGTCAAACACCGGCCGGTCCAGATGAGACGTACCGCCCTTGCCCGGAGTAACTCCGCCAACCACGGTCGTCCCGTAATTAATCGAATTCGTCGCGTGAAAAGTACCCTGCGCGCCGGTATAACCCTGCACCAGCAGGCGTGTGTCTTTATTAACTAAAACGCTCATTGTGCCGCCCTCACAACCTTCTCAGCCGCGTCCTTCATACCCTCGGCCACCTGGAAGTTAAACCCGGATTCGGCAATGATTTTCTTGCCCTCCTCCACGTTCGTGCCTTCCATTCGAATCACCACCGGCAATGAAATGCCCAGGTCACGCGCAGCGTTCACCACTCCGGTCGCCAGCACATCGCAGCGCAGAATCCCGCCGAAGATGTTGATCAACACCGCCTTCACCGCCGTATCCGACAGCAGGATCCGGAACGCGTTCTTGATCTGTTCCTCATTGGCGCCGCCGCCGACATCCAGGAAGTTCGCAGGCTCGCCGCCCGCCCACTTGATAATGTCCATCGTCGCCATCGCCAGTCCCGCGCCATTCACCATGCAGGCGATGTTACCGTCGAGCTTGATGTAATTCAGCGAGAACTTGGACGCTTCCACTTCCAACTTATCTTCTTCGTCCACGTCGCGTAAGTCCACAAAGTCCGGATGACGATACAAAGCGTTATCGTCAATGTTAATCTTGGCGTCCAACGCCATGATCCGCCCGTCCTTCAGCAAAATGAACGGGTTGATCTCAGCCAGCGAGGAGTCAGTCTCCTCATAAGCCTTCGCCAAAGCGATCATCGCTTTCGCCGCCGCATTCACGCTCTTGGCCGGCACCCCAATGCCAAACGCCATGTTCCGCGCCTGAAATCCCTGCAAGCCAATGCCGGGCTCAATCGTCTCTTTCAATATCTTTTCCGGCGAGTGATGAGCAACTTCCTCAATCTCCATCCCGCCTTCTGACGATGCCATGAAAACGTTCTTACCCGTCACGCGATCCAGCGTGATACCCAGGTACATCTCTTTTTCAATCGGCAACGCTTCTTCAATCAACAGGCGCCGCACCGTCTGCCCCTGTGGCCCCGTTTGATGGGTGATCAGTTGCATGCCGAGGATCTTTTTCGACGCCTCAACCGCATCTTCCACCGTCTTGCAGACCTTCACGCCGCCGCCTTTTCCGCGGCCTCCGGCATGAATCTGGGCTTTCACAACCACAAAGCCGCCGAGTTCTTTCGCCGCGGCTTCGGCTTCTTGAACGGTGAAAGCGACTTTGCTGTTCGGCACCGGCACGCCGTAGCGCGCCAGTATCGCTTTCCCTTGGTACTCGTGGATTTTCATACGGTAAACTCACAGTTTAACATCGTGCTGCCTTTCATCCATCTTCTGATTCGCGAAAAACCGTTCCAATCCGATGACGCCCGCCAAGCCATGCGCCTCATCCTCTCCGGCACGGTCTCCCCCGTTCAACTCGCCGCCTTCTTGGTCCTCCTGCCCCCGCGCAAAGTCGAAGCCCAAGTGCTCCACGGCCTCGCCAGCGCCATGCGCGAAGCCATGCTCCCCGTCGATCCCGGTCCCGGCCCCACCCTCGACACCTGTGGCACCGGCGGCGATGAAGCCAACACCTTCAACATATCTACCGTCGCCGCCTTCGTCGTCGCCGGCGCCGGCGTCAAGGTCGCCAAACACGGTAATCGCTCCGCTAGTTCCATGTGCGGCAGCGCCGATGTCCTCGAAGCCCTCAGTGTCAACATCGATCTCACCGCCGAAAAAATGGGCGCAAGCATTCGCGAAACCGGCATCGGATTCCTCTTCGCCCCCAAACTCCATCCCGCGCTCCTCCACGCCGCCCCCGTTCGCTCGGAGCTGAAAGTCCGTACCGTTCTTAATCTCATGGGCCCGCTCTGCAACCCCGCCGGCGCCCAAGCACAGTTGATCGGCGTCCCTTCCGAAGGCATCGGCGACGAAATGGCCCAAGCCCTCGCCCTCTTCGGCCAGGGCCGCCAATGCCTCGTCCACGGCTCTGACGGCCTCGACGAAATCACCCTCTCCGGCGCCACCACCGTCTGGCACGTCGAAAACGGCCAGGTCAAGAAGGAGTTCTGGCAGCCATCGGACTTCGGCCTCCCCCGCGCCTCCCTCGACTCCCTGCGCGGCGGTGACCGCTTTGCTAACGCCGCCATCACCCACGAAATCTTAAACGGCGCCACCGGCCCCAGACGCGACATCGTCCTCATCAACGCCGCCGCCGGCCTCCTCGTCGCCGGCGCCGCACCCGGCCACGCCACCGCCGTCAAGCTCGCCGCGGACTCAATCGACTCCGGAGCCGCCGCCGCCAAACTCGCCGCCATGGCCGCGTTCTCCAATGCCTAGCGTCTACGGCCTGAAGCCCAAATTCCAGGCACTCCTCCGGCCCGCCGTAAACCGCCTGGCTGCCATCGGTGTAACCGCCAATCAAGTCACAATAACGGCCTGCGCCATCTCCATCGCGCTCGGACTCGACCTCACCTATGGCGCCAAACGCTGGTATTTACTGCCGATTTGGCTCTTCCTAAGAATGGCCCTGAACGCCATCGACGGCATGTTAGCCCGTGAACACAACCAAGCCAGCCGCTTGGGAGCCCTGCTCAATGAGCTAACCGACGTCATCGCCGACGCGGCCCTTCTTCTGCCCTTTGCCTGCCTCCCAAACTGGAACCCGGCCATCGTCGGCGCCGTCGTGGTTTTAGCGGGGCTCACCGAAATGACCAGCGTGGTAGGCCAGACGCTGACCGGCGCCCGCCGCAACGACGGACCCATGGGAAAAAGCGACAGAGCCTTGATACAAGGCGCCGTCGCAACTTGGCTAGCGCTCGGCCAGACAGCGCATGAGGTGATCGCGCCCTTGATGGCGCTATTGTTAATGGCGACAGTCTACAACCGAGCCCGGCACATCCTAGCAAGCCCATAATCCAGCCATGCCACACCCACCCGAGACAGTCGACCGCCCCAAGCGCACCGCGCCCCGGCACCGGCCAACGCCTCCCAAGCACCGGCTAGCGCCCCCGTACCAAAAAACCCCTGGGCAAAACCAACCGTCCCCGCACCAACTAACACCCGCGTGCCAACAAACTCCCGTGAACCCACAATCTTCACTGCCCAAACAACCGTCCCCGCACCGAAACTCCCCCGCACACCGGCAAACGCCCACGCACCAACTAACGCCCGCGTGCCAACAAATTCCCGTGAACCCACAATCTTCACTGCCCAAACAACCGTCCCCGCACCGAAACTCCCCCGCACGTCGGCAAACGCCCACGCACCAACTAACACCCGCCTGCCAACAAACTCCCGTGCACCATCAATCTTCACTGCCCAAACAACCGTCCCCGCACCGAAACTCCCCCGCGCACCGCCAAACGTCTACGCGTCAACAACCGCAGGTCTATCGGCAAACGCCCGTGCAAGCACTTTCAATGAGCCGCCCACCGGCCAAAGAGGAATAATGCGAAGCATCGAAGAACGCAAGTTAAAGTTGCGGGACGGCACCAGCCTCTTCTACAGATATTGGCCGGGTACGAAGAAGCAGGCGGTAGTGCTGCTGCACCGCGGCCACGAGCATTCCGGCCGCCTCGCCCATGTGGCCGAAGAGCTGGATCTGCCCGACTTCGGGATGTTCGCCTGGGATGCTCGCGCCCATGGATTGAGTGAAGGCAAGCAGGATTCCAGCGTGACGATGTCGACGTTTTCCTCGGATCTGGACGAATTCGTACGCCACATCAGCGAGGAATACGGCATCGCGTTTCCGGATATCGCTGTGGTCGCCCAAAGCGTCGGCGCCGTCTTCGCCGCGGCTTGGGCCCACGACTATGCGCCCCAGATTCGCTGCATGGTGCTGGCGTCGCCTGCATTCAAAGTAAAATTGTATGTGCCATTTGCGCGCCTCGGACTCACCGTCTGGCACGCCCTCATCGGCGACTTCTTCGTCCAATCTTATGTAAAAGGCGCCGCCCTTACGCACGATCCCGAACGGATCAAATCGTACGCAACCGATCCGCTCATCAAGCGGCCAATCTCGGCGCGAGTCCTTCTGGGGTTGTACAAAACCGCCGAGCGCATCATTGAGGATGCCCAAGCCATCCACATCCCAACCCAGTTACTCCTTTCCGGGCGGGATTGGGTGGTGCATAACAAACCGCAATATGAGTTCTATGACCGCCTCGGCGCCAAGGAAAAAGAAGTACACACCTTCGAAGGCTTCTTCCACGACACACTCGGGGAGAAAGACCGGCGCTTGCCGATCACCGCGGCTCGCAAGTTCATCCTCAAATACTTCGACCGCCCGCCGGTAGTAACATCCCTATTAGAAGGCGATAAAAAGGGCTTCACTTACGAAGAATACGAAACACTTCGCAAGCCACTCCTTTTGTCGCCCAAATCGATCAACTTCGCAATAACTCGCCTTTCGATGAAGACCAGCGGCCAATTCCTATCTCCCGGTATCCGCCTGGGAATGCAGACCGGCTTCGACTCCGGAGCAACGCTCGATTACGTCTATCGCAATGACGCCAAAGGCCCTATCGATTGGTTCTATCTGAACGCCATCGGCTGGCGCGGAATCCGCGTTCGCAAGCTGAATTTGCAGACGCTGATCAAGCTGGCGGTGGAACTCGTTAAAGCGAAAGGACTTCCGGCGCGGATTGTGGACGTCGCGGCCGGACATGGACGCTATGTGCTCGAAGCCGGAGCCGCTGCCGACCATATCCGCCTGCGGGACTTCCGGGCAGAAAATGTGGTCGATGGCCGGAAACTGATTGCCGCCAAAGCAGTTAGCGCAACGTTCGAACAAGGCGATGCCTTCGACCAGGCTTCGCTCGCGGCCCTCGACCCCAAACCGACAATCGGCATCGTTTCAGGACTTTACGAGCTTTTTCCCGATAACTCACTCCTCCAAAAATCGCTCGCCGGCCTGGCCGCCGCGATTCCGGCCGGCGGCTACTTAATTTATACCGGTCAGCCCTGGCATCCGCAGCTCGAAATGATTGCCAGAACGCTGACCAGCCATCGGGCGAAGGGGGAGCCGTGGATTATGCGGCGGCGGACACAACTCGAATTGGATCAATTGGTGGCGGCGGCTGGATTCCGGAAAGTGGAGCAGCGGGTGGACGAATGGGGTATTTTCACCGTCTCTTTAGCCCAGAGAATCTGAGGCGGTTCGCCTGGCTGGCGCTTCTGGGGCCGATGTTCTTTCTTTCTTATAACTTAGCGAACAGCATAGCGGCTGCTCGAGAGCCTGGCGTGCCGTCGATTGTGTTCGCGTGGGAAAGGCACATTCCGTTTTTAGCCTGGACAATCGTGCCATATTGGACATCGGACCTGCTCTACGCGGCGTCGTTTTTGACCTGCCGGACGAAGACCGAAATCGACCGTTTGGGGTTCCGGTTGCTCGCAATACAGGTGATTTCTGTGTGTTTTTTCGTGCTTTTTCCGCTCAAAATGACGGTTTCGGCACCCGTTTTAGACGGTTTTTACGGCACACTTTTTCAAACGCTCGTTTCATTTGACCTCCCTTACAACGAAGCGCCCTCTCTACACGTCAGTCTTGCCTACATTCTTTGGCGACAATTTCGGGGGCCCTACTGGGGCGCCTGGTTCGTGCTGATCGCCGTGTCAACGCTAACGACATATCAACATCACTTCATCGACCTGCCGACCGGGCTTTGGGCCGGAGTCGTGGTGGTCGCGCTGATGCCAGCGCGCTCGCGGCCGGAATGCGCCCATCCGCGGCTGGCGGCCTATTATGGATTGGGATCGACGGTCTTGACGGTGTTGGCGTTCTGGTTTTGGTGGTGGATTCTGCTCTGGCCGGCGTTTTCGCTTTCGCTCGCCGCCGCGGCGTATTGGACCGGAAACGTCGAATTATTGGGAAAAAACGGCGATTCCGTGCCTTTTTGGATGTGGCCGTACACCCTGTTTGCGTGGGTGAATTCAAGGCTTTGGAATACGGGGAAATCTGAAGTCGCGAATGGCGTCTGGGTTGGGCGGCCGGACTTGGAGGGGTTTCGGAGCGTTGTGGATTTGACGGGCGAACTGCCGATGCGAGCGGACCGGCATGTCCCGATGCTCGACTTGGCGCTGCCCTCGGTGGAACAGCTAACTGCCGCCGTATCAGCAATTTCGGAGCTTTCAGAAAAGCGCCCAACACTGGTCTGCTGCGCCCTCGGATACTCGCGGAGCGCGGCATCAGTGGCCGCCTGGCTGGTGGCTTCGGGCCGTTCAAAAACCGTCGAGGAGGCGGTGGCGGCGGTGAGAAAAGCACGGCCCAAAGTGGTGCTGAGCCCCGCGATGCTGGATCGTTTGACACAATGGGCGAGTGCTCGAAATGCAACCAATAGCTGACTGGCAAGGAACCGCGTGTTTGCTGCGGGCTGGATTTCGCGCGTCGATGGCGGGTCATGCAGGAGCGGTGTTGGCGGGGTTTGGGATCTTACATCAAGGCGTGGAGGCAGCGTATCTGGCGGCGTTGGCGGCTTGGGGGTACTTAGTCTACTTACAGATTCGGGTTAGTCTGGACGCGGAGCTTTTCGGGTGGCTGGCGAACGGCGGGGCGCCGGCGGAGTTAGACGGATTTCTGGTTCGGGCGGGGTTGCTGCGGGAGGCGCGGGAGCGGACGGCTGAAGATCGATGCCGGGGAGCATTTCGACTGTGGCGGCAGTTACTGGCGGTGTTAGTGGTGGAGTTGGTTGCGGTGGCGGTTGGACTCAGATGATCGACCGGTTCGTGGCGTGGTTTCTATCGTTTGGTTTGCAGTTGTTGACTGGCGCGCACGGACGCTGGAGCGGCTGCGCGCCGGAGGCGGCGCAGCGGATTTACTGCGTGAACCATTCGAGCCATTTGGATTTTCTGTTGCTTTGGACGGCGCTGCCCGGGCGACTGCGGCGGGTGACGCGGCCGGTGGCGGCGGCGGATTATTGGAATGCGGGAGCGATCCGCCGCTATGTGATTCACCGGGTGTTTAACGGCGTTTTGGTGGACCGGAACGGGAAGAGCGCGCATCCTTTTGAGCCCGTGTTCGCGGCGCTGACAAAGGGCGATTCGCTGATCTTTTTCCCCGAAGGCACGCGGGGCCCGGGGGAAGGGTTGTTGCCGTTCAAAGGCGGGATTTACCACGTTGCTCGCGAATGGCGTTCGGTTGACCTGATTCCGGTTTGGATCGATAATTCGTACCGGGTGATGCCGAAGGGAATGTTTTTTCCAATTCCCTTGCTTTGTTCGATGACTTTTGGCGCGCCGCTGCGCCTGATGGAGCAGGAGGAGAAGGACGCTTTTCTCCTTCGATTACGAAACGCGATGCTGGAGTTACAACCGCCTCAATGAATGTTCCACAGGAAGCACTATACATCTTCGCCGGGCTGGGGTTGGCACTGGTGGCCGCTTCGGCGGCCGGCTACGTGTTGCACCGGCGGGCGGGCGGCCCGGTGGTGGATAATTTGAACGCGCGGATCCGGGCGTGGTGGGTGATGATCGCGGTTTCCGGCGGTGTGCTGCTGGCCGGTAACGGAGCGATCGTCACGCTATTCGGGCTCTTGTCGTTTCTGGCCTTTCGCGAGTTTGTGACGCAAACACCGGTGCGCCGTGCGGACCACATGGCGCTGTCCGTCAGTTTCTTTTTGGCGTTGCCGGCGCAGTACCTTTTGGTGGGGGTGCAGTGGTATGGATTGTTCGCGATTTTCATTCCGGTTTATGCGTTCCTGACGATTCCGATTTTGTCCGCCTTGTTTGCGGACGCGCAGAAGTTCTTGCAACGAACGGCGGAGACGCAATGGGGACTGATGATCTGCGTCTACTGCCTATCGCACGTGCCGGCGCTATTGACATTGCAAATACCCGGGTATCAGGGGCGCGGCGCCTTGTTAGTTGTATTCCTGATGCTGATTGTCCAGGCGAGCGATGTGTTTCAGTATATCTGGGGTAAATTGGCGGGCAAACACAAGATAGCGCCAGAGGTGTCTCCATCGAAGACGGTGGAGGGGTTTGTCGGGGGCGTATTGAGCGCAACCTTGCTAGGGGCGGCGTTGTGGCAGATCACGCCGTTTTCACCGCTGGGGGCGGGCGCGATGGCACTGATGATTACGCTGATGGGGTTTTTGGGCGGATTGGTGATGTCGGCTATAAAGCGGGACCGGGGGATCAAGGATTGGGGGCAACTGCTGGAGGGGCATGGCGGGATGCTGGACCGGCTGGATTCGGTGTGCTTTTCGGCGCCGATTTTCTTTCACGTCACACGGTACTACTTTGCGCTTTGAGTGATGGCGGCATTGGCCGCTTCACGAATCCAAGCATTACTGGAATTCGTTAGGAGTTGGATGCGCTGGCAGTTACCGGAATCGAGCAATTGGCCGATGAAAACAGTGTCCTGATGGCGGCCTCCCAGGAAAACTAACGCGGAAAGGACGTCGTCTTTGCGAGTGAGGCTCTTGCAAAATTCGGTTTTGCGGCCCGTTCGGTAACCGCTGCTCACGCTCACGGCTCGGAAAGTGAATCGAATCAACACAAGCCTTCAGAGCCGCGACCGTTAGGGAGTCGGTTGCCGGAATTTTGCAAGAGCCTCGAGTGGAATCGAGCAGTTCGGCCCACT
>Ga0105048_10020384_pt1 | contig 10115 bp, 2 predicted proteins | sample MAT05_FD_78382 | JGI IMG/M metagenome (GOLD analysis project Ga0105048, IMG submission 78382) | Freshwater microbial communities from Lake Fryxell liftoff mats and glacier meltwater in Antarctica - MAT-05 | ecosystem: Environmental > Aquatic > Freshwater > Ice > Liftoff microbial mat | place... | reverse complement strand
GCGTTTTTTTACGCCTTGCTCCGAAAAAACACCCTGCTCAAAAACGACTGGGCAAACTTCCCGCTGGCGGCGAGTGTTCGGTCTATGCTCGTGAGGGTCTGCGACCCGAAACGCGGTGTCTGCAAGTCTCTGACTTGTGAATAAAACAACCCAATAGAACCAACCCAACAACATTCAACAATGCGATACCAATAATAATGAAAAACCCAATCTCCTCTATCAAACTAAAATGGCTGTTAGGCACCAACCTAAGCTTGGTCATGGTGTTGGGCATGTGTTTGCTGGCCACCTTGCGCAAAACAGAGGCCGCTTATGTCACCGCTCGCGCGAGGTTGTCAAGAGATCCACCACAAAAACTAAACAAAAACGGGATCGCTGGCGCGAGATTCCAAACTCGTGCCGCCTTTCTGTCGGGTTCCAACCCGATATATATAACAAAGCGGGTAAAACCCGAAGGATAACAGGCAAGGGGTTGGAACCCCGCGCTGGGAGAATATCCCGATAAACTCAAATCATTTACCACCCAATAAAAACACCACGCAATGTCCACACAAAAAAGCAACCGCCTCTCCGGCCGCGTCACCGATGCACAAGGCCGCCCGCTCGCCCGCCTCCTCATTCAGGCATTCGACCGCGACATGCGCGCCGAAGAACCCCTCGGCGAAGCCATCACCGACCGCGAGGGCAAGTACCAAATCGAGTGGAAGCAAAGCCAACTCGATGGGCGCGGGCGAAAAACTGCCGACATCGGGCTGACCATCCGCACGCCCGAACAGAAAACCCTGCTGTTCAAATCGGGCATGGACGATATCCGGTTCAACGCCGGGCAACGCGAGGGAATCAACATAGTGCTGCGCCAGCCCCTGCCACAGGAGGTGGTGGAGTTTGATTTTTTGCTAAAAGAGATCAAGTTTTTGGCGGGGCACGTTGCGCCGAAGGATTTGCAGGAAGATACCGAGCACCGCGACATCACCTTCTTGTCAAAAGAAATCGGGGTGGATTATCAAAAAATCGAGCATTTCGCGGTCGCCCACAAATTAGAAGCGGCATCGGAAATCCACGCCGCGTTTTTTTACGCCTTGCTCCGAAAAAACACCCTGCTCAAAAACGACTGGGCAAACTCCGTGCAAGTCCGCCTGAGCATCGGGCTGGCCACCGACATCCAACCCCTGCTTTTTGATGCCGCTTTGACCGACCCAAAAATCATAGAACGCGACGTGCAAGCCGCCGCCGAAGCCTTGATTATTTCAAAAGAGGAAGCCGCGGAAGTCAAAAGGCACCTCGCGCAATTGGAAAAATACCGGCAGGCGGCAAATGAATATTTCCTAAACGAACACCCCAAAAAAGTCCTTGAAACGGTCAGCGTTTTTGCCCTGGAAGATAAATTGGGCGAAATCGGGCGCATTTTCGAGGAAAACAAATACGACCTTGATGCCTTTTTTCAAAAAGTGAACGACCCGGCTTTTTTTCAAACCAACGGCTCCCAGCATGATCCGGAAGCCATCGCACTACTCGGCGAGATGCTCGGCTTTGATAGCAAAGTGATCGAGTCGGTCAAAAAATCAAAAAAAATCAAACAGCCCGGCGACATCCGACGGCTGGCGGCAATGGACAAATCGGGCTGGAAAAGTGAACTTTCAAAAGTTGCCGACGGCGAAATTTTGGACAAAAAACTTGTTGATTTTCAAGCCTCCGTCCTCGTTCGGAAAATGGAAGTTGCTTTCCCGACGGTCGCTTTCGCCGCGCAGCTGGGCCGGGAAAAAGGGACGGTTTTGCAAAATCAATCGGACATCGTGCAATTTTTGGAAGCCCATGACGATTTCGACCTGCGCCATACGAACATTGACCTGTTTGTAAAAAACAAGCAACCGGACGGTGCGGCAAAAAAATCAGCCGCCGCACCGCCTATTTCCGACAGCCTCCGTGAGGAGTTAAAATCGGTGCAGCGCGTGTTCAAACTCGTGCCGAACTACCGAAAAACGATGGGGCTGCGCGCGCAAAAAATCCACTCCGCCCAAGGACTCGCGGCGGTCGGCGAGCGGCAATTTGTGCAGCGCGTTGCGCCGCAGGCGGGCATTCCGAAAACGGAAGCGCGGCAGGTTTTTCGTCGTGCCCAGCAGATCAGCGCTGCCGCTCAATTGATCGCGGGCGAATTGCAAAGCGCCGTCAGGGCGGGCGAAGTGGCTGCGCTCAGCGGCGGAAATGATGCGATGGCTTTGAAACTGACAAAAGTCGCCGCCGATTTTCCGAACATGAAAAGCCTTTTTCAGATCGGCGAAAACTGCGCTTGCGACCATTGCCGTTCGGTTTATTCGCCTGCGGCATACCTCGTCGAGGCATTGCAATTTTTGGAAAACAGAAAAACCTCGGGCGGCTCGACGGCCAAACGCGAACTTTTCCAACGCCTCCCCCACATCGGCGACATAGACCTGGGCTGCGAAAACGCCGAAACGCCCTTGCCCTACATTGATCTGGTCTGCGAACTGTTGGAGGCGGAAATCGCACCTGACGCGGGCATTCCTTTTTCGGGCAATCTTTCAACGTTGCCCGACCCCAAAATGGGCAAAATTTCAAACCCGCTCGCTGTTACCTTGCGCAACGCAGGGCTGCCGGTGACTTCCGAAGCCCTCATTTTCGGAACCGAAAAACAGGGAGCATTGCCCGTCGCGCCATTTTACCTGCGCGACAAAAAAGCGGTCTGCCGAATCGAGGAAGTCAGCCCGGGCAATTACCTCGTTTTTCGGCTGCGGCAGACCTTGTCCACAGCCGACGAACTGGCCGCCGCGCCGGAGTACGTCAACGCGCAAGCCTATCAAATTTTGCAAAACGAGCGGTTTGCGTTCCGGCTGCCGTTCGACCTCAACCACACGGAGGCAAAGGCGTATTTTGAACGTTTTGGCGTGTCGCGGGCAGATTTGATGCGCGATTTTCAGGTGGCGAATGTACCGCTAAGTCGAGCCGTCGCTGCTGAACGACTCGGCTTGACCGATGTCGAACGCGATTGGATTGTTGTGCCGCGCCCTACGCCAAATGGTCAGCAACGGGTTTGGAACGTCCCCGGAGGGAGCGCCAACCTGCTGAGTTTTATGAAACAACTCGACCAGTTTTTGAGCAAAACGGGCCTGAGTTTTCAACAGGCAGACTTGCTGCTTTCCCTGAAATTCATTGACCCGTTGGCGAATCTTTTTATTCGGAACGAGGCAGGTTTGAGTTCCTGCGACACCGCCCAAAAGTCAATCCCGAATTTGAACCGTGGGGCTTTGGATCGGATTCATCGGTTTTTGCGGCTCCAAAAACGCACAGGCTGGCGGTTCGAGACCCTAAATGAAATCATTCGGCAGCCGCGTTTGGGCAACGGCGTTTTGAACAATGCTTGTATAGTTCATGCTGCCGACCTTTCCGAAATTGCACAAAAAACGGGCATTTCGCTGGATGAACTGGTCGGCTTTTACCAGCAAATTCCATTTCAAGAGTATCGCTCGGCGGAGAAAAAGCCACTTTATCACCACGTTTTTTTGAACAAGGCCAAAAACGGTATCCTCGACGAGCGGCTTTTGCCCGAAAAAATTAACGGCTCGAAACTGCTGGCGACGGTCGAGGAAAACGTCGCGGTTTGTCTCCAAATTTCGTTGCAGGACTTGCGTAAACTCTCGGCGACGCTGCCGCTCAATCCCGTTTTGGATTTTTCAAACCTCAGTTTTTTGTTCGCCGCTTCGCGTTTGATGAAAAAACTGAAACTAACTGCCGACGAATTTGTCGGGCTGCGGCAACTTTCCGGCATTGATTTTCAGGCATCGCCCGCCAAGACCCTGGAATTTATCGCGGCGGCAGAGGCGGCCAAAATGCTGCCGATGAAATTGGTTGACCTCCGATTCATGCTCCACCACGAGGCGCCGAACCGCACCGACCGTGAAATCAAGGATGAAAAAATCGAGGCGATCCTGAAAAAATGGCAAGCCGATTTTCAAAAAGCATTCGATAGCACGAAGTCGGTTTTTGATGAAAATCTTTCTGCGGAGGTGCAAAAAGAGGTTTTGCAAGGTCAGTTGTCAAAATTTGAAAGTCTGAGTAAGGATGATTCGGATATAATAATTGGTCTGGTGGATGCTAACTGGACGTTCGATTGGGTGAATAGTCCGGGTACTACTGTTTCAAGCACCAACCGAGTTTCGGCAGGTGTTTTCCTGCATTTCATTTTAGATAATTTGTTCACCGTGTCAGCCGTGACTGCGATTGAAAATCTATTGGAGGCTTTGGATGTCATGTTCCCAACAAGTCCAGCAGACAATGCCGTTTTGAAACAAACAGCCTATGATGCTGCTTTACTGGTTGTTCAAAACACGGTTGATGCAATAGCCAATGCCCCCGATGCCGCCACAAAAGCATTGGCAGAAGCCCAACTGTTGCTCGACCAAGCCGCCGTAGATACTGCTTTGGTTAATTTAAACATCGCAAATAGCCTGCTGGAAAAAAGTCGAAGAGACCTGCTCGGAGCCTTTTTTGCCCAAATTGCTGAAATTCATTTCATAGTTGCCAAAACCGCAGCCCTCGAACAAGCGATTTCGACCCATTTTAAAGCAGATTTGGACCAGGTCAAAGTCATTTTGAACGCTGCCAGACTGAAAAAGTCCACCATCGCCACAGGTATTTTTATCAAAGATGTTTTGTTGGATGAAGATTTGATTGACAAGACGGCTGTTCCGCCTGTTTTGCCAACGGTGACGACGCTTGCGAATTATCCAAAAATGGGGGAATCGCTGCGGCTGCTGCATAAACTGCTGCCGTTCGTCGCCGCTTTTAAATTGGGCAACACTGCACTCGGCTGGCATTTTCAGCACAACCCCGCGCTTGCTTGGTTTTTGTGGGATGAAATCCCTTTTGACCATTTACAAGCCGATGCCAATTTTCAATCATTTTTGGCATTCGCAAAAATGCTCGCCCGCGCCCATTCGCTTGCGCCGGTCGTCAATCCGGCGGATGCCGACAGCCCCGTTTCGTTTTATTCGGTGGCGGACTTGTTGGTTTCGGGCACGGCGACGCAGGACGAGTTTTTAGAAAAATGGGCTTTGTTGCTCGGTTTTGAAAAATCTGACGTGCTGGCTGTGGACGCGCACCATTTTCCAGCGTGGAACTTGGCCAATTACAACGAGGTCAAAAACTGGGAAAAACTTGAATCTTGTCTCGCTCATCTCCAAAAATTGGGCAGCAGTGTTGGTGATGCGGTTGCTTTTTGTCAACCCGTTTTGACGCAACCTGTCTCCTCGAAACTCCGTGCCCTGCTCAAATCTCGATACGATGAAGACACTTGGCTTTCAACCCTGAAAGAAATCATGGATGCTATCCGCCCGCAAAAGCGAAACGCGCTGGTGGCTTACTTGCTCGCTGAAAATTCCGATTTTAGAGACGAAAATGACCTTTACGATTATTTTTTGGTGGATGTTGAGATGGAATCCTGCATGATGTCGTCGCGGATTGTGTTGGCGCATAATACGGTGCAGTTGTTTGCGCAGCGTTGTTTGATGGGTTTGGAACCCGCTGTGGTTGCCGACGCGGAAGCCGATCCCGACTGGGCGCAGTGGCATTGGATGAAAAATTACCGCGTCTGGGAAGCCAATCGAAATATATGGCTCTATCCTGAAAACTTGCTTGAGCCTGAATTACGAGACGACAAATCTTTCCTTTTTTCAGAACTCGAAAACGAGATTCAACAAAACGAACTGACCGATCTGACTGCCGAAAACGCGCTGATCAACTATTTGGAAAAATTGGACAATATCGCGTTTTTAGAGGTCGTGGCGACCTGGTACGAAGTGCCGAAGCGCGTCATGCACGTTTTCGCGCGGACGAAGGGCGGCGATCCAGCCATTTATTTTTACAGAAAATTTGAGGAAGAACGGTATTGGACGGCGTGGGAAAAGGTCGAGTTGGACATCACGAGCGACCATTTATTGGCTTTTGTTCGGAACGGCCGTTTGACGCTGGCTTGGGCAGTTGTTTCAGAAGAACCATCGCCGAATCAAACTTCGACCGTTCCGAGCGAAGGACAGTCCAATTTTGAACTGGATAAACCGAAGCGCAAACTCAAAATTCAGTTAGCGATGAGCGAGTTTGCGAACAAAAAATGGCAGCCAAAAAAGGTGTCGCGCGATGCGATTTTAACTCCAGGCGATTACACAACGAACGAGCAATTGCTGCGCCGAGATATTTATAATTTGATGTATTTGGAGGCGACGGAACAAGTACTTTTAGTGTCCACCACTTTTGATGCTTACGACTACGGTAATGGCAGTTGGGGACAAAACGAAACCCAAATGGTGAAAGGGGCTTTCAACCTCACGGGCTGCAAGGGCTACCCCGAATTGGCGCAAAAAAGTGGTTTTTTAGTTGCAGGCGATTTCAATGCGAACCTGGATTATTCGGTAAATACCATCATTGATTTTTTGCCCGATTTCAAAGATGCAGGACTTCGTTCGCAGCGGTATCGGGAACAAGGCAAAATTCAATCCGATGACCTCTCGGTGAAAAACGGTGTGTCTTTTTTCGATTTTATCGAACTGCTACGGCTCACACCGGGCACGTTTCGGCTGTCATATCCGCATCAATTCACGATGGCGGATTGGGTTTCGAACCTTTATCAATTGCTCGTTTTTCGCGCGTCGAACCCCGGGAAAGACAACGTTGGGCATGGGCGTTTTTCCAAAATTTCGCTCGGTACGCTGCTCCCTTATTTTATGGAAGACAGTCGGCACAACTACGTCGTCATCCCTGGCTTTTACCAGCGTCAGAAGCAGTTTGGATTGTCGGATGCCGAAAAAATGACGGCTTCGGGCGGCTTGCAATTCATTGAAGACGCTTTCACCTTGTACGAACGACTGAACACTGGGTATTATACCGAAATCAAAGAGTTGCTCGACGACCCGCTTTTCATCGAATTGGCGCAAAAAGTAGAGCAGCTTCAACGTTCCGGCTACGGCGAACAATTCAAAAACTTTTACCACCCGCTCGTCTGTCCGTTACGAACGGTTTTGTACCGCGATGGCATCCCTGGTTTGATGAAGCGGCAGGTGCAGATGCAACGAACGGCATTTGATTTTCAAAACCATTATCAACCCAGCGGGTATGTGCCTGTTTCTTCGCCGCATCTCTACCCGATAGAAGATGTTGATTTTTCGAGCGACGGCAGTTACAGCCAATACAACTGGGAGTTGTTTTTTCATGTGCCCTTTATGATTGCGACGCGGCTGACTAAAAATCAACGGTTCGAGGAGGCGATGAAATGGTTCCATTACATTTTTGACCCCACAGGTGCGCTAACTTGGACGCCCGATGGAACAAATTCGGCAACCTCCCCACAGAAATACTGGGTGACTAAGCCTTTTTTTGAACATCAGGCGAGTGACTATTTAGCCCAACGGATTGATCAGATTTTGTACAGAATCGCTGACCCGACTTCCCCGGATTTGGCTGACTTAGAATTTGCTATCCGGCAATGGCGCGAAAAACCGTTTCGTCCGCACGTAGTAGCGCGTTTCCGAACGGTGGCTCACGAAAAAGCGGTTGTTGTAAAGTATGTCGAGAACTTTATGGCTTGGGGCGACCATCTATTTCGCCAGGCGACCATGGAAAGCGTCGTGCAGGCTACGCAGATGTATATTCTGGCGGACAAGTTATTGGGTGAAAAACCGCAGACTGTGCCACCGTTGGTCAAGCCCCCCTACGAAACGTACAATCAAATAGAGGCTCGGCTGGATGATTTTGGTAACGCGCTGATTGATTTAGAAAACATCCTGCCCGATTTTTCGGCACTGCCGGAGGGCGGCGCAGAACTGCCAAGTCCGATGCCGACAACGAGCCTGAACGTGCTGTATTTCTGTGTGCCGAAAAATGAAAAAATGCTCGAAATCTGGGATCGTGTCGCCGATCGCTTGTTCAAAATCCGGCATTGCCGCGATATTGACGGCAATCCGCTGTCGCTTTCGTTGTTCGCTCCGCCGATTGATCCGGGTGCTTTGGCGCGCGCTGCGGCAGGCGGATTGAGCGTTTCGGATGTTTTGGCGGGTTTGAACGCGCCCACGCCTTATTATCGCTTCAATGTTTTGTCTCAAAAAGCGACCGAACTGACCAACGAAGTGCGAAGCCTCGGCTCCTCGCTGCTGCAAGTATTGGAGAAAAAAGATGACCAAGCAATGGCTTTGCTACGCAGCGAATTGGAAATCAAGGTTTTGAACGCGGTACGCGAGGTAAAAAAACTGCAAATCCGCGAGTCAAAAGAGCAAATAGAAGTGTTGAAGCGGACGAAGAAGGTGACGGAGGAGCGTTTTAATTTTTATAAAAACATCGAAAAAATAATATCGAAGGAGCAGTTGAATTTAGATAAATTGGGTGAGGCAAAAGATTGGCAACTGGCAGCCAACATAGTTTACACCTTGGGGGGAGTACTCGCACTGATTCCAGACATAATGCTGGGGGTTTCAGGATTTGGCGGAACCCCACATGGCAACGCAAAATTTGGGGGGAGTTTGCTAGCACACAGCACCGATGCAATCGGAAAAGGGCTTGGCATTTTTAGTGCCATCGCCTCCTATGAAGCCAGTCGCGCCTCCATTTTGGGCGGTTACGATCGTCGTTTCACCGACTGGAAACTCCAGGAACGCCTCGCTAACCTGGAATTGAAATCCATAGATAAACAAATCCTCGCTGCAGAAATCCGTCGTGAAATCGCCGAGACCGACCTCAAAAACCACGACCTGCAAATCGAGAATGCAAAGAAGACCGATGAGTTCATGCGTTCCAAGTACACCAATCTCGAACTCTACAATTGGATGCAGGGGCAAATCAGCGCGGTTTATTTTCAGGCGTACCAACTGGCGCATGATTTTGCGAAAAAAGCCGAGCGTTGTTATCGTTTTGAGTTGGGCAATGACGACACATTCATTTCCTACGGCTACTGGGATTCATTGAAAAAAGGTCTGCAAAGTGCCGACCAATTGCTTCATGATCTCAAACGGATGGAAACCAATTATTTGGACAAAAATCGCCGCGAATATGAAATTACGAAACACATCTCCCTTGCGCTGCTTGACCCGCTCGCGCTGGTGCAACTTCGGGCAACGGGTAGTTGCGATTTCGAGGTGCCGGAGGCTTTGTTCGACCTTGATTTTGCGGGTCAATATTTCCGGCGTGTCAAGTCGGTGAGCCTCAGTTTGCCTTGTGTGGCGGGGCCCTACACTTCGGTGAGCGCGAAATTGTCGTTGGTCAAAAACAAATATCGGAAAGACACGAGCGATGCAGCAAATTACCCGGAAACACCGATCGGTGGCGACCCGCGTTTCGTGTACAACCTCGGCGCCATTCAATCCATCGCAGCCAGCAATGCCCAAAACGACAGCGGGGTATTTGAATTGAATTTCCGCGACGAACGGTATTTGCCTTTTGAAAATACCGGCGCAATAAGCACCTGGCGGCTCGAATTGCCCAAAAAAGACCTTGCGCAATTTGATTATGACAATATTTCGGATGTCGTTTTGCACATGAAATACACTTCCCGCGAGGGAGGTTCCGGGCTGCGCAGCTCGGCGGAAACTATTTTACGCAATGATTTGAACCTGCTCCGCGCCTCACTTAATGAAACCGGCCTGCGATTGATGTTCAATTTGAAACATGACTTCCCGAATGAATGGCATTTGTTGAAACAAACTGGCTCCGCCAAATTGAAAATTGACCAATCTCGGCTGCCGTATTTTGCTCAAATGCTGAATGCTACCATAGGCAGTGTGATGTTTATCGCAACATCCCCTACTAATCCGGCTGTAGTCAGTATTGACAATTTAACTGATCCCGTTCATAACATTAGTTTCAACCCAATAACTGGATGGGGAGAAATGTGGCAGGGGCAGCAAGTAACCAACAAGATTGAGCAGGGAGAATTTTTCGAGTTGTCTAATTCGTCAGCAGATTTGACGGAATTAATGTTGGTCGTGAAGTATGCATTTTAAGGGAGAATATAATGCTTCCAACTCTTAGGGCTTAACCGCGTGCGGGGGGGCGTAGCCGACAAACCATCCCCTACCCACAATCCCCCCCGCTGGCGGTTGAGCCTTGTTGAACGAAGCCGG
>Ga0105048_10020383_pt1 | contig 10115 bp, 7 predicted proteins | sample MAT05_FD_78382 | JGI IMG/M metagenome (GOLD analysis project Ga0105048, IMG submission 78382) | Freshwater microbial communities from Lake Fryxell liftoff mats and glacier meltwater in Antarctica - MAT-05 | ecosystem: Environmental > Aquatic > Freshwater > Ice > Liftoff microbial mat | place... | reverse complement strand
GCCCCACGCTCGTCCGGCGGTTCGTCGAGATGCACGGCGGCTCCGTCTCGGCCGAGAGCGGGGGACTCGCCCGCGGGAGCCCGTTCACCATCCGTCTGCCGGTCGGGGCCGATGTCCGGCCACGAGGGATCCCCGTCGGGGCAAACGGCGAGCCCGCCGCCGAGAACGGGCGGAAACGCGTCCTCGTCGCCGATGACAACGTGGACGGGGCGGAGAGCCTGTCGGTGCTACTCGCCATCGGCGGGCACACGACCGAGGTGGCCCACACCGGCCCGGACGCCCTCGCGGCGGTCCAGCGGTTCCGGCCCGAGGTGGTGTTCCTCGACATCGGTCTGCCCGGCATGAACGGCGACGATGTCGCCACCCGCTTCCGCCGAGAGCCGGACCTCGCGTCCGCGGCGCTCGTGGCGCTCACCGGCTGGGCAGGCGAGGACGACCGCCGACGGTCGAAGGACGCCGGCTCCGATCGTCATCCGACCAAGCCGGTCGAGGCTGACAAGGTCGAGGGTCTCCTCGCCCGCTTGTCTCCGCTCGGCCGCGGCACCGCCGAGTTGGACGGGATGCCGAGCGTTACGAACAGCTAATCCATCTTTGCGGGAACCGGCCGGCTCCCACACCTACGAGTCCAGGATCAGTTTGAGGAGAGCCCCCACATCGCAGTGGGCTTCGACCGGGTGGCGGAGCGGCAACTCGGGATGGACCCGGTAGCGGTTCCGTCGACCGTTCCGTTCCCGTTCGATGTACCGGCCCTCCTCCAGGTCGGCTACGATCCGCTGTACCGCCCGCTCGGTGATCCCGACCCGTCCGGCCACGTCCCGAAGCCGGATCTCCGGGTCCCGGGCGAGCAGCAGCAGCACGTGGGCGTGGTTGCTGAGGAACGTCCAAGCCGGTGTGTCCGGTGCGACCGTCGCGGGCGGTCCCCCCGTCGGGGCCGTGGCGGCCTCCGTGAGAGGGGCTCTTTTCTCGACGGGTGGTTTACGGCGTGGCGGCATCGACCCTCTCCCACCCCTGTCCGGGAACCCACCGGGACGTTTCGGACCCTTCGGGGCTGAGCGCGAACAGCCGGACCCAGCCGTTCTCCACCAGCTCCCGCACCGACGGGGCGGCCGCGAGAACCCGGTCGATCCGCTCCCGCCCCGCCTCGACTACGACTTGCAGCCGGAGCGGCTCGTGATACCACCGGCCGCAAGCGGCGTGGACCGACTGGAGGGGGAGGCCGGTGCGGAGGTCGCCGCCGTTGCCGAGCACCACGCCGAGGGTGCCGACGCGGTTGTGGAGCGCCTTGTCCCCGGAGCCGAACACCCCGTTGTCCACGGTGGAGGCAAAGTATTGAAGGTTGATCCAGGAGGCGACCACCATCGGGGCCGACAGGATGAGCGTCAGGACCGCGTCGTCCGGGTCGGCCGCGGCGTCGTACTCGTGGAGGAACGCCCGGCCCTCCAGGTTCGCCCCGCGGGTGCGGCCCCGCCGGGCCGCGATGAACGCCGCGTTCCGGGCCAAAGCCCACTCCGGCCGGACCTCCGACCAGTCGCGGGCGCGACGGGCGAGGAGCCGGCGGAGGACGCCCGCCGGCTTCCCGCCGAGGCCCAGCGCGGCCGCTCGCCCGCCCCGCACCGCGATACCGGCCGCCGCGAGCCACCCTCGAAGCTGGTCGAGGTCGGTGGCGTGGCCGGGCGGCAACCGATCGATGTCGAGCAGGCGGACCTCGTCGACAGACGTGTCGTGGACGCCCGGGACGAAGTGGGTGTCCGTCGGGACGACCCAGCCGCGGGCGGGAAGCCCGGCCCGGACCGCGGAGTCGTTCAGCACCGCCGCCGCGACCCTGGCGTTCACCGCGCCGCCGTGGCCCCCGCACGCCCCGCAGTCGAGGCCGGCCGCGTGCGGGTTGTTCGCGCTCCGGCCCTCATGCCCGCAGAGGAGCACGAGCCGGGCGAAGGAGTTGCGGAAGCCCATGTTCTTCAGAATGCCTGCGGCCAGATCGAGACGGGCGTCGGGCGGGATGCCCCCGCCGGCCCCGTCCGGGTCCAGCCCGAACGGATCGGTGCCCTCGCCGTGGGCCGCGGGCGGGACCGCCGCCAGCGCGTCGGCGGCGAGGCCCAAGCCGTAGGCAAGGCCGAGAACCTCGACGAAGGAGAATGCGGCCGCGGGCGCGGTCTGGACGTGTTTGAGCCCCCCGGACGGTGCCCCGGGTGACGACCCGCACGTCGGGCGGAGCGTTATCCCGGGCTTCAGCAGGACCGGGCACCGGGCGCTCGACCCGCCGCCGGCTTGCCAGTCCAGCGTGACCCCGAAGAACCCGGCGAACCCGCGGGTCTCGACCGCCGGCGACTGCGCCTCCAGGTGACGGCGGAGCGGTTCCGAGCGGACGTCGATACAGAACACGGCCTGGACGGCCGGCCGGCTCTTCGGGGCCGGCGGCGGGGCCGCGAACCGGCCGAGGAGCGTCCGGACGAACCCGTCCTCCAGGGCGTCCTGAAAGACCATCTGAACCACCTCGTCCTCGACCACTGCCGGGGCGGGGGTCGCCCTCTGACCGGCGGGGCGTCCCGCGAGGTCGGCTACCGCCCCATCCGTGCAGACCCGGATGGCGAGCAGGTCCGCGACCGCGCCCGGATCGTCAACGCCCTTCTCCCAGGACGCCCGCCGCAGGTACGAGGCCCAGCCGTAAAGCCCGCCGAGCAGGCGGTAGAGGTACGCCTCCCGGTCGGCGGGGGGAACGCCGAGTCCGGCGAGCGTCGCCGCGATCGCCTCGGCGGGCGTTACGGGGAGTCGCCCCACCCAGGCGCGGAAGCCGCGGAGGCCGGCGATGTCGAGCGAGCGGTCGGCCCGGGCCGCCTCCAGCCACGACGCGAAGAGCCCCCGCCCGTCGGGGAGGGCCCACGAACTCCCGCCTCCGCTCGCGTGGACGGCGCACCAGCGGGCGGCCGAGCGGATCACGAGGTCGTGCCAGTCGGTCCCGTGCGCCCGGTCGTGCCGCTCGGCGAACGTCAGCACCCGCGTCCCCGACCGCACCGGCATGGGGCAGGTGCCCGCGAGGATCGCTTCGAGCGCCCGCGGCTCGCACCCCGCCCGCCGGGCCGCGGGCGACAGGTCGGCCCCACCGAACGCCCCGGCCTTCCACCGCGCGCGGTAGAAGTCGAGCCCGGGCAGAACCCGCGCGCCCAGTCCGTCGGTGACCACCCGGACTGCTTCCGCGGCCGGCACCCCGGCGAACCCGAGGAACGGGTTCACCGCCACGTAGTTCCTGAGATCCCAGAGCGGCGGGATTCGGTTCGCGACGCGGACCACGTCTGCCCACACAGCTTCTGGGTCGGCGTGGACGCTAACCGCTCCGATCGTCTCAACCATGCTCCACCTCCTTCGTTCCCTTGACCACCCGACGCCAAATCCCGTCGACGACCCGGTCCGCGGCCGCCCCGAGGTAGAACCCGTGGAGGGCGTGGACGTAAAAGACCCGGCCCGCGGCACTCCGCCCCAGGGCCGGGAGGACCGCGTGTAGCACCGCGAGCGCGGCGAGCGCGGCCACCGGGATCACGGCCGCCGCCCACGCGAGCGGGCCGCCCGGGCGCGGCAACTCGCCGAGGACCGGCGCGAGGAACGCCCCCGTACCGCGATAGAGACCAAAGGCCAACGCGGGGACGGCGGCGGTCGCCGCGAGGGCACCGACCGCTCGGGCGAGGGTCGCCGGTCGGGTGCCGAGGAGCGCGACCCAGACCTGCCCGACGGAGAGGGCACCGACCGCGGCCAGGGCGAGTTCGCCGGGGGAATCGAGCGGGGCAAAGGACGTCGCCCGCGAGGCGAGCGCGAGGGCCGGGACGGCGAGGCCCGTCCCGACCGCGGCGAGCGTCAGCGCCCGCACCGGCGGGGTCGGGGCGGCCGGGGCGGCCGCCGGCAGGCCCCCCGACCGGAGGAAGCTCCACGCCTTGTAGCAGCCGTGCCCGAGGATGTGCAGCAGCGCCGCCGGGAAGGCGGCAACGCCGCACTGGACCATCATGAACCCCATCTGACTCACGGTGGACCAAGCGAGCGTCCGCTTCACCTTGACCTGCGCCCACATCGCGAGCGTCCCGAGGACGAACGTGAGGGTGCCGACGGCGGCCAGCAGGACGAGCGCCTCCGGCACACGGGCGACGAGCGGCGCGAAGCGGAGGACCAGCGCCCCGCCGGCGTTTATGATCCCGGCGTGCATCAGGGCCGAGACCGGGGTCGGCGACTCCATCGTCTCCGGGAGCCAACTGTGGAACGGGAACTGGGCCGACTTGGTGAGGGCCGCGACCGCGACGAGCAGGCCCACCGCGGTCCCGGAGCCGCCGCCGGGGTCCGTCGCGGCAGCGGCGAGAAAGGCGTTCAGGTCGAGCGTTCCGAAGTCCCGCCAGATCACGCCAATGGCGGCGATCAGGGCGAGGTCGCCGAGCCGGCTGATCAGGAACTTCTTCCGGGCCGGCGGCCAGGCCTCGGGCCGGTCCGGGTAGAACGTCAGCAGTTCGTGGAGGCCGAGGCTGGTGAGCGACCAGGCGACGAAGAGGAGGAGGAGGTTGGTGGACAGCATGAACAGGTAGGCGGACCCCACCGTGAAGACGAGGAGCCGGAGGAACCGCCGGCGGCGGGGTTCGCCGTCGAGGTAGCGGAGGGAGAAGCGGAAGGTGACGGCCCCGACCCCGGCGACGAGGAGGGTGAGCGCCGCGCTCAGGCGGTCGGCCGTGAGCCCCAGGAGGTGGACCGGCTCGGGCGTGAAGGTCTGCCAGACGAGGAGCGTGGCCGAGGTCGCGGCCAGTCCGAGTAGGAGGCCGAGGAGGGCGTGCCCCCCGCCGCCGCCGTTGTCCACCGTCTCGCCCCGCGGGTTGTTCCGACTCATTATTCCCACCCCCTATCTGACAAACCCGCCCCCGCCGGGCCGGACATACGACATCTGTTTCGCGTATTATATATCGTATGTCGAGTGCCGGGTCAACCCGCGAAAAGCAGCGAGATCCCGCTTTGAGCGGCTCTCGCCCTGCCCGGGCGGTCGGCACGGACCTTCCGTGGCGCGGTCCGCGCGCCTACGCACCCGCTCGAAACTTCGACGGAGTACGATGGAGACGAAGACAAAAGGTGCGATGGAAGGAGAGGTCGGCCAAGCGGTGGTCCGGTTCGAGAGGGATTACCCGGGCCGGGGGCCGCCCGAAGCCCGCGCCTTCCTCGTCGATGACCTAATCCTTGTCCGGATGCGGAGCGACCTCACCCCGGCCGAGCACCGGCTCGCCGCGTGTGCCGAGGCCGGACGCGGCCGGGACCTGATCAACCAATGGAGTCGCTGCACAATAGGGCACGGGGTCGAGAGGTTGTCGGGATGAGCCACACCGCCCGCCTGAAGCGACCCCCGGCCGCCTTCCGCCAACTCACCGGGATCACCCGGGCCGCGTTCGACCGCCTCCGGGCCGACCTCGAGCCCCGGTACGCGGCGGCCGATCCCGCGTCCGACCCGGGGGCAGAGGCGGTTCTACGGCGGGAGAAGAAGCGGCACGCGGTCGAGCGCCACGTGGCGGTGACCCGGCGGCGGAAGAAACCCGGCCCGGGGGCCAAGCCGCGGCGGGTGCGGATCGCGGCCGTGTCCGGGGCGTTCCCCGGCAAGACCCATGACGAGAAGGTGTACGACCAGGCCCGGGTGGTCGCCCCGCCGGGGGTGAAGAGGACCGGGGACGCCGGGTACGTCGGGACGGCGCTTGGAGGCCCCGACGAAGCGTCCCCCGAAGGGGACGTCGACGGCCCGTCAGAAGGCGGGGAACCGGCGTGTGTCGCGGCGTCGGATCGTGGTCGAACACGGGATCGGGAAGATGAAGGTGTGGCGGATCCCGGCCGCCGTCGCGGACATCCTCGGAGTGGCCGTGCGGAGCATGCACACCGACCTGAGCACCTGGACCGGCGAGCGGGTGGTCGTGTTCACCTTGGACGGCCGGCCCGCGGCGATCGGCGGGTGACGGGCTCGACCAGCGGGCCGGTACCCGGTGCGGGTCCGCCGACCTCGCGTTGACATCAAAACCGACGCCGGTTATGAAGCGCGGGGGCGACTCGGGCGGAGCGGTCGGCACGCGCCGGCCGAACGAGAGGGTCGCCCGTCACATGCTAAAAGCCTTCCCGGCGGGATCCGCCGGGCCGGACATAGGCCGGAGAACCTCACGCGTGTGGGCCGTTCCCCGGCCTTTTTTCGCGGCCCCCGACGAATCGGAAGATTTTACGCTGACGGCGGGGGCGCTCGTGGACCGCGGCGACGGGAACGAACCGCCGCTCGACCGGCACGACGTTATAGCTTGTAGACTTCAGGCGACCGGCTTGCGAAGCGGTCCCGTCACCTTGGGAGAATCGCGGAGTGGACCAGCCCCCGGAATCGAACACGCCGCCCGACGGCGCGCGGACGGACGCCGCCGCGGTCGCCGTTCTCGAGGTCCTCGCCGGGGCGGCCCGCGTGCCCTTCGACCCGACCCGCGCCGCGCAGGCGGTCCGGGTCGCCGTGCGCGAAATCTCTCCCACGCAGGCCCGGGCCGCCCGGCTCCGTCTGACGCGGGCGGCCGCCGCCCTGGGCATCCAAGTCCTCGGCCGGCAGCTCTCCGTCCGGGAGGCCCTCGCGTTCGTCGCCCACGAGACCCCGCTCGCACTCTTCACCGTCACCCCGGGCGGGTCGGCACGGTGGTTCGTCCTGGCCGAGGCCCAGGCCGGTCAGGGGCGGCTTGCGAGGATCGACCCGGGGGACGACGCCGACAAGTCGCACCCCGCCGAGGAACTCGCCCGGATGTTCGGAGCGGGGAGCCCCGAGAGTGTGCTGGAGTGGCACCTTGCCCAGCCGGCGGCCCCCCTCGCCCAGGCCGCGTCCCACTACGACGACATCGGGGGCGCTCACGCCGACGGTAGCGGGCATGACGGCCCCGACCACGCTCATCACCTGTCGCCGGCCCGCCGCCTGGTCGGGCTCCTCCGCCCCGAGTTCCGGGACCTCTGGCTCGTACTGCTGTTCGCGGTCGGGGTCGGCGTCTTCACCCTTGCGACTCCAATCGTCGCGATGGCGGTCGTGAACACCGCCGCCCTCGGCACCCTCGTCCAGCAGATCATCGTGCTCTGCGTCGCGCTCTTCGTCGCCCTCGGACTCGCCGGCCTGCTCCAGTTCCTCCAGACGGTGGTCGTCGAGTTCATCCAGCGGCGGGTGTTCGTCCGGGTGGCCGCCGACCTCGCCTACCGGCTCCCGCGGGTGGACCTGCGGGCGTTCGACCGGCAGCACGGGCCGGAACTCGTGAACCGGTTCTTCGACGTGCTCACCGTCCAGAAGGCCGGGGCGACCCTCCTCCTCGACGGGGTGACGATCGTCCTCCAGGTGCTCATCGGCCTCCTGCTGCTCGGCTACTACCACGCCTATCTCCTCGGCTTCGACCTGGTCCTCATCGCGTCGCTCGCGGTACTCGTCCTGGTCTTCGGCCGGGGGGCGGTGCGGACGGCCATCCGGGAGTCGATCGCCAAGTTCGCCGTCGCCGGGTGGATGGAGGAGGTGGCCCGGCACCCGGTGGCGTTCAAGCTCGCCGGCGGGCCGGAGCTCGCCCGGGAGCGGACCGACCTCCTCAACCGGGAGTACCTCCTGGCCCGGGCCGCCCACTTCCGCATCCTCATGCGGCAACTCGGCTTCGCCCTGTTCCTCCAGGCGGCCGCGAACGTCGCCCTCCTCGGCCTCGGCGGGTATTTGGTGATCGAGGGGCAACTCACCCTCGGGGAACTGGTCGCGGCCGAGATCGTGGTGACGCTCGTCGTCGCCACCTTCGCGAAGCTCGGCAAGCAGCTCGAAGCCTACTACGACCTCCTCGCGGCCGTGGACAAACTCGGCCACCTCATCGATCTCCCCCTGGAGCGGCTGGGCGGCGTCCCCCACCACGGGCGGACTAAGGGGGCGGCGGTGACGGTCAGCGACCTCGCCTTCGCCTACGACGGGGCCCGCCGGGACGTCCTCTCCCACCTGTCATTCCGTCTCGAACCCGGCGAGCGGGTCGCCCTCGTCGGGCCGAACGGGGCCGGGAAGAGCACACTCATCGACATCCTCTTCGGACTGCGGTCGCCGACCGGCGGCTGGGTCGAGGTGGACGGGGCGGACCTCCGCGAACTCCGGCTCGAAACGCTCCGGGAACACGTCGCGATCGTGAAGGGGGTCGCGCTGTTCGAGGGGTCGGTCCTCGAAAACGTCCGCATGGGGCGGGAGGACGTGACCGTCCTGGCCGTCCGGGAGGCGCTCGGGAAGGTCGGGCTGCTGCGGACCGTGATGGACCTCCCGGACGGACTGAACACCCGCCTCTGGATCAGCGGTTCGCCGCTCTCGCTCGGCCAGGCGAACCGGCTCATGCTCGCACGGGCGGTCGTCGGGCAGCCGCGGCTCCTCATCCTCGACGAGGCCCTCGACAACATGGGGTCGGACCTCCGGGAGACCGTCCTCCCGGCCGTCCTCGGCCCCGACGCCCGCTGGACCCTCCTCGTCGTCACCCACTCGGACGAGGTCGCGCGGCTCTGCGACCGGGTGATCCGGCTCGACCGCCCCGGGACCGCCGCCGAGGCCGCCCTTACTGCCGACGGCTGAACCCGACACCAGGAACAAGGAAACCCGCATCATGGCCCGAGACGCCGCCCCGCACCCGAGTGAGACGCCGCCGGCGGTCCCCGACCTGCCGTCCCTCCAGCTCGCCCGGACCCCGCAGGCCACCCGGCGGCTCGCCCGCGGTCTCGCGGTGCTCTTCTGCCTACTCGTGCCCGTCCTCCTGCTCGCCCCGTGGACCCAGACCGTCCACGGGACCGGCCGGGCCATCGCGTTCAACCCCGTCCAGCGGCCGCAGTTCCTCGTCTCCCCGATCGAGGGGCGGGTGAAGAAGTGGCACGTCGTCGAGGGGGACAAGGTCCGGGCCGGCCAGCTCGTCGCGGAACTGGTGGACAACGACCCCCGGATGCTGGAGCGGCTCCGCGAGCAGGAGTCGCTCGCCCTCCTCCGGATGACCCTCGCCGACGGGCGGGTGAGCGACCAGCGGAACCGCCTCCGGTTTGTCACCGACGAGCGGGAAATCCTCCTCGACGAGGCCCAGGCCCGGACCGACCAAGCCCAGGCCCAACTCCTCCAGTTCCTGCAGGAGATCGAGCGGGCCAAGGCCGATTTCGTGCGGGAGGAGCAGAGCTACGCCCGGCTCGACCGGCTGAACCGGAGCAAGGTCGGGGAGGTGGTGGCGAAAGATCAGGTGGAGGAGGCGTTCCGGCGGTTCGAACTCGCGAGGGCCCAGGTGCCGCTCGTCGAGGCCCGGGTCAAGTTCGGCCAGAAGGTGCTCGACGCGGCCGCCCTCCAGAAGCAGGCGCTCGACAAGCGGACCCAGGCGAGTATCGCGGCCGAAGCCCTTGCGCTCAAGTCTGCCGAGAGCGAGCAGGCGTCCGTCCGCCAGCAGTACAACACGATCAAGATCACGGTCGAGCGGCAGCAGTCCCAGTTCATCCAGGCCTCCGCCGACGGGACCATCTTCCGGCTGCTGGCGAACGCCGAGGCCGGCGGCCAGCTCGTCCGCCCGGGCGAGCGGCTCGCCGTCCTCGTCCCCGACATCAAACCGACCCCGTCCTTCGCGCCGAGCGCGGAGCAAGCGTTCGCGGCGGCCATCGGCGGTCCCGCGGCCGGGATGGTCGCCGCCTTGACCCCCGGGAACTACCCCGGTATCGTCGCCGAACTCCACATCGACGGGAACGACCTGCCGCTCGTCCGGAAAGGGGACCGGACGCTCGTCCAGTTCGAGGGGTGGGCGGCCGTCCAGTTCGCCGCCTACCCGGAGGCCGCGGCCGGGACGTTCGAGGGGCTGGTGTACCTGGTGGACCCGACCTCGGACGACCGGGGGCGGTTCCGCATCCTCGTCGAACCGGCCCCGGGGGCGAACTGGCCGGAAGAGGAGTACCTCCGCCAGGGGGTCCGGGCGCAGGGGTGGGTGCTCGTCAAGGAAGTCCGCCTCGGGTACGAGTTGTGGCGGCAGCTGAACGGGTTCCCGCCCGCCCGGGAGGTGAAGCCGAAAGACGTGAGCCGGTCGATCGGCCCGGTCGGGGGGAAGTGACATGACACTCATATCGACACGGACGTCCCGCACCCT
>Ga0105048_10020382_pt1 | contig 10115 bp, 11 predicted proteins | sample MAT05_FD_78382 | JGI IMG/M metagenome (GOLD analysis project Ga0105048, IMG submission 78382) | Freshwater microbial communities from Lake Fryxell liftoff mats and glacier meltwater in Antarctica - MAT-05 | ecosystem: Environmental > Aquatic > Freshwater > Ice > Liftoff microbial mat | place... | reverse complement strand
TAGCCAGCGGCCCGCACGGCGATTCGAGCGTCCGCCGGCGACGCGTCAGCCCGTCGCGCTCGAGCGCCACGAGCTCGTCGTGCAATTCGTCCCAGATCAACGGCAACCGCCGGCGCGAACGCTTGATTCGGCACTCATCCGGCCACCGCTTCCTCAAGGGCGCCGGCCACCGCGCGGCCGAGATGGGCGATCTCTTCGTCGTCGACGATGTACGGCGGCATCAGGTAGACGGTGTGGCCGATCGGGCGGATGAGGGCTTCGCGGGCGAGCGCCGCGCGGTAAAAGCGGTGCGCGAAATCGGGCTCGGCGCCGCTCACGTCGAAGGCGATGATCATCCCGCGCTGACGCATATGCGCGACGCGCGGGTGCGCGGCGAGTGGTGCCAGCGCCGCGCCGAGTTTTGCCGCGCGCAGCCGGTTCTGTTCGAGGACGCGGTCGGCGGCGAAGATGTCGAGCGTCGCCAAAGCCGCACGGCAAGCCAGCGCGTTGCCGGTGTAGGAGTGCGAATGGAGGAAGCCGCGCGCCGTCGCGTCGGCGTAGAAAGACGCGTAGACCGTGTCGGTGGTGAGGACGACCGAGAGCGGCAGATAGCCGCCCGAGATGCCCTTCGAAAGGCAGAGAAAATCGGGTTTGAAGTCCTTCCCGGCCTGCTCGTACGCGAAGAACGTTCCGGTGCGACCGCAGCCGACGGCAATTTCGTCGCAGATGAGATGCACCTCGAAGCGGTCGCATAGCGCACGCGCCAGGCGCAGGTATTCCGGGTCGTACATAACCATGCCGCTGGCGCACTGGATCAGCGGTTCGACGATCAGCGCGGCGATCTGCTGATGGTGCGCTTCAAGATGGCGTTCGAGCGCCGCGGCCGCCTGTCGCGCGACGTCAAGCGCGGTTTGCCCGTCGCGCGCCGCGCGTGCGTCGGGCGAGGGCACCGTCGCGGCGCTGCGCACGAGCGGCGCGTAAGCGTCCTTGAACAGCGCGACGTCGGTTACCGCCAGCGCGCCGACGGTCTCGCCGTGATAGCTGCCGGACAGGCAGAGAAAATCCTGTTTTGCAGAGCGGCCGCGATTGCGCCAACTGTGGAAGGACATCTTGAGCGCGATCTCGGTCGCCGACGCGCCGTCCGAGGCGTAGAAACAATGGCCGAGCCGTTCGCCCGCTGCGCCACCGGTGAGCGCCGAGAGACGCTCGGAAAGTTCGACCACCGGTTGCTGCGTGAAGCCGGCAAGAATCACGTGTTCGAGCGTCTCGAGCTGCTCGCGCAGCGCCGCGTTGATGCGCGGATTGCAGTGGCCGAACAGGTTAACCCACCACGAACTCACGGCGTCGAGATAGCGCCTGCCGTCAAAGTCATAGAGCCAGGCGCCGGCGCCGCGCGCGATCGGGATCAGCGGCAATTCGCCGGCCGCGTGCTGCTTCATTTGCGTGCACGGGTGCCAGACGGCTTTGAGGCTGCGCTGCAGGAGGTCGGCGTTGCTCATCGGATCAAATCACTAAAAACGGCCGCTTTCAACACGGAGAACGCGGGACCGACAGCCTGCCCCCGGCCTGGCGTGCGGGTGGAAAACTCAGTGCAAAGTTTGCGAGGGGGCGTTGCTTTGCTCGGGCATTTCGGCGTGCACCGTTTCGCCTTCGCTATTCGGGTAGAGCGGTGCGCCGCAATCGTCGCAGAACTCGAAGGGGAACTGCTGGCCATGGACGACGACTTCCTTGATACCCGCTTCGCGCAGCAGCGTCTCGATTTCGCCGGTGACGTCGGTCGTCTCGTCCTCGGCGCCGAGCAGCGGCCAGATGATCCCGTGGAAGACGGCGTCGTCGTCGCGCGGTCCGAAAGCAACGCGATACTCCTCGAGCCGCTTGTCGTGAAAGCCACCGACGATGGCGCGCAGCGCCTCGGCCGATTTACCGAGCGTGGTCTGCAGGAACGCCACCGAGGCATGCAGCGAGTACGGGCGCGAGGCCATGTCGGCGGTCCGGCAGGCGGCGTGGTAGGCGTCGGCGAGGAGCGGCTGGAAGGCGCAGCCGGTGAGCAGCGGCTCAAGGCAGGGGCCGCCCTGTTTGACCCATTCCTTGAGTGCACTCTCGCGCGTGCAGCGGTCCGATTCGTTCCAGCGAAAAAGCGGCATGCCGCGCGCAACGGCGATTGCGCCGATCAGATAGCGCGTGTCGGAGAGGAACTGGTTGGTCTCCGGCAGCGTGGACACGTCGAGCCGCAAAGCCGTATCGCACAGCGCCGCGCCGCCCAGGTCGCGCATCAACTGCCAGGTGTCGACAAAGCTGCGCGGCAGCTGGTCGGGGCTATAGAGGTAATCGGCCAGCGCGAGCTGCGCACCGGCCGCAAACACGTGCGCCGCAAGCTGCACCTTGAGCGTCTCGAGCGTGCTCTTGGCGATCGTTCCGGCGGGAATCGAAAAGCGCGACCAGGCGAGCACCGGCACGTTAAACAGGAGGATATCGAAGTCCTTGCCATCGCGCGCCAGCACGCTGCATTCGGCGCGCGACTCGATGACGTCGGCGAGGCTGTCGTGGGCCGCGGCGTGCGAGTCGAAGAGGCGGTCGAGCGAGGCGTTGAGGTCGTCCTCGGCGCCGTCCTGAAGCAGTTTGTCGACCAGGTCGACAAGCTGTTTTTCCCAAAAGGCGTCCTCGAGCTTGCCGCCCGACTCGGCGAGGCCGGTCGCCAGCCGACCGAGTTCGGTGGCGTCGGTCGAGATGCGTTTGCGCGACGAGGGGCGATTGCGTTTCATGGGTGGAACCTGCTGGCGAGTCAATCCGCTATTGTAACAAGGGAAGCCCCGAACATCGCCTCTCGATTACAATCCGGAGCGCTCGCCGTCGCTTTGCGCTGACCCAATTTACCAACCGGAAGTGCTCAATGATCGTTGTCCTTTCGCCCGCCAAGACGCTTGATTTCACGACTCCGGTGACGTTCGCCGAGCACACTCAGCCGCAGTTTATCGAGCCGGCAGAAGCGCTCGTCGAACGGCTGCGCAGCCTGTCACCGGCCGAACTCGCCGGACTCATGCGCATCAGCGACCCGCTCGCCGTTCTTAACGCGACGCGCTACGCCGACTGGCAGCGCCCGTTCACACCGGACAACGCCAAGCAGGCGGTGCTGGCTTTTAACGGCGACGTCTACACGGGGCTTGCCGCGACGACACTCTCACCGGCTACGCTGCGTTTTGCGCAGGATCATCTGCGCATTCTCTCCGGCCTCTACGGCGTGCTGCGTCCGCTCGACCTGATCGCACCGTACCGGCTGGAAATGGGCACGCGGCTGGCGACGCCGAGCGGCCGCGACCTCTACGCCTTCTGGGGCAGGCGGATCGGCGAAGCGCTCAACGCTGCGGCGCGCGAGGTCGGCGCCGCAGCGCTCGTAAACCTCGCCTCCCACGAGTATTTCAAGTCAGTGGTCGCCAAAACGCTGACGCTGCCGGTCATTACGCCGGTTTTCGAGGACTGGAGCGCCGGCCGCTTCAAGGTCGTGAGCTTTTACGCCAAGCGCGCGCGCGGATTGATGGCCCGCACCGTGCTCGCCAAGCGCTTGCAATCGCCGGCAGCGCTCAAAAAGTTCTCGGCCGAGGGCTACGCTTTCGTCGCCTCAGCGTCCAGCGAAACGCACTGGGTCTTCCGCCGCCGACGCGCCGCCCAATAAGTCGCCAGGTAAGTCGCCGAGCGCCCGCGCCGTGATGATGGCGCAGGGGGCGTCGCGGTGTTTGGCCAGGCGCAGCAATTGGCGGTCGCGCGTGATCAGGAAGTCGGCGCGGACCCGCGCGGCGAGCACCAGGAATTTCTGATCGTCCACGTCGCGGCAGCGCGGCAGTGTCGCGTCCTCACCGGGCTCGGCCTCGAGCTGGCTGACCATGGCGCGATAGCCGGCGAGCAGCGCCGCGCGCGCCGGCGCGGCCAGTGCAAATTGCGGGTAGGCACTGACCCGCTCGAGCTCGGCAAGGCAGTCGTGATCGCTAAAGCAGCGGACGCGGCCGGCGGCGATCGCGCATTGGAGCGCCGCCGTATGGCGGTCGAAAAAATGCAGCAGATCGAGGACGATGTTGGTGTCAAGAACGAGGCGCAGGGTCATTATGAAATATCATGGCGGGAATTGTGTGCGCACGCGCGCGGCAGACTGCCGCCGATTGTAGCGCGCCGGGGAAGCCAGCATGTCCGTCCACCAGCCGCCGATCGCCTTGCGCGAAGACGAAGTCGAGTTCATCGCCATTCGCGCGCAGGGCGCCGGCGGTCAGAACGTCAACAAGGTCTCGAACGCCATTCACCTGCGTTTCGCGATCGCCCCCTCGTCGCTGCCTGAAGAACTCAAGGCCAGGCTGCTCGCGCTGCGCGACCAGCGGGTCAGCGCCGACGGCGTCGTCGTCATCAAGGCGCAGCGGCATCGCAGCCTCGAACGCAACCGCATCGACGCCTTGTCGCGCCTGCGCGAACTGATTGCCCGCGCCGCCTTCGTCGCGCCTGCGCGCCAGCCGACCAGGCCAAGCCGCAACGCGCAGAAAAAACGCGTCGAGAGCAAGGTTCGGCGCGGCGCGGTGAAGTTGTTGCGCCGGCGCGTCGATGCCTAGTGACGGTCGTTTGCCCCGACTCCTGCTCGCGCCGATGGAAGGCCTCGCCGACTGCGTGCTGCGCGACGTTCTGACGCGCCTCGGCGGCTACGACGCTGCGGTCAGCGAATTCGTCCGCGTCTCGGGCAGCCTGCTTCCCGAAAAAACCTTTCGCCGGATTTGCCCCGAACTCGATAACGCCAGCCGCACGCTCGCCGGGACGCCGGTCAGCGTCCAGTTGCTCGGCAGCGACCCGGCGTGCCTGGCCGAAAATGCCGCGCGCCTGGCGACGCTGGCGCCAGCCGGCATCGACCTCAATTTCGGCTGCCCGGCGCCGACCGTCAATCGGCACGGCGGCGGCGCGATGCTGCTCGACGATCCCGAACAGCTCCGGCGCATCGTGCTCGCCGTACGCCAGGCGGTGCCGGCCAGTATTCCGGTTTCGGCCAAGATGCGGCTCGGTGTCGCCGACACCGGCAAAACGATCGCTTGCGCGCAGGCGCTCGCCGCCGGCGGTATCGCCTCGCTCGTCGTGCACGCGCGTACGCGCGAGGAAGGCTACCGGCCGCCGGCGCACTGGGAATGGATCGCGCGCATCCGCGAAGCGGTCGGCAGCGTAGTGGTGATCGCCAACGGCGAAGTGTGGAGCGTCGCCGATTACCGGCGCTGCCGGGCGGTAAGCGGATGCGCCGACGTCATGATCGGCCGCGGCGCCGTCGCCGACCCGTTTCTCGCCCGGCGCATTGGTGCCCAAGGCGAGAGCGGCGATGCGGCAGGGCGCGCGGCCGACTGGCACGAACTCTTGCCGCTCATTGCCGAGTTCTGGTCACAGGTGCAGCGGCGCGTCGAACCGCGCCACGCGCCGGGCCGGCTCAAGCTCTGGCTTGCCGCCTTGCGCCCGACTTACCGCGAAGCCGACGCCCTGTACTGGGCGATCCGCCCGCTGCGCGCCAGCGACGAGACGGCGCGCGTGCTCGCGACACACGGCGTTGCCGCGGTGTGCGCGGCGGCTTGAGCGGCCACGATGCAAGCCAATTCACGCCTGCCGACGAGTGCGCAAACCGGCGTCCACGAGCAACTCGGGCTGCTCCTTGACCGGCACATCGCCGCGCCGTATCGCAAACCCTACGCCGACTACAACCGTGCGGCGTTCGACGCCAGCCTTGAGCGCCGCGCGCGCCGCGCTGCGTCGGCGCCGCTGATTCTCGATTCGTGTTGCGGCGTCGGCGAGAGCAGCATTGCGCTGGCGCTCGCTTTCCCCGACCACTACGTGATCGGCGTCGATCAGTCGCAGACGCGTCTTAACCGTCAGCGGCCCGCTCCGCTGCCCGACAATGTTGACCTCGTGCGCGCCGACGTCGTCGATTACTGGCGTCTGCTGCGCGCCGAAGCGATCCGTCCGGCGCGGCACACGCTGCTCTACCCAAATCCCTGGCCCAAGATCGGCCATCTCGCGCGGCGCTGGTACGGCCACCCGGTTTTTCCGACGCTGCTTGAACTCGGCGGCGTTTTCGAATGCCGCAGCAACTGGAAAATTTATATCGACGAACTCGTTTTTGCGATCGGCCATCTCACGGCGCATACGGCCGTGTGCGAAGCGTGGGCGCCGCCAGCGCCGCTGACGCCGTTCGAACGCAAATATCTCGCTTCCGGGCACGCGCTGTACCGCGCGGTGGTCACGCTATAAAAAGCTGTTTGCAAACCGAGGTTGGACGATAGAGATTCTTCCTTTGGGAGCATGGCAACGGAGACGGCCTCGACTACGCCGTCGAGGCCTCGGCCAATCGCCTTACTTCAGGACCGCCGTGGCCTCCATCGTTAGCCACCCTTCATGATCTTTCGCCCATAACCGGAAGGTCTTGCCTTCGGATTGAGGCTCTCCACAGACGACGAAATGGCTGGTGTCGAATATCGGTCGCACCGCGCGGAACCGGTAGCTCGCAATGTCGGCGTCGGGCAGCTTGTCGCGCAGCAGGTCGAGCAGCAAGGTGGCGACCATTGGTCCGTGAACGACCAGTCCCGGATATCCCTCAACCTGGGTGACGTAACGGCGATCATAGTGAATACGGTGACCGTTGAAGGTCAGCGCCGAGTAGCGGAACAGCAACACGTCGTCCGGAGCCCACTGCTTCTCCCACTTCGATTGCGCTGGCGCGGCTATTGGCTCCGCTGCGGCGTCGTTGTCGGTCGCCGCTTCGCGATAGACAATGTCGTGAAATTCCGTCAGGGCGATGGCGGTTTCGTCGGTACGACGAATCTCGTGGCGCACCTTGACGAAGACTAGCAGCCTGTCGGTCTTTCTTCCCGTCCGGTCCTTAATATGTTATTATCATATTTAGTTAAATCACAGAGCTGGCCGCATGTCTCATTTTATCGTTGCCGACCGCAAGACCGGTTATCTGTTACCGCCTTCGGTCGATGACTGGCTGAACCAGGACCACCTGGCGCGATTTATCGTTGAGGTGGTTGATCATCTTGATTTATCCAATCTTATCCGGCAGTACGTTGGACGGGGTTCAAAGGCTTACCATCCAGCGACGCTGCTGGCGATCCTGGTTTATGGATACGCGACGGGCGTCTTTTCCAGCCGCAAGCTGGAACGGGCGACGTACGACTCCGTGGCCTTTCGCTTCATTGCGGCGGGCAGTCACCCTGATCACGACACGCTGGCCACCTTCCGCCGTCGCTTTCTGGGCGAACTCGAAGCGCTGTTTGTTCAGGTCCTTGAATACGCCCAAGAGATGAGGCTGCTCAAACTGGGTACGGTCAGTCTGGATGGCACCAAGATCCACGCCAATGCCTCGCGCCACAGCGCACTCTCTCACGGGCACATCGAGACGCTTGAAACCCAGCTCAAGGCCGAGGCGACACGAACTCTTTGCCTTGGCCGAATCGGCAGATCAGACCGACCTCCCGGACGGTGTCAGTTTGCCTGACGAAATCAAACGCCGGGAAGACCGGCTGGCGCTGATGGCCACAGCCAAGGCCAAGATTGCCGCACGAGCAGCAGCGCGCTATCAACGCGAGAAGGCCGAGTACGACGAGAAAATGGCACGACGTGCGGCCAAGGAGCAGGCCAGCGGCAAGAAGCCGGGCGGCAAGCTGCCTCAGGCCCCCGACCCCGAACCGAAGGCGACCGACCAGATCAATCTTACCGACGAGGAATCGCGCATCATGCCGGTGGCCGGCGGCGGCTTCGAGCAGGCGTACAACGCCCAGGCGGCGGTCGATGTCTCGACGATGCTGGTGATCGCCGCCGGGGTCACGCAGGCGCCGAACGACAAGGAGCAGATCGAACCCATGCTGGAGACGCTCGCAGCGCAGTCAAAAGCCCTGGGAACGGTCGAGTGCCTGCTGGCCGACACGGGCTTCTTCAGCGAAAAGAATGTTCGCGCCTGTGAAGCCGCCAAGATCGATCCCTTGATAGCCGTCGCTCGGGATGAGCATCATCCCGGCTGGCGCGAGCGGCATAGCGAACCGGAACCCTTGCCCGCTGATGCCACGACGGCACAAACGCTGTCGCACCGATTGAAGACGAAAGCGGGGCGAGCTTCTCGAATCTTGCGCATGGATAGTCTTTACTTTGGCATCCCGAACCGCTTTCAAAAAAGCGTCGAGCTTACCTTTAACTATTCATGCAGCATCATCCCTATCGGTCACGATCAGCGCGAAATCGCGGTCACGATCCCGCGAAACGCCGGTCACGTTCCGGCGAAATCACCGGTCACGATGGCGCGAAATACGCAATGCTCTATACCTTTGTTATAACCGGCAATGGTCGAGTCGTTGCGTAGCAATAGCTACAAGACTTTTTATTTTCAAAAATTCTTGATACGGCAACCATTGGTCGAATTGGTAGCGGTCTGTCCATCCGCGCATTGCGCCGGTTCAAGGATAAGTCACGCTTGCGCAGCTGGGGCCACGAGGTGTCCAACGGTATCTTTTCCACCCGCGACCTTCAGCTTGTCGAGATAGTCTGCCCATAGTTGCATCATCGCTTTCCGCTCCTTCAAGAACTTGGTCCGGTTGTAGGCTGTGCCCAACGAATCCGCGACGGAGTGCGCCAGCTGATGCTCGATCACTTCTGGCTTCTGGTTCAGTTCTTCGTGGAGGATCGTTCGAGCCATCGCGCGGAAGCCGTGGCCTGTTATCTCCGTCTTGGTGTCGTAACCCATACGCCGAAGGGCGGCATTCACCGCAGCTTCGCTCATGGCCTTCTGAGGATCACGTCCTGGAAATACATAGCGCCGTTGGCCGGTCAGTGCGTACAACTCGCGCAGGATCGCTACGGCCTGCGCTGCCAACGGTACAAGGTGGTCAGTCTTGGTCTTGGTGACGCGATAGCTCCACTCGGCTTTATCCAGATCGAAGCCAGACCACTCGGCGTGTCGTAACTCCCCGGGGCGAACGAATAGCAGCGGGGCGAGGAGGAGGGCGCAGCGCACGACGAAGGTGCCGCTGAATGCGTCGATAGCTCGCAGCAGTTCAGCGACCTTTGCCGGATCGGTGATACTCGGGAAGTTCTCGCCACGTGCAGGCGGTAGAGCGCCGCGCAGGTCGGGGACTGGATCGCGGGTAGCACGTCCGGTTGCAATGGCATAGCGGAATACCTGACTGCAATTGCCACTTGCCCGGTGCGCCGTATCGAGCGTTCCCCGGCCTTCGATACGCCGGAGTGCCGCGAGTACATCGGGTGCGGTTATCTCGGCAATCGCCTTGCCGCCCAGCCAGGGGAATACGTCATTCTCGAGGCGCGTGATGATCTTGTCGGAATGGCTCGGTGCCCATGTGTCGCGGTTCTTCTGAAACCATTCGCGGGCAATTACTTCAAAGCTGTTGCTGTCGCGCAACACCCTTGACGACTTGACGGCCTTTTTGACCTCGCCAGGGTCGATTCCATCAGCCAGCAGCTTTCGCGCTGCGTCGCGCTTTTCGCGTGCATTCTTCAATCCAACATCAGGATAAGCACCGAAGGCCATACGCTTTTCTTTGCCGCCAAACCGGTATTTCATGCGCCACAGTTTGCCGCCTGCTGGCGAGACTTCCAAATACATGCCACCGCCGTCAAACATACGGACCGCTTTTGCGCCTGGCTTGGCGTTACGGATGGATGTGTCTGTCAGTGGCATTTGGGGGCATCCTTTTGTGTTAAACGGGTTATGCCCCCAATGATGCCCCCAATAAAGGTCGGATTGCAACAGACTTGTTTGGCTTTCTTTGGACGAAAAAAAGGCCAGAAACCTTGTATTAACTTGGTTCTCCGGCCTTTAAAACACTTCTTTGGAACTTAAGATGGTGGAGGCGGGGGGGATCGAACCCCCGTCCGCAAGTCCTCTACAAGCAGTTCTACATACATAGTCCGGTCATTTGGTTTTAACCTTTAGCACGCCGGCAGAACAGGCTGGCTTCAGGCGAGTTAACTTGGATTTAGCCCCGGCCAAAGTAACCCTGGCAAGGGCTAGCCTCTGTAAATGACGCTGCAGTGAGTTGCCTCACCTGACCCAGAGACCAGTCAGTACAGCGGTCCAACCGCCTAAGCGGCTAGAGCAAAACGCTCGTCGTTGGCGT
>Ga0105048_10020380_pt1 | contig 10116 bp, 7 predicted proteins | sample MAT05_FD_78382 | JGI IMG/M metagenome (GOLD analysis project Ga0105048, IMG submission 78382) | Freshwater microbial communities from Lake Fryxell liftoff mats and glacier meltwater in Antarctica - MAT-05 | ecosystem: Environmental > Aquatic > Freshwater > Ice > Liftoff microbial mat | place... | reverse complement strand
TGATCGCCGACGAAAGTATTCTGATCGGCAATCAGAAGCTGCTGGTCTTGCTGGCCGTGCGTCAGACGGAGGATTTGTGCTGCATCGCTCCCCTGACGATGCAGGATGTATCAGTAATCCATGTGCAGTCAAATACGAGTTGGAAAGGGGTCGATATTGCTGCTATCATCCAGCAGACAGGTCAAGAGCCAGGCGTTCGCTTTGCGTATGCCGTTTCTGATAAAGGAAACAACCTTCGCAAAGCCTTCTCTATTTGCCAAATCATTCATATAGAAGATGTTACACATTGATTAGCCAATGAGGCCCGCTTGATTTTTGAGCAGGATGAGGGCTTCAATCACTTCATTGCCCACCAACAACTAACCCGCGCCAAATGGGCCTTGAGTCAATACGCGCCGTATTTGCCCCCCAATGCCCGCAAGAAGGCTCGGTTTCACCAGCTCCTAACTAGTGCGGACTGGGCGCAGCGGGTGCTAGCTCAATGGTCGGACCTATCCCCTGAGGTGCAGACCGAACTAAGCTATATACCCCACTACGAGGGCCTGATTCGGGTTTTGCAGATGATGCAGATGGTGGTCGATTCGTTCAATAAACTGGTCAAATCGAAGGGTATTAGTCCATTTAGTGCAGCATGTTGGCAGCAAGGCCGTCAGGGTTTAGAAGCGGACTGGCAGCAACAGGGGTGGCCTGTGAGTGAGCAGGTAGAGCGGTTTTTTGGGGGCCTTGATGCCTATCTGGCCGAGAGTCTGTCACGGGTGGCGGAGCCGAATCAGATTCTGTGCTGTTCGGATGTGATTGAGACCGGGCTGGCGTACCAGTATGTTTGGGAAATACAAATATGGAGTTGGTCAGCAGGTAATATCTGGTGAGTCGGTAAAAATAGCGGCTTTTGGTCGAGTAATAGGGCTGGCGGATGTGCGGTCGGCTATGGGCTGTATTGAGCATAAATTTTTGCGCGAGCAGGAAGCCAAGCGGCCGGCTTCGCTGATGAAATTAAGGCGCAAAGTCCTCCCAAAAACAGCATCATAAAACACCCCTATAGTTGAACACCCTACCCCTTAAAGGTTAAATTTTTACTGTCGTTAGCCATGGTCTGCCGGTTGGGCAGATGGATTACATCATTTTAAGTTAACGGGTATGGATCTAAAAGAAATTCGGCAGAAATGATAGATTAATATGAATTGTCTCGTTACCATCGAATCGTATTCCGTCTAAAAAGTAGCAACTCTGCTACTAATAAATAGCAGAGTTGCTCATGTTCTCCGATCAGTATTACTACTTTCCACCCTTTTATCCCTATGAATACACAAAATAAGGCTTGGCAATAAAAGATCGTAAAGTACTCTATAGAATTAGTATTTATTTTGCGGTCGACTTGTACGGTTTTGCCCGATCAGGCTCAGATATTGCTAACCCACGTAACAGATGTTGCCTATTTTTACGAAACCCCACTTGGCGTTGTGCCAGATCGGAATTTTTTTGTCAGGTATTTATAGTTGTCCACTTATAGCTAGTCCAGCCTTTCCTGCTCAATCTTCGGGTAGTTCTACGGCACCATCCTCCCTCACTGGACTGGAAACAATCGAAAACGGGCTTATAAAAGTTGGCGTTAACGGGCGATATGGTGGTGCCATTGCGTATCTTTCTACGGCGGGTGGCACCAACATGGTTAACAACTATGACCTGGGCCGACAGTTTCAGATTGCGCTCTACGGTGGTCCCAACGATTACTCCAAGAATGGCTTTCCCGCCTGGGCAGGCTTAGGCTGGAACCCGATTCAGGCGGGTGATACCTACGGGAATGTATCGGAAGTAGTCGCCTTCGATAAACAACCAAATCAGTTATACGTCAAGACGATTGGTAAGCAGTTTGCCCTAAACAACGTACCGGGCGAAGCAACTACGGAACACTGGATCAGCCTGTCGGGCAATGTGGTGAAAGTACACGCCCGGATTGAGCTTAGTCGCTCCGACAGAACCCAGTACCAGGCCCGTACGCAGGAATTTCCCTGTATGTACGTGAACGGTACTTACAACAACATTTATACCTACCAGGGCAACAATCCGTACAGCAATGCAAGCCTGACTAAACTCACGCCACCCACACCAATGGAGTATCTCCGGCCGGTAACCGAACCCTGGATGGCGGCTGTCGACAAAAATGGCTTTGGGGTTGGCCTGTTTGCCCCCTACAACTATCAATGGACAAAGGCATTTTTTGGGGATGATTTAACCGGTGGGGAGTTCAGCAGTAGCTCTGCTTATGTGGCCAATACCCGGTTCGAATTATTGGACCACAACATTGTTCACGAATGGGATTACGAACTGGTTGTGGGCAACATCAACGACATCAGGAACTACGTCTATAAGCAACCGCGCTTGCCTTCAACCATCAATTATACCTTCAATAACTCACGGAAGGGTTGGTATTATAACAATGCAACGGATACCGGCTGGCCCATTCGAAATCAGTTGCACGTCATAATTTCAGACAAAGACCAGGGCCAGGCGAAGTCTCCGGCAGGTTTCTGGCGCGGTCGCGACAATAAAACACTGTACTTACGAGCTGCTTTTCAGGGGCTAACGGATAAGTTTCGGATTAACTGGCGGCAATTGAATGACCAGGAATTTTACGGCTTTGCCGACCGGAATCTGGACTTTTCGATACTGGACGATGGGCAATTTCATACGTATGCCATTGACCTGAGCCAAAAGGTGGGCTGGATTGATCAGGATATTATCCAGATACAACTGCGGCCACGGGCAGAAGGCCCTAACGTGAAGGGCTGGATGAAAATCGAATATATTTCGACTGTCCGAGGTGGTGAACTGATTGTGTCGATTCCGACCACCCCAGTAACGCCCCCAACAACTACTCCAGTTACACCTCCCGTAGCCTCCAGTGCTACAACCCCGCCTGTCATTACGGTTCCGCCAACCACCACCGTTACTACTCCACCGACTACAACGGTAACTACTCCACCGACTACGACGGTAACAACACCGCCAACAACGACGGTAACAACTCCACCGACTACGACGGTAACAACACCGCCAACAACGACGGTAACTGTTCCGTCTACGACTACGGTGACGTCTCCGCCGATTCCACCGATAACCTCATCTACTGGAGTAGCACTAAAATTGATTGCTCCCACCTACGATTGCAATACGGGCGGACTGACGTTTAGATCGACGGGTGGTAATGGCTCGACTATAGAATACATGGCTATTGGGGTGACCAGCTGGACCACTAACCCTGATCAGCGCATCGACATCGGTGTGCGTCAGGACCCACGCTCCCAGCCAATTGTACTGATGGTCCGCCAAAATGGGGTAGTCGTTTCGTTACCGTTTGATTTTCGGGCTGGTTGCCCCAACATACCCGTTTCGGAAACGAATCCTCTACAACTAACGGCGCCAATCTACGACTGTATGACCGGTGGACTGACATTCCAATCGACTGGCGGTAATGGGACAACGGTAGAATATAAAGCTGCCGGTGTAACTGACTGGACTCCCAAGATCAACCAGCGTATCGATATCGGGGTTATTCAAGATCCCACGAGCAAGCCTTTGACACTGATGGCTCGCCAGAACGGCGCAACTGTTTCGTATATGTTCGACTTTCGGGCCACTTGCCCTGGCGTTACTCCCCCTATCCCTACGCTTATACCGGTAACTACCCCAGTGCTGCCACCGACGGTTAAGGGACCGATAGTAAAAGGCGAGGTTAAGGAGATTGCCCAACCCAAGGATAAGGCTGTCGATGCCAATTGTTTATGTCCGGTTCTAACGATCAAACGAGTACGCAAACCGTAAACAGATCAGTAGGTAATCACTGCTGCAAAGTTTACCCTGTAGTGTATTTCCTTTTATCGTTTACTTCATGAAGTACAAAACCCAGTTAACTGCTTTACTGATTGGACTGACTAGCCCTGTCTTTTTAAGTTGTCAATTAGAAAAGAAGTCAGATTCATCAGCCAGTACGAGTAAGCCTGCATTTACGACCCCTGCGCCCACACCAGTTGCGGCTACCCGTGGCCAAACGGACGAAATGGCCTGGATTTCCGGCGGCTCCTTTCAGATGGGAGCGGAGGATTTTGCCGATTCTCAGCCCGTGCATTTGGTCACGGTGAACGGATTCTGGATGGATGAACACGAAGTGACCAACGCTCAGTTTGCCCAGTTTGTAAAGACAACCGGTTATCGCACCGTAGCCGAACGCCAACTCAATCCGCAGGATTACCCGCAGGTGCCCCCCAATCAGCTAGTGCCTGGCTCAGCGGTGTTTACCCCAACCCCACAGCCCGTATCGAAAGACAATCCTCTACAATGGTGGCAGTATGTTGCGGGAGCGAACTGGTTGCATCCAAACGGGCCACAAAGTACTATCAAGGCCCACGAAAATGAACCGGTTGTACATGTGGGCTACGAAGATGCGCTGGCCTATGCCATCTGGGCTGGTAAACGCCTGCCAACCGAGGCCGAATGGGAGTTTGCTGCACAGGGAGGCAAAGGCTACCGGACCTACTACTGGGGGAATGAGCTTAACCCCGGCGGAAAATGGATGGCTAATATTTATCAGGGCGATTTTCCGCATCGAAACACCCGCGAGGACGGATTTGCCGAAGCAGCCCCCGTAAAAACGTTTCCGGCTAATCCGTATGGATTGTATGATATGGATGGCAACGTATGGGAGTGGTGTCAGGATTTTTACCGGCCAGACTACTATGCGCAAGCCCCTGGCGACAATCCGCAAGGGCCCTCGGATAGTTACGACCCCGACGAACCAGGTGCTGTGAAGCGGGTGCAGCGGGGTGGCTCGTTTTTATGCAGCGACCAATATTGCATTCGCTACAAAGCGGGTAGCCGGGGCAAAGGCGAAATAACGAGTGGCAGTAATAACCTCGGTTTTCGGTGTGTTCGGGATAAATAACCTCGTTTCGTTGTCGAAAACCAAGGGTTGTGGCTTAACGCAGGTCATTAATGGCACAGAAATCCATGTCGCTGTAGTCCAGATTTTCGCCCGCCATACCCCAGATAAAGGTATAGTTCGAGGTGCCCGAACCGGAGTGAATAGACCAGTTTGGCGAGATTACAGCCTGCTCGTTCTGCATCCAGATGTGGCGGGTTTCCTGCGGTTGACCCATAAAATGACAGACACTTTGCCCTTTAGAAACTTCAAAATAGAAATAAACCTCCATGCGCCGGTCGTGGGTGTGGGCGGGCATCGTGTTCCAGACACTGCCAGCCTTCAACTCGGTCATACCCATTTGTAGTTGGCAGGTGGGCAACACACTATTGACCAGTAATTTGTTGATCGTGCGGTGATTGGCCGTTTCCATACTCCCTAGTTCAACCACTTCAGCATCGGCCCGGCCTACTTTCCGAGTGGGATAGCTGTGTACAGCTGGTGTCGAATTCAGGTAAAACCTGGCGGGATTTTGCTCATCGTGCGAGTTGAAAGTGACCTGCTGCGTACCCTGTCCGATATAAAGCGCTTCTTTGAAGCCCATTTCGTACGAAACGCCGTTCGCGACTACGCGGCCTGCTCCGCCCACGTTGATAATGCCCAGTTCCCGGCGTTCCAGAAAATAGGCCGCCTTCAGTTGTTCGGGAGCTTCGAGTGTAAGGACGCCCGTTATGGGCATGACACCACCCGTCAGGTATCGATCGAAAAACGATAATGTCCAGCGAAACTGGTCAGCTACAAACAGATTCTCGATCAGGAAATTCTGCCGTAGTTGCTCCGTATTCATTGTTTTTACCTCATTGGGTGAGCTAGCGTATCGACTTTCAAAGGCAATTTTGTGCTTGGTATTCCTGGCTGTAGGTATGGCTAATTCGGGTTGCATAGCAATAAATTTTCGCTGATAGCTTACGTATATCTTGGCAAAAATAAGCTGTAAAACGGGTTTGTCTATCCATTCTTTTATGAGGAGAGGCAGAACACAAGACAGGTTCTTATTTAACCTTGTAAAGTTTCACACCGAAGGCGAAGATGACGACGTAACAGATAATGGGTAGGTAATAGGCCGTTGCTATATCTTTATCGGCAATCATACCCATCAGCGGAGGAAACACCGCCCCACCAACAACGCCCATCACAATGAACGACGATGCCTGTTGCGTATGCGAACCCAGTTCTTTAAGGCCCAGACTGAAAATGGTGGGAAACATAATACTGAAAAAGAAATTGAGAAACAACAGCGCAATGAACGACGGCCAGCCCAGGCTTTGGGTGATAAGTAAACACATGGCGATGCTGCCCACCGCGAAACCTGCCAGTAGTTTATTCGGCGCAATGAACCGCATCAGATACGTGCCCACAAAGCGGCCAACCATCATCATGACCATGCTCAGTGCAAAATAATAAGATGCTTTTTCGGCGGCCAAACCCATTTTCTCAATGCCGTAATTGATAAAGAACGCCCATGTACCGCCCTGAGCCGCCACGTTGAAAAACTGAGCAACCACCGCCCAGACAAAATGCGGATGTTGAAAGAGGCCTTTTGGGGCTACTAATTCAGCCGGGTCGGTAGAGACAGCGTATGAGTCGGTTTCAACAGCGTGGGCGTCCTGAACGGGTGGCACTTTCACGAAGGCAAAAGAAATGGCAATGGCCAGAATAACCGAGCCGATAACCTGGTACAACAGTTTCACTGATTCCAGGTCGTTGGAGTGCTCCTGCCCGCCCCGCAAAATAAAATACCCACCAATAAGTGGCCCAACAACAGCTCCTACCCCATTGAACGACTGCGCAAAGTTGATCCGCTGATCGCTGGTTCGCTGATCGCCCAAACCTGCTACAAACGGATGCGCTACGGCTTCGAGCGTAGCCAGTCCACAGGCCAAAATAAACAGGGCACCCCGAAAAAAACCAAATGACTCGGCGTTTGCTGCTGGAACAAACAAAAAAGCCCCAAAAGCATATAAGCCCAGCCCAAGCAATACCCCGTTTTTGTAGCCAAAGCGTTTCATAAAGAGGCCCGCTGGTATGCCCATAACGGCATAGGCCCCAAAAATGGAAAATTGCACCAGCCCAGACTCCGCTTTGGAAACGTGCAACACGTTCTGAAAATGCCGGTTCAGAATATCGCCCATGGTGATGGCAATGCCCCACAGCATGAACAGCGAGGTGACGAATACCAGCGTAACGAGGTATTTCTTTTCAGTAAAAGCGGCTGGTTTGGCCGCATGGCTTGTCGGAACTGACTGCATAGGTTTAAGATCAATCAACGTAGTAACTAACCCTAAGAGCCATTTTCTATGCGCTGATACTCTATGCAGCCTGAATAATCGACTACCCCGTCCGCAGTAGTTTACCGGGGCAAATCTACCAGATAGAGCCGCCCCATATAAAATCACTGAAACCACTAGTAGGCAAATGACGCCCAATTAGGCGAGAGCCGGATAATTGAAGCAGTCGGGCTCGATCAGTGAGAATCTGTAAATCGCGTGGGGTGCAGGTTTCCTTTACTTCGTAAGCCTGTTGTCTGTCCAGGATAAAATCAATTTCTGTGCCCTTTGCGCGTTCATAATAATTCAGTGGTCCCAATCGGGCTAACTGATTGGCAATAGCATTTTCAAATAGTTGCCCACTACTTACTTGACCCATAAGTTGCAGCAAGCCCGTATCGGAGAAATAGAATTTAGGTTGTTTAGTCAGTTCCTTATCCAGTCCACCCGTATAAGGCCGCACAATCTGAATGAAGTAGGTGTATTCCAGTAAATGCAGGTAATCTTTGATCTTATGCCGATTCTCACCAATCAGACTTGCCAGTTTGCTATAATCCACCCGACTCCCTACACGGACGGATAGGAGTTGAATGAGCTTATAGAGCGTATCGCTTGCACTAAAATCAGCCAGCAGTCGTATATCGAGTTCGATATAGGCATTCAAAACGTCTTTCAGATAATCTGTTTTCTCTTGGGGTGAATCGGATAAAACAACCTCCGGGAAACCACCATATTGAATGAACTCTTCGTAAAAGCCACGCCACCGATCATAGAATGTAAACAAGAAGGGTTGCATTCTCCCTACTTGAAAACCATTCAGATCTTGCTCTTTGAATACTAAAAACTCTTCGAAGTCAAGCGTATACATCTCAAATATCTGCTTTCGTCCGGCTAGACTTTCGGAGAAGTGATTTTTTAAATAGAACGAGCTGGAGCCAGTGACAATAAACTTGATGTTGTAGGTGTCGTACAAACTCTTAATCACACTGGGGCTGTTGGGGACCAACTGAATTTCATCCAGAGCCACCACGGCTGGTTCGCTTAGCGATAGCCCCAGGGTCTGTAGGCCGCGCTCGATGTCATTGTACGATTGTTGATTAAAGAGGATACGGTTTTCGATTCGCTCGAAATCCAGATAGAGCACGTTGGTATGAGGCACTTTACTCAATAGATGACGCACTGCGGTTGACTTACCAACCCGACGCATGCCCGTAATTACGGTTACTTGCTTCTTCGTCAAGTGCTGTTCTAATGCCTTGTAAATTGTCCGTCGGACCATAATAACGGTTTTTCGTACAAAAATAATACTAATTATCCGTTATTATGGTGTTAAAGAATGACAAAAAATAAAAATGTGCCTTGATAGTACAAACTATATAGACACTTTTTGGGTACGAACACTTGCCCAATCCGGGTAATCAGGGCTAAAATCAGGAAGATTATTTACCCAAAAAGAGAAGTCATTCTGACATAAAGAATTAGCGTTGCTTACAGTTTCCCCTCAGGAAAAACGGCCAAAATTTTAAGCGAGGGAGGAAACAGGGGAGTGGATGCACTCGAAAGCGCGTGCCCCTCCGAAGCTTTCGCAAATAACAACCTCATCTGGGATTTCGTTAAGGCCTACATACTGCCGTAGTTTATCGCGTTGGAAGTTGCGTCAAGTGCTTGTCCATACATTGCAGGTACTGTCCGAAGCTTTGTCCTGTTCAGCACCGGCAATGTAAACTGGTTGTGGAGCAATCAGCGAAATGGCCAGTTGCTACTTACCAGACCCGACTTGCTGCCAGATTAATGAGGGCGTTTACAACAAAAGCCATTCCGAACGATACCGCAACAGAATACTCGTTGAGCCAAAAGGCTTGTAGAAAAAGGAAGGTCGTAAAACCAAATAAGCCGATTACCAGCCCACGTATTGTGGCAATTGTGGCGCTACTTCCTTGAAGCGTATGCGAGAAAATGGCCAGGATGGATGTCAGAATGGGGAAAGGTGTTAAAATGCCGCTCCAGTTAGGCCCCAACAGTTTGGCTAATCCGGTGATGATCACGACAAATAGGGTAGCAACAACCATTCGGATAAGAATATCATAGCGTAATCGCCGGGCGGTGATGGGGGGACCAGTTGGTGCCGGGAAAAACTGCAAAGCCACCAGAACGCTACCAATCACAACTACGTAGCTAACAACCAGGCTCAGTTGTACGTAGTTATAGAACAGGGCTGTAATGGCATAAGCGCCGTATGAGAGTACGAGCGTTGGGAGCCATGTAAAGTTTCGGGAGAAAGCCGAGTAGCTAAAGCAAAAGCTAATCAATGCCAGAATACCGGTCATTGTCCCCTGAATAGAATGGATACCAAATGCCGTGCCTTGTTCCAGAATAAAAAAAAGGAGAATCGGCCCAGCCACCCAGGGCAAACTGCCGATCAATCCCCCTAATTTATTTCCCCACTTCCGAATCGCCAGCGTGACCAGCGCGATAACGGAAGGCATCAGTGTTACTTTGAGGATAAGTATGTTCATCCGGGCAAAGTTACAAGCCTTTCTTTTCCGGCCATCCGGAATGCCGCCGATAAACGTCAGTCTTACCATGAAGGACGCCGGGTAAAACCGGGCAACTAAAAAGACCGGCAGTCCCCTGCCGGTCTTTTTAACTAAGTTCATGCTAAAACGGTTACTATTAGTTTATTGCGTTCAGTTTTACAATAATACCTGGCCCATAATACAACATATAATAGGTATTGGGGGTTTTTGAACTCAACATAATATCGACCGGTGTAATGGCAGGCGTGAACAGACTGGCAGCAGGATTGTCGCCATTGGCTACCCGGCCGGGTGTTGAGAAGCCAAACTCTGTTACGAGTGGTTTGCCACCTGGGGT
>Ga0105048_10020379_pt1 | contig 10116 bp, 7 predicted proteins | sample MAT05_FD_78382 | JGI IMG/M metagenome (GOLD analysis project Ga0105048, IMG submission 78382) | Freshwater microbial communities from Lake Fryxell liftoff mats and glacier meltwater in Antarctica - MAT-05 | ecosystem: Environmental > Aquatic > Freshwater > Ice > Liftoff microbial mat | place... | reverse complement strand
GCGACCCATGGCGGATCGCCTTGCGGCGAAAGTCCTTTCCGGCAGAAAGGACCTACCAATCACAGTCCTTTCCGGCAGAAAGGACCTACCAATCACAGTCCTTTCCGGCAGAAAGGACCTACTTTGACAATCATTCGCGACTGCACTCTCACGAAAGTGGAATTGGCCAGTTCCAGCCTGATGAGAAACCTCCGTCCACGTACAGTGTCTGGCCGGTCATGAATGCCGACGCTTTTGCTGCCAGAAAGATGGCCGTGCCGATCATATCCTCGGGCTGACCAAGTCGTCCGAGCGGCGCGTTGGCATCGTTCCATGCCTGCATGGTCGGATCTGACCAGAGTTTCCTGGTGAGATCCGTCAGCACAAAACCGGGTGCGAGGCTATTGACACGGATACCGTGGCGGCCCCATTCCAGCGCGAGTCCGCGCGTCATGCCCTGCATTCCGAACTTGCTCATTGCATAGGGCAGCACACCCTTGAGCGGCATCCAGGTGTTGAGCGATTCGACGTTGATCTGTATGCCGGATTTGCGTTCGATCATGTGCCTTCCGACTTCCAGCGACATCAGAAAGGCACCGCGCAGATTCGTGTCTAGCACAAAGTCGTAATCCGCGGCCGTGAATGTTTCCGCTCGCTGACGACGATTGACCCCGGCAACGTTGATCAGCGTATCGATGTGTTCCAGTTGTTCGATCGCTGCCAAGACTGTGGATTTGATGTGCTCGGGATCACTGACGTCACACGTCAGGCCTGTCACAGACATGCCGGCCTCACGCATTTCATTCACTGCAGCATCGACGGATTCCTGACTGCGGCTGCAGATCATCACTTTCGCGCCGCGTGTGGCAAATCCCTCGGCAATCGCGCGCCCAATGCCGCGACTGCCGCCGGTGATCAGAACATGCTGGCCTGAGACTGAAAAGAGTTGATCGGACACAATGTGATTCCTTGTCTGGTATTCGACACACGTCGCGTGAAAAAAACTCGCCACTCTGCAAAGATAGGCTTTTTTAAAGCCTGCCAAAGCACGAGCAGTATTCTGAACATTCCTGGGCTCTGATTCAAAGCACTTTTTTATGCACCAGTACATCGCGGCGTTTGGTTACTTTGTCATGATTTTCCTGGCGTGGCTGATGAGTTCCCACAAGCGAAATTTTCCGTGGCGGGTGGTGCTGGGAGGAACGCTGCTGCAAATAGCTTTTGCGTGGCTCACGATCACGACGAAACCGGGACGCATATTTTTCGAAAAGGCAGGTGCGTGCTTCAATACGCTGATGGATTTCGTCGATGAGGGGAACGTCAGAGTCTTTGGCGAAAGCTTTCGCGACCACTATTTCGCATTCAAAGTTCTGCCCACGATCATCTTTTTCTCAGCCCTGATGTCGGTGTTGTACCACCTGGGAGTGATGCAGTTCGTGGTCCGCATTCTGGGCTATGTGATGCAGGTGACGCTCGGAACATCGGGCGCAGAAAGCCTTTCGGCATCTGCCAATATCTTCGTCGGGCAGACAGAAGCACCGCTGGTTGTGCGACCGTATGTCGCACGGATGACACGTTCCGAACTTATGGCCGTCATGGTCGGAGGCTTTGCAACGGTGGCAGGCGGAGTCATGGCGCTGTATGTTGGCTGGGGCATTGATGCGGGGCAACTGATGACGGCGTCCGTGATTTCCGCGCCGGCCGGACTGCTGATCGCCAAAGTTCTGCAGCCGGAAGTGGACACGCCGGAAACGCTGGGTGTTTCAAAGCACTCCATGCCGCGAGAAACGTCCAACCTGATTGAGGCAGCAACGACCGGGGCTGCCGACGGCCTTAAACTGGCACTCAATGTCGGTGCGATGCTGCTGGCATTTTTCGGGCTCATTGCCATGCTGGATTATGGCCTGACGCACGGATCGGCGTGGGCGTTTGAGCTGCTGGGGCAGCAGGATTGGCAACCGCTGACGATGTCGAGAATTCTGGGAGTCACATTTTCGCCCATCGCGTGGCTGATGGGAGTTGAATGGAAAGAGTGCTCGTCCGTCGGGCAGTTACTGGGCGTCAAGATGGTGGCCACGGAACTGGTCGCCTATGCGCAGCTGGATGTGATGATGGGCGATGTCGAGACCGGCATCGCACCGGCATTATCGAAGCGAGCCATTACCATTTCGACATACGCTTTGTGCGGATTTTCCAACTTTGCATCGATTGGTATCCAGATCGGCGGCATTGGAGCCATCGCCCCGGAACGCCGCACGGATTTGACGCAGTTGGGACTGCGGGCCATGCTGGGCGGAACTCTTGCGTGCTGCATGACAGCATGTATTGCCGGGATCCTGGTTGATTGAGTGATTGAGGTGACAGCTAAGATGCAATCATCCGTGGGCGGCACGGCGCTAGCCTAATGGCACTCGCTTATGAAAGTAGTTATGAAAGTAGCAGGCACTTTCCAAGTGCCGCAGCCCTTGAAAATACGCGAATTGGCGGACGGCACACGGAGTGTGCCTGCTACTTTTGATCGCAATTTGCATCAGCCGCAGTGCGCTAGCACCCGGTTTTCCGAGTAGTTTTGAGTAAACCGGACGCCAGCGCGTACCGGCTGATAGAAGAAATCGAGCGCTATTGGGATAGCGCCATTCCCCTATGGCAGCAGGCCGTGCTCGCGGAGTTCCTGAATATTGCCGGGAGTACTTGAAAGAATTCTTTCCGAGGCGTATCGAAATACGGCGAACCCGGCGAGCGCGGCGGGTGCGGACAGGATCGCGACGCGGTCTTCTTCTTCATCGTCCAGTTGACGATTCAATCGAGTGACGGCTTCTTCGACGGTGTCGGTGACAATTTTTTCAGGCCCGGATTCGTTGCTCAGCTTCAGGTTGGAAAACGCGGCGGTGCGGGACATCAGGAATTCAATCAGCCCGCTCTCTTCATGTTCTTCGAAGAAATTACGCAGTTCCGGATGCATCGTGTCCGGTGTAATGATGCGGGCTCGGGACACGATGACGGTGCCGCGACGGACTTTGACCATCGCCGCGTTACCGGTCGCACCTTTGCCGGAAGACGATGTCACCAGGTAATACGGCAGATCTGAATCACCAAAAGTGAACAATCCCAACTCGACCGCGCGCTCAATGCGCACTGCATTCCAGGTGGAGCGGAATCGCTGAAACTGTTCAAACTCATCGAACATCGAATTAACGCCCCTTCGTCGAGATTCCTGATTGCACGACACGCAATACCACCACAGATTTTGTGAATGTTCGCGTGTAAAGTCGCAAAGTCAAACTTCCGGCAAAATTATCCCTTGGACGATATTGTGAGGATCACTGTTCAGCACACTCCTCCATGGTGCCGCCGTTGGCAGTGCGTCTTCTCCAGATTTCCAACAGTGCGTCAGCACACGCCAACAATAACGGCCCCAGAATTACACCTGAAGCGCCAAACAGCATGATCCCGCCGACGATTGCAAAAAAAACGAGAAGTGTGTGGAGTCGCAGCCGTTGTCCCACCAAAAACGGGTACAGAAAATTGTCAATCGTGCCGATCGCGAATGCTCCCCAGGCGACGAGCGTCACGGCGCTGACCCACTCACCCTGAATCAACAGGAAAACAGCAGTCGGTGCCCAGATCACGAACGTCCCAAGCATTGGCACAACAGCGAGTACCGCCATGACAGCGCCCCACAGCAGCGGGGACGGCAAGTCCAGCCACCAGAACACCAGTCCGCCCATGATGCCCTGCACCAAGGCAACGACGACCGAACCAAAAATCGTAGAGTGAATTGTGTCGTTCACACGTGAGAAGACCTTATCCGTCTCCGAGTTTGACAGAGGCAGCAGGGACCGAAGCCCCGACAGTACGCGATGTCGGTCCCGGAAAAAGAAAAACAGGCTCATAAAAGTTACCAGAAACTGCATCAACAACCAGCCAGTCGCGGTCACCAGCGTTCCCAGCCCTTTGGAAAGCATTCCCGCGGCGCGTTCTACGCGCGCAACGCTCTCCGTCGAATCATTCTCGTCTGTCGACCGTTCATCGGTTTCAGCGGCAATTATCCTGGTTTCGTCCGTAGATGTAGTCTCTGACGAGTCTGTTGATTCGTCTGTCTCATCAGACTCACGGGGCTCAAGACTGAATTGCGACTCCACCCACGCTTCCAAAGGTCGCAGGCGCGGATTCCGCTCGAAAACGTTGCGCCAGCGCCCCGATGTCAATTTCTCCTGAATCAGGCGAGTCGCATTCGTCGCCTCACCCGCCAGACGTTGTGTTACAAAAACCACGGGAGCAACAATCAACAAAACAACGATCAATACGGTTAATCCTGCCGCGATGTTCGTGTGATTGATCCGACGTTTGATAACCATATGCAGCGGATGCGCCATCACTGCCAGCGCCACAGCCCAGGCCAGCGCTGGCAGAAACGGAAGTATCAATCGATAACACAGATAACCGACGATACCGCTTGCAATAATCAGAACCAGAGCAAGCGATCGCTCTCGTGACAGCCAGCCATCGCCCTGGCTCGGCTGAGAGTTACGGTCAGTTGTATCCTTGATCATATTGTCCTCGCAAACCTTTCCTGACTCTCCATGTCCACACACTGCGTGGATTTCGAAGTCGTCCCAGTCCATGCTGAGCGCAGGGTCCTTCCGCGACGACGGCATTTAACCTTTGCATACAATGTGCCGTCGTCGCCATTATTCCCGCCAGGTCTCCACTTTAAAATGTCTGGGAAAAGAAGGAAAATTAACTCCCACTAGCCGAGCGACGAACGCTCAAAACGCTGGCATTTTCGGCCTGACCTGCATCAAACCGAATTTGAAACAGACGCATCACGAACCTTGCGACTGTTTTTCGCTCGAAGTGGTCGATGTCCGACCGCCTGAACTTGGTGGAGTGCAAGTGGGAGGAGTCTCCGCAAAAACTGTAATCGGCGGCAAACAATTTGATCGCATGGGGCGACCTGCCATCAATACCGTCTTGATTCCATCAGGTCAAAAACACGCATTCAATGCGGGTACTCCTGCAAATGATTATGCGACCTTTGGTACAACGGTCGAAGCGACAATTGCTTCCCTGAATGGCAATGATACGGTGACTGCGGTTGCGCTCGCGGGCATTCTGCTCCCGGATATTCTGAAAGTGGATGCTTCAAGTAATGCCGGCTTCCTGACTGGTCGTCAGCCACCAAACGACGTCATTGATGCAGAACTTAACTTACTCACCAATGGCGGTGTGACCACTGACATGGTGAACGCGAATGACGTGCCGTTCCTTGCCGCGTTCCCCTATCTCGCGGTGAAGCATTAGTCGCATGTAATCGCCCGCAGGACGACCTGAAAATGGTCGTCCTGCGATCAGCAATTTCGATGAGACCACTTCGTCTCCGTTTCGTTCCTTTGAAGTTTTTCACAAGTTTCCTGTTCTTATTTTGGATTCATCATGTTTACGAAACTCAATAGAGCCTTCGCTGCACTGCTGGCGGGCAATATTCTCTTCTTGTCGGGATTGGTGGCGGATGACGAGGCAGTGGCAAGCGCGGGACCAGAGACCGCTGAGTTAGAAAGCGTAACCGACCAGGTCGCGTCTGATGGTCGTATGAGCACAGACAAAGCGATAGCAATCTTTGAAAAACGGATACGTGAAAATCAGAAGGACGTGATGAGTCCTGGCCATAACACTTGAGGCTCGTCGTCAGTTTGCGGAAGCTTTGGAGTTGGCTACGAAGGTCGCCTTGATCAGCGAACGCGAAAATCTTGCACGCGCCACAATGGGTGACTGTCAACTTCATCTTGGGCGTTACGACGAAGCGGAAAAAACGTATCAAGTGCTAATGCAAAGAGAAAAATCACCAGCAGTGATCGCTCGCCTTGCACATCTGAGTGAACTTCAGGGACATCCGGACAAAGCGATCGAGCAGATTCGGGAAGCAATGGAGTTAAGTCGCGGTTTCGAAATTGGAGGAAAGGAACTCGCGTGGTATGAGATGCGACTTGGCCACCTGCTGATGAATCAGGGGAACCTGACTGAGCCCGAGAAACATTTCCGTGACGCATTGTCGCTCTCAAGTGACTACTCAGCGGCTCAGATGGGACTAGCAGACGCGCTGGCGGCGCAAGGTATGCTGGATGAAGCTGAAACGCTTTACACGATTTTCGTCATGCTCAAGAATTGGTTAAATCGACTTACGGCAAACTCGGGCGGCAGCCAGAGCGACTCTCGTCGGCATCGCCGCTTTTCACGATCGAACAGTGTGCGATCAACGGGTGCAGAAGTGCTTGAGTCACGTCAACTGTTGACGCTGTTTGTGATCGATACGCTGACGGATGATGCGAATGATGCGAATGGAGTTTCCGATGGGTTAATAAGTCTTCGTGAAGCGATCACAGCCGCGAACTCCAATGCCCTTTTCGGCGATGCTCCCGCTGGGTCCGCAGATGGCGATTTCATTGTGTTCCAGAATGCATTGATCGGAGGCATGTTCACTCTGGGTAATGGCGAATTTGCGATCGCCGATGATTTGAGCATTTTCACCGGCGGTGACTCATCAATCACGATTGACGCAGGGGGCTCATCGCGTATTTTCAACATCGATACGACCGGTTTTGCTGGAAGCAATCACAATGTGACGATTTCTGGTTTATCACTGATTAATGGCGAAACTGTGGATGACGGAGGCGCTGTGTTGATCGGTGACGGTGAGAACGTTTCGATTTCGCAGTCCACGATTTCGACGAATCACGCGGCTGGCAGCGGTGGCGGTATCTTTAATCTTGGCGGAGTTGTGACTGTCACTGATACAACCATCAGTGACAACTCGGCGTCCCGTGCAGGCGGTGGGATTGAGGTCACGGCGATGTCCTCAACGACAGTCACCGCGTCAACGATTTCCGGCAACCTTGCCGGATCGAATCCAGGCAACGGTGGTGGATTGCACATTACTGCTGCCGGAAGTGTCACGATCGTGGACGGTTGAGTGGCAGCGAACAATTATGACCAATTCGTGCGTATCTGACTCAATCGCTCGTTGAAATTCTCAATTTGAGCAGCTGCGCGAAGCATTCAGTCCTCTCAGTCCTCATCGTTGTAGATCGTCGGAAAACAGGCGTAGGGCAGATCCTCTGGATTGTAGGCCTGCCGACGCGGGTTTGCGATCGTTGACCATGTGTTCGGGACCGGAAGTTCAGATTCCGGGGGTTCACGGTGTTGATCGTTTGACGGGAGATGTATGATCGTCCTGAATACATTCGCGAACACTCGCCGAGAATACTGTGGCCGACAACTTTTCCGACGATGATCTTGATCTGGACGACGATCTCTGGAGCGCGCTTCCTCCGTTCGTTCCATCACTGCAGAAGGATGATGGCGTCGCTGCTTCAAAGTTCCGCACAGAGCTTGAACGACTTTCCAGCAGCGACGATCCGCTTCTGGAGAAGGGCATTCTGGGACAATATCAACTGCTGCGCGTCATTGGTCGCGGTGGCATGGGCACTGTTTATGCGGCATATGACACCATTCACGCTCGCGATGTCGCGGTGAAAGTCCTGCATGCGGAACTTGTTCATCAACCGCACGTGCGACGGCGATTCGAACGCGAAGCGCGGATGCTGGCGGAAGTTGATTGTTTGTTTGTGACGAAGTTGTTTGAAATCTCTGACATTGATGGATGCCTCTTCCTGGTTCAGGAGTTAATCAACGGCCAGTCTCTGGCTGAACGGATCGCATCAGCCGGACACCTGCCCGAATCAGAAGCGGTTCAGATTGGAATTTGCATTACCACAGCACTCTGCGAACTCCATCAGCGGGGAATTGTGCATCGTGACGTCAAACCAGAAAATATTCTTCTGCTTTCGGGCGATAAGAATGCTGCGGGTAACGTCGTGGCGAAGCTCAGCGATCTGGGAATCGCGCGAATGGAAGAATCGCCGGACACTACCGCGATCACGTCCGCTCAATCCATGTTGGGCACGCCGCTGTATATGTCACCGGAGCATTTTGATGGTGGCTCACAGGTGACGGCTCAGTCCGATCTCTATTCATTGGGCGCGACGCTGTTTCATGCGTTGACGGGACAACCTCCATACAGCGCCGACACGTTCTTAGCGCTTGCCGATGCCCATCGGCATTCTCCGACTCCGAATCCTCAAACAATCAACAAGCGAGTCAGCGATGGTCTGCGCGAAGTGGTGATCAAGTCGCTGCAGAAACGCTGCGATTTGCGATATCGCACGGCGGAAGAACTGCTTGATGATTTGACACGACTGAAGCGTGGTGTTGCCACCAGCGTCAATTCGCATCCGCTGTTGCCGTCCGATGATTCGGGACGAATGACATCGTTCAGCTTTACGTGGGAACTGAAGAGTTCTCCCGAAACACTCTGGCCGTTCGTTTCAAATACCGAACGATTGAATCGTGCAATCAATCTTCCGGCCGTTGCGTTTTCGTTTCGCAGGAGTGCAACAGGAGAACGTCAGAGACTTGCGGAAATGCGACTTGCAGGGATGCGAATGCAATGGCAGGAGCACATGTTCGAATGGATAGAAGGACAGCGAATGAGCGTGCTTCGCGAATTTCAGCGAGGTCCCGTTCGCTGGCTGACCAGTATTGTGGAGTTCAACCGCCGCGCGGATGGCGGGACGACGCTGACTCATAGTTTCAAAATGAACTGTCGCCACCTCGCTGGCGTGGCATTTGCTAAATTTCAGATGCACGCGTTGACGAAACGATCGCTGGACAAGGTCTATCGTCGCATTGACCGCGTGATCGGCAGCCCGGAGCACAGCACTGCAACAGTCGATGCTTTCGAAGAGCATCACGTGCTCGCGCCACGATCTTCGAAATTGCTGGACCAAATCACAGATCGGTTGGCGACGAAAGATCTCAATCGAATCGCCATCCTGAAGATCACAGACTATATTCGTTCTGCATCGGTTCAGGACATCAGCCACATTCGTCCACGAGTCCTCGCCGCGGCGCTGCGCCTGCCAGCCGACACTGTCGTTGATGTTTGCCTTCATGGTGCGTACGAGGGACTTTTTGAATTGTCGTGGGACGTCATTTGTCCATCCTGCCGCATTGCGACAACATCGCAGGATGCGATCGAGAACATCAAAAAGCATACACATTGCGAAGCCTGTGATTTCGAATTTGAAGTGAACTTTGCAACAAACGTTGAAATGATTTTCCGCGTCGATTCGCAAATCAGAAAGCAGGAAACTGGAAAATATTGCATCGGCGGCCCGGCGCATTCGCCGCACGTCGCGGCACAGACTCGAATCGCAGCGGGCGAAACAATTGATCTTGGTCTGGAATTGCCCGCTGGACAATACGTTCTGCGGGGCCCGCAACTTCCGTTCACGATTCCGCTCAACGTCAACGCAACATCGAATTGCACCAGGGTTTTTATTGAACTTTCCGCCGGCTGGAATCGCAACGCTTTCGTTGATCTGGCCACTTCGCGGCAGCTGATCACGATTTCCAATCAAGGCGCGAGTGAGATCCTTGTCCGCATCGAACGTAGTTCAACTTCTGATGACGCGATAACAGCGCTGCAGGCGGCAGGATTGCCGTATTTTCGCCGTTACTTCCCAGACCAGATTCCCTCAGCTGAGCAAGTTGCCTGCGTTCAGAACCTGACGTTTGTTGTCGTGACAAGTCGTGTCGCGCGCGAATTGGCAAAGCGAATTGGTGAATTGGTCGCTTGTGATCTGAGAAAACAACATTTGCAGAAACTGGTCGAGCTGGCAGGTCGCTTTGAGGGTGCATTCGTCAGACCTTATGATGAAGGGGGGCTGCTGATGTTTCGATATCCGGGATCGGCCGTGCAGGCGATGGAATATGTCTATGACACGATTCCGGAAATTGATGGAATCGCTTCATGGCAGCCAATCACTGCCATCTGTCAGGGGCCCGTTCTGGTCACCACGATCAACGGTCAACTTGAATATCTTGGGGCATCGTTGCGCGTAATGCAGTCCCTGGTGACCATCGGGCGACCAGAGGAAATCGTGGCAACGTCAGATCTCGCACATCTCCTGGAATCTGCTCGTTTCGAGTTTGCCTCGCCTGGAATTGAGTCTGCGCGGTGCGCCGAGCCATCCTGCGAAACCATTGAAGGAATACTGGTTTCCAGATTTCAGCTGC